>VOFI01000234.1_pt1 | contig 28001 bp, 28 predicted proteins | sample 5384131 | NCBI WGS metagenome assembly VOFI01 (sample SAMN12384728, study PRJNA508395) | human gut metagenome | isolation source: healthy gut H | host: Homo sapiens | reverse complement strand
GTCATGGCGAACTCATGGATGGGATCCAGCTCGCCGTCCAGCACGAACATCCGCAGGGTGTGGTGTACGGCTCCCAGCAGCGCCTTCAGCCACGACAGATGCTCTCCGGCGTAGGCAGCGGCGTACATGGGCAGATGCAGCAGAATGCCGCAGGTGAAAAAGCAGACCAGCAGCACCTTCAGGGTCTCATTGCCGCCGGAGGGGCGGAACCTGCGGTGCAGGGAGCGCAGCAGCAGACCCAGCGCCGCCAGCAGCAGCGCCAGAACGCAGCACAGGAGGATCTGTGGCATGGCAGGCAGTTCCTTTCCGATCAAATCAATATCAGGGGTCCATCCCCTGGATGGCATGAGCGATATATTGTTATTGTACCCCGCCGGGGGCAGGTCTGTCAATGCGGAAGGCCGGCGGTTTTTGCCGTCGGCAGGACGAAACCGGTTCCCCTTGCGCCGGAACGGAGATTTTGCTATAATGCAGGGAGGAGCAACAGGCCGCTGCGGGCGGCAGGGGAGGGCTGGGATGTTCAAACGGATGTATCTGGAGATCACCAACGTGTGCAATCTCCGGTGCGCCTTCTGCCCCGGCACCCAGCGGCCCCGGCGGTTCATGACGCCGGAGGAATTCCGGCAGTTGGCGACCCGGCTGCGGCCCTACGGGACGTATCTCATGCTCCACGTCATGGGGGAGCCGCTGCTGCATCCCCAACTGGCGGAGCTGCTGGATATCGCCGGGGAGCTGGACTTTCGGGTGTGCCTTGTGACCAACGGCACGCTGCTTCCCCGGCAGCTGCCCACACTGGAGGGTTCCCCGGCCCTGCACAAGCTCAGCGTCTCCCTCCACAGCTTCGAGGGAAACGGGCGGCAGGATGCCGCAGCCCCGTATCTGGAGGGTGTCTGGCAGACGGCGCAGCGGCTCAGCAGCCGGGGCGTCCTGTGCGCCCTGCGGCTGTGGAACGGCGGCGGACTGGACCGGCGCAACGGAGAGATCCTGTCCTTTCTCTCGGAAAAGCTGGGCCGGGACGTAACGGCCCTGCCTACGGACCGTCTGGGCAACCGGCGGCTGGGGGAGGGGCTGTTTCTGGAGCCGGGGGAGCGGTTTGACTGGCCGGATCCGGCGGCGCCGGACAGCGGCACGGAGTTCTGCCACGGCCTGCGGAGTCAGATCGCCGTGCTGTGCGACGGCACGGTGGTTCCCTGCTGTCTGGACAGCGAGGGGCGGCTGGCGCTGGGAAACCTGCACCGGCAGGAGCTGGCGGAGATACTGGCCTCCCCACGGGCCACAGCCATGGCGACGGGCTTTTCCCGGCGGCAGCCGTCGGAGGAGCTGTGCCGCCGCTGCGGCTACGCTGCACGGTTCAGCCGATGAGGGGCATCGGACGGATGATAGGAGCGATATGGAAGAACAGAAGCTAAAGCAGCTGGCCCAACCGCTGCTGGCATGGTATGATATCCACCGGCGCATCCTGCCGTGGCGGGAGGAGGTATCCCCCTACCGAACATGGGTGTCGGAGATCATGCTCCAGCAGACCCGTGTGGCGGCGGTGCTGCCGTATTTTCAGCGGTTCATGGAGGCCTTCCCCACGGTGGGGACCCTGGCCCAGGCCGACACGGAGCGGCTCATGAAGCTGTGGGAGGGGCTGGGCTATTACAGCCGGGCCAGAAATCTGCAAAAGGCGGCCCGCATCCTCACGGAGCAGTACGGCGGCCGCTTCCCGGAGACATACCGGGAGCTGACGGCCCTTCCGGGCATCGGAGACTATACGGCGGGGGCTATCCTCTCCATCGCCTTCGGACAGGCCGTTCCGGCGGTGGACGGCAACGTGCTGCGTCTGGCGGCACGGATCACCGGCAGCCGTCTGGATGTACTGGATGCCAAAAACCGCAAGATCTTCCGCAGCTGGATGGCGGCGGCCATGTCTCAGGAGCGGCCCGGCGCCTACAATCAGGCGCTGATGGATCTGGGGGCCACGGTGTGCCTGCCGTCGGGAGCGCCTCTGTGCGGGGACTGCCCCGCCGGGGATTTCTGCATAGCCCGGCAGGAGGGCTGTCAGGCCCAGCTGCCGGTGCGCTCCCCCAAGCGGGAGAAGCGGACGGAGCACCTGACGGTGTTCCTGCTGCGGCGGGGAGCTGCGGCGGCGCTGCGGCAGCGTCCGGAAACGGGCCTGCTGGCGGGGCTGTGGGAGTACCCCCATGTACCGGGTACGCTGACGGAGGCGGAAGCCGCCCGCCAGCTGCAAATGTGGGGGGTAAACCCCACCAAGTGGACAAAAAAGCTGTCAGCCCGGCATATATTCACTCACGTTCGCTGGGAAATGACGGGCTATGTGGTGGAGGTGAACGGCCTTGGACCGGGAGACTGGCTCTGGGCGGAGGCACAGCAGCGGGAGCGGCTGGCCATCCCCTCCGCCTTCGAGAAATTTACCGCAGAGCTGAAAGAGGGAGAATGACATGGCACAGCTATACTTCAAATACGGGGCGATGGGCTCCAGCAAGACCGCCAACGCCCTGATGGCACGGTTCAACTACGAGGAGCGGGGACAGGCCGACCCTGCTGGTGAAGCCCCGGCTGGATACACGGGACGGCGACCACATGGTATCCTCCCGCATCGGCCTGACCCACCCCTGCATCTACTTCGACGAGATGCAGCAGATGACGGATGAGCAGCTGCAGCAGTATGCCTGCATCATCGTGGACGAGGCCCAGTTCCTGCAAAAGGCCGATATCTACTATCTGGTGCATCTGGTGGACGACTGCAACATCCCCGTCATGTGCTACGGCCTGCGGGCGGACTTCAAAGGGGAGCTGTTCCCCGGCAGCTATCATCTGCTGGTGATGGCAGACAAGCTGGAGGAGGTCAAGACCATCTGCTGGTGCGGCAAGAAGGCCGCCTTCAACGCCCGCTTCGATCAGCACGGCCATGTGGTGAAGGAGGGCGCTCAGGTGGTGCTGGGAGCCAACGATAAGTACATCGGCCTCTGCCGCCGCCACTGGATGGCTGGGGATCTGGGGCCGGACTTCGACATCAACCGGGTATGATCTGTAACATCTGTCCCCGTCGGTGCGGGGCGGAGCGCACCGAGACCTACGGCGGCGGCTTCTGCCGGATGCCCGCCGTGCCGGTCATCGCACGGGCCGGGCTGCACCTGTGGGAGGAGCCGGTGCTCTCCGGCACACGAGGCAGCGGAGCGGTGTTCTTCTCCGGCTGCTCGCTGGGCTGCGTCTACTGCCAGAACCACACCATCTCCGCCGAGGGGGTGGGCAAGGCCGTCACCACGGAGCGGCTGCGGGAGATCTTCCGTGAGCTTATCGCTCAGGGCGCCCACAACATCGACCTCATCACCGCCAGCCACTTCGTCCCCTTCCTGCTGCCGGCGCTGGAGGAGCCTCTGCCGGTGCCGGTGGTGTTCAACTGTGGCGGCTACGAGCGGGTGGAGACGCTGCGTCTGCTGGAAGGAAAAGTGCAGATCTGGCTGCCGGACCTGAAATACGGGCTGGAGGAGCCGGCCCGGCGCTATTCCCACGCCCCGGACTACTTCCCCGTGTCCACGGAGGCCATCCGGGAGATGTTCCGTCAGGTGGGTCCCTGCCGCATGGAGGATGGCCTGCTGCGGCAGGGGGTGGTCATCCGGCATCTGGTGCTGCCGGGCCAGCTGGAGAGCACCCGGCGGGTCATCGACTGGGTGGCCCGGACCTTCCGTCCGGGAGAGGTGCTGTTCTCCCTCATGAGCCAGTATACCCCCCAGCCTGGCGCAGAGGGACCCCTGCGCCGCCATGTGACGGCGGCGGAGTATCGGGCGGCAGCGGAGTACATGGCCAACTGCGGCATCGTGGACGGCTTCGTGCAGGAGCGCACCTCCGCCCGTGAGGAGTATACCCCGGCCTTCGACCTGACCGGGGTATAGTGTCGTCGGGTCGTATGAATTGTTTGGTACATTTAGAATGACGAAACCGGTGATTTTCTGCAAATCACCGGTTTTTTCGTATAAATAGAATGTACTTGGTACAACTTTTTGTTGCAATTTGCGTGGGAATGTGGTACGGTAGAGACGGAACAAAAAGTGCCGTCCCGGACGGCAAAATCGAGGACGTATGCAACATAGGAGGTACCTGTATGAGCTATCCCAAAACCGGCCAGGAGGTCTATGTCAGCCTGAATCTCTCCAACACCATGCTCACCGGCATCGGCAAGGGCACCATCACCCGTGAGGAGGTCTCCGTGGACTATCTGAAGCGGTTGTTTGCCGAGCACGGCGTCATCGTCTCCGCCAAGCCGGAGCAGCACCGCCTGCTGGAGATCGTCAACGCGACCTTTGATCTTGGTCTGGAGCTGCCGGAGGATTTGAAGCTGTTCCAGCTGTCGGAGCAGCACCGCCGTCTGGTGGTCATCAATGTGCAGGGTCTGCGCCGCAAGGGCGGCTCCCTGCTGCCGGAGTATTCCGAGGAGGAGTTCGGAGAGGCCACCTTCACCTTTGTGAAGTACTATGTGCAGAGCCGCCACTATGACGAGCTGGTGGAGGAGAACAAAAAGCTGAAGTTCGAGCTGGATCAGGAGGTCGAGTGGCGCAACCGCACCGACAACTGATCCGAACAGGCAGCCAATAAAGGAAGCCGGATATGAAGCCGGATATACGGACAGGAGGGCCGCACCCATGGGGTGCGGCCCTCCTGAGCCTGTCAAAAGAGCGGGAGCCTTTCGTCAACGGGGCGGAAGGGTGTGTGCGGGAAACCCGGAAGGGTGTCCTGCACGATGATGATCCCCATTTTTCAGAGCTTTTTGAAGTTCTGAAAAATGCAGTCAGCGTGGCGAAAAGACTTTTTCGCCACGCTGAGGAGGGCCGCACCCATGGGGCCCTCCTGTCCGTTATTTTGTCAAGGCACTCTCTGATGCCCTCATACCACCCGGTAGTCGCCCTCCTGCGCCCGGCGCAGACGCTCCAGCTTCTCCCGGTTCAGGAGCTCCTGCAGCTCCCCGATGATATGGTTGGACACCAGAAAGCCACGGGGCGTCAGGCGCCAGCCCTGCTCCGTCCGCTGGGCTAAGCCGTGGTCGGCGTAAACCTCCAGCCGTGCGCCCAAGGGGTCGAAGCGCCGGCGGAAGCGGTTTTCAAACTCCCGGATGTTCATCCCCTCCGTGGTACGCAGCCGCAGCATGATGTACTCCATCTCCCGCTCCGAGACGGGGATATGCTCCGACTCCGCCAGCACCAGCTCCCCGGCAATGTACCGATCCAAGTCCCGGATGTAGCCGTAGCGGACGCCGCCAAAGTCGGAGTAGGCACCGGGGCCGAACCCCGCATACTCCCCCAGTGTCCAGTATTTCAGGTTGTGGCGGGAGGCGTGGCCGGGCCGTGCAAAGTTGGAGATCTCATACTGCTCATAGCCGTTTTGTCGCAGATACTCCACGGCGTAGAGATACATATCCGCCTGTGCCTCGTCGTCCGGCAGGGTCAGACTGTCCCGCTGCCGGTAGAGGGGCGTTCCCTCCTCCAGCTTCAGCCCGTAGCAGGACAGATGCTCCGGCTGGAGAGTCAGGGCGTCGGAGAGGGTCTTTTCCCACTGCTCCATGGTCTGCCCCGGCAGGCCGTAAATCAGGTCCAGACTCACGTCCGGGAATTTGGCCCTCCGGCAGGCGGCCACGGCCTCCTGCACCTGCTGCCATGTGTGGATGCGGCCCAAGGCCCGGAGACAGGCGTCGTCCGTGGACTGGACCCCCAGTGATATGCGGTTAAAGCCCGCCCGCCGCAGCGCACGCAGGGCCTTCCAGTCCCCGGCGCTGTCGGGGTTGGCCTCCAGTGTGATCTCGGCGTGGGGATCCACGTGATAGTGCTTCTTTACGGCTTTCAGCAGCTTCACCAGCCGCTTCTCCCCCAGATAGCTGGGGGTGCCGCCGCCAAAGTACACCGTGTCCACCGAATGCTGCGCCGCCTGCGGGGCCACCTCGATCAGGTGGCGCTCCAGTGCCGACGTGTAGGCGTCCATGCGATCCTCCCGCCCGGAGAGGGAGTAGAAGTCGCAGTAGGCGCATTTGGACCTGCAGAAGGGGATGTGCAGATACAGCCCCAGAGGATGCGCTTGCTTGGCCATGGTCATGCGTCCTCCTTGGGGGGCAGGATGATGACGGCCTCGAAGGGACAGTTCACCTTGCAGGACCGGCATCCGATGCAGCGGTCCAGATCCACCGTATAAAAGCCGTCCGGCTGCAAAAGGATGCAGTCCATGACGCAGAACATGGTGCAGTAGCCGCAGCCGGTGCAGCTCACCGGGTCGATGATGGCCCGGTCATAGCGTTTTTTCCCGAAGGGATGTGCAGGATCGTACATGATAACACCCGCCTTTCCGTCCCTTCAGTATAGCCTGTTTTGCGCCGTTTGGCAAGCCAAAGCGCATTTTTCCGGTGCAGCGGGTCATACTACGGAAGAAAGGATGTGATGCGGGTGGACATGACGCCCAAGGAGTATCAGGCGTATGTGAAGCGGATGCAGAAGAAGTCCCCGCTGGGAAAGGATATGGCGCTGGCCTTCGTCATCGGCGGGCTCATCTGTGTGGCGGGACAGGCTATCGGAGACGGCTTCCGGGCGGCGGGCCTGAATACGGAGGACGCCGGGACCGCCACGTCGGTGTCCCTTGTATTCCTGTCGGCGCTGCTGACGGGACTGGGACTTTACCACCGGCTGGCCCGGTTCGGCGGGGCCGGGACGCTGGTGCCCATCACGGGCTTTGCCAATGCCGTGGTATCCCCGGCGCTGGATTTCAAGGCAGAGGGCTTTGTCACCGGCATGGCGGCCAAAATGTTCGTCATTGCCGGCCCGGTGATCGTCTACGGCACACTGGCCAGCGTGGTGTACGGCGTGGTGCTGTGGGCGCTGGGCTGACGCCCTTGGCCAACAAGCTTTCGGTTTTCCACGATGTTGCAGCGACTGCCTGCGCCGCTCCCGACGGGCAGCAAAAAGCTCCCCGGCATGAGCCGGGGAGCTTTTCATGGATCATTTTCATCAAGGCAGATAGTTCAGGGGATCCACCATGGTGCCGTTGCGCTGAATACGGAAGTCGCAGTGGGAACCGCTGGAGATACCGGTGGAGCCCATGGCGGCGATGGTCTGGCCCTTGTACACGTGGTCGCCCACAGAGACGTAGAGGTCGCTGTTGTGGCCGTACCATGTGATAAAGCCGTTGCCGTGATCGATCTTCACGCAGTAGCCCAAGCCGCCGTTCCATCCGGAGTAGATGACGGTTCCGCCGTCGGCGGCGTAGATAGGCGTGCCGTAGGAGTTGGCGATATCGATGGCCTCATGGTAGCTGCTGGCGCCGCTGATGCCGGTGTTGCGCCCGCCGAAATAGGAAGTGATGACGCCGTAGCAGGGCCAGCGGAAGGACCCGGTGGGGAACCACGTGGGCCGCTCCTTGGTACCTCGTGCCTGCCGCTCAGCCACCGGCTCCTTCAGCGTCACGGAGGACACCACCTCACGGGCCGTCTCCGTGCCATTGATAACGGTGACGTTGGCGGTGACGTCCGCCTTGCCGTACACGCCCTTGCTGAGGACCTCGTAGTCGCCCTGATACATATCCGGGTCGTCCACATATTCCACGCTGTACGCCACATCCTGCAAATAACTCTGCCGCTCCACATTCACCACCGTCAGATACGGCACGGCACGGGAGATGGTCAGCACATCGCCGGTATGGAGAACGCTGATGTCATAGCCGGGGTTCAGGGCCAGCAGCTCCTCATTGGTCATGCCGTTGTCCTCGGCAATGAGGGACCACACATCGCCGCTCTTAACGGTATAGGTCACCTCGCCCGCCTTGGTGGCGTTGAGCTTCTCGGCGATGTAGCCCAGATTCATGATGAGGGACCGGTCCACGTACTCCTGCTTTACCTCCACGTTTTCCACGAAGTAGCAGTCCACGGTGCTGTCGGTGATGTAGCCCTTTTTCAGCTGCTCCAGCAGCTGCTCGATGGCGCCGGGGAAGGTGGTGGCCGCCACCGGCTCCCCCTCCACATACAGCACATAGGCATAATCCACCAGCCCCAGCTGCCGGGTGAGGTTCTCCTCCAGTGCGTCGGTGCTCTCCAGCTCCTTCCGGGGCACGATGCCGGTGCGGACCTCCAGCTTGGCGCTGTCGATGCTGTAATCGGTGTCGGACAGCGTCTGCCGGGTGATCTCCTCCAGCTGATCCACTGCCGCCGAAACACTGCGGGCGCTGTGGACCGTTCCCAGCTCCACGCCGTCATAGCGGGCGGTGGCGCCGATGGTATACATGGACAGGCACACCGCCATGGCCGTCACCGCCACGGCGCCGGCCACAAACACCGCCGGGTGCAGCTTCACGCCCTCGAAGAAGGCCCGCATCCGTCCGCCTGAGCGGATGGCCCCCTTGCGGCGGCGGGTGAGCCGCTCCCGGAGATCGGAGCCCATACGGGGCAGACTGCCCCAGAGGAACAGCAGCAGCTGGCCCAGCTTCCACTCTGTCTCCGGCAGCTGCCGCTGCCGGTTCTGGTGCCGCAGCTCTCGCAGACGCTGCCACCGGCGGCGCAGGGGCTGGCCGATATGGGTCGATACCCACGTCTGCACATCCAGATCCAGCCAGTCCGGATGCTCCTTACAAAACCAGACCCAATCCTTCAGATTCTGCTTCCACCGCTGCCAGATGCTGCGGCGCTCCTCCGAATCGGGACGCTTATTTTCCAATTCCTGTTTCATATGATCGATCCTTGCTAAAAGGTTACAAATTCGTTACAAAGCCTATCATACCACATTTTCCGGGTACGTCAAGACTTTTTTGCATTTCCACCATAGAAATGGCCGATTTTCAACAGGAATTTACACAATTTTCAAATATTTGCGGAAAATATCCCCTTATCCACGGGGCAGCTCCGCCGTCAGCCCGCCGCACAGGGCGTTGGCGGCAAACACGGAGCCGGGGCGCAGGGGATCGATGGTCGTCCCCTCCAGCGTGGTGACGCAGCCCCCGGCCTCCTGCACCAGCAGGCTCCCGGCGGCGAAATCCCACGGGCTGAGCCGACACTCGAAGAACACCTCCGCCCGGCCCGCCGCCACCTGACACAGATCCAGCGCCGCCGCCCCGAACCGACGGTAGTCCAGTCCCCGGTCGTAGAGATAGCGCATGATGGCGAAGTGCCGCTCCGTATAGCTGCGGTCATAGATGGTGGAGCCGCACACCACCAGCGAGTGGCCGGGATCCCGTCCGCTGACGTGGATGGCCCGGCCGTTGAGGGTGGCCCCGCCGCCCCGGCGGGCAGCGTACAGCTCCCCGGCCAGCGGCGCATATACCACGGCGTACTCCACCTGCCCATCCTTGGCCAGCGCCACGGAGATGTTGGTGTAGGCAAAGCCCCGGACAAAATTGGTGGTGCCGTCGATAGGGTCCACGATGAAGGTCCACGGCGACGTCAGGGCATCGTGCTGCCCCTCCTCCCCAAAGAAATCCGCCTCCGGCAGCAGGGCCAGCAGCTCCTGCCGCAAAAAGCGCTGCACCGCCAGATCGTACTCCGTCACCAGATCGGCGGGCCCGTTCTTCTCATGGGTGGCCGCCGTCACATTGTGGGCGCTGCGGACCAGCTCCCCGGCCCGGCGCACAATATCGATGATGTTCTCCAGCATAGCTCTTACCTCCTGATGATGCGTCCCGGACGGGCGCCGGTGAGCACACCCTGCTCCAGCACCGGCACGCCCGCCGCCAAGACGGTGTCCATCCCCGCCGCCATGCGGCAGGGCTCCTGATACGTTCCTGTTTCCCGGAACTCCTCCGGGTCAAATACGAACTCCATCCCCGGCCAAATACCGCAGCCGCTGGGCGGGACGGCCCGTCATCTTGTGGATGGCCTGCTCCCACGTCAGCGCACCCTTTTCCCGGACAAAGTGCTGCAAAAGCCGGGGGAAGGTACCGTACACCCGTGGGTGAGGCATCCCCTCCGTGGGATAGGTGGCATCGGAGATCAGATGGGACAGGGGGCTTTGCAGAATGGCGGTGATGTCCTCCTCCGAGGCCATGAAGTCGATCATGGTGATCTCCCCCTGCTCCCGCACCAGCAGGTCGCAGCAGCAGGTCAGGGGATCCTGTCCCGTCATGGCGGCGATCTCCGCCAGACTCTTCCCCAGATAGGGGTGATCCTCCGGGCAGTGGAGGCTGGTCAGATAGATGCCGTCCCAGCCCGCCAGTCTGGCAATGTCGTCGAAGCCCGCCCCGCTCTGGATGCGCTGCGCCAGCTCCCGGCGGGCCGCCGGGTCCGACAGGCGGCGCACCACCGCCTCCATGCCTCCCGCCAGAAACTCCGGCGGCAGGATGTGCAGCAGCTGGGTGGAGCCGGCGGTATAGGGGTACACGTCGCACCCCACGTCCAGCCCCTCCTGCCGGGCCTCCTCCAGAAGCTCCAGCACCTGCGGGATCTTCTTTCCCCAGCTGTCCCGGCCCATGGCCTTCAGGTGGGAGATCTGCAGAGGAATACGCAGGGTACGGGCCACCGTCAGCATCTCCCGGACGGAATCCACCACCCCGGCCCCCTCCTGCCGCATATGCACCGTCACCGGCACGTCACCGCCGCTAAGGGGCCGTAGGGCCTCGATCAGCTCCCGGGTGGTATAGAAGCACTCCGGGGCATAGCCCAGCCCCAGCGACACGCCCACGGCGCCATCCGAAAGCGCCCGCTCCATGCTGCGGTGGATGGCGTCGTAATGGCGCTTTTCCAATCGCTGGAGGGCGTAGCCCGCCGCATCCGCCCGCAGAACGCCGGCCCCCGCCAGCATCCCCGTGTGGATAGGGGCCGGTGGCTGGGAGGCAAAATACCCCGCCAGCGTCTCCGTCTCCAGCTCCGGCGGGGCCTCCCCGGTGATGGGGGCCAGATAGGCCAATATTTCCTCCCGGTGCGCCGGGCCGAAGGGGGCGGCGGACAGACCGCAGTTGCCGTTTACAATGGTGGTCAGCCCCTGCCGCAGCTCCAGCTCTCCGAAGCCGGGACGGAAGGCCGCCGCATCGGCATGGCGATGGATATCGATGAAGCCCGGTGTCACCAGCTTCCCGGCGGCATCCATCACCCGTCGGGCCGGGGTATCCGGCGGCAGCGGCTCCACAGCGGCGATGACGCCGCCCTCTATCGCCACGTCGGCGGAAAAACCGGGGGCTCCGGTGCCGTCGATGACGGTGCCGCCCCGGATCAGCAGGTCCAGCATGGTCACTGCGCCTCCTTCTGGCGTAAAACAGGCAGCGTCACGGAGAAGCGGTTCAAGCCCTCCTGACTGCGGCAGATGATGTTTCCCCTGTGGTTCTGGACGATGGCCCGTGCAATGGCCAGCCCCAGCCCGAAGCCCGTGCCGGTACGGCTGCTGTCGGCCCGGTAGAACCGGTCGAACAGGTGGGCCGCCACCTCCGGCGGGATGGGATCGCCGCCGTTTTCCACCGCCAGACAGGCGGTGCGGTCCTGATGGGTCAGGGTCAGGCGGATATCCGTGCCTTGGGGGGCATATTTCACGGCGTTATCCAGCAGGATACCCGTCAGACGCTCCAAAGCGTCCCGGTCGCCGGAGACCTGCAAGCCCTCGTCGATGGTATACAGCAGCCGCCGTCCGGATTCAAACACCACCGGCTCGAATCGCAGGGCGGCGTCCGTCACCACGTCCGACAGATCCACCTCGGAGAAGGCCGTCTCCCGCCGGACACTCTCCGCCCGGAACAGGGTCAGCATCTCCTCCACCAGCTTCTTCATCCGCCGGGACTCCGCCCGGATGTTCTCCACATACGTCTGCTCCTCCGCCGGGGCGGACTCCGCCAGCAGGTCGGCGGAGGACAGGATCACCGTCAGGGGCGTTTTCAGCTCATGGCTGGCGTCGGACAGGAAGCGCTGCTGCTCCTGCCACGCCCGCTCCACCGGCCGGGCAGCCACACCGGAGAGCAGATAGCTGCACCCCAGCAGCACCACCAGCGCCGCCAGTGCGATCAGCAGCAGATTCCCCGCCATGGCCCGCAGCGCCGACTGCTCCAGCGTGCTGTCGGTGAAGGCGATGCGGATGGAAAGAGCGCCGTCATAGCGCAGATAGCGCAGATGATAGTCCGTCAGCAGGCCGCTCTCCTCCTGCTGGGACAGGCATTCCTGTACCAGCGCCAGCAGGGCCTCCTCGCTGATCTGATAGTAGCTGCTGCCCATGACCCGCACCGTACCGCTGGGATAGACCTCCGTCACGAAGCAGGGTTGGCCGTTCTGGCCGTCGTAGCCCTCGCCCCGCAGGGCCTCCTCCAGCTGCCGGGTGCTGCTCTGCTCCAGACTGCTGTGGGCGGTGAGCATCACTCCGGTGAATACCGCCGCCAGCACCAGCGTCACAAACAGCATACTGATGCCCACGATCTTCCACCGAAGCCTGCGGATCATACCGCTCATGCCCCCACCTCCAGGCAGTAGCCCACCATCCGGTGGGTGCGGATCTTCACGGCGGAGTGCAGATGCTCCAGCTTCCGCCGCAGAAAGGAGATGTAGACCTCCACGTTGTTGTCCTCGGCATCGGAGTCATAGCCCCACACCTTCAGGATCAGCTGTTCCTTGGTGACGATCTGGGGATAGCTGCGGATCAGCAGCTCCATCAGGTCGTACTCCCTCCGGCTCAGCCGCACCTCCCGCTGGCCGCAGCGCAGCAGGAAGGTTCCCGGCTCCAACCGCAGATCGCCGCAGGTAACGGCGTCCTCCTGCCGGGGCTGACCGTCGGTGCGCCGCAGCAGCAGCCGCACGCAGGCCAGCAGCTCCTGTGGCTCGAAGGGCTTGGTGAGATAGTAATCCGCCCCGCTGTCCAGCCCCCGCACCTTGTCCTCCACGCCGCTGCGGGCGGTGAGCATCAGCACCGGCACGGTGTGTCCCTCCTGCCGCAGCCTTTGCAGCAGGGTGAAGCCGTCCATCCCCGGCAGCATGGCGTCCAGCACCACCAGATCGTAAATATCCGAGGCGGCGTTGTCCAGCCCCGACAGACCGTCGCCGCTGATGTCCGCCGTATAGCCCTGCCGGTGCAGCAGCTCCGCCAGCGTCTGGGCCAGCCGGGCCTCATCCTCCACCACCAGTATCCGCATGGGATCACTTCCTTTCCTTGCGTCCGTTTCTCCTGTCAGGCAGCCCCTCCCGGCGGGAGGGGCTGAAATAAGCTTATCCGTTCAAACCGTTGGCCGCCAGTGCCGCCAGCGCCTCCGCCGGGGCCGCAGGCAGCAGATAAATGGTGTCGTCATCATTCACCGTGGCATAATACCCTCCGTCCCGCTGGGCGCCCACCCGCAGCGTCAGCTCCGTTTCTCCGGCAATAGCCCGGTAAGTGACCGTCAGCGTCACCGCCGGCTCCGTCAGCCCGCACAGCTCCGCCACCCCGGTGCTGGGCCGATAGTCGATGCACCGCAGCAGCGTCAGCTGTCCCAGTGCCTCCGTCAGCGTTCCGCTCCATTGGGTCACGTCCTGCCCGCTCCGCAGCCATACGCCCTCCGACGCCGTCAGGCTCAGGCTCTTGCCGTCTGCGGCGGTGACAGTCAGGGCGCTGACATTGTCCGCCGTCAGCTGAGGCAGCTTGGGCAGCCGGGCCATGTCATAAATGCCCATGCTCAACGTCCCGTCCACCCCGGCGGGGGAGAGATACACGGCATCCGTCTCGTCCTCCGGCTGGATGTACTGTCCCTCGTCGGTCTGCGTCCCCAGCCAGTAGGTGCGGGTATTGCCCTCGGTGTCCGTCAAACTGATGTAGCGCTTGGTGTCCGAAAGCCCGAACTGGGACAGATCATCGGTATGGGGGAGCGGCGACAGGGCGGCGTAGCCCTGCACCGTGGCCAGCAGCTCCGTCACAATGGACTGCTCCAGCGGGAAATCCCGGTCGTCACCCCAGTACCACGTATCCTCCTCCCGCACGAACCGCAGCGTCACCGACCCGTTGTAGCACACCAGCTTCGCCGGCTGCTGGGCGGGAGTCCGCCCGTCCGCACCGGCAGCGGGTGTATCCGTGGGGGTGTCACTCTGCTTTTTGCCGCAGCCCACCGTCAGCGCAGCGATCATTACCAGCGCCAGCAGCAGTGCAGCCGCTCTCCGTATATCCATCATAAAAAGTCTCCTTTTGTGTTTTTAGAAGTCACTGTAATCATTCTATTATACCAAACTTAAACACAGATGAAAAGCCCCGTTCTCACGGAGAGAACGGGGCAAACGGACGGATAGGGGAGGTCAGTCCCGGTACACCGGGGCGTCGAAATCCCGGACGATCTCATCCCGCCGGGTATCCTGCACGTAGACGTGATTGGTCTCGTCGAAGGCCAGCCGCATGGCGAAGTCCTTGGCCTCGTCGATGCTGTCCGTCTCGAAGAACGGCCGGTAGGCCTCCGGCGGCAGATGGGTCTTTTTCCACATCACCTGAAAGCGCATGGTGGGGTTCCTCCTTCATGGGGTGTACTGTTTAGTATACCCCGCCGCCGGGAAAAAAGCAACAGCGTGTTTTACCAAAATTCCGCCGCAAAAATCAGAAGAAATCCTAAAAGGGAAATCTCCGAAAAGGCTTTTCCCGGAGGGCGCAGCGGTGTATAATGATATGGTTATGTAAAAAAGGGGGATATTACGGTGAAGATCGGATTTGACAACGAAAAGTATCTGGCCCTGCAGGCCGAGCACATCCGCCAGCGCATGAGCCAGTTCGGCGGCAAGCTATATCTGGAGTTCGGCGGCAAGCTCTTTGACGACTACCACGCCTCCCGTGTGCTGCCGGGCTTCCAGCCGGACAGTAAGATCCGGATGTTGGAGACCATCCGGGACGACGTGGAGATCGTCATCGCCATCTGTGCCGGAGACATCGAAAAGAACAAGACCCGTGGTGATCTGGGCATCGGCTACGATCAGGACGTGCTGCGGCTCATCGACGTGTTCCGGGGGCTGGGGTTCTATGTGGGCTCCGTGGTCATCACCCAGTACGCCGGGCAGCCTGCGGCGGATGCCTTCATCCACCGGCTGACAGCGCTGGGGGTCCGCAGCTGCCGCCACTATCCCATCGCCGGGTATCCCTCGGACGTGGCCCACATCGTCTCCGACGAGGGCCTGGGCAAAAACGACTACATCGAGACCAGCCGCTCCATCGTGGTGGTGACGGCCCCCGGCCCCGGCAGCGGCAAGATGGCCACCTGCCTGAGCCAGCTGTACCACGACCATAAGCGGGGCATCCGGGCGGGCTACGCCAAATATGAGACCTTCCCCATCTGGAACCTGCCGCTGAAGCACCCGGTGAATCTGGCCTACGAGGCCGCCACGGCAGACCTCAACGACGTGAATATGATCGACCCCTTCCATTTGGAGGCCTATGGTGAGACCACGGTGAACTACAACCGGGATGTGGAGATCTTCCCGGTGCTCAACGCCATGTTCCAGCGCATCCAGGGCTCCTCCCCCTACCGCTCCCCCACAGACATGGGGGTAAATATGGCGGGCTTCGCCATCGTGGACGACGAGGCGTGCCGGGAGGCCAGCCGCATGGAGATCCTGCGCCGGTACTACGCCGGCATGGTGGACCGGGTTCGGGGCAAGGCCGACGACAGCGTGGTGCGGAAGCTGGAGATCGTCATGCAGCAGGCGGACGTGACGCCGGACATCTGCCCGGCGGTGGCGGCGTCTTTGCAGGTGGCGGAGTCCACGGGGATGCCCGCCGGGGCCATGGTGCTGCCGGACGGCCGCATCGTCACCGGCAAGAACAGCTCCCTGCTGGGGCCGTCGGCGGCGCTGCTGATGAACGCCATTAAGGCCCTTGCCGGCATCGACAAGGATCTGGACCTGCTGCCGGCCTCCATCATCGCCCCCATCAGCGACATGAAGATCTCCCATCTGGGCCACCACAACCCCCGGCTGCACTCCGACGAGGTGCTCATCGCCCTGTCCATCTCCGCCGTCACCAACCCTCTGGCGGAGCTGGTGCTGAAGAAGCTGGACGAGCTGCGGGGCTGCGATGCCCACTTCTCCATCATCCTGTCGGAGGAGGACACGAAGCTGTATAACCGGCTGGGCATCCACGTCAGCTGCGAGCCCAAGTACGAGATCAAGAAGCTGTATCACAAGTAAGCAGCGCAAAACCGGGACGGACCTCCGTCCCGGTTTTCGCCCACGAAAGGAGCATATATGCAGACCATTGCAGAACTTCTGGCGCAGGAGCTGGGAACCTCTCCTGTCCATGTGCAGAACGTCATCGACCTGCTGGATCAGGGAAACACCATTCCCTTCATCGCCCGCTACCGGAAGGAGCTTCACGGCAGCATGGACGACACCCTTCTGCGAAAGCTGGAGGACCGGCTCACCTACCTGCGGAATCTGGAGCAGCGGCGGCAGGAGGTAAAGTCGGCCATCGAGGGACAGGAGAAACTGACGCCGGAGCTGGCGGCGGCCATCGACAGCGCCCGGACGCTGGCGGAGGTGGAGGACCTGTACCGCCCCTATAAGCAAAAGCGCCGCACCCGTGCCACCGTGGCCCGTGAAAAAGGGCTGGCGCCGCTGGCGGAGCTGCTGCTGGCCCAGCGGCGGGACTGCCCCGACCCCATGCAGGCGGCGCAGGGCTTCATCGACCCGGAGAAGGGGGTGGAGACCGCCGCCGACGCCCTGCAGGGGGCCAACGACATCGTGGCGGAGCTGCTGTCGGATGACGCCGCCATCCGCAAGACCCTGCGGGAGCTGCTGCGCCGTCAGGGGCGGCTGCGGAGTCTGGCCACCGGGGAGGAGGACTCCGTCTACCGGCTGTACTACGACTTTGAGCAGCCCCTCCCCAAGCTGGCAGGGCATCAGATCCTGGCCATCAACCGGGGCGAGAAGGAGGGCTTCCTCTCCGTTACCGTGCTGCTGGAACGGGAGGCTGGTCTGACCGCCCTGCGCCGGGCGGTGGTCAAGCCCGGCTCTGCGGCCATGGAGTTTATCAAGAGCGCCTGCGAGGACGCCTATGACCGGCTCATCTATCCCTCGCTGGAGCGGGAGGCCCGCAGTGACCTGACGGAGCGGGCCTGCGAGGGGGCCATCCAGACCTTTGCCCTGAACCTGAAGCCCCTGCTGATGCAGCCGCCGGTGAAGGGCCACGTCACCATGGGGCTGGACCCCGGCTATGCCCACGGCTGCAAGGTGGCGGTCATCGACGCCACCGGTAAGGTGCTGGATACCACGGTGGTGTATCCCACCTATGGCCAGCGGCAGAAGCAGGAGGCCATCGCCCGGCTGGGGGCCATGATCCGGCGGTACCACGTGGAGCACATCGCCATCGGCAACGGCACCGCCAGCCGGGAGACGGAGCAGATGGCGGTGGAGCTGATCCATACCTTAGGGGGCGGCGTCAGCTATATGATGGTCAGCGAGGCCGGGGCCTCCGTGTACTCCGCCAGCAAGCTGGCGGCGGAGGAGTTCCCGGAGTACGACGTAAACCTCCGCAGCGCCGTGTCCATCGCCCGCCGGATGCAGGACCCGCTGGCGGAGCTGGTGAAGATCGACCCCAAGGCCATCGGCGTGGGGCAGTACCAGCACGATATGCCCCAGAAGCGGCTGGATGAGACACTGGGCGGCGTGGTGGAGGACTGCGTCAACGCCGTGGGCGTGGACGTGAATACCGCCTCCGCCAGCCTGCTGGGCCGGGTGGCGGGCCTGAATGGCACCACCGCCAAAAACATCGTCAAATACCGGGAGGAGAACGGAGCCTTCACCACCCGGCGGCAGCTGCTGAAGGTACCCAAGGTAGGCCCCAAGGCCTTCCAGCAGTGCGCCGGCTTCCTGCGGGTGCCGGAGAGCCGCAATGTGCTGGATCACACCGGCGTCCACCCGGAGAGCTATCCGGCGGCGGAGCAGCTGCTGACTCTGTGCGGCTATACGGCGGCGGACGTGGGCGCCGCCGCCATGAGCCAGCTGCCCCAGAAGGTGCGGGCCATAGGGGAGGAGAACACCGCCCGGCAGATCGGCGTAGGCGTCCCCACCCTACAGGATGTGGTGCAGGAGCTGGCGAAGCCCGGACGAGACGTGCGGGACGACCTGCCGGCCCCCATCCTGCGGACCGACGTGCTGGACATCAAGGACTTAAAGCCCGGCATGGAGCTGACGGGGACGGTCCGCAATGTGGTGGACTTCGGCGTATTCGTGGACATCGGCGTCCATCAGGACGGGCTGGTGCATATCTCTCAGATCTGCGACCGCTTCATCAAGCATCCCTCTCAGGCCGTGGCCGTGGGAGACGTGGTGAAGGTAGTGGTGCTGGAGGTGGATGAAAAGAAGCACCGCATCAGTCTCTCCATGCGTCAGGCCGCCGGAAAGAAGTGAGCTGCCGCACCCAACGGTAAGCTGCCGCACCCAGCAGTGACCCGCTGCACCCAGCAGTGACCCGCCGTACCCAGCCATAAGCGGCCGCACCCGGCAGTGACCCGCTGCACCCAGCAGTGACCCGCCGTACCCAGCCATAAACCGCCGCACCCAGCCGTAAGCTGCCGTCCCGGCAGCTGCGTCGAACGGCCTACAGACATAAAATACCGCCGGCCCTCCGGAAGAAAATTCCGGGGGCCGGCGGTTCTTTCGACGCTCTTGATCCAACCGGCGACCATCTGTCCTGCACTTGGTACGTTTGGTGGCCGTCTCTCCTGTACTCGGTATGTTTGGCAGACTTCTATTCGCCCTTATACTTCCGGCGGGTGGCGAGACCTCCCCGGATATGCCGCTGGGCTTTATTCTCCTCCAGAACCTGCTTCACCTGAAGATACAGCCCCCGATTAAAGGCCGGGAGCCGCTCCGACAGATCCTTGTGGACGGTGGATTTGCTGATGCCGAACTTTTTGGCGGCGGAACGGACGGTTCCACGGCTCTCTATGACGTAAAGGGCGAGATCGCACGCCCGCTGCTCCATGTTGCCTTTGATAGCGCACCACTCCTCAGATGACTTTCCGATATCATCTCTATGCGGAAAAAGGTGTGAAAAGAACCGCAGTACCCAAAGGACATCCCTTGGCCGCTGCGGTTTTGCTCGTCAAGATGAAGATAGAAGAAGTGCTAAAAATCCACACGATCGGCAGAAAGCACACGAAATAATGTTCCAGAAATCACAAACAACGTCGAAAACCCATATTGACGATGACAAGGAGCACCGGAAATACGTACCGGCCATGACGAATCGTGCCGAAAAGGTGCGCTGGCGATAACAAAACGTGCCGAAAAGCACACTGGCGATGGCAAACAGCGCCGAAAAAGCGTGTTACCAATGACAAAAACGCCCAATAGATGCGTTTTCCATGGCAAAAGCAGCGGGCAGACACGCCGAACGGCGTGTCTGCCCGCTGCTTCTTTGATCGTATGCCGATTCCAGCCTTTGCGCTTCCTTCCGGGGATCACAGGCCGAAGCCGGGAAGATTCAGACCGCCGGTAAAGCTCTGCATGGAGCTGTTCATGGCCTCGTCCGCCTGGCGCAGGGCCTCGTTCACCGCAGAGATCACCAGATCCTGCAGCATCTCCACATCCTCCGGGTCCACGGCCTCCGGCTTGACGGTCAGGGCCGTCAGCTCCTTCTTGCCGGACACGGTGGCCTGCACCACACCGCCGCCCACTGAGGCGGTAAAGCTGGCGTTTTCCACCGCTTCCTGTGCCGCCGCCATATCCTGCTGCATCTTCAGCAGCTTCTGCTGCATCTGCTGCTGGCGCATGGCGCTTCCGCCGCCGGAGAAGCCTCCCCGTGCGCTGTATCCTTTTGCCATAGCTGAGTATCCTCCTTATTGATCTGTTTTAAGGGTCCGTTTTGTCCGATCCGGGAGCTTCCGGCGGACTGTTTTTGTCCGGTTTTTGTCCAGATTTTGTCCACCCGCAGGGACTATTTGATCTTAAAGTGCTCCAGCTGGCTGCCGGGGCCAATCAGCTCCTCCAGCCGGTCCTTGCTGCCGCCCTCCCAAGGCGGGATGTTCTCCTCCTGCACCGGGGGTACCTCCGGCAGAGGGGGACGTTCCTCCTCCGCTTTCGGCTCCGGGGGGCGGGATGGCTCCGCAGGCAGGGGCGGCTCCTCCGGCAGGGGAGGGCGCTCCTCCTCCGGGGTGGGAGTTTGTTCCGGAGCGGGGCGGGGGGGCTTCGGGACAGGGCGGGGGGCAGATGGCGTTTCGCCGCCCACCGTCAGCATCACCCGGACGGGGCTTCCCACGGCGGCGGAGGTGACCTCCTCCAGCACCGCCAGCACCGTGCGGTTATTCAGGGAGTCCCGGACGAAATCGTTGCGGCAGTGGACGGTGAGGCAGTCACCCTCCACGGTGCCGGAGGCCATGTTGAGAAAGACCCGGTGGTTCACCGGCAGGCGGCCCTTGAACTGATCCAGCAGTTGGGTCCACAGGCGGCTGTCGCCTGCGGGCGCCGAGGGGGCCGGGTCTGCGGAGACAGACCTGCGGGGCGCTCTATGAGTGGGCTTTGGGGCGGAGGAGCGCTGCGGCTCCTCCGGGATGTCAAAGACACGCTCCCGGCCCGCCGGTTCGTCGGGCAGAGGCGGCTCCTCCCACGGGACCTCCTCCGGGGCGGGAGGACGCTTCTCCGCCGCAGCGGGGCGGGACTCTGAATCCGCTGAGGGGCGGGACTCCGGGGCAGCGGGACGCTCTGCCGCCGGTTGGGCGGCGGGGCGCTCCCGGCGGGCGGGGACACCCTTTTTCAGCAGCTCCTCCACCCGGTCCAGCCGGGCGCTGAGGGCCGTCAGGTCGCCGCAGAGGCTCTCGTCACACAGCCGCAGCAGGCACAGCTCCACATCCGTCCGGGGCTGGAAGCTGTCCGGCAGGGCGGCACGGGTCCCTTGCAGCGTCTCCGTCAGGTACAGCAGCCGCTGCATGGAGATGTTTTCGGAGAGGCCCGTCAGTGTCTTGGTATCATACAGCCCGGAGAGCAGGGCGCTGCCCCCCTCCGGCGCGGCTTTGAGAATGGTCATCTCCCGTGCCAGATCGCTGAGCTCCCCCAGCAGGGCAGAGACGTCCTTGCCGCTGCGGTACAGCTGATCCAGCAGCAGCAGGGCATCCGGCGTCCGGCGGTCCAGAATACAGCGCATCATTTGCTGGGTCTGGACGCTGCCGGCAAGGCCCAGCACGTCCAGCACGGCACGGCTGGTGAGCTGGCCCTCCGCCACACGGCACTGATCCAGCAGGCTCAGGGCATCCCGCAGGGCGCCCCCCGCCATGCGGGAGAGGATCTCCGCTCCGTCGGCGGTGAGGTCGATCTTCTCGGCCTGAGCGATGTGCAGCAGCTGGCGCTCCATGTCACGGGGCAGGATGCGCTTGAAGGAGAAGCGCTGGCACCGGGAGAGGATGGTGGCCGGGACCTTGTGCAGCTCCGTGGTGGCCAGAATGAACATCAGATGCTCCGGCGGCTCCTCCAGAATCTTCAGCAGCGCGTTGAAGGCCGGGGTGGAGAGCATATGCACCTCGTCGATGATATACACCCGCTTTTTCAGCACGGCAGGGGTATACACCGCCTCCTCCCGCAGCGCACGGACCTGATCCACGCCGTTGTTGCTGGCGGCGTCCAGCTCCGTGATATCCAGCGTGGTGCCGGCATCCACGGCCCGGCAGGCCTCGCACCGGCCGCAGGGCTCGCCGTCCACCGGGGACAGGCAGTTCACCGCCTTGGCCAATATCCGGGCACAGGTGGTCTTGCCGGTACCCCGTGTGCCGGTGAAGAGATAGGCGTGGGCGGTATGGCCCTCGGCCACCTGACGGCGGAGGGTATCCGTGATGTGCTCCTGTCCCACGACCTCGGAAAACACCTTGGGCCGCCACTTGCGGTACAGCGCCTGATACATGGATCTCCTCCTCCCGAAAAAAAACAAAAATTCTCCTCCGTTGACAGCTGTGGAGCCGGCGCCCTCACGGCACATGGATGGTCCCTCTTAATGCTGCTCGGTTCCCCGCCTGACATGATTCGTGGGTATCCATTGCGTGAGACCGGCTCCGCAGCTGTCAGCGGAGGAGAGGTCGTGACCACTATTTTACTACAACTTTTCCCGCTTGGCAACAGGAAAATTCAACGGGTGACATAGCTGCCGGAGGAGGCGGCCTCCGCCGCCACCTGCACCAGCCGGGTCACGGGGTCAAAGTCTGCCGGGAGCAGCCCTTGCAGGGCCGCTGCGTCCACGGTGTCCGTATCCACATAGATGCGGTCGAAGTGCTCCGTCAGCAGGGCTAGGGTGACGCCGCCGTCGTTGGCATCCGCCGTCACCTGATCCCGCACCAGCACCGACAGGGCGGTGGTTTTGGGCAGGGCCTCCCGCACCCCTTCCACGAACACGCTGAGGGTGTCGGTGAGGTTGGTGACGGAGCCGTAGTCGATGCGGTCCAGACGGCCGTGGACGGGATAGGTGCAGTAGTCCAGCAGAATTTCGTCGAAGCCCAATTCGGCGCACTCCTTACACAGCTGCACGAGATACTCCCGTGCAGCAGCCTTGCCGGGGTCCAGCCAGCAGGCGGCGTCATCGTCGTACCACAGCCAGCCGTCGCCGGTCCGCAGCAGCCCCGCCTGATCGGGCTGGGCGTTGGCAAAGTCCATATCGGCAAAGCAGGCGATGCGGGCCACAGTCCATGTGTCGCCGGAGAGGAGGGTCTTGAGGCTTGTCAGCGTCTCCGGGCCGCCGGTGGTGACGGTGTCCCTGGCGGCGGTCTGCGTGTCATAGGTGACGGTGCCGTCCCGCAGGCTTGGCGTCCGCCCTCAAATGAGAATGTCCTGCTTCAGCAGATAGCCGCCGTGATCGCAGCCGATGGCAATTTTCATGGTGTATTCTCCTCTTACAATTCTTTGAACTCCGGCTTTCCGCCGGTAAAGGTGGTGAAGTAGCGGAAGCCGCACTCCCGCAGCAGCTCCTGCCGCTGGCGGATGAAGCAGCCCACGTCCTCCGGGCGGTGGGCGTCGCTGCCCAAGGTGATGATCTCGCCCCCCAGACGGCGGTAGAGCCGCAGGATATCGGCGCCGGGCAGAGACTCGTTTCCACGGTTGGTGTTGCACTCGATGCCCAGCCCCTTGGGGATGATGGTACGGAAGATCTCCTCCACCTGATCCATGTGGTGGGCGAAGGTCATGTGCTCACCGTAGTTTTCGTTAATATACCGCAGGGGCAGGGTCAAGTGGCCCAGCACCTGAAACTCACCCCATCGGGCCAGCGCCAGCACGTCCTCCAGATAGCTGTCGATGATACTATCATAATACGCTTCGTCGGCTTTTTCAATATAATAGAGGTCTTTGTGGTGAAATTTCTTTCCCGCCATGTGGACGGAGCCGATGACAAAGTCCAGCGGAGGGGCATTCTGCATCAAATGCTCCGCCCGCTGAAAGCTCATGGCAGCCTCTCCCAGTTCCGCTCCCAGCCGCAGGGTAATGCGGTGGCCCCACTGCTCCTGCGCCTGACGGAACTGGCGGCGGACGGCGTCCCAGTCGAAGTCCCAGCGGGGCTTCTGCTCCGGGCCCCAGTAGATGGTGTCCACGTGGTCCGTCAGGCACAGTCCGTCAGGCACAGTTCATCCATTCCGGCGGCCACGGCGGCCTGTGCCGCCTGTGCCATAGTCTGCCGGCCGTCCTGCGAGCAGGTGGAATGTACGTGATAATCTGCCAGATACATAGGCGTTACCTCTTCTTGAAGAAGCTACGGTGCTTCTCGTAGTTCCCCTCGTTCAAGGTCTCGCTGAATTTCCGCAGGGCATCCTTCTGCTCCCGGTTCAGGTTCCGGGGCGTCTCGATGGTGACGGTAACGTACTGGTCGCCACGGCCCCGGCCGTTGAGGACAGGGATGCCCTTGCCCTTCAGGCGGAACACGGTGCCGGTCTGCGTCCCCTCCGGGATGGTGTACTTCACCTTACCGTCGATGGTGGGGATCTCCAGTTCGGCGCCCAGTACCGCCTGCGTGAAGGTGATGGGGGCCTCGCAGAACACGGCGGTGCCGTCCCGGCGGAACACGTCGTGGGGCTGCACCATCACCGTGACCAGCAGGTCGCCGGCGGGGCCGCCGTTCTTCCCGGCATGGCCCTGTCCCCGCAGGGAGATGGTCTGGCCGTGGTCGATGCCGGCGGGAATGGAGACCTTGATGGTCTTGCGCTTGCGGGTGAAGCCGCCGCCGTGACAGTCGGGGCAGGGCTGGTGGATGATGCGGCCCGTGCCGCCGCACTTGCGGCAGGGGTTGCTGGAGGCGAACACGCCCATGGGCGTCTGACGGCGGGTCTGCACCACGCCGCTGCCGTGGCACTCGGGGCAGACCTCCGGCGTGGTGCCGGGGGCGCAGCCGCTGCCCTTACAGGTGGTGCACTGCTCCATGCGCTCCACCGTCAGCTCCTTTTCGCAGCCGAAGGCGGCCTCCGTGAAGCTCAGAGATACGCTGACCCGGATGCTCTCGCCCCGCTGAGGGCCGTTGCGGCGCTGCTGTTGGCCGCCGAAGCCACCGCCGAAGAAGCTGCCGAAGATGTCCCCCAGATCACCGAAGTCGAAGCCGCCGAAGCCGCCGCCCTGACCGGCGCCATAGTTGGGATCGGTGCCGGCAAAGCCAAACTGGTCATAGCGGGCCTTCTTCTCCGGGTCGGACAGGACCTCGTTGGCCTCGTTGATCTCTTTGAATTTCTCCTCGGCCTCCTTGTCGCCGGGGTTCATGTCCGGGTGATATTTGCGGGCCAGCTTTTTATAGGCCCGTTTGATCTCGTCCTCGCTGGCGTTTTTGTCTATGCCAAGGACCTCGTAATAGTCTCGTTTTTCTGCCATACCGGCGTTTCTCCCTTCTCCGGGAATATCCGGCGGCCGGAAAGACGGCCGGATATCATCTGGTTCCAAACGCCACAGGAAGGGACAGGAAGCCCTGCCCCTTTCCGGTGGTCAAGCTGCGCTGCGGGGCGCAGGATGCTTACTTATTCTGGTCGTCATCATCCACGACCTTGTAGTCGGCGTCGTAATACTGGCCGCCCTGTGCGCCGGTGTCGCCGCCGGGCTGCTGGGCAGCAGCGTCGCCCTGAGGCGCCTGCTGCTGGTACAGCATACCGGCCTGAATGGGGGCCTTCTCGCTCTCGGGCACCTTGTCGCCCACTTCGCTGAGGGTCTTTTCCGCCTGATAGACCATCTGATCGGCCTGATTGCGGACCTCCACCTTCTCCTTGATCTTGGCGTCCTCGGCGGCATACTGCTCGGCTTCCTTCACGGCACGCTCGATATCATCCTTGCTCATGTTGGAGGAGGAGGTGATGGTGATGTGCTGGGCGTTGCCGGTGCCGAAATCCTTGGCGGAGACATTGACGATGCCGTTGGCGTCGATATCGAAGGTGACTTCGATCTGAGGCACGCCACGGCGGGCGGGAGCGATGCCGTCCAGATGGAAGCGGCCCAGGGACTTGTTGGCAGCAGCCATTTCACGCTCGCCCTGAAGGACGTTGACCTCCACAGAGGTCTGGTTATCGGCAGCGGTGGAGAAGATCTGGCTCTTCTTTACGGGGATGGTGGTATTGCGCTCAATGAGGCGGGTGCAGACGCCGCCCATGGTCTCGATGCCCAGGGACAGGGGGGTGACGTCCAGCAGCAGCAGGCCCTTGACGTCGCCGGTCAGCACGCCGGCCTGCAGGGCGGCGCCCATGGCCACGCACTCATCGGGATTGATGCCCTTGAAGGGCTCGCTGCCGGTGAATTTCTTCACGGCCTCCACCACGGCGGGGATACGGCTGGAGCCGCCCACCATCAGCACCTTGGACAGGTCGCTGGCCTTCAGACCGGCGTCGGACATGGCCTGACGCACGGGGCCCATGGTGGCATCCACCAGATGGCCGGTGAGCTCGTTGAACTTGGCACGGGTCAGGGTCACGTCCAGATGCTTGGGGCCGGTGGCGTCGGCGGTGATATAGGGGAGGTTGATGTTGCTGCTGGTGACGCCGGACAGCTCGATCTTGGCCTTTTCAGCGGCCTCCTTCAGGCGCTGCATAGCCACCTTGTCGCCGGACAGATCGATGCCGTCGGTGCGCTTGAACTCGCTGACCAGATACTTCATGATGCACTGGTCGAAGTCGTCGCCGCCCAGCCGGTTGTTGCCGGCGGTGGCCAGCACCTCGATGACGCCGTCGTCGATCTCCAGAATGGAGACATCGAAGGTGCCGCCGCCCAGATCGTAGACCATGATCTTCTGGGTCTGCTCCTTATCCACGCCGTAGGCCAGAGCGGCTGCGGTGGGCTCGTTGATGATACGCTTCACGTCCAGACCGGCGATCTTGCCGGCGTCCTTGGTGGCCTGACGCTGGGCGTCGGTAAAGTAGGCGGGGACGGTGATGACAGCCTCGGAGACGGTCTGGCCCAGATAGGCCTCGGCGTCGCTCTTCAGCTTCTGCAGGATCATGGCGCTGATCTCCTGAGGGGTGTAGGCCTTGCCGTCGATGTTTGGTAATGGCCTGACGCTTTGCCACCTGGCCCACCATACGCTCGCCGGTCTTGGAGAATGCCACCACAGACGGGGTGGTGCGGTTGCCCTCGGCGTTGGGGATGACAACGGCTTCGCCGCCCTCCATGACGGCCACGCAGCTATTTGTTGTACCTAAGTCGATACCGATAACCTTAGACATAATGATTGCCTCCTGATAAGATATATATAGATTGATTTTTTACGGATCGTTACTGCTGGTCCGGGTTCACGGGGATCACGATGGAAGCGATGATATAGGCCAGCAGGCCGCTGCCGCCCATGAAGCCCAGCAGCACCCAAGCCAGACGCACCAGCGTAGGATCGATATTGAAGTAGTCGGCAAGGCCGGAGCACACGCCGCACAGCATTTTATCGTTGACGTTGCGATACAGTCTCTTTCTTTCCATGATGCTTCTCCTTTCGCTGAAGTACCTCCACCACGGTGTTCTCACCGGCGTTCTCGTCCTCGATGTGCATCACGGCATCATGCTTCTGAGGATCGAAGGGCTGGCCCTGTGCCTCGATGCGGGTGACACCCAGCTTCTCCAGCACTGCCAGAAACTGCCGGCAGATCAGCTCCATGCCCTGACGGTGGGGGTCGCCCTCGTCAAACTGGGCAAGGCCACGCTCCAGGTTATCCAGCACCCCCAAAAACTCCTTGACGGTGTCCGCCTTGGCATCGGCATAGGTATTTTCCTTTTCCTTGGTGGTGCGCTTGCGGTAGTTGTCGTATTCCACCGCCAGACGCAGATACTTGTCGCTGGCATCGCTGACCATCTTGGCCAGCTGCTCCATCTGCTCCATCTGCTCACGGGTGACGGTAAAGGTTTCCTCCTCGGCGGCCTTTTCCGCAGCCTGCTCCGTTTCCGGAGTGGTATTGGCCTGCGGCTGCTCCTCCTGAGGGGCGTTCTTCTTTTCCTTCTCGCTCATGACTGTTCCTCCTTGGTAGGCGGCAGCTGCCGCTTTTCAAACATATGACCCAGCATGGCCACGGCGATGAAGCTGTCATCGTCCACGGCAATGAGGTCGAACCGCTGCACCGTCACCGCCTGGGTGTGGTCCGCCATGGCATAGGCGGGGTAGCCCACCATGCTGGAGACCATCTGGCCCGCTTGGGCCATCACCTGATCCACCTGAGACATTTTCCCGGTGAGGGCTCAGAGCGGCGAATGGCCCAAGGCCGGTAAAGTGGGTATTCAGCAGGTGACTTATCTCCGTCAGGCCTCCGCCTCCGGCAGCGCACGGCGCTCCATGAGCTCGTTGACGTAGAGCCGGTAGCCCTTGGCGGAGGGGACCCGGCCGGCGGAGGTGTGGGGCTGCTCCAGATAGCCCATCTCCACCAGATCCGCCAGCTCGTTGCGGATGGTGGCGGAGCTGATCCTGCCGGGCATCTTCTCGGCAATGGCCTTGGAGCTCACTGGCTCCGCCGTGGCCACATAGCCGTCCACCACGATCTTTAATATTTGTTTTTTCCGGTCTGTCAATTCCATGATAAAACTCCATTTAGCACTCCTATCTCCTGAGTGCTAAATGGAGTTTACCACCGTGGGCAGGTAAAGTCAATACCCGCAATTTTAATTATTTGTAAACACGTCGCTTACCAGCGCAGGCGACCGCCCGGCAGCTGCT
>VOFI01000003.1_pt1 | contig 28001 bp, 18 predicted proteins | sample 5384131 | NCBI WGS metagenome assembly VOFI01 (sample SAMN12384728, study PRJNA508395) | human gut metagenome | isolation source: healthy gut H | host: Homo sapiens | reverse complement strand
CACGGGCGGAATCACGATCGCCTCTACGACCTTCGGAGGATTGCCGGCTGGGGCGTCAGCGGCATGGACAGGCGCTACCAGGCCAATCGCCAATATAATCGTTGTACACAACAACGAGATGAGTTTTGTTTGTGCAAACAATGGACTGCATTTAATTTCAGGATACCCGACGCAGGGGTGTCCCGCTCCCTCCTTCTCTGATTGGATAGTTGCAAAATCGCATGAGCCATGCGCGGGACAACGGCTTGTGCCATATGCCATGGCCGCAACCTCACGGACCCGGCATAGGTTCCCGATGGGGAACCGGCTTCGGCAAGAGCATCCGTCAAAGACAAATTCCCCGCCTCTTTTCTTCATTAAAAAAGGCTGGCTCTCCCCTGCCGTTTCACTGTTAGATGGGAAACCCCGGAACGACTGTCACAAAGAAATCCTGGATCTCAAGCCAGAAGAACATCCGCCCCAAAGTCACGGCGGCTGCAATTAGGATCACAACACTCATGCGCAGGACAAAATGCAGTTTGCCAGCCCGGTTCCAGGTATCCATGGAGGAGCGGAATGCCACTCCATCCTCATACAACCCAACGGGCCACGCCAGTTTCTCCCCCATTGCTCCGCAGCCGATATTCCATACCAGGAGCAACGGCAGAGTGGCCAATGCTGGGATAATAGACTTCAAAACTCCGGTCGCCGTAAGGACGCCTAGCATAATGGGAGCTCCGTGAAGAAAGCCCGACAGAACATCATGGACATTTCCCCCGTTGGTGATGAGCCGATCCGGGGGAGAAGGTGTCCGCACTGGTGCCAATGGTGATCCTTCTCGTTCAAGTCGATCCGCAACAACTACCCGGTCAATGAAGGCCTGTACACCTGCTATCTGACCTACTATGTCCCAGCCGCCATTACCCGCGATCTGCAGAAACTCATCGTGGTGGATCCCAAGGACGAGTACCCTGCGGCCCGGCAGATGGAACGCCGGTTTGAGATCCATGTAGGTGGCACCAATACCGGCAAGACCTACCAGAGCCTCCAGCGGCTCAAGGAGGCGGCTACGGGCGTTTACCTGGCCCCTCTCCGACTCCTGGCCCTGGAGGTGCAGGAGCGGATGCTGGATGATGGCGTTATCTGCTCCATGCTCACCGGGGAGGAGGAGGATATCCGCCCGGGCGCCACTCATATCTCCAGCACGGTAGAAAAACTGGATATCAACCGCCGCTATGATGTAGCCGTCATCGACGAGTGTCAGCTCATCGATGACCGGGATCGCGGCTATGCATGGACACGGGCCATTCTTGGCGTTCAGGCAACCGAAATCCACCTGTGTGTGGCCCCTGAGGGTTTGCATATCCTGGAGCGGCTTATCAAGGACCTGGGCGAGCCCTACACGGTAGTCCAGCATGAGCGCAAGGTGCCCCTTATCTGGAAGGACCGGCCCGTGAAGATTACTCAGGTTCAGAAAGGTGACGCATTCGTGGCATTCTCCAAGAAGCGGGTCTTGCAGCTTGCCGACGAACTCCGACATAATGGTATACCCACCTCCATCATCTATGGTAACCTTCCCTATGCCACCCGCCGCCGCCAGATGCAGATGTTTCTGGATGGCGACACGATGGCCCTGGTGGCCACTGACGCCATTGGTATGGGTCTTAACCTACCTATCCGTCGGATCGTGTTCACCCAGGATGAGAAGTACGACGGCATTGAGATGCGGCCTCTGAAGCCCGGCGAGGTGCGTCAGATTGCTGGCCGGGCTGGCCGGTTTGGCATCTATGACAAGGGCTTTGCTGCAGCTGGGCCTGACTGTGAATATGACCTGGGCAAGATGCTGGAGACAGTTCCGAGCAATGTCAAAGAGGCAGCCCTTGGCTTTTCTGACTTGGTACTCAAGGTCGACCGGCCCATCATTGATGTACTGAAAGTCTGGAACCAAATGCCAGTGAAGAAGCCTTATTACCGCATGGACATCACCCGGTACATCACCATCATTAACTATATCCTGAACACTCTCCATTTGGAGTTCTCCAAGGAGGATCTGCTGCGGGCTGCCAGTATCCCCTTCGATGAAAAGGATGCCGACCTGCTGGCGTTGTTTGGCATCTACTGCCGGGCCTGCGCAGGAGGAGCTTCCGCCATGGATAAGCCTAACCGCGATGGCAACCGGTTGGGCGACTTGGAGCTCTTCTATAAGAGCCTGGACCTCTACTACTCATTTTCTAAGAACTTTGGACTGACCTGGGATAAAGAATGGCTGGCGAAAGAGAAGGAATTGGTAGCTGAGGAGATCAACTATCTACTCATCCACGACCTGAAGAGCCGCGGAGCCAGCTGCCGTCAGTGCGGCGGGCCCATCCCCCTGAACTCCCCATATTCGATTTGCAATAGCTGCTACCAGAAGCAGCACCGGGAGCGGGAGAAGGAACGCCGAGCCATGTACGGATATGTTTATAGCGGGCGGAATGGCTACTATGGTTCTGATGACGATGATGAGTTCTGATTGATTACGCTGGCGGCCACCTGGAGCTTTGTTTCTGGGTGGCCGCTGGTCTTTATTAACGAAGAAATGTGGCAGAGAGGATTTCCTTTGCCAAGAGCTTTGCCGCGGGCCAGTTCTGTTCCAGAACCGATGTTGGGTCCGTGAGGCCTGCTAAGGCTTGCTGTTGCGACGGTTCGAAGAACTGTCGTGTGCCCCTAAACGATTTGCTTGTTCTGGGTTTGCCAGTCGTTGCCCAGGAATGGAACAGGCAGTCCTCGCATATAACGATATGTACTCCAATTTGGGAAAAACAATCTTCAGGAGGCAACAAAAAGGCCGGAACCATCTTGCAGGATAGCCGGACATTGGGGTATAATATAATCAAACAGGAGGAAACCAGATGGCAACAAAAACAAGGAAACCCCTGCAAGCACTGGGCCTTGCGGACAACTTCCTTTTTTGGGAAGTGATGCAGGATATGGGTCTCTGCAAACTGTTCCTGTAGGCGCTGCTGCAAAGGCCCATTGCGAAGATCGTTAACATCAGCAAGGAGAAGGACTTGTCGGATGCGTACCTGGCTCATGGGATCCGGCTGGATGTCGATCTGGAGGACGAGAACCGCACCCGGTACAACATCGAGATGCAGGGTTCTTCCCAGAAGAGCATCGAGCGTCGTGTTCGGTACTACCAGAGCGGCATCGACCGGCATTTCCTGGAGCAGGGAACCGACTACGACTCGCTCCCCAACTCGTTCGTGATCTTCGTTTGCGACTACGACCCATACGGGAGGGGCTTTGCCCTGTACGAGCACGAATGCAGGATCAAGGACACGGATATCCTGTACGACGACGGCAGCCATGCGCTGTTCCTGAACGCCAAGTACAAGACTCCGGGGAGCGCCAGCAAGGACATCATCGAGTTTTTGGACTATGTCCGGACCAAGAATGACGAGCTCTCCGTATCCGGAGAGCTGGCCAAAACGGCCATCAAGCTATGCAAGGAAAAGAAATCGGACAGCGAAACGGAGGCGAGATATATGACGCTGCAGATGTTGCTTCATGATGAGCGGGCGGCGGCCGAGGCCATTGGCGAGGCTCGGGGTGAGGCTCGTGGCGAAATCAAGGGGACGCTGAAGACCCTGATTAGCCTCTATCTGGACGGGATTATCCCCCGCGAGATTGCTACTACAAAGAGCGGGCTCCCTGAAAGCGAGTTCCTCGCCGCTGCGGACGACTTCAAAAACGGGAAAATCTAACCCGCACATGGATGAGGCCTTGGCATTTTGCCAGGGCCTCTTTCTTTTGTCTGTTGTTCCAAACAACGGAGTTCTCGCGGACCCGACATCGGTTCCCGTAAGGGAACCGCCCGAACAACGGCCTTCGGCAAAAGAACAACCCTCTGCCAATTTCTTCGTTAAAAAAGACCTGTTCTCCCTACAAAATACAAAAGAAAGAGGAGCCCGCCACAATGACGGGCTCCTCTTCTTCAGTTCTGCCTGCTGAATCAGGCAACCAGGTGAGCAACAACCTTGAGCTTCAGCTCCGGCTGATTGGCCTTGCAGGTGTACATGGTCAGCTTATAGCTGCCATCCTGGGCCAGGCCAGAGGTGTCATTCACGGACACGGCGTCGATACTGGTCACCTGATAGGTGCGAGTGCCATAGGCGGTGGTGTAATACACCAGGTCGCCCAGTTTGACATCCTTCAGTTTCTGGAACGCAGCAGTGTTGCTGTTGTTCCTGTTGTGGCCGGCCAGACCAATGTTGCCATCCCAGCCAGGAGTGCAGCCGAAGTGTCCGACGCCCTTGCTTAGAGGGGTCTTGCCAGTGCCCTCGTAAATGTACTTGTTCATACCCACAGAGGGGATACTCAGCTTGCCGATGGCAGTCGTCTTGCTGTTCAGCTTGGGCATCGGAGTGATGTCCGTAGCAGCAGAGGCGTAGCCATAGTAGGCGCCCGTCAGCGGGTTGTACAGGTAGTTGCCGTAGGCATAATAGCCATAGGTGCCGCCCGTGTAGACAGGTACCGCGCCGGGCAGCCCATACATGGGATTCATCACTGGCAGGGTGGGCAACGACTCGATCATCTGCTGATAGCCAGTGGGCAGAGCGCCAGAATTGATATCAAAGTTATCATAGCCCACGAAACCAGTGATGCCACTCCACTGGGTAGTGGGGGCCAGGGCGTTGGGGAACACAGAGTTCTGAGCGATGGCCACATCAGTGCCGATACCCCAGCCGTCAGGGAAGTCTCCAACAGGCAGCTGTGTGACGGACATCGGGGTACTGTTGGGCAGGGTCACCTCATCGGTGCCGATGGTACCATCAGACCCGACCACGATCTGGTCGGAATCTGCCGCGGCATCTGTGCCTACCTCAGTCGCCTGGAAAAACTGCTGGCCGGAATCGACCGCATCATAGTTGTACTCCAGAGCAAAGGCAGGAACAGCCATGCTGCTCGCAATGGCCGCCGACAGCAGCAGGGACGCGATATTGCGTTTCTTCATTGAAAAAGTCCTCCTTCTGTCGTTGATAAAACTTGCGGGTTTTCGTTCAGCTTTTTGAGCAGCAAACTTCTGAGTGATTCGGACTTAACCGGGGAGGTCGTCATCCCCCAGCCGGTTTCATCCTTAGTTGAACTCAAGGCATGTACCCAATAAAGACGGGCGCACCGTACAGAGAGCCGAGGGCCATCTGATAGCCGGTAGGCAGGGCTCCAGAGCTGACCACATAGGGATCCAGGATCACCAGGCCATTGATGTTGGACCATTGGCTGGGCGGGGCGAAAAAGTTCGGGAACACAGAGGTGTAGGCGATGTTGATGTCCGTTGCCATACCCCAGGAGTCCGGATATTCACCCACAGGAGTCTCGATCCCGTTCAGAGGAGTCATGCGGGGCTTGGCGGTCGGATCCGTACCGATAGTTCCGTCGGCGCCAACGATAATGGTCCCAGAGTTAGCCTCATTGGCCTGCCCATGCTCAGTCACTTGGTAGAAGTTGCCGCCAGGCTGGAGCCCGGAGAATTCATACCCGGCTGCGAAAGCAGGAACTGCCATCGAGACCGACAGGGCGGCCGCCAATGCGAACGCTACCATTTTAGAACGCTTCATTTTTATTTCACCTCCCCTCTCCTGTGGAATACAGGCCATGCGGCCTATCACAAGCAGGACTGGCTGTCTCACGACAGTCGTACAGGCCTCCTGCCACATTCTGTGCCCCTGACAGGCCGCCCGCGCATGGGAAAACGGGCAATTTGGAATGGCTGTGGGCACGCCGCAATCAGCCTTCCGCCAGGAGCATATAGGACATTTTGCGGCTATTTCAAGTATATGCACACCGTCTACATTTTATTGGCACCCAATGCGTACATCCCAACGCCTGTCCATTCGTTTTGCAGTCGTTGTTATATCTACTTTATGCAAGCCGGAAAAATTCTATTGGCAAAAAGGAAAGAGGCCCGCTGCTGCAGGCCTCCTTGTCATGGAGAATGATAACACTGAATCGTAGCCAGAAAGCTCCCGAACTTTAGTTCGGTGAGAGAATCAGAGGGAGAAAGTGTCCATAGGCCCAGAATCTACATCTTCCAGGCTGACAGCGAACACATACCGCTCCTTGTCATTGAAGGGTTCAACGCGGTGCTTGGCGACCACCTGGTCGCCGGCGGATACATTGATGATCGTGCCGCGCAGCTTCTTAGCCAGACCTCCGGACATAGAGCACTTGAAGTGTCGGGCAGAGGGGGCCCGCAGGACATCCAGCGTGATCGCCGGAGCCTTGGGATTAACTCTGACCTTCTGCATTAGGGTATACTCGCCAGAGTTGTCATCCTGGGACTCGATCACAATCTTGCGGCTGTAGAAGATGCCACGCTTGATACCGGTCAGGATGGCAAATACGATGCCTGTGACCACCCCGCCGAGCAGAACCAGAAGCAGCAGCACAATACCGACATTACTGAAGAAACTTCCGAAATCGAAGCCAGTCTTCACGAGCTGACCATCCACGACCTCGTAACCCTTGGGAACTGTAATCAGCTCACCGTCCACGATTGCCTGGCCATCCTGGATCTCATCGCCCTTGTAAGTCAGCGTGTACTGGAAATGAGTAAGCTCATCGTAGGTAGCAACCCCGGAATAGGTGGCCGTCATCTTCCAGGCTGTGTCGACCTTGTAGTAGGACTTCTTGGCGTAGGTTGCGGTTGCGGTATAACCGGAGGGGATTGAAGAACCATCGATATAACCGCTTGGCTGGATGTCATAGCTGGTCCGAGACATCCCATTATATGTGGCAGGGATGGCAGTCGGATCGTTGAACTCCCCCAGGTCAAAGGTCTTGGTAGTGGAACTGGTCTTGGATCTGGTCGCTGTATCTGTCACCTGGATATTGACAGAGCCGAGAACCGGATACAGAGTGCCTGTCCAGTTGCCCTCATCGTAGCTGAGTGTTTCAGGGAGCATGCCGATATTATCGGCCAACTCTCCGCTGTTGACAGCTACCGAGTATTCCTTAGTCACATCCTTTGTCTGAGCATCATCAAAGTCCTCCTTGATGATTGAGTTCAGTTCAAAGAAGTAACCGCGGAGTTCGAACGGATCCTTGATGAGCTCATTGGGATCCATGGAGGTAGGCACTTTATAGGTCTCAACCAGTACCATCTCTCCATTGACGATTGCCTGGGTGCTCTCCGTGGGGATCAAATACGATGCCGCGGAGATGTTGGGCTTGACCTGATCCGCAGCGAAGGCCGTGACCGGCCCCACCGCGGTCAAGAGCATCAGTGCCGCCAACGGCAGTGCTGCTACCCGGCCTTTAATGTTTCCCATGCTTGTTTCACTCCTTGCTTGTTTTAGTTTGATGCCTACAGCCCATTCGCCGGGTTGGCCGGGTGTGCAGACATGCGGGGGTTTTGGGGATGAGCAAATATTATGCAGGTACTGCAAAATTTATTGTCCAGTTCAGCTTCTGGCGTCATGCGGGTTTGCCCATGCCCCGGTCGTCATCAATATAATATGCAGATGTTTTTAATTCTATTGCCATTTTATCCGGAGTGGTTTCAGCTATATCCCGGACATGTTCTGTATAGCATCTTTCTTAAATTTTGATGTTCTGCAGTATTGGGAATTTTCATTTTTCCAGCGAAGCTGGAGGATGGACGAATCTTTTTAACGAAGGAAAGAGTCGGGGAGAACTATCTTCTGATTTTTGGACATGGACTCGCTGCATCTGGTCCGTGAGGGCTCACCCTTATTCCGAATGGTTACAGTCACTGTTGGCAGCTCGGTGCTCGAAGTTCCGTTGGCGTCCAGCACACTCTGCACGATGATCTGGGGTCCACGCTGTTCATCGACGACATACTCGCCGACAATTTTGACCAGAGATCCATTCATTAGCCGGTGCTTGTTGGCAGCAACATTTCTGGGGAACAGGACGCACCCAATCTCATTGAACCGGTCTTCAGCCGCGAACAGAAACATTTCCTCGTTCTTGGCCTTAGTGTACACGGTCCGCAGACCGCGAATCAGGCCGACAGTACAGACCTGCATCGAACTGTAGCGGTCAGGCTCTTCAGCGATCAGCTCAGTGATCGGCATGCAGCCTTCGCCCTTGCCACTGGCAAAGAACTCATCGACTGGGTGCCGGGTCAGATAGAAGCCGATGGCCTCCTTCTCTTTCTCCATGAGGAACTGATCACTGTACTCCGCCGCCTCAGGGGGCTTAACCTTCATCTCCTCCGGAGAGAAGAGGGTGATCTGGCCCAGCTGGCGGACAGGAATGCTCTGCTTGTAGTCCTTCTCCAGCATCGGGATCATCTCCACCAGCTGGTGGTGGTTCAGCCCAAAGCTGGACATGGCCCCGGAGAATATCAGGGACTCCAGAACATTCTTGCTGGGTTTCTTACCGAGGTCGGTCATCCGCTCATAGAAATCCTGGAAATCCTCGAACTGGCCCTTGTCGGTCTTCTCCTTGGCAATCAGATGGCTGAACTTATCCAGATAGGCCAGGTTATGGAACCCCAGCCGGATGCAGCCATCCTCAACCATGCAGCGGTCAGAAGACTTGTTGATGTCCGGGGGTAGAATCTTGATACCGCGGCGGACTGCCAGGGCCATGTAGCCTTTTACCTTGTCGCCCACATCCTCGAAGGCGTTCATCATCGCACAATAGAACTCAGCTGTCCAGTGGCAGGACATGTAGGCCGTGATGCTGGCCAGCCAGGCATAGCAAGCTGCATGGGATCTGTTGAAAGCATAACTGGCGAATTTATCCATTTGCGCCCAGATCTCCTCAGCAATCGCTTCAGGGATACCGTTGGCAACACAGCCAGGCGCATAGTTTTTGTCTTTGCCGGATTCATAGGCTTCTTTGTTACCATGGATAAACACGAGCTTTTCAGCATCCAGAATATTACGCTTTTTCTTTGCCATGCCCTTGCGGACCACATCGGCTCTTCCGAGCGAGTAACCAGCCAGCTTCTGCACAATCTGCATAACCTGTTCCTGATATACAATGACTCCATAGGTGGGTCGCAAAATGGCTTCCAATTCTGGCACAAGATAGTGGATAGAAGTCGTATCCCGCATCCCCTCCAGGTAGTTCGGGATATAGTCCATGGGCCCGGGCCGGTAGAGTGCCACAGCAGCGATAAGTCGCTCGAAACACTCGTGCAGCCGAGACTCAGGCAGGCTGTCGATATCATCAAACATAGGGATGATAACATTGTTGGTCATGCCGCCGCCTTCCAACTGGAACACGCCACCAGTGATTCCCTTGGAAAGCATCTTGTAGGTTTCTCGGTCATCCAGCGGCAAGTCCTCATAAGTAGTGTCGATGCTGCGAGTCCTCTTAACAGTATCGATGACCTCATGAATGGCTGTCAGGTTTTTCAGTCCCAGCAGGTCCATCTTGATAAGCGACAGGTCTTCCACCTCAGTCATGGTGACCTGGGCGGTTAGACTCCGCTCGCCGGTTTCCTTATCCTTTTCCAGAGAGGTTGGGAGGTAGTCTGTGATCTTACCTGGGCTGATGACCAAACCGCAAGCATGCTGAGATGCATGCCTCTTGTTTCCTTCCAGCTTGATTGCAACTTCCATTACCCTTGCCACATCTGGGTCATTTTTGGCCCTCGCGGCCAATTCCGGGTTCTTGTCCAGAGCCTTGACCAGCGTCATTTTGGGGTCATCCGGTACCAGCTTGGCCAAAGAGTTAGCCCAACCGGTCGGGTAGCCCAGAACACGGGCCACATCCTTGAGCACCATCTTTGCAGCCATAGTCCCGAAAGTCACGATACGGCAGACACTCTCGGCGCCATACTTCTTCGTGATGTAGTCGATAACCTTGGCACGGCCAGAATGCTCTATATCTGTGTCAATATCTGGCCAGGAAACTCGCTCAGGGTTCAGAAACCGCTCGAAGAGCAGGTTGAACCGGATTGGATCCATGTCGGTGATGCCGATGCAGTACGCCAGCAAGCTGCCGGCGGCAGAGCCACGGCCGGGCCCGACATAGATATTGTTTTTGCGTGCGAAGTTGATGAAGTCCCAAACAATGATGAAGTAGGAGGCAAAGCCCATCTGCTCAATCATCGCCATTTCATAGTCGAATCTCTCCTTGTACACAGGGTCGGTCAGTTGAGGTTTTCCTGCGAAACGATTCTGAAAGCCTTCCTCACACAGGTGCCGGAAGTAGTCCATTGGCGTGGAGAACCCTGCAGGGATCTCGTAGTATGGCAGATTCACATCCCCCAACTTGAGCTCCACATCACATTTGTCAGCCAATTTCAGGGTATTATCCAGTACCTCTGGAATGTCAGAGAACAGTTCTTCCATCTCCTCAGAGGTGTGCAGATGATAGCCGGTTCCCTCAAAGGCGAAATGTGGCTCGGCCATCGTCTTCTTGGTCTGGGCACACAGTTCGATCTCGTGGGCAGCCTTGTCCTCTTTAGTGGGATAGTGGGCGTCGGTGGTGGCAATCACTGGGATGCCATACTTCGCGCCCAGGGCAATGAGTTTCTGGTTAACCAGAGACTCGCCCCTGATGCCGTGACGCTGAATCTCCAGGTAGAAATCCTCCCCGAAAATCTTGAGCAGCTGCTTGAGCGCATACTCAGCAGTGTCGTCCTGCCCCTCCTCCAGTGCATGGGGGATGATGCCGCCCAGACACGCAGAGGTTGCGATGACGCCCTCATGGTACTTCTCCAGCATTGCCCATGTCACATGGGGCTTACGGTAGAAGTGGTCGAACGCCTCGGAAGTCAACTTCAGCAGATTTTGATACCCCCTGAAGTTCTTGGCCAGCAGGATTAGGTGTGCCCCATCCAGATCGCCGGTCAGGCTCTCCTGATAGACCTCAAAGCCGAGGATCGGCTTTTTACCGGCCTTCTTCATGGCCTTGTAGTGCTCCAGAAACCCGTACATATTGCCATGGTCGGTCAGAGCGCCAGCATACTCAGTATGCTTGACCATCTCAGGTACAGTGGTCATGCCGGTAGTCGCTGTGCCGGTGGAGGTCCGCAAAGCGGATCACCATGGCTGAACGCCCATCCTCCTGGACGATGACACGGTACTTATCGAGGCCAAGGCCACGGTCATTGAATACAACCTGTTCGATGGTTCCGCCCGCACTCTGCAGGGTCCAGTTGGTGCCGTTCCTGCAGATGTGCAGGTGGGTCCCCGGTTCCTGCTGAGTCTTGAATTTGACTCGCATATGTTTCCTCCTTTTCTAAATTGCATGTACTTCTGATTTGTTTATCTCCGCAATTGGGGTCTAAGAACATAGTATGCAAATCAGAAGTAACCCATTCTATGCGGGTACGCCGCCACCAATCACCGAAACCAGACTTCGCCAACAATCGGAAAGGTTTGCCGAAAATTGCCAGCTCCAGTTGCCGCCAGTCCCAGGCTTTGGTATAATATAAATAGAAGAATTCCAAACAGGAGGCGTTGTCATGACACTCGAAAATTTGCTAAAGGATGTCCACAGGGCAGCAGAGCAAAAGGCGCGGATCGATACCTGCGTTGAACTGTACCTGGAGGGGAGCCTCCCCTTCTCATCGCGGCATCCAAGAGCCGTCTCAGTACGGCTGATTTCCTGGCCACGGTGGCCACATTCGAAAAGGTCGAGGCTTAACAGCCAGTTGGGAAAGCCCTGGGTTCGCCCCAGGGCTTGTGTTTTATTTTTCAGATAAATATGTTCGTTTCAATCTGCATATAATATAAATAGTTCAGTAATCCATCTTCGACAAGGAGGAATTCTAGTGAAAGCTCTAACCAGAACCCTAGCTGCCGGTCTCATATCCATTGTGACTCTCCTGAGCTGCTCGACTCCGGCCTTGGCGGCCACCACCCCCGTATTTGACGATGTCCCAGAGACCCACTGGGCACACAGCTACATCTCTCAGGCTGCGTCCAATGGCTGGATCGCCGGCTATGGCGGCGGTCTGTTTGGCCCTACCGACAATGTCACCTACGCTGCCCTGTCCCAGATGCTCACCCGGGCCTTCTTTGCTGAGAAGCTGGAGGCGGTGGAGACTGCTGAAGGCGACCCCTGGTTCAAGGCTGCCTGCACGGTCGCTAATGATCTGGGCCTGTATGTGGGCGTCGACATCCGCACGCAGCATAACAGCCAGGAGGTTGTGAGTCAGCCGGTATCCCGCTATGAGATGACACAGATCTTGGCCAATGCCATGAGGGCGACCGGTGCCAACATCTCCCCAACCTGAGCGCCGCCGCCAGCAGTACGGCTGACTGGGAGTCAATCCCTCGGCGGTACCAGGGCGCCGTTGCGGCCGCTAAGGTTGCCGGGCTGCTCGTCGGCACTGATGAGCTAGGCACCTTTGCCGGCGACATGCTGATGAACCGCGCTCAGGCCGCCACCATCATGGTCCGGCTCAACGACCTCGTCCAGAAGGGATTCCCGGAACTGGGTGCCCCCGTGGATACGATCGAGCCGCTCCCTCCCCTGCCGCAGATCGTTACTCCGCCCGCTGAGACCCTGACGCCGGACGATGGCGCCATCGTAGCCACCGGCGAAGCAGGTCTCACGGACCCGACATAGGCCCCGGAACGGAGGCCGGCCCGTGTTACATCCTCTGGCAGGAGAAAGGATCTCTGCCTCTTTTCCGTTAGAAAAGACTCGGACTACCAGTCCCAAAACGGCAAAAGAAGAACCCCACCTCCCGGAGTATATCCATCGGAGGTGGGGTCAATTTTTCGTTCAAGCCCTGCGGAGCCGCTCCTGAAGCCAGGTGTTCCGCTTGGCCGAATGAGTATTGTCGATAGCATATTGGATAGAGCCCTGTGTTCCATACAACACGGTCGAGTCCTGCGCACGGGTGTAGAGTGTGTACAGGATCTGCCGGTTGAGCATCGTGCGGTTGCAGGACATGATAGGCGCAATGACGATGGGCCACTGGCTGCCCTGCGCCCTGTGGATGGTCATAGCATAGGCCAGCGTCAGATCGTCCCAGTTATCCTCATACATCACAAACTGGCCGCTGGATACCTGCACATAGACTCGCTGCCTTACTGTCTTTCCGTCCTTTACCTTCATGATCTTAGCCACCCGGCCCATCTCCCCGTTCACGATGCCCTTGCGGCTGAAGTCTTCGGAAAAGCCAACTCCCTTCTGCCAGGTAAAGAACTTCATCTCATAGTTGTTGGCGGTGTTGACAACCTTGTCACCCTCCCGGAGCATCAGGCTCACTGTCTTCAGCTCGCCATTCTCATCGTGAATGGTCACCCGTTGGCTGAAGACTTCAACCTTGCTTTCAGCTGGCGGGTTGAACGCGGCCTGCAGGGCATAGTTCAGAGCATATACACCTACATCAGTCTGCTTCTGTGGGCATAGAACCTGGATGTCCTGCAGGCGGTACCCGCGTTTACCCATGGCAGCTACCATCGAGACGACGGCATTCCGGGCGGCCGTCGGATCATCGCTCTTGAAAATATAAGCATTATCCTTGACGCCCTTATCATTGACCTTCATAGATTTGATGGGGTTGCCATCCAGGATTGCGTTGGCGTTATAAAGGACGCCGGAGCCAGCTCCTTGACGCTTGACCACATTCAGGGTGACCACTGGGATGGTCCCCGACTCAATGATGTCCTTGAGTACATTGCCAGGGTCAATACTGGGCAGCTGGTGGAAGTCGCCCATAATAATCGTCTTGGTGCCGCCGGCAATAGAAGAGAGTAAAATGGATGCCAAATTGATACCGACCATGGAGAACTCGTCGATAACCACACAGTCACAGGTGATCAGCGTGTCAGTCTCCATGTTTTTGTCAACAACGATATGCAGGGCTCGGTGGATGGTACTGGTAGGCAACCCTGTGGCCTTGTGGGCCACCTGTGCAGCCTGTCCGGTAGGAGCCATGACCTGAGCCTCAAAAGACAGTCCTTGCCGCTTGTAAAGCTCACGCAGGACTTTTATAATGATATTCAAGGCAAATGTTTTACCACAGCCGGCGCGGCCATTCAGCACCAGAACTCCACCCCGGTGGGCGCAGGCCCGGAGAACAGCTTCCCGCTGTTTTTCCTCCAGAATGATGCCGTCCGCTACGCAAACCTGATTCAGAACCTCCTCCGCATCCGGGAAATTCCCATATTCAGATGCGGCCATCGTTCGCAGGCAACGGGCTGTCATTGACTCGGCCTGGTGGAGATATCCCAAGTAGACCCGATCCTCATCCACAATGATACGGCTGGAACTACGCAGGGCGCCTAGGGCCATCTTCAGGGCGCTGCTGGGGATTTTGGACACTGGAAACCGGAACCCGTGTCCCGCGTGGACTCGCCTGGAAGCCAAGGCATTGGCGAGCGCCTGCTTGTCAACGCCAGGCGGTGGCTCTGCTTCACCTCGGACAATTGCCATAGCCGATTTATAGTCCAGTTCAATATCGACCAACCGGCTCACCTGCTCAGAGAACAGCTTGCTTTGCATATAGCAGTTGCCATATCTCCAGCAGTCTTGCTGCAAGACATAGAGCATCGCCTGCTCCAACCGCTCCAAGCCATCGGGCGGGTAACCATTCTCCAGGGCAATCTTATCACACTTGAGGAAGCCAAATCCATTGATCTCATCAGCCAAGAAGTAGGGGCTCGTCTTCAGCCGCTGGATGATATCCGGGTATTTCTCCAACAACCGGCTGGCGTCGGAGGCAGGGATCTGGTATTCCTGAAGCGTCTTCAGCACCACATCGTCCTCCCGGAAACCTTTCAGCGCCTGCTGCCAGCGGATGGCCGTACTTACGCCGACTCCCGGGATCTTCTTGGCGACTATCTCGGGCGAGTCCATGATTAGTCCAAGAGCTTGAGGTCCCAATGCTCGGTAGATATCCGGCGCCCGGGTATCCAGGCCAGGGAGAGTGCGCAGGACCGTGATGACCGAATCTTGATCCTCCGGCAACGCACTCTTGTAGTCATCCACCTGCAGGGTGCGGCCATATTTGCCTTTCTTGATGATCCCACGTACCCATCTAGGCGCAGGGGCGTTGGGAAATAGCCGCTGAGCTTCAGCAGCCGGTAGCTAGTATCCTCTGCATCGTAGATACTGTAACCATTCTCGTTGTTCCGGTAAATGTTGCGGACAACACGGACTTCCGAGCTCAAGGAAGCCCCAATGGCATATTGGGCAAGTAAGGATGTATCTTCTGCATCCAAGCTGAATTTGAGGTCACTCAATCCAAACGCCTCCTTTCTTATCTCTATTCTATGCAAATCGTCTGCATATTATATGCATGGCCGATTCCTACGGATTGTGCTGTTGTTTTGGGCCGATTTGTTCGGTTCCATGATGGCATCTTTCTTACCGGAGAAAAATGCATGAAGAGTTGCTTTTACAGGTGGCCTCTTCCGCGGGCTGGCTCCTATCGGAGCCGATGTTTGGTCCGTGAGTCCTCCGGAAATATTAAAACGGAGAAGTGCATATAATAATAGTGAAAGACAAGAAATTATCTGTGCCGTCAAGATACGGTTCGTTCGTAAAGGAGGCTTAACCATGGAGATCGGCGTATTGGGTTTCATTTGCTGGGTATTCTTTGCCGGCTGCAATGTCTTCGGAGCAATGGAAGATGGGAAGATGCTCATCTCCCTGTTGTTCCAGTCAGAACACATGCACCTTTCCATTCTTTTCGATGGCATCGTGATGGCCATCTTGTTTGCCATGCATTGTATGTATGGCTTTGTTCCTATGCTTATCATGGCCTTTTGGCTATTTATGCAGATGAGCTTCACTGTAGTTGCTTTGCGGCCCAAGGCAAAGGGCCCATCTTAACAGGAGGTATAAAACCATGGAGCTTACTTTTGGCATGTTGGCTGTTTGGCTCTTCATTTTCTATGTTGAGCGTTCTATCGTCAAGGCAGATGGCGTGCCCTTTTTGGCGATCATCTTCGAGGCTTTTGGCGCCGACCTGCGTCCCCGGGCGGAGGCCTGGTTTCTTGCAGCCATTTTCCTGACCCATATCTTCTTCGGCATCCATGCGATGCTGATTGTTTTTGCTGCAATGAGCCTGCAGTTTATTATTGCGTCCCGCGCAATGCGTTCTCTTCTTTTACAGCTTCGCTGATTGTTCTTGACAACATTGGAAGGAGGACGGTCGTACAAAACGGCCAAATTTTCATGAAAGGAAAAAGAGTCCAAAGGACGAAACCTACAGGAGGGAAAAGATTGGCTATGAAAAAGAATGTTGATATAAATGAGTTTGTCGTTGTCAAACAAGGCAATGATGTTATTGAAAACAAGTACACCTGGGCTGATCTGGACAAAGCACAGACCAAGCTATGGTATGCCATGATGGCAGCGACTGCCCTGCTGCTTGTTGTCATCTTCGGTATTTTGCGGCCCAACTTCAAGTTTGCCTATACGGCGTCTTCGTCAATGGTTCCCACTCTGTCTGTCGGAGACTTAGCCCTCTACGGTCCTGTCGTGTCCGACATTGAGCGAGGCGACATTGTGCTGTTTAACCCTGAGAATCCAACCGAGCAGGCGTCTATTTTGACGGGCGGCAAAGTCTACTATGAGAAGCGAGTCATTGGTCTGCCCGGCGATACCGTATCTTTGGCCGATGGAGTTGTTTATGTCAACGATGAGGCTTTGGATGAGCCCTATGTTGTGTTCAACACTGACCCTGCCAATACTATGTACCGGGATATGCCTGAGATTATTGTTCCAGAGGGTGAGTATTTTGTTATGGGCGACAACCGGGATAACTCCTACGACTCCCGCGGTTTCGGCACTATTACGCGGGAGAGTATCTTGAGCCGACTCATGTTTTCCATCCCTTCTTTTGCAGGATTTTTCTCTGGCACCAGCAACGATCAGAATTTTCTGTATTGAGCCAACTTTTAAGAAGTCTGTTGTTGTGAATAACCAGGTCATAGTCGGATTAGGAAATGGCATAAGCTGGGTGTCCGGATATAGCCTCTCCTTTCCTGCTGTGTGGTCCTGGCTTGCGGCAGGAACTGGAATTTGGCACAAACTAGGTTTGTGCATCTTCGGTGTTGTATGATTCTGGTTTGTGATATGATAGCAGTTAAGCCCAAGATATAGTGCTGATGGGACATCTGGGTGTCATTGCTACAAGCGTTGGTGTTCAAAAAAAATATTTTGCTCCGTCGTTCGCAGCAACAAGTATGTTTTTGGGAGGTGTCTGGAGGAGATGTTGTTCTCCTCTTGGAATACGATGGTTATCGAAATGTCTCTGTTGGATTTCCTGGCGTACAAAACTGGCTGCCAAGTCGGGGAACTCCCTACTGTGGCAAAGGAAGATCCGATCTGGATTTCGCATTCGGTGATGTGGATGAAGCCGGATACCGAATCGCTGAGTGGATGGAACGACGCACTGGACTACCTGTTCCATTTGCCGCCAGCCGAATCCTGTGAGGAAGCGCAGAATCAGCTGCTCATGGCTCTTCATCGTGACCAAGGTCGCCGCGCCACATGACTTTCTCCGAAAGCCACAAGCCCCTTGCTTTAGCTACGGGTGAGCGGCGGACAATCTGTTTAGGGTGAGCTATTCCTCACCTGTATGCCAGAATTCCTGTATTAGCCCTGAGAGCGAAAGCTCTCGGGGCTTTTTGTGCAAAAAAAATAAAATCTGAGGCAAGTGCATGGACAAGTATTTTAAGCCAAAGAATGTGGCAAAAGGTTTCTCCTTTTGCCACTGGGTTCTTGTTGCATTCGGCTCTTCACGGAGCCTTTCCGTGCCTCGTGAGCTATCTTGCGTTCTATGTTAGCCGCCTGATGTACTTCACTGTTTGGTACAGCAATTTGCTCGATCTTTCCTTCTTGGGACAGTTTTTGGCTAGAATTGTTTTCAGCGCGTATGCATAGAATTGTGTATTCCATCCGCTTTGGGTGATTATATAGGCCGTGCTTGCCAAAATGCACAATGGGGACAAAAAAAATACATAAGGAGGCAATTGTATGTCGTGCCTTACCCTCATCAATGGCAGTATCCGCAAGCTGCCAATTCTGCTCCGAATCCTTGTGATTGGAGCGATCTCCACGGCCTTGACCTATGTCCTGGTTTGGGTGTTAACAGGAATCTTTGGATTTGTGTACGCCCTAGTGACGAACTACACTTTGTGGTGCGTTATTCCTACAGCTATTTTGATAGGTATCTGTACAGGAAAGGGAGGCAAGAACGGAGGCGGACTTCAGCGGTCTGTCTCTGGAATCGCGTCCGTCATCGGCGCATTCGTGGTTCTCTGGGCTATTTCCGGAATCATGAAAGCCATGATGGGGTTCGTGGGGATGAGGGTCCCCATCTTCGTAATTTCCATGGCTGTCGTCTCGACCGCCGTGCATTACGGAGATATCGTGAGACTCGCTGGATCTGATAAGGAGAAAAGCGAGCCGGTGCCCGAGAGAGAGCGGGCCTAAATTCAGAAGGAGGAATCGCAAATGTTCAAGGGTATTAAAAAGATCGTCCGAAGAATGGGGCAGAGTATTCGTAAGATGAAGTTCATCAAGCGGACTCTGATTTCCTGCACTCTGGGCTTTGCGGCCGTACTGGGCGGAGCTATCGTGTTCGAAACCCTCTACTACTGGGGGCTTCTCACGGTGGTTTCCTCATCGGCCTCGCCCTGGCCGCCAGCCAGCTTGTCGTCTACAAGGACGACATCGATCGGCTGGTTGCCAACGCCAAGGGTGGTAAGGGTTCGAAGGCCTCTGCGGAGCAGGCTGAAGGCCAGGCTGTTCCCCAGAAAGAAGAACCGGTCAAAACTACTCTTGAGGAAGAGTCGAGAACCCTCGGCGATGAGTTCGCCGCCGTTGGCGCAGACGCCGACGACGGGGATCTGCCCGAGGAAGAATTCAGGGACTAAGCCCCATCAAAAACGCCTTCCCTCCGGGGGAAGGCGTTTCGTTTTGTTGTCGTCAGGTCTCACGAACCATAGATAGGCTCCGAAAGGAGCCGGCCTACAACGATGCCATCTGGGAAAGCAAACAGCCCCACCAGATTTTTTCGTTAAAAAAGATGATAGAACTTTGCCGTGCAGGCAAAAGGAATCAGCTTCCAAGAGTCCAGAAGCTGCATTTTTCGTGATGCCGATTAAATTCTTGGAAGGAGGCTTGTCTGGCAACTTCAAAAACTCTCTCTTACCCAAACCACTCTAGGCTTGGGATTTTTCGTCTTTTCTAAAGGAAAATGTTGGAATAGTTGCTTTCTTTACTGCTAATATGCTGTTTCTTCGTATATGGCTCGTCCGCCAGCTATCTCTAGCAGTCTCACTTTAGGCGAAACTGTTTCGCGGCCTATCCTATAGTTAGCATAAGCGGACAGACCTCATAGCCCCTAGATAACGAAACAAGTCGCTGCCTGCTCCCACCTCTCACAGAGTGGGCTTCCATGCGAGCCCCTTTGTAACGGATTTTGAATACTCTTAGCATGAAACTGTCCGGATTTTGTAGTGTCAATGGATAAATTGCATAGTACATAATATCTAAACATGCCCAAAGGAATGCCAGCCGCAATGTATAAATCAAAGGCAAAAAATACAAAACAAGGAGGATTAAGGAGGACTGATATATGAGCCTTGAGATCCATTCCAAACTGAGACGGTGCGGGCCCTTGCTTCTTGCAGGGGTGCTGATGGTCAACTCGCTTCCCATCGGCGCCCTCGCCGCCAACATCAGAGACTTTAAGGATGTCGATGGCCACTGGGCGTATAACGCCCTGGATTGGGCTGTCGAAAATGGAGTCATGACGGGAACCAGTGAAGACACGATGTCTCCAGACGGTTTTCTCACCCGGGCACAGATGGCAACTATGATCGACCGGCTTTACGGCGCCTACAAGGGCGCCGACATCTCTGCATTCACGGATGTGGCGATGGGCAGCTGGTACTACGACTACATTGCGCAAGCAGTTCAGATGGGCACCCTGGCTGGTTATGATGGCAACATCATGCGGCCGAACGACCACATTACCCGCGAGCAGGCGATCGTCGTGATCGCCCGCGCACTCTGTCTGATGATGGAGTACGATGAGGACTTGTCCAAATTCTCGGACGCCGGCCTCGTCGGTTCCTGGGCCTACGCCGATATCTGCCGTATGGTAGAGAGGGAGTTTGTCGCCGGTTATCCGAACGGCGCGCTCGGTCCCAAGGACAACATCACCCGTGCTCAGATGGCGCAGATCCTTGCCAGGATCTTCGGTCATATCCATGAGCGGGGCACTCTGACGGGCGAGTACGACGACATTGTACTGGTCCGCGGCGATGTGGATATCCGCGATGCCGTGTTCAATGGCGGCCTCATCATCGCCAACAGCCTTGCTGAGCAGGAGCTGACCTTGGAGGATGTGACGGTCAAGGGCAACCTGGTCGTCTGGGGTGGGTCTAAGATCCATGTGGAAGGCAAGTCCGATATTGCGGGCGTTGTCACGCCCCGAAACGATGGAGATGTACAGGTCATCTTCGATGAGAAGGCGACTGAGATCTCCAAAAAGGACTGCCAGGTCACCTACCCTGGTTCGATGAACCCCAACAATGAGGTCATATGGACGAACAAGAAGCCCACAACCCCCAACAGGCCTACCGGAGGAGGCGGAGGAGGCGGCGGCAGCCGGCCCATCGTTGTGAAGCAACCCGACATTGAATTCACCCTCCCCAGCATCCTCTATGTCGGGGATACCACCACTGTAAAGACGACCCTGACCAACACAGACTCGGTGGAATGGTCTCTGACCCTGAATGGGACTGCCAAGGAGCTGCCTGGCTTCACCAAGGATGGCGGCGAGCTGTCATTCTTGGAGTCTGGCACCTATATTCTCAAGGGGGTGGCCAAGAACGGGAGCAACACGGATACCTGCGAACAGACCGTCAAGGTCATCCCGGTGGCCGATCTTGGTTTCTCCCTCCCCAATATGCCCACACTGATTCGACGACTCCAGTGAAACTGCTGTTCGAGAATGGTGAGGGAGGGAATGTCAGCTGGAGCATGACGAAGGACGATCAGCCCTATGAGATGCCGGACGGCTTCAACAATGAGGGCGGCTCTCTGGCCCTCCCCGAAACTGGGACCTATACCCTGACTGCCTCCTATACGGATGCAGCCGGGAAGATCTATAAGGAGACCCAGACAATTACCATCCTGCCGGTCATCTCTCTGGACATTAGCATTGACCCCGGCGAGACGCACATTGATGTGGCCGCCACTGTCACCGCCAACGATGCAGGCCTGCCCGTCCAGTGGACACTGTCCCAGGACGGCAGCGAGCTGGTTTGGGACTCTGTGACAAACAGTCAGCTTGGCGCTACTGGCGGCGAGCTGCTGATCCCTACTGTTGGACAGTACCAGCTACAAGCGTCGGTTACCGACGCTTCTGGCCGCGTCTTCATCTCTAATGTGGAGTCAATCACCATCGAAGGCCTGCTGGATCCCAGCCTGATCGTTGCTCAGTACGGCTGGACCGACCAGGCGTTCCTTGTAGAGATGGCTGGTTATGATTCCTACCCTGTCTCCTGGGAAGTGACCAATGAGCAGGGTGTTGTTACCTATCGGGGGAACCTGAACGATGACGGTGGCAATATCCAGATCGACATCCCTGGAGTCTACAATATTCAGGCAACGGTGACCGACCGGCTGGGCCGGGAGTTCACCGAACAGGCTTCCGTCGAGGTTCTGCCCGTCATCGAGCTCACTGCTTCGGCTGACAAGGCTGGTCTCCACCTGGACGAAAAAAGCTGAACCTGAGCCTGGATACCAAGAATGCCACCAAAGACCAGGCCATCACCTGGGAAGTCAAGAAGGATGAGGCCGTGTATGAAGGGCTCGACCTGTCGAACCTCTCGGAGATCAGCTTCATTGAAAATGGCGAGTACTCCTTCATTGCCAAGACCAGCGACAAGGCTGGCCGCGAGTATGAGTCCGAGGAAGTCTTGGTCCGCGTCATCGAAGACCTGGATCTATCCCTCTCAGCAGACCGGATTGATGAGCCAGATGCGGCAGATGCTCTTATCGAAGTGACCAGACTCCACGAGGATGAGGATGCCAAAATCACCCTGACAGTTGGGAATGGTGCCCCTGCAAGCGTCTCCTGGAAACTGGAGCGCGATGGAGTCGAGGTTCCAGTAGTGCTCAACGATGACGGTGGCGAGCTTGATTTCGACGAGATGGGCGACGGCGACTATACGCTGACCGCCACCGTGACCGATGAACTGGGCCGTGAGTACACAGAGAGTGTTTCACTCAAGGTCTACCCGGTCATCACATTGAGCATCGACGCCCCTCAGAACATCCACTTCGACCAGGCTGCGACAATTGGTCTGGACGCACCGGACCTGGGCGGCCTGACGGTGAAGTGGTCCGTGATATCGGAGACGGGCGCGGAGGTTCCCAATATGCTCGGAAATGACGGCGGCGTCCTGAATTTCACCGAACCCGGCACCCATTTTATTTCCGCTTCTGTGACGGATGAGCTTGGACGCGAGTTCTTTGCCAGGACCAACATTCTGGTCTGGAATACAGTCCAGTTGTCCTTCAAGCTGCCTGAGTTCTCTCACCCGGATGAGACGGTCGTGGTCAAGATGACATCCGAAAATCTGCGTAAGAACCAGATCGTCTGGTCCCTGACTGTGGATGGGGAACCTACCCCGCTGGCTTCTGGCGTGGATGGGGCCCTGACCAATGACGGCGGTAGCGTGAAGTTCACCAAGCCTGGTGTCAATGTCCTCACGGCTACCGTGACCGACGAGCTGGGCCGCACCTTCACATACGACCAAGCCATTCAAGTGTTTCCGGTTCTGACTCTGGACCTGAATGCCACGGCGGCCGTCCATACGGACGAATACGCAGAAGTTACCCTGAGCGCCAACACTGACCAGCCTGTCACCTGGAAGGTTACGCCCTCCAACGACCCGGATACGGACACCAGCTATACTGGCAGCCTGACTGGCAGCGGAGGCTCCATCCAGATCGACCAGGCCGGTGTCTATGACATCACGGCTTCCGTGAAGGACGCCACCGGGCGGGTGTTCACCTCGGCGACCAAGTCTGTCAAGGTTTATCCGATTGCCGGACTGAGCTTCACGCTCCCGACGACTGCCTGGACTGACTCTGGTATTCCTGTGGACCTGCTGTCCTCCGATTTGGCGGATCAGAATGTTACTTGGACCTTATCCAAGGATGGCGTCTCTGCCGAGATGAAGGACTATGTGTTTGGCTCCCTGAACAACAAGGGCGGCAATATCCGGTTTACGGATGTCGGCTCTTACATGCTGACTGCCACGGCTGAGGATGAGCTGGGCCGCGAGTACAGCTGCTCTCAAACGGTGCAGATTTACCCGGTAATCGGACTGATGGTCACTACTGAGGCCACTGGCCACGCGGATGAGGCTCTGGATGTCACTCTGGACAAGTCCAACTGGGATGGGCAGAACATTTATTGGACTGTCCTGAAGGATGGCAAGGAAGTGGCACCTAAGTTTGAGTTGGAAGCCGATGGCGGACACGGATTCGTTACCGAACCGGGCCTCTATACCTTTATCGCAAAGACCACTGACGAACTGGGCCGTGAGACGACCGCCTCCAGCAGTATCCAGGTCTACCCGGTGGGCCAGGCTGGTTTCTATCTGCCTGCTTCGTTCCACACGGACACTGAGGTCGACCTGACCACTGATTTCAGGGAACTGGGTAGCAACGCGCTGTACTGGACGCTGACTCGCAACGGCGAGGTCATCCAGCCCTCCACGGTGATGTCCGGCGACCTGAGCGCCGAGGGCAGCAAGCTCCAGTTCCGGCAGACGGGCGACTACAAGCTGAAGGCTGTCTTCACGGACGGCGGCGGCCGAGCCTACTCCTATGAGCAGGAATTCACCGTCTACCCGATCCCGCAAGTCAACTGGACGCTTCCCAGCTACGCCCATACGGACACTGAGTTTTTGGTGCCTGTGAAGTCCTCCAATGTTTCTGGCATTGAAGGTACCTCCATCAGCTGGTTCATCGCCGACACCTACGGCGTGCGGCAGGCCTGGAGCACTTATGTGGCTGGCGGTCTGACCGCCGAGCCTGGCGACATCCGCATCAAGCATGCTGGTACCTATACGATCGGCTGCGAGGTCACAGATGCCACCGGCCGGGTGTTCTCCTTCGATGGACCCAGCATTGAAGTTCTGGCTGAGCAGGAGCTCAGTGTGTCCATCACCGAGACGGAAGTCTATGTGGGCCACGAGGCTGAAGTCCTGACGCTGGGCAACAACAATACGCTCCCCATTAACTGGTCCCTGAAGAAGGATGGACAGAGCGTGGACATTAACCGGTATGTCTCCGGCGATTTGAACAACTACGGCGGATGCATCCAGTTCACGGAAGCCGGTACCTACGAGCTGATCGGGACAATGACGGACGGCCTTGGCCGCCAGTTCAGCGCCTCCGATACGATCCGGGTACTGCCTGTGGGCGGCTTGTCCTTCAGCATCTCTGGTATGGAGTATGTGGGCAATGAGGTCCCTGTCATCATGGACTCTCTGGTCAATCCCACCGGCGCCAATATCCAGTGGTCTGTGGAAAAGGACGGCGCCACCTACGCCATGGACCTGTCCGGATTGGACAATGACGGCGGCAAGGTCGTATTCCCCGAGGTTGGCAGCTATACCCTGATCGCCACCCTGGACGACGGGAGCGGAACGCCCTCTGTGGCAAAGCGGAACATCCAGGTCATCTACAAGGCTGACCTGTCCGTGAATGCTCCCTCCCAGATCCATGTTGGACAACCCTTCGATGTGAGCCTCTCCGGCAGCGGCGCTCTAAATGTCAAGTGGGGCGTGAAGATGGGCAATGTGCCCGTCGAACTGGACGGCAATACTGGATCTCTGACCGGCACCGCTGGACAACTGACCCTGTTCAATGTTGGCACCTACACGATCACGGCCACTACGGTCGATGATGCCGGCAACCCGCACACGGCGTTTGCCACCGTGGATGTGACCAACATGGCGCCCCGGATCGACTCCTTTACCGCCGAAGCCACCCGTAATGTTGTGGGCGGCCTCTATTATGCAGACCTGAACGCCACCTGCTCTGACCCGGATGGCGATGAAGTCCATCTGGAGTGGGATGACGAGTACCAGGAAGACGGCTACTACTCAATCGGCACTCACACAATCCGTGTGCGGGCTGTGGACGAGTGGGGCGCTGCCTCCGAGTGGGTCTCCCGTGAAATTGAGTTTATCAATGACCCGCCCGTCATCACTTCCTTTACAGTCGAACCGACCCGGCAGCTCCAGAACGGCAAGTTTGTCGGCAATGTTTCCGCCAAGGCCACTGACCCGGACGGCGACAGCGTGACTCTGGAGTGGGACGGCGACTACCGCAGCGACGGCCTCTACGAGCGCGGCAAAGTCCACAGGATCCGTGTCCGAGCTGTCGATGAGTATGGCGCAGCCTCCGAGTGGAGTGAAAAGACCATGGAGTTTATCAACCAGGCTCCCTCCGCTCCTGTGATCAATAAGACGCCCTCTGACGGCGTCGTCCGGCCCAGCCAGACGGTGACCATCACCGCCTCCGCTACCGACCCTGATGGAGACAATATCACCTATGAGTGGGAAGGCCGGAAATCTGAGTCTTCCACCTATGAGTACGGCAAACATCTGATCAAGTGCCGGGCCGTCGACGAGTTCGGCGCAACCTCCAAGTGGTCGGCTATCGTCTTCTTTGTTGCCGACAATACTGGCGGCGGCATGGAACTGACTGGCGCAAACTCCTATCTTGAGGAACCTGGCATCAGCTTCACCGACAACGGTGAGACTATCTATGGCTACATCACCAAGTATTCCTTCAATGTTCCCGCGGTGAGTGGCCATGGCGGCAACGACTGGGGCAAAGTTGAGGCCTACAATATCCTCACTAAGCAGTGGGAGCAGGTTGCGTATAAAGAGGTCAGCAATGGCGTGACCCTCTCCGGCACGCTTCCCAGCGGCACCTACACGGAGATGAGGTTCTATTATTACACCAACCACGATTGTATGTATGGCAAGAGCAATATCACCTATACGGTTGAGTATGAGTTCTGATTCAGAACCCAAAACTTGACAACGACCCAGGCTGGCAACAGCTGGCAGCGGGAGCGGAGCTTCCTCCTCTCCTCTGCCGGCGCCGCCGGCTGTTTTAGAAAGGAAGTGTTTACATTGGCGAATGATCCTATCAAGCGTGGGGTCAGCGTGCTGCTGGCGGGGGCCATGATGGCTGGGATGCTCCCGGCCGCAGCCCTTGCCGATGCACCTGATACCCACAACTACCAGGCGACCGTCTACAAGAACCAGGTACCTGGCCAGGACGAGCTGATGGGGCCGGACGAAGATTTGAACATCTATGTCAGCATCGATATGTCCGGAGGCAATGAACAGATTTACTCTGTGCATACTTGCTCTGACCCGCATGTGAGCGACCCCTACATCACTCCTGCCACCCAGGAAAATAATGGTCTGATCTCCTATGTCTGCAGCCACTGCAACGCCTCAGCTGAGGTGGAGATTCCCCAGTTGGGCGATGATGCCCTTGTTCCTGACGACAGCACCGGGCTCCTGGCCAATGGTTCCGAATGGGAGCGCTGGCTTGGCTCTGATCCATTCCCCTCCACCGTCTTGGACGGCAGCAATATCGTCCAAATCCAGAACCGGCTATTCAACGCCGATATCGAAATGGGCGTTGTTGAACCCTCCAATGTCGCCATGCTGGCCAATAACGCCGATGGCGCGACTGTACTGGCCGCCGGCAGCGAGGTCGATGATGACCCCAACCTGTGGCCGTCGGTAGCCACCCAGGGCGTTGTATACAACACAACTCAAGGCAAAGAAAAAGTTCATCTTTTTGTCGACTTTGAGCACCCTGATGATCGGGGGGCTACCATCAAGGCGGCCCACAGATGCGAGCAGGGGGCTTCCCTTGTCAACGAGTCTAAACAGGCTACCGATACCGAGGCTGGCTACATCAAGTACCGCTGCGACAAGTGCGGGTCGACGGCCGAACTGACGATTCCCAAACTGACACTGGATGCTTTCACCCTGACCGAAGAGTCCAAAAACGACATCCAGAATGGCATTGTCTACAACGGTGATGAACATACTATCGTCTATGAGGTTGCCCCAAATTTCCGCCGGTTTGTCGGCGCCAATCTGACCAACAATGTCAGGATCACCGAGACTGGCCGATATAGTGTAATTATTACCATTGACAATGCCTGCTATGATAATGTCGAGCTGCACGGCACAGACGAGCTTACAGTTCGTCCAAAGCCTGTGACCCCTCCCGGTACTGACTTTTTCCAGAATAAGATTTATGATGGCACGAGCTTGCTGGATGGTAAGTTGTTCAGCTATCAGAATGTGAAAGGCCAGCAGATCACGGTTCCCATGACCGTTCATGCCGTAGCTTTGAAGGGCACTAGCCCGGAGGCAGACGAATCGATTCCATTGTCTGATCCTGCCGCAGCCGGCGCCTACGCTGTAACCTTTACTATTGAGGACACGGAATCTAAACCTTCCTCCGCCAAGTTTTCCACCGAACAGCAGCAGGCCGGGTCCACTGACCTGCAACCTCAGTCGGCTGATTACACGGGCAGCCCCATCTCCTACCGCGTAGCTCCCATCTCTGGCGTTGTAAAGAGCACCGTTCAGTACTATGTGGACGACCAGTGGACGGCCGCTGCCCCCACCAATGCCGGCATCTATCAGGTGAAAGTCACCTTCGAGATGAATTCCGGCTATGCTCCCATCGATCCGGTCGAAACGACCCTGACCATTAACAAGGCCAAGCGGCAGGCTCCGCCCGTCCCCACGGCCAGCAATGTTGGTACCAACAGTATCTCGATCACGACCATCCCGGGCGCCGTCTATGCTATTGATGGTATCAATGACAGCAAGTATCAACTCAGCACCCTGTTTGAGGGGCTGACCCCCAACACCGAATACACAGTCAAGGTGAAATACCCAGCTGACGAAAACCACGATGAAAGCCCTGAGTCCTCCGCCACCATCCGGACGGCCAATCAGACTGCCACTGCCGATACAGTCCAGTCCGCGGTTTATACCTAC
>VOFI01002248.1_pt1 | contig 28009 bp, 29 predicted proteins | sample 5384131 | NCBI WGS metagenome assembly VOFI01 (sample SAMN12384728, study PRJNA508395) | human gut metagenome | isolation source: healthy gut H | host: Homo sapiens | reverse complement strand
TCATATACCAAGTTTATAAACTTGTCAACACTTTTTATAAATATTTTTATTTTTTATAAATTTCATAAATTAAATTTACATATCACATTTTTTCAGAGATTCGGAGATTCAAAAAATTCCAGGCCTTACGCTCTATAGCTTACGGACACTGGCCATTTCCACCAGCTCCGCATTCATTTCCAGACGAATCGGAACATCCTCCATAGAACGGCTTCTCATATCAATTTTCCCGTTAAGCAGCATGATCAGGGTCCTCCCCAACAGCCTGCGGGGAACACGCATTGTGGTAAGCGTAGGCTCCATTATGCTGCAGATACTGCGCCCGTCGAAACCGATAACCGATACATCATCCGGTACGGTATACCCTGCCCGCTTCAAGGCCCTGTACACGGGAATTGCCAGCATATCATTCTCCACCAGCAGCGCTGTGGGCGGCTTCACGCCGCTCTTCCACAATCCCTCCAGATACGCCTGGGCCTCAAGTCCCGAACCATTGGTTACGATATTCCAATCCGGACACATCTTCACTTCCAGATCCTCACAGGCATAGGAAAAACAGCGGCGCCTCTCCACAAGGGAGCTGCGGGATGTTCCCGAAGATACATATCCGATTTCAGTATGCCCTTTTTCCAACAGATAACGGACGGCCGTATAAATTCCCTGACGGTTATTCACCGTAACGGAGCTGGCCCTGATATCCGGATCGTAGCAGTCCAGCATCACATACGGAATATCCGTCCCATCCAGCTCCTTCTTCAGCCCCGGACTCATCATATCGGCATAAACCACCATTCCCGCATACTGCTCTTTTTTTATACTCTCCCGAAGCCTCCCTCGCCTTCTCATCATACATATGTATGATGGAAAATGGTATCCGGAGCCGCCTGGCCTCCCCGTTCCGCGCCCTCAATTACCGGCGGAAAAAAAAGCGCCCTCATCCCCTTCCTCCTGATGATCGGCAAGAATAATATAAGCAATATTTTTGGCGGATACCGCACTGCCGCCCGTTTCCGCTTCCTCCGCCTCTTTGATCATATAACCATAACCCATTTCCTGAATTCTGGAAAGGAGCGACCCGCGAAGCTCATCGCTTATTCCCGGCTTATGATTCAGGACAAGCGACATGGTTGCTGTAGATACACCCAGTAATTTAGCCAGTTCCTTGGATTTAATTGCCACGATTTTCCCCTCTTTTACAAAATATACGAAACCGTTGGGAAATGATGAAAAATCACGCCTGACAATTTCGTATAATTCGTTTATAAATTTTATTTATAATATTATTGTACCGTATTTTTAAATATTTTCAAGCATTAACAGGTATACTAATTAACAAACTTTGAAGGCTCATTTTAGCCATTTCTGCCCATTCGGCCAAAATGTCCCAAGGTTTGCCAAAATACGTCTGTTCAGCCGGTACAAGACTGACCGGGCAGACATGAAATATATAGAAAAGAGAGGAAGAAAGACATGAAGGAAGAAAAAGACCTATCATGGAAACGGAAAAAAGGACGGATATCATGAACATCTGATCCATAATAGCCTTCCATCAGACGCGTAAATATCGAAACGCCGCCCTGTCAGTCTGTAATGTCCGTTCCTGGTCTTTCGAAATGGACGGTTATGCCCCGGCCGGAATGCCCGGCGCCGGGAGCTTATCATTCCATTTTTATGTGAATGCTCTGTCTTACAGCCCGCAGATTTCATCGATTTTTTTCAGCTCATCCTCTGTAAAATCTATTTTGTGGATGATCTGAATATTCTCCGTTATCTGGGAAGGCCTGGATGCCCCGATCAGAACACTGGTCACTTCTCCGTCCCTCAGAATCCAGGATAAAGCCATCTGAGCCAGGCTTTGTCCTCTTTCCGCCGCAATTTCGTTCAGGGCGCGGATTTGTCCCAGTGTTTCTTCCGTCAGCGCAGATTCCGTCAGGAATCTTCCGTCTCTCTTTATCCGGCTGTCCTCCGGGATCCCGTGCAGATATTTATCTGTCAGAAGCCCCTGGGCCAGAGGGCTGAAAGCGATGATTCCACAGCCATTACGGACTGCCGAAGCCTTCAGGCCATTTTCTTCTATCGTGCGGTCAAAAATGGAATAACGGTTCTGATTAATGATAAAAGGGCATTTCAGTTCATTAAGAATCGCCGCCGCTTTTTCCATGGCTTCGCCGGTATAGTTGGATATTCCGGCATAGAGGGCCTTGCCGCTTTTAACGATACTGTCAAGTGCCAGCATGGTTTCCTCCAGCGGCGTTTCCGGATCCATCCTGTGATGATAGAAAATATCCACATAATCCAGCTTCATCCTCTGAAGACTCTCATCCAGGCTGGATATCAGGTATTTTCTGCTTCCTCCGTCCCCGTAAGGCCCCGGCCACATATCATAACCCGCCTTAGTGCTGATTACCATCTGGTTCCGGTAAGGACGCATATCACTGTCCATAATTCTTCCGAAGTTATCTTCCGCACTGCCGTAAACCGGGCCGTAATTATTAGCCAGATCAAAATGCGTGATTCCATTGTCAAACGCAGTGAAAATAAGCTCCTTCATATTGTCGAAATTATCCTTGCTGCCAAAATTATGCCAAAGTCCCAGCGAAACGGCCGGAAGCTTCAGACCGCTCTTTCCGCAGCGAAAATATTTCATGCTCTCATATCTGTTTTCTTTTGCCTGATACATAGTTTTTCCTCCTTTAAACCTGCGGATTCCCGCTGATTTCACAATCGTTCAGTGTAAGCATTGCCATGGTATAAATCTTTGCGGCATCCAGAAGCTTTTTCAAATCCAGTCCTTCATCGGGTTCATGCGCGCCCCCGTGTCCTTTGGCAAACAGCTCTGAGGCCCGGTCATCCTCACGCTCCGGCATGGATCCGATTCCGTAGCCAAAGGCATTGGGAAGCTTTCTCGCATAAGTTCCGCCGCCCATCACATAAGGCTTTGAATCACTTCCGGTCAGTTCATTAAAAAGGGAAGTCAGAAGCGCAACCTCTTTTCTTTCCTTCGGGAAATAATTGGGAGCGGAATTCCTGATGAGCTCCCAGTGATAACCGGATGTCCTGCAGAATCCGTCAAGCACAGCTTCCATATGTTCCGGATCCGCGGTAATCGAATAGCGGATATTAAACTGCAGAGCCGCTTTTCCTTCCTGAAGCTTCAATACGGTCCCGGCACAGGTAAGCCTTCCGGACACCTCATCCTCATAAGTGATACCGATTCTTTCCCCATAATAATCAGACGTAGCCTCCTCAATAAAATGGAGAAGCCTTCTGTCCTCTTCCTTCAGAAGGGAGACCGCGCATACCGCTTTTGCCAGCTCATGTATGGCATTTACACTTCCTTCCGGGAAAGCGCTGTGCCGGCTTGTGCCCCTGGCTGTTATCCGTATCTGCCCCTCTTCTTTTTCTGCCTGCAGAGCTTCGGGCAGCTGCCTTAGAAGCTCTTCAAGCTCCGGCCTGTCCCGAAGCACCAGAACCGCCCTGTCCGGTATAATATTGCCGGCGCTGCCTCCGTACAGGTCAATTACATCCTCACTGAAGGAATCGTCTGCGGCGGCCCAGCCCTCCAGAATTCCCTTCTCCCCGTAACAAACCGGAAACCCGCAGTCGGCGATCATGGATAAGGCGGGAAAAGGATATCTGGAACCATAATATTCCAGATCAGCCATCCCCCGTTCCTCATCACAGCCAACAAACAGACATATTTCATGCTTCATATCAAGCTTCAAATCCCTGATACACCGCATCACATAGAGCATGGCCACGGCAGGCCCTTTGTTATCCTGAGCCCCTCTTCCGATGAGATATCCATCCCTCACCACAGGATCAAAAGGGGCATAATCCCATCCTTCCCCCAGAGGCACCACATCCAAATGATTCCACAATCCAATGGTATTATCCCAGTCCTTCTTTTCCCTGCCGATGGTACCCACATAGTATTCTTTATTTTCCGAAAAAAAACCATACTTCCGGCCCATGGCAAGCATTTCATCCATCGCATCCCGGCAGGCCTTTCCGAACGGCCCTGTTTCCGCCTGCGGATCCGAAATACTGGGAATCCTCACCAGTCTTTTGATATCCTCCGCCATTTCTTCCCTGTGTTCCTCAAACCACTGCCCCACCTTTTCATAGGTATGGCTGTCATATCCTTTATCCATACTGCATTCCCTCCATAACCCTTTCTGATGCCATTATAGTCTTTTTCTCCCCCGCTTTCCATAGCTGCTTACGGCAAAAACTGTGCAGATTCAATCATTTATTCCCGCGAGCAACGAGCCAAAGCCAGGCCAGCTTGGTTTTGGCGACTGCCGCGAGGGTCAAATACCCCGCTGCTCTGCAGCGCTGCAAGTTTAATACTCCGTATGCTTGCAGTGGGGTATTTGATTGCTGCTTAACAGAAAAAACAGCCGGAAAGCCGGCTGTCTTTTCTGCTTATCGTTATCTCTGCCGTCTTACCGGCTGCCCTTGTCATAAATTTCTCCCAAAGCGCGGGGAGCACGGTTATGCTTGGAAAAGAATACCAGCAGAAGAAGCGTCAGCACATAGGGAAGGATCATAACCAGATCCTGGTAACTGCTGGGCATTTCCATAATCTGTACAATACGGTAGCCCCCGGAACGGGCCAGACCGAACAGGAGACAGGCCCCCAGGGTAGGAAGTATCTTCCAGTTTCCGAATATCATCGCGGCGATAGCCAGATAACCATAGCCCACATAAATATTATTGGAAAAATTAGCGGAAATGGAGTAGGCGAAGCAGATGCCTCCAAGGCCGGAAAGAGCCCCGGAAACCATAACTGCCACCAAACGTACCTTTCCCACTTCAATTCCTGCAGCATCCACGGCATGGGGGTTGTCACCGCAGGCCCTCAGATGCATGCCGAAACGCGTCCTGTACATGACAAACCAGGCGATCAGCGCCACAACGACGATCACGATTTCAAAGGGATAAATATTGGAAAATACGGCGCCCAGCACGGGGATTTTGGAAATCACCGGAACCGTAAGCCGGCTGGATACCCCGAGCACAAATTTATCCGAAGCAGCGCCAAAAACCGCGGCATTGATCTGTTTTGTCAGAAAAGAAGTCATCGCCATGGCGAGGATATTGATAACCACGCCGCTGATAACCATATTTGCTTTGAAGCGGATACATAACAGCGCATGAATGAGTGAAAACAGCGTTCCGCCTATGACGGCGAACAGCATGGCGATATAGAAAGGCATGACTGAATTTCCGGAAAAGCTGCCCGCCACAAGCACGGCCGCCAGCGCTCCCGTAAACGCGCCGAATCCCTGCAGGCCCTCGATGGCAAGGTTGGTAATTCCGCTTTTTTCACTGTAAATACCGCCAATGGCCATGATAAACAACGGTAAGGCAAAGGACAGTCCATCTATGATTACCGTATTCATTTCTCCTTCCTCCCTTCCTCATCCTTCATACGTGTCAGCAGGTATCTGATGAATGCGGAGCATGCACAGAACAAAAGGATAATCCCCGTAATAACATCGGCAATCTCCGCCTGTATCCCCGCAGCGGAGCTCATATAAGTACTTCCCTTATCCACAACGGTTATCAGCAGAGAGGAGAAAATAATTCCCACCGGATTGTTGTTTCCCAGCAGGGAAACCGCTATGGCATCAAAGCCGGTGCTGCTCAATACTCTGGGCTGAATGGAAGCGAAATAACCCAGATAATAGGTAACTCCTGCCAATCCTGCCAAAGCCCCTGAAATGAGCATGGTCACAACAATATTCTTACCCACATTGATCCCCGCATAACGGGACGCGCTGCGGGAGAAGCCCACTGCTTTCATTTCGTAACCCATTTTTGTCCTGTCCAGCAGGAATTTCACCAGGACTACGGCTATCAGGGCAAGGATAAATCCGAGGGGGATATCCATTTTCAAATCTCCCACCACGGTATCCGCCAGGGTGAGCCGGGCAGACTGTGCAACGGCCTTTGACTGCCTGGAAACAGGATCCACATAAAATGTATTGATACAGAAGCTGCATACATACTGGATGATATAATTCAGCATAATGGAAGAAACCACTTCATTGATATTGAATTTATATTTCAGAAGGCCGATCAGCCCGCCTACCACAGCCCCTGCGGCCACGCCGATCAGGAGAACCAGAGGCTTCGCCAGAAAAGCATTCAGGCCGCTGTAGCCCACCAGGATAGTGGCAAGGAAGCCCGCCGCCAGCATCTGCCCCGACACACCGATATTAAAAAGCCCGGTACGCATGGCTACCGCCACCGCAAGCGCGGCAAAAATCATAGGCGTCAGATAATTGAGAAAGCTTAAAAAGTCCGTAAGTATACTCTTATGTCCCGCATAGGAAGCCTTCGGCGCAATTCCGCAGCCCTGAAGAAGGTTATAATAAGCCATAAAAGGATTCTTTCCCAGCACGGCAATGACTATGGCTCCCACAATCAGGCCTATGAGTACACATAAAAGCGGGATGGTCACACTCTGGGTTTTCTTATTGCCAAGGGTCCGGCTTATCACTCTCTTAAAGACGGATTCTTTTTTATGCATGCCGCTTCACCCCCATCATAAATTCTCCCACCTCATTGGTGGTCAGCGTTTTGGCATCCGCTTTTTTCTGCATCTGCCCGTTATAAATAACGCCGATGGTATCCGCACAATCCATGATTTCATCTAGTTCCAGGGATATCAGCAGAATGGCCTTTCCCTTATCCCTTTCGCCGATCATCTGCCTGCGGATATTTTCAATCGCCCCGATATCCAGTCCTCTTGTCGGCTGCACGAAAATCATCAGATCCGATTCCTGTTCGACCTCTCTGGCAATGATCGCCTTCTGCTGATTTCCGCCGCTCATGGAACGCACAACAGTACGCACTCCCTGGCCGCTTCGGATATCATATTTATCAATGAGGGTTTCCGCATAGCTGTCAAAGGCCTTCTTATTCAGGATTCCCTTTCTGGAAAAGGGCTCTTTAAAATAATTCCGCAGCCCCAGATTCTCCGATAAGGTGAAATCCATTATCACCCCGTAATTCTGCCTGTCCTCCGGGATATAGGATATCCCTTCCAGACTCCTTTGACGGATGGATTCCCCTGTAATATCCTTTCCATTAAGCCATATCTTCCCCTTATGGACGGGAAGCAGTCCTGCAATGGCATCCGCCAGCTCAATCTGCCCGTTCCCCGCAACACCGGCAATGGCAAAAATTTCTCCGCCCCTTACAGAAAAGGATACATCCTTAACCACTTCAAACTGATCCTGGTTCACAACAGTCATATTTTCCACCAGCAGGATTTCCCTGCCGAAGGAAGGCTCCTTCTTAGGGGTTTCAAAGCTGACTTCACGGCCCACCATCAGGCTGGCCATTTTCTTAGTGCTTGTTTCCTTCACATCCAGCACATCGATAAGACGGCCCCTGTTCAGAATCGCACAGCGGTCGGCCACCTTTTTAATCTCTTCCAGCTTATGGGTAATGAGGATGATTGTCTTTCCGTTTTCCCGAAGGCCCTTAATAATATCCAGTAAAAATTCGATCTCCTGCGGAGTGAGCACCGCCGTAGGTTCGTCAAAAATCAGGATTTCCGCTTTCCGATAAAGCATCTTCAGAATTTCCACCCTCTGCTGTGTGGAAACATTGATGTTTTCAATCACATCGGTGGGCTCCACCTCCAGGCCGTATTTCTGGGAAAGCCCCCGGATATCCTCGTTGGCTTTTTTCATATCAACGGCAGGGAACAAACCCAGCACTTTCTTTACCGGCTCCATACCCATCACTATGTTTTCCGCAATCGTATAATTACTGACCAGCTTAAAATGCTGATGCACCATACCGATATTCAGTTTCGTGGCGTGGTTGGGGGAAGAGATCTTTACCTTTTCTCCCCGGATATAGATTTCCCCTTCATCCGGCTCGTACATACCGAAAAGCATACTCATCAGCGTTGACTTTCCGGCGCCGTTTTCCCCCAGAAGGGCGTAAATCTCCCCCTTCTTTACCTGAATCGTGACATCGTCATTGGCAACAATGCCCGGGAACCTTTTAGTAATATGGCGCATTTCCACAATATAATCCGACATACATTCCCTCTCATTCCGCCGTTTCCCACGGCTGTTTCTCCATGATATACTTAGGGGATGCCATCAGCCTCATGCTGACATCCCCTAAGTATACCCCTGCATACAAAATCACCTGATGGTGATTCTTCCGCTTCCTTCCCGGCAGGCAATTTCCCGCCCGACGGACAATTTCCCCCAACGGGAAATATATAAAAAGCAGGCCGGAACCCCGGCCCGCCTTCCCTTTTCTCAGGATCTGCAGACACAGTTCCCAAGTACGTTCCTTACTCTACTGTAAAAATCATCGGGAGTAATACCGTTGAAGTTGGCAGCAGGTACAATGTCTCCTGCTTTCACTTTTTCATAAGCAGCATCCAGCTTTGTAATAGTATCCGCAGAAAGCTGACATCTGCCGGAAGCGCTCACATAACCTGTGGAATCCGTATCAGCTCCCAGAGTTACGTTGCCTCCCGCAAAAGAACCGTCCGCAATTGTTTCCAGAGCCTTGTCCACGTTTGTGCTCATAACCTTCAGTCCGCTGGTCAGGATAACGTTGGCATCTCCGTTTGCACCATCATCATACTGATCAACATCACAGCCGATAACATAAACGCCTTCCGCTTCCTTAGCCGCTGTAAACACACCGTTTCCGGAATCGCCTGCAGCAACGAACATGATATCCACGCCTTCATCGATAAGGGCATTGCCAACAACCTTGCCGGTTGCCGCATCCGCGAAGGATCCGATATAGTTGCCCCCCACATTGACGCCGGTAACATCTGTTCCCGCATAGGAAGGAAGTTCAACGATTTCAACAGACTTTCCGTCGGTTTCATTCACATATTTAACGCCGCATTCAAAACCATACTGATAGTTTACATTGGAAGGATATGCAATACCGTTTACCACGGCAACCTTATTGCTCTTTGTTTCCAGAGCAGCCGCCATACCGGCAAAGAATCCGCTTTCCTGCTCTTTAAACTGCATCGCGTAAATATTATCCACTTCCGTATCCTGTCCTTCTGCATCAGCAGGGAAAGCATCTACCAGAATAAAGGCAACATCAGGGTTGTCCTGCGCAACCTGTGTGATACCTGCGAACTGGAAACCACAGCATACAATCACATCATAGTCAGCTACGATATCGGCTACTGCCTGTACTGCCGCCGCCGTATCCCCTGTAGGCTCCTTAACAGGAGTTACCGTAGAGGAAGGATGCTTTCCGATAAAGGAAAGAATACCGTTATAATTGTCCTCATTAAAAGAACCGTCATCCACACCCGAGGGGCTGGACACAATGGCGATCTTCAGTGCGTCATTTCCTGCTTCGGTGGTTTCTGCAGCAGCTTCCGAAGATTCCGGTTCCGCAACAGATTCTGCAGCAGCGCTGCTTTCAGGGGCTGCACTGCTTTCAGGAGCGGTGCTGCCGGAATTGCCGCAGGCTGTCAGAGAGAAAGCAAGCACAGCAGCAATTGCAAGAGAAAGTGCTTTTTTCATAATAAAAATCCTCCTTTTTAGCCGTCCGAGACGGCCTTCATCATAATCCCGTGGAAGCTTCGCTTCCATTCTGTCTGCAAGCGCTTCAACAATAAAAAACCTGTCGAAAAAAACCACATTACAAACAATTACAAATTAATCATAGCATTTTAACGGCCGGTTGACAATGCCAAATTCTTATTTCCATATAGTTAAAGTAACGATGCAGCTCCCGCTTCGCCAGTTGGGATCGTCCGTCCTTTGTTCCCGCAGCATCCCCGGTTATACAGAGGATCCTGTAAGGGGCGTTATAAACACGCCGGTCCTTAGGCTGCGTCCTTTGCAGCCTTAGTACCGCTGCGTGGTTATCCGAGCGGAAGCGTCCCCTCTAAGGACCTCTGTATAACCGGGGATGCTGCGGGAACAAAGGACGGACGATCCCAACTGGCGAAGCGGGAGCTGCATCGTTACTAGTTAAATAATGTCCATGACATCTTTTACGGACTGTACTCCAATCAGCCGGATCCCTTCCGTTTTCGGCAGCTTGTCCAGGCATACCTTGGGAAGGACACAGGTTTCAAACCCCAGCTTCTTCGCCTCGGACACACGGATGGCCGCCTGGCTTACAGCCCTTACTTCACCGCTTAACCCCACTTCCCCGAAGGCGATCATATGCTCTTCGATAGGCCGGTTCTTAAAGCTGGAAATTACCGCCATGACAATGCCCAAATCTATGGCTGGTTCCTGTACTTTCATTCCTCCGGCAATATTTACATAGGCGTCGCAGCCCGATATCTGCAGCCCCAGACGCTTCTCCAGGACCGCCATTAAAAGATTGACCCTGTTAAAATCAGTTCCTGCCGCCTGTCTTCTCGGAAACCCGAAATTGCTCTGGCAGACCAGCGCCTGGATCTCCACCAGTATCGGCCTTGTCCCTTCCATGGAGCAGGAAACCACGGAGCCGCTGGCCCCTTCCGGTTTCCCGTTAAGCATGAACTCAGAGGGATTTTTCACCTCACAAAGGCCTTCCTGGCGCATCTCGAAGACCCCGATTTCGTTGGTCGAGCCAAACCGGTTTTTCACTCCCCGCAGAATACGGTAGGAGGCATGTCTGTCCCCTTCAAAATACAAAACCGTGTCCACCATATGTTCCAATACCCTGGGGCCGGCAACCGTACCCTCCTTGGTAACATGTCCCACAATAAATATGGATATCCCATAGCCCTTCGCCAGCTTCAGAAAAACTCCTGTGGATTCCCTCACCTGGGAAACGCTGCCCGGAGCCGCGGAAACCTCCTCCTGGTACATAGTCTGTATGGAGTCAATAATTACGATCTCCGGCTTTTCCCGGGTAATCGCCCCTTCGATTTCCCCCAGATTGGTTTCGCATAAGAGCTGCAGGGTATCGCGGAACTCTCCGATACGCTGGGCCCTCATTTTGATCTGCTGCAGGGATTCCTCCCCCGGAAATATAGAGAACCTTTTTCCCCGATTCCGCAAGAAGCCTGCACATCTGCAGCAGAAGGGTGGATTTACCGATACCCGGATCTCCTCCCACAAGCACCAGAGAACCGGGCACCACTCCGCCACCCAGCACCCGATCCAGTTCTCCGATTCCCGTAAGAATGCGCTCTTCCTTGTCCATGGAAATTTCCGACAGGATGGAAGGACGCTTCCCCAGGGAGGAAAGTCCCTGGGAGCGTTCCGCGACTCCGCCTTTTCCGGAAGACTTTCTGACCGGTTCCTCCACAAAGCTGTTCCATGTATGGCAGCCGGGGCACTGTCCCATCCATTTCGCTGATTCATAACCGCATTCCTGGCAATAGAATATGGTTCCTGATTTTGCTTTTGCCATTTCTCAAAAAGGGGTGCGGCTGATACCGCACCCCTGTCCTCCTGTACTTTTTTCCGTTTAGCAGTGCCTATTTATGGATGTCTACCTTCACTTCTCCCGCTCCTGCAAGTTCCACTGAAAGACTCAGCTTTCCTCCCAGATTTGTGCACATTCTTCCGGCATCCTCTTCGTTAATCCGTACGTCATATTCCGTATCATCCTGAAGTCCGATGGTCAGCTGGGCATCCTCCTGTCCCTCTACCACAAAGCTTACACCGTCCTCGCTCTCCAGAAAGTTCAGCACACTGGTTCCCGGTACGGATTCATAAACGAACATACCGTTTTTCTCCAGCTTCGTCATCGTCTGATAGGTTTTCACCTTATACAGATCTCCTTCGTGGGAAAAGTCCTCCAGCTTCGCTTTCTCCGCAAGGGTGTGGTTTCCAAAACTGATGCTGCCGTCTGCCTCTGCACGGATTAACTCTTCTACTACTGCCATTTCTTTTGTCCTCCTTAAATATGGTTCGTCCTTTTGCTTTATCCTCCGTCACCGACGGTATTCCTCTATTTTTTACCTGGAACGTAATTTTTCCTTCCTTGCAGCCTACGGTTACATTATCTCCCGGCTGAATGCGTCTTGCAAGGATTTCTTCTGCCAAAGCGTCCTCAATCATATTCTGAATCGCTCTCTTCAAAGGGCGGGCCCCCATTTTTAAGTCAGAATGCTTCTCCACAATAAAATTCTTTGCGGCAGGCGTAATGGTCAGATGAATATTCAGCTGCTTGCTGCACCGATCCGTTAAATCTCTGGACAGGAGCGTGATGATCTGTTTCATGTTTTCCTTGGTCAAAGGATGGAACACCATGATTTCATCAATCCGGTTTATGAATTCCGGTTTGAACAGGCGCTTAACCTCTTCCATAACACCGGCCTTCATTTTTTCATAGTCCTTCTTTTCATCCGTATGGGCGGAAAAGCCGAGATTCTTGGGATCTATGATGCGCTGTGCACCGGCATTGGAGGTCATGATGAGCACCGTATTTTTGAAGCTCACCTTCCTGCCCTTGGAATCCGTTATATGGCCGTCGTCCAACACCTGCAGCAGGATATTGAACACATCCGGATGAGCCTTCTCCACTTCGTCAAACAGCACGACAGAATAAGGATTCCTGCGCACTTTCTCGGAAAGCTGGCCGCCGTCGTCAAAGCCCACATACCCCGGAGGGGATCCAATCAGCTTGGAAACGGAATGGCCTTCCATATACTCCGACATATCGATACGTATCAGAGCATTCTCAGAACCAAACATCGCCTCCGCAAGAGCCTTGCTCAGCTCAGTCTTCCCGACACCTGTAGGCCCCAGAAAGAGGAAAGAGCCGATAGGCCGCCTGGGATCCTGAAGGCCGACCCTGCCCCTGCGCATGGCCCGGGCTACGGCGCTCACAGCCTCTTCCTGGCCGATAACCCTCTTATGCAGGATTCCTTCCAGCTTCAGAAGGCGCTCACTTTCTTTTTCCTCCAGCTTGCTCACGGGAATTTTGGTCCACATCGCAACCACGCCTGCGATGTCATTTTCCGTAACCACTTCCTTTTGGGCTGCGTTCTTCTTTTCCAGCCGCATCTTCCTCTGGTTCAGCTTCTTAAGCAGTGCATCCTGTTCCCGCTTCCACTCACCAGCCTGGGCAAAAGCTTCTATCCGGATAGCTCCTTCTATCTTCAGATCCAGTTCCTTCACCTGTTCATTCAGCTTCCGGATATCCTCCGGCGGCTCCATATGCTGCAGCCGCACGGCAGACGCCGCTTCATCAATCAAATCAATGGCTTTATCCGGCAGCCTCCGGTCATTTATATAACGGCTTGACAGCCTTACAGCAGCTTCTATTGCTTCCGGAAGGATTTTTACCTTATGGTGCTCTTCGTATCTGGGCGTCACGCCCTCAAGAATACGGACAGCCTCTTCTTCCGTAGGCTCCTCTACATTCACCGGCTGAAACCTGCGTTCCAGTGCGGCATCCTTTTCGATATATTTCCGGTACTCGGTGATGGTGGTGGCCCCGATCAGCTGTATTTCCCCTCTTGCCAGAGAAGGCTTCAGGATATTGGAGGCATCAATCGCGCCTTCCGCACCGCCCGCACCGATGAGCGTATGAAGCTCATCCAGGAACAGAAGGATATTGCCGTCATCGGTCACTTCCCGGATCACTTTTTTAATGCGCTCTTCAAATTCACCGCGGTACTTGCTTCCGGCTATCATTCCGGATAAATCCAGCATCAGAACCCTTTTATTCTTTACCGTGTCGGGAACCTCGCCCGCTACGATTCTGGCAGCCAGCCCTTCCACAATGGCGGTCTTACCGACTCCGGGCTCCCCAACCAGACAAGGGTTATTCTTCGTCCTCCGGCTTAATATCTGGATGACACGGCTGATTTCCTCTTCCCTGCCAATAACCGGATCCAGCTTGCCGTCCCTGGCCAGGGCCGTCATATCGCGGCTGTACTGCTCCAGCGTCCCGGTCTGGCTCCCCCTTTTTTTCTTCTGCTTTTCCAGATCTCTTTATACGCCGTAGGCTCCTGTCCCATGGCCGCCAGGAGCGTATCCATATGATTTTCTGCAGGCGGCAGGCGACAGCGTCTGCAGCACCCTGCACTGCAACATTATCCCCATCTCCTAAAAGCGCTAACAAAATGTGCTCCGTTCCGGTCAGCGCGCTGCCTGCCTTTTCCGCCTGTCTGTGGCTTTCCTCCAGAACTTCCTCTGCCCGGGGAATAACCGTCCCGCTCTATGACCGGATTGGGCGTCTCCGGAGCCAGCAGATCCTGAATCATTTCCCGGATCGCCTCTTCTTTTGCCCCGTTTTCCGTCAGAACCCTTGATGCCACACCGGTTCCTTCTTTGATCAGGCCCAGCAGGATATGCTCTGTCCCAACATAATTCTGATGCAGGCTTTTTGCCGCCCGCCCCGCCAAAAGCAGGGCAGTTTTTGCCTTATCCGTAAACTGTGACTGCATCTGTTATAGTCCTCCATACTCTTCATAAATCTCATCTATCAAAGCATGTACTTCCTCGCGGGAAATATTCCGACAACTTGCCCGTGCCAGAATGACCCGCAGCGACTCCCGCATCTGCTCCAGATCACTGATCCGATCCGCATCAATCGCAATCACTGCGCCGCGGCGTCTGTCCACCTTGACGAAGCCCTCCTGCTTGAGCACGGTATATGCCTTATTCACTGTATGCATGTTAATCCCAATGGATTCTGCAAGCTGCCGCACGCTGGGAGGGACTCTCCCTCCTTGAGCCTGTTTGTCGCAATCCCGACAATGATCTGATTGCGCAGCTGTATATATAACGCTTCTTCGCTGTTAAAATCGACTTCCAGAATCATGCTGATCTCCCATCCATTTTCTCTTTAAAGTGTTCTAGAAACACTATAACAAGAATCCTGAAAATAGTCAACAATAGCATGCACGCGCTGCGATGCTTTGTCATGACGCCGGCGCACCCGGCACTGCTGTTTCCTGTGCTCCCGCCAGACAAAGCGGGCAGTTTGCAGCAAAAGCCGGATGTTTTTCATGGATTCACGGCAATAGAATGTTCGCAGAACGTGCTTCTTTGTTTTCTGAATGCTTGCTTTTTGGAAGATTTATTTCAGGTCAAGGAATTCAAATTCAAGATCGTCATCATCAGGAAATTCCTGGACTGCCAGTCTTTGGATTTGCCCTTTTTGCGGCGCGGACGTTCTTCTTCCTCTTCCATCGTCCTCATCCTCGTCATCCTCGTCTTCATATTCGTCGACTCTGGGGCGACGGACATCTTTACCGGAGTCTTCTTTGCCGGACGGCGGCGCGGACGCTCTTCTTCCTCTTCCTCGTCCTCATCCTCGTCCTCGTCCTCATCCTCTTCTACATAACGGGCAGGCTTTTTGCGGCCGAAGCGGCGCGGACGTTCTTCTTCCTCGTCCTCATCCTCATCGTCGTCTTCGTCATCTTCGTCGTCCTCTTCGTCATCATCATAATCGTCATAGTCTTCATACGTGCTTCTGACTTTGATGATCAGGATTGTTACAACGATAATCAGAACTACGATTACAAACGCCATCAGAATAACGACAAAGCGCATGCTCTTTGCGGTCTGGTCGATGGTCGCCTGGTTGTTCTTGTTGGTCTCCTCTGCATTCAGCAGGTCACTGACCTGATATCTGGTTCCCATAGTATTATCATGCAGATACCATGCACTGCTGCCGCTTCCGTCATCCTCAAAGGCGACGGAATAATCTGCGGAGTTGTCTACGATCGGCTCCTCCTCCGGTTCCTCCGTCTCCTGAGTTTCGTCAACAGCCGGCTCTGCTGTCGCCTCCGACACATGTGCCTCTACCAGATCGGAACGGATATATCCGCTTACATTATCAAATGTTACTGCATACCAGGTCTTGCCGTCGCTGCCCTGTGTCTCGCCGGTAACGGTCAGCTCCTGTCCGCTGGTTGCCTTACCTGCAACGCTTGCGCTGGTGGAAGCTTCGCTTCTGATATTAACGCTGGAAGAGGTTACGGTTGCGCTGGTAACAGTTCCTGCAGCAGCTGTCCCTGCTGCATTATCCTCTGCTGCGTTATCCTCTGCTGCGTTATCCTCTGCTGCTGCATCAGCGTTTCCGTCCTCTGCAGCATTGGTGTCGGTTGTTGTGGTCGTTGTCGTTCCGCTCGGGGAAGAGGTCAGCGGCACAGCGCCGACTTCCATTGTGGATGTAAATAAAAATACCGCAGCAAGTGCACATCCCAGCACAGTGCTGAACTTGGTCGTCCATTTCATCATTCTAATTTACGTACCTTTCTGATTCCGATCCGCAAAGGTCTCTGCGGACCTTTTCTCTTTTCCAAACTCCTCAGCCAGGCTTCCGATTTCGCCTGTCGCCAGTGCTCTATCGGTATATTATGCTTCGTCGATCGCTTTACCGATATCGTGTCTCATATATTTGTTGGCAAAATTGACCCATTCGGTCGCTGCATACGCTTTTGCGCGCGCTTCCTTTAAGGTAGGCGCCTTCGCTGTGATACCCAGCACACGTCCACCGTTGGTCAGGATCGTCTTTCCGTCTTCTGCAAACCTGGTTCCTGCATGGAAACAGAACACATCGTCTTTTCCGTCAAAGGCTTCCAGGCCGGAAATCGGGAGTCCCTTGTCGTATTTTAACGGATAACCGTCCGATGCCAGCACAACACAAACTGTCGCATTGTCTTCAAACTCCAACTTGAGCTGATCGAGCGTACCGTCGATACATGCCTCGCAAACGTCCAGAATGTCGTTTTTCATACGCGGCAGCACAACCTGCGCTTCCGGATCACCGAAGCGGACATTATATTCCAGCACTTTCGGGCCGTCAGGTGTCAGCATCAGGCCGAAGAAAATTACACCCTGAAAGGTGCGTCCTTCCGCAGACATTGCATCAACGGTAGCCTGATAGATATATTTTTTACAGAACGCATCAACCTCTTTTGTATAGAACGGAGACGGAGAAAAATTGCCCATGCCGCCAGTGTTCAAGCCCTGATCGCCGTCCTTTGCGCGCTTGTGATCCTGGGCGGAGGTCATAATCCGGATGGTCTTGCCATCTGTAAAGGACAGCACGGAAACCTCGCGTCCGGTCATGAACTCCTCGATGACCATCTTGTTGCCGGCGGTGCCGAATTTCTTATCTGTCATAATCGTGCATACGCCGTCTTCCGCTTCTTCCAACGTGCTGCAGATTAAAACGCCTTTTCCAAGTGCAAGGCCATCCGCCTTTAAAACGATCGGGAATTTCGCTTTGGTATGCAGATATTCCAGCGCATCCTCTGCCTTGTCGAACACTTCATAGGCAGCCGTCGGAATATTGTATTTTTTCATCAGTTCCTTGGAAAATGCCTTGCTGCCTTCCAGAATCGCCGCATTTTTGCGAGGACCGAAGGCACGGATCCCGGCTGCCTCCAGCTGGTCTACCAGGCCCCCGACAAGCGGATCATCCATGCCGACGATAACGAGGTCGATCTCTTTTTCCTTTGCGAACTCGGTCAGACGGTCAAATTCCATCGCGCCGATCGGAACGCACTCTGCCAGCTGCGCAATTCCGGCGTTGCCGGGCGCACAGTAAATCTTCTCTGCTTTCGGGCTCTTTGCCACGCTTGCAGCGATCGCATGCTCTCTGCCGCCGCTTCCCACAATCAGAATTTTCATATGAACCTCCATATTTTCAGGCGTTTTCGCTGTTATGCGATGCAATTTTGCATCACGATGCGATAATCGTCTTTCCATCCACAACGGTTACTCTGCCCTGCGCAATCAGATCGATGGCCTTGGGCAAAATTTTCCATTCCGCTTCCTCCATGACCCGCTGCTGCAGACTCTTGGGCGTATCGCCCTGCTGCACTTCAACCGCCTTCTGTAAGATAATCGGACCGGTATCCATTCCGCTGTCCACAAAGTGCACCGTCGCGCCGGTCACTTTTGCACCGCGCGCAAGCACACCCTCATGGACATGCAGACCGTAAAAGCCAACGCCGCAAAACGCAGGGATCAGCGACGGATGGATATTGATAATCTGGTTTGGGAACGCTTCGATCATCTCTGCCGGAACAGCGACTAAAAAAATCCTGCCAGCACGATCAGATCCGGCGCGATTTCCTTTACCTTTTCGGTCAGGGCATGATTGAATGCCTCTCTGCTCTCGAAAGATTTCGGAGAAAGACAGATTGCTTCCACATTATGCTGCCGCGCACGTTCCAGCGCATATGCGCCCGGGTTGTTGCTGATCACCGCTGCGATTTCGGCATTGCGGATTTTTCCCGCGTCAATCGCATCGAAAATCGCCTGCAGGTTCGTGCCTCCGCCGGAGACACAGACCAGAAGCCTTAACATAAGGTCACTCCCTTTTTCGCCTGCTTCGATGGTGCCTACCACATAAGGGGTATCGCCTGCAGCTTTCATTGCTTCCATCGTCTTATCCACATCGGCGGGATCTACTGCGACGATCATACCCAGTCCCATGTTATAGGTGTTATACATCATATGCTCTTCGATATTGCCCTTTTTCGCCATCAGGGTAAAAATCGGAGGAATGGGATAGCTGTTTTTGTTGATCACCGCATGGGTACCCTCTTTTAACATACGGGGCACGTTTTCATAAAAGCCGCCGCCGGTGATATGGCTGCATGCCTTTACGGTTACGCCGGCTTCTTTGACTGCCTTTAACGCCTTAACATAGATGCGTGTCGGAGCCAGCAGGGTCTCGCCCAGGGTTGCGCCAAGCTCATCATAATAGGTGTTTAAGCTTTCAGTGGTCATGTCGAATACCTTACGAACCAGAGAGAAGCCGTTGGAATGCACGCCGGAGCTTGCCATGCCGATCAGCACGTCACCGGGCTTTAAGTTTTCGCCGGTAATCAGGTCTTTTTCATCCACTACGCCGACTGCAAAACCAGCCAGATCGTACTCATCCTCCGGCATCAGTCCGGGATGTTCTGCTGTCTCGCCGCCGATCAGGGCAGCTTCCGACTGTACACAGCCTGCGGATACGCCTTTTACGATCTCTGCGATCTTCTCGGGAATATTTTTGCCGCATGCGATATAGTCCAGGAAAAAGAGCGGTTCGCCGCCTGCGCACGCAATATCGTTTACGCACATGGCAACGCAGTCGATACCGATGGTATCATGCTTGGCCAAAAGAAAGGGAGCTTGATTTTGGTTCCGACACCATCTGTACCGGATACCAGGGTAGGCTTTTCCATATCCTTGATCTTTTCCAGGAAAATGCACCGGAAAAACCGCCCAGTCCGCCAAGCACTTCCGGGCGCATTGTCGTCTTTACATACTGTTTCATCAGTTCCACCGATTTGTATCCGGCTTCAATATCCACTCCAGAACTCTTGTAATCCATCTGATCCTCCATACCGTGCCTGTGCACCTGTTTATTTTGTGTAGTTGTGATAGCCGCATTCCTGCAGCTTTGCATCCCTTTTCAGTACGCCGTCTTTCATCTCTGCGCTGTAATCCTTGAGCTTTGCAAGAAGCTCCGGATCGGAAACCGCTAAAATCTTCGCCGCCAGAATACCTGCGTTTGCACCGCCGTTGATCGCAACGGTCGCCACCGGGATACCGGAGGGCATCTGAACGATGGAATACAGAGAATCTCTGCCTCCCAGGGAAGTGGTGTGCATCGGGATTCCGATAACCGGCATAGGGAACAATTGCAGCACACATACCCGGCAGATGCGCTGCCATACCGGCGCCGGCGATAATCACCTTTACGCCCCGCTCCTCCGCGGTCTGTGCATATTCAAAAAAAAGTATCGGGCATCCGATGTGCAGAAATAATCCGCATTTCATAGGAAATACCGAATTTGTCCAAAATCTCAGCTGCTTTTTGCCATTACAGGCATATCCGAATCACTTCCCATTACAATACCAACCTGTGCCATGTGCTTTTATCCTCCTGTCAAAATATGTCGCAACTTATCAATCTACAGTGTACTAAACTTTTCCCACGTTCCTTTTCACCTGCCAGCTGTCCCGAAAGGAACCCGAACTCCCCCATAGCCACGACTTCATAGAAATCGCCCTGATACTCTCCGGGGAGGGCCACTTTATGCTGGACGGAAAATGGTATCCCGTCAAAAAAGGCGATGTACTCCTCATCAACCCGGGCATCCAGCACCACTGCACCTACATAAATCCGGATGCCCCCCTGGAAGAATCCTACGTAGCCTTTACCGACATCCACATACGGGACATGGAACGCAACCAGATCCTCTTCCCCGGCCACGAATGCCTCATCCGCCCCGGTGAAAAGACCTTTGTCACCCTATCCCGCCTCTGCTCCCTCATCAAAACAGAGAGCACCAGCTGCCAGCCCGGGCGCTACTTCATGCTCAAAGCCTACGTCACCCAGATGATCCTCCTCCTTTACCGCGAGCAGGTCGCTGCACCCGTAAGCATAGAGGACGGCTACGAATTTGAATCCACCAACAAAAAATACGTCGTGGAACAAATCATCGACTACCTGGATTGCCACTACAACGAAAAAATATCCCTTGATCAGATAGCCCGCAACATGTACCTGAGCCCCTTTTACATATCCAAAATATTTAAAAGCGAAACCGGTGACACCCCTATCAACCACCTCATAAAGGTGAGAATGGAAAAAGCAAAGCTTCTGCTGGACAAACAAAAGGATGCCAGTATTCAGGACATTGCCTTGTGCGTGGGGTATGACGACGCATACCACTTCAGCAAACTGTTTAAAAAACACTTTGGGGAGTCTCCTCTAAATATAGGAAGAAACAGATTTAAACAGCAGAATACAGGCCAGGATTTTCATAAGACCTGGCCTTATAACATTTACACTCTTCCCAATAGCTGATATAATAAAAAGGCACCGGCCGCCGGGACTATGTGTAAGCTCCTGCCTGCCATATTACAGTTGTATCAATCAGCATTTCTTTTCGTATAATATTTCAATCTTTCTGTCCGAATCGGACAATTATTCAATGCAAGTTTTCAGAAGACAATTCTATGAATCAAAACATAAAAGAACCTTAGAATATAATCGTTTTAATCGTTTTAAAATGTAAGATGCGGTTGTCCGGTGTCGGATTTTTCAGTTATAATTATATGAAAGACAGGATTTTGCACATGGCTTACGGAACAGGAGGCTGTGTGAGAAAACGCACGAAAAAGATTAACAAAATGCTGGAAGAAAAGAATCCGGCAACTAAAAACTCCATTCATCATGAAGATTTGGCGCTGAAAACAGCGGCTCAATACTTCGGTGAAGAGCTGATGCCCCTGCTTGGAATTCAGGGTGTGGCCGACTACATCGCTCCTACGGAGACTGTAATACTGGAAGCGCGGCAAATGTATCAGGATTTTAACTATGTACGGAAGGATGATTCCTGGATCCATCTGGAATTTGAAAGCGATTCCATTACCAAGGAAGATCTGAAACGATTCCGAGAATATGAGGCAGCTACCAGCCGGATACATCATGTGGAAGTGATCACCTATGTAATCTGTTCCTCCAAGGTAAAGCATCCGAGAACAATCCTTAAAGAAGGAATTAATGTTTACCAGGTAAAGGTGGTACGTCTTAAGGGGAAGAACTCGGACCAGCTTTTCAAACGCCTGAAAGAGAATGCAGAACAGGGGCTGAAACCCTCAAAGGCAGATCTTGTTTCCCTGCTGCTCACACCGCTGATGTCAGGCCGCCTTAGAATCGAGGAGCGGATTATAAAAAGCCTGAATATACTTCAAAATTCCAGAGAACTAATAACCGAAATGGAACTGGAAAAAATGCAGGCCGTTTTGTATACACTGGCAGATAAATTTTTGAATGAAACGGAATTAAACAGAGTAAAGGAGATGATAGCAATGACGAAATTAGGAGAAATGCTGGTAGAGGACGGAATTAAAAGAGGTATCGAAAGAGGATTGGAAGAGGGAATGGAAAAAGGAATAGAAAAAGGGATAGTCTATAATGTACCCATAGATGTGGACACATTAAGAAGAAGGGTTCCTTGAAAATGGACACTATGAAGAAGGGATGTCCCCTCCAAAGTGGACAGATTGAAAATAATAAAAACATCTAAAGGAGAAAGATATGCGGGAATACACAGTAAACCAGATGAAGCAACTTAAGGAAAATAAGTATACCCTGAATGTCACAAAGAACAAACTGTATTTCACAGCCAGGTTTAAAGAGGATTTCTGGATACGATACCAGGCTGGAGATGCCCCGAGAAAGATTATAGCTGATTTAGGTTATGACACTAAGCTGTTTCAACAAAAACAGATAGACAGCATTGTGCAGAGAGTAAAGAAGCAGGCGCTATCTGGAGATGGATTTACAGAGGGAGAAAATCGAACCAAAAGAGTTCCCATGAAACGAATAAACTCAAATCATGAAAAAGAAGTATCCTTAGATCAGATGCAGCATGAGCTGCTATACCTTCGTCAGGAGGTTGAGTTTTTAAAAAAAATTATAAAAGCAGACAACTCAAAGCAGAAAGACGGATGATGAATGAATCGGACTGTAAATTTGAGATTATATACGGATTAGTAAGCAAAGAAGATAATCTGTTATCAGTTACAATGCTTTGCGATATAGCAGGAGTATCAAGATCGGGATACTATCGCTGGGCAGGGGCCGCAGATGAAAGACAGAGGAAGGAATTAAAAGATCAGGCAGATTTTGAAATAATTCTTGGAGCGTATGCTAAACGTGGATATGATAAGGGCGCAAAGAGCATCTATATGACGCTGATACATCAAAATCCACCCATAATTATGAATGTAAAGAAGATCCGGCGATTGATGAAAAAGTATGGACTTGTGTGTAAAATAAGAGCAGCAAATCCATATAGAAGAATGGCAAAAGCAATAAAGACCAATCATGTCGCAGACAATCTGGTAAAAAGACAATTCACAGCTTATGGAGCGAGAAGGGTACTGCTGACAGATATAACATATATCCCTATAATGGTGTATTTTGCTATCTGTCTACAATTTTAGATGCTTTTACAAAACAGATATTGTCTTATGTTTTGAGCGAATCACTGGAAGTTGATTTTGTACTACAGACAGTAAACCGGATGGTAGAAAAACACGGTGTATCGTTAAGTGCTGAAGCCATAATTCATAGCGATCAGGGCTGTCATTATACAAGCTGTAGTTTCATTCAATTAGTAAAGGATAGAGGATTGAGACAGTCCATGTCGAGAAGGGGAAACTGTTGGGATAATGCACCACAGGAGAGCTTCTTTGGCCATATGAAAGATGAGGTGGATATAAGCCGGTGCGCCGTCTTTCAAGAGGTTAAAACAATTATTGATGACTGGCTGGATTATTATAATAATGAGAGATATCAATGGCAGTTGGCAAAGCTATCTCCAAATGAGTATTACCAATATATAACAACTGGAAATTATCCTCTTAGAGGAATAATAAATGAACCAGAAAAGGAAGAAGAAATATAACAATATCTCGGAATGCAATGGACATAACAGGAATTCTTGTCCAGCTCCGGCTCCTCGTATCCCAGCATATGTCTCAGATAAAGATAATCACTCTGTTTCATATAATTATCATATTGGAATTCCGCACGCGGAGTCATACGAACCTTCTTCCTCTCCTCCACTTCATTTTCCCAAACCGTATAAAATTCCCTTCCGTCTTCTCCGTTCAGGGAACCTATAAATTCCATATTCCCTCCGACGTCCGGAATCACAAGAATATAATCCAGGCCGTTTCCACTTCACGAAAACCTTTTCTGAAATTCTTTCTTCATACGATGAAAACATATCCTTGTCATTTCCCCTGCATTGTCTCATGCAGAATCAATATATCAAACACATTCAATCCAATAAAATTCTTTGATCCATGACAAATGGCCGATGCATGCAGAATGATTCAATCCAATACTTTGATCTGCAAAATGGCCGGCAGCTGATGCGATTCCCAAAAAGGTAATGGAAAGCGTAAACAAAACAGACAATGTCCCCAGCACCACACTCATGGAACGGATCTTTGAAGTAAAGCCCCGGAAGACTGTCAGACGGTTTTTCCGATATGTCCAGCCTTTCCGTTTTTCAAGCCTCTCCGACAAAAAAGAAGGGACACTGAAAAAGAATGCAAACAGCCCGATGACCAGAAAGACCAGCCCTGTAAGAAGATCGAATCCTCTGCCGATGGGCCGTATCACAATAAGCGCATAACCTGCAGTAAAAAGGAGCAGTGACAGCAAAAATATCCCCGTGAAAAATGGTTTCCGGCACGGATGGCTGCTTTCAGTCTGTCTGTCATAATACAGCAAATCGTACAGCCGTATTTTATAAATCCTTTTCTTACTTTTATGCAGGGCAGACAAATACATGGCTGCAAAATACAACAGTGTCAGTCCGGCCGTTTTAAATGAGACGGAAAAACCCAACGTAAATGTCATCCCGAACATTTTAAGAACCGCGGATTCTACCAGCCAGGACAGGAGAATCCCCGCCGGGAGACCTGCGATGAAGGCCGTGCCCGCAATAATCAGGTTCTCATACAAAAACAGCCCGGCTATCGTCCTGGCGGAAAGCCCTGAAACCATATACAGACTCAGTTCCCTGCTTCGTCTTTTCAGCATATAGCCGGTCATATAGCTTACAAGCCAGCCCATCACCAGTATAATGAGCAGAGTAACCGCTATGATCATATAAGGCAGTACTTCCAGCTCCGGAAGCTGTCTGACCTTATCTGAAAAAAGCAGGGCATTATACGCATACATACACGCCACAGCGCAGGCAATTGTAATACAATACAGCACATAATCTCCCAGCTGCCTTTTTGCATTGCGCAGTATCAGCTTTTTCAGCATATGCCTTCACCTCCTAAAAGAGAAAGCACATCCAGAATTTCATGATAGAAAACGCTTCTTGTCTTTTCCCCCTTCCGGATTTCATTGAATATTTTTCCATCCTTCAGAAACAGAATACGATCTGCATAGCTAGAGCAGAACGCATCATGGGTAACCATAAAAACAGTCGTACCCATATCCTTATTCAGCTGTGCAATGATTTCCAGCAGAACGCGGGAGGAATGGGAGTCCAGCGCTCCCGTCGGTTCATCTGCCATAATCATCTTCGGACGGCAAATCACGGCCCGTGCAAAGGCACAGCGCTGTTTCTGCCCTCCGGAAACCTGATACGGAAATTTTTCCAGGATATCACTGATATGAAGCTTATCTGCAGTATCCCTTACTCTCTTGTCGATTTCCTCCGGATTCAGTCCCTTAATTGTCAGAGGAAGAGCCACGTTTTCTTCCAAAGTCAGTGTATCCAGCAGATTATATTCCTGAAAAACAAAGCCAAGGTTATCCCGTCTGAATTCGGCAATCTCATTTTCCCGGATGTCCGTAATATCCCTCCCGTCCAGAATAATGTGCCCGGCGCTCACTGTATCAATTGTGGAAAGGCAGTTCAGCAGAGTGGTTTTCCCGGAACCTGACGCGCCCATAATGCTGATATATTCACCTTCCCTTACATGAAAGCTCAGCTGATTAAGAGCCTTTGTCACGCTCCCTTGGTTACCATAATATTTTTCGATATTCTCCACCTGAAGGAGTATCTTATTTCCACTACCCAACTTACTCCACCACCTTTCCGTTTTCGATAACAACATCCCTGTCTTCAAATTTCAGTACATATTTGAAATTCACATCTTCGGCAGAATCAATATCAATTTTATAGGTTCCCTTCCTGTTTAAGGAAAATTCAGCAGAAAATGTGTATATCCTGGTTTCCGATACCGTATTTCCCTGAGAATCCCTGACAATATCCTCCGTCACCTCCGGAATTATAAAACAATAAGGAAAACGGCCTTCGATTTTTACCTGCACCACCCTTTCCCCTTCCCGAATCCATTCCACCCCCGGCGAATCAGATTTAATTGCCCATAAGGAGGGCACATAGAACCTGTCATCCGTTATATGCCTGATTCCGTACATAAAAATGACAGCTATGACCAGACCAGCAAGTAAAGCCGCCGCAGTTTTGGCCGTCTTCCCCCTTCTTTTCCTTCCCTTCCCGTATTTATTTTCCATAATGGACGCCTCCTTCCCGATTTCCTCTTCATTTTACCGGGAGGCTCCGCTTCGTTGTATATATGTTTCCTGATTTTATATGACAGATTTGTAAGATTCCTCCCGGCTGGATGGAGCACTAGACCTTCAGGTGCCCGCTTTTCGGAAAGCTAAGACGGATCGTTGTATACTGCCCCTGCTCTGACTGCGCTTCAATGGAAATCCCCAGCCTGAGGCACAGCTGCCTGCAAAGATACAATCCGATTCCGGTCGCTCCCTTTCCGGCTCTTCCATTGCTTCCCACAAATCCTTTATCAAATATCCTGTCGATCTCGCTCTCCTTAATACCCGCCCCGTTATCCGTGACCGCCAGGACAACATATCCTCCCATATCCGTGGATTCCACAGCAATCACAGGAGGTCTTCCGCCGCTGTATTTCACGCTGTTGATGATAATCTGGTTCATTATGAACACCACCCATTTTTCGTCGGAATATACCGTATCCCTGACCTTCTCCGTGCTCACGCTGACTCCGTTCTGTATCAGGAACTGCTTGTTCGCCGCAAGCGCTTCCATGACGCAGTCTCTCAGGGACAGTTCTTTGATAAAATAGTCTTTTTCCACATTCCCCAGCCTTGCATAAAACAGCACCCGCTCCACATACCGGCCGATCTGCTCGGTCTGTGACATGATTTTACGGATCGTGTCTGATTTGTTATTTTCACACAGAAGCTGTATTCCGGTAATCGGTATCTTGATTTCATGAATCCACTGCTCAATAAAATCCCTGTATTCCTCATTCAGCCGCTTCGCCTGTGAAACCTCATCCGTCATGGATTTAAGCGCTTCTTTTATCATTCGGAAATATACTTTTTCTGCGGATGATACCGGCTTTTGGGCGACCTCCGCCATGAGGTATTTCCTATCCAGGGAATCCAGCAGTGACTGCAGATACAGCAGCCTCTTCTTAAGTAAGACATAACCTCTGCACAAACTGCCCGAAACAATCCCCGCATAGCATATCCAGAGCAGAAACATTTCCTGGGGTGCAATGCCATAAAGATACAGCAGCACCGAAAAGAAAAGTCCTCCCGCCAGACAGGTGAGCAGTACCGCTCTTTTATCAGATAAATAATCGGAAAGCGTCATATTTTATATCCCATCCCTCTTTTTGTCTGTATCAGATTTTCTGCGCCAAGTCCGCTGAGCTTTTCCCGGATTCTCATGATATTCACACTCAGCGTATTATCATCAATATGAATCTGATTATCCCACAAAAATTCCACCAGATCCATTCTCGATACTATTTCCCCCGTATGGCTGAACAGATAATATATGATTTTCAGTTCCGTTTTTGTCAGTTCAGTCTCCTGGCCTTTGAAAGAAAGCGTTCCTGACACCAGGTTCAGACGAATCCCCTTATATTCCAGCCGTTCCGCCTGCTCTCCCGCTTTTCCCCTTTTCAGAAGAAGTCTGATCCTGGCGAGCAGTATCGGAACATTATACGGTTTGCTGACATAATCATCCCCTCCGACCGTAAGCGCATACAATTCATCCATGGATGTGTCACGGCCTGTTATAAACATGATCGGCGTATCGGTAAAGCTCCGGATATCCGCGCACAGACGGTATCCGTCCCTGTCCGGCAGGTTAATATCCAGCAGAATTAAATCCGGACAAAAGGATTTTACCAAATCAGTTACATGATGGAATTCAGCGGCGCTTTCCACCCGGTATCCCTCATTGGATAAAAGGATTTCCAGCTCCTCCCTTATCAGGTCCTCATCCTCAATTATCAGTATTTTTCCCATGCAGGCCTTCTCCTCATATGTCTTTCTTTCTATATTTATACAGTCTCAACACAAGTATAGCATTATCTGTGCCGGAACAAAATAATACATAAACAAAACAAGATTATACATTTTAATTTCCTCCCAATCCCCTAATATAGAATGGAACTTATAACTGTTCAGCAGCTTTGTATATTTCATTTTTTTATATCATCCGGGAGGGGATATCCAAATGACACCTAGTGAAATGGTTCTATTCTTTTATTAAGCCTTACCG
>VOFI01002000.1_pt1 | contig 28032 bp, 58 predicted proteins | sample 5384131 | NCBI WGS metagenome assembly VOFI01 (sample SAMN12384728, study PRJNA508395) | human gut metagenome | isolation source: healthy gut H | host: Homo sapiens | reverse complement strand
ATTGCGTATTGATGCTGCCTTGTCGTACACGTTTGACAAAATCATGCACGCCTAAAGCTGATGAAAAGCGGCTGGTCGCTGTCGTCGGAAGAACGTGGTTGGCACCTGCATAGTAGTCGCCAATTGGTTCGCTGGTAAAGTGACCAAGAAAGACGGAACCAGCATTTTCCACTTTTTCCAAGTAATCATAAGCATTGTCCATAGCAATTTCCAAATGTTCTGGCGCAACCAAGTTCATGAGCTCGAACATGGCATCTTTAGCAGCCAGTACACACATGGCTTTTCGACAGATGGACGAGCAATCGCCTCACACGTGGCAAAAGCTTGAGTTGACGTTCAATCTCACTTTCAACCGCCTCAGCCAAGGCTTCCAGAATCTGTGACCAAAATGGCGCGTGCGCGTGTGTCGTGCTCTGCTTGAGACAAGAGGTCAGCTGCCATAGGTTGGATTGGCACTACTATCAGCGATGAACAAATTTCTGATGGTCCCTGCAAATCATATCAATACCGACAATACCGTAAACTTGTTTCTTGGCAGTCGCCACGAAAATACCAGGACCTGTAATCTTGTCCACCTTTGGAATCGTTTCTGTACCAAAGGCCAAGGCCGCAACCCTGAGGCCCCACCAACTTGGTAAATGCTATCCACACCAGCCAATTTTGCAGCGACCAGAATCGCAGGAACAAAGTGCTCTTGGAGGCGGCGTAATCATAATAATCTCTTTAACTCCCTAGCAATTTTAGCAGGAATAACATTCATAAGAACTGACGATGGATAAGCCGCAGTTCCTCCAGGCACATAGACACCTACACGATTGATAGGACGAATCAATTGACCACGAATAACACCCCTCACTTTGGTTGGGTCCTCAAAACCAGTCTCCAACTGATGTTTGTGATAAGATTCAATGTTTTCTTTTAGCATTAACTAGGCTTGGTAAACCTCTGGATCAATCTCTTTTAAAGGCTTGATCAATCAAATTCCTGTCCAACCTCAAAATCAGTCAAGTCAACCTTATCGAACTTCGCTGAATAATCACGAAGGGCCTCGTCTCCTCGTTCTTTAACATCCTCGATAATAGCTTGAACCGTGCTTTCAACATCTCTATTTTCTTTTGACAGTTCCAATTGCTCCTGATAAAGAAGCTCCCGCAATTTTTTTATTTGTTCCAGTTAATCGTTTCATTCGAACGGTACCCTCCTCGTTCCCTACAAGTGATTCAATCTTTACGAATGAATGGCAGGACTTCCTTTTATTGTTTTTCAAAGAAGCCTTGTTCACAATCATTCGTGCTGAAATACGGCAAAATATCTTCATAAACTTTTAGGCCATTTGCGACTAGTGTATTGCCTGTCTCTACAATATCAACAATGGCATCTGCTAAACCAATAACGGGGGCAATTTCCACGCTTCCTTGAATCGAAATTATTTCGACATCCTCACCTTTTGATTAAAATAATCCGTCGCAATGGTTGGATACTTGGTGGCGATACGTTTACGCTTATGGTCATCAGGGTTATAGTCTTCTGTTGATGCTACGGAGAATTTACAAAGACCAAAATTAAGGTCTAACATTTCCAAATAGCCTGTCGGATGTTCAACCAAAACATCCTTTCCGACAATCCCAATATCTGCGACACCGTGTCTAACATAGGTGGTCACATCTGGTGCTTTGACTAGGAGAAAACGGAAACGTTTGTCAGGACTTTCAAAAATCAAATTACGTCCTTATCAGCCATGAAAGACATATCAAAGCCAGCTTTTTTCTAGTAATTTAACCGTATCTTTCTCAATACGTCCCTTGGTCAAGGCAATTGTGATTTGATTGCTAGTCATCCAAGTCACCTCCAAATTCCACATCATCATGCACTGCTTGATAAACCGAATCGACATCAATGGCCCAACCAACCGCTGTTAACTCGGTGGCACCAAAGCGTTCAAATAGTTTATCATAACGGCCACCTGATACAAAAGCATCTGGTACCTTGTCACCGAAAACCTTAAACATCATGCCTGTATAGTAAGGCACTGCTGGCAACTGCGCTAAAATCAAAGTGTCGTCTCTGGGAGACTATCTGCTAGGCGATTGGTTAAGACTTCCAAACTATCTAGAGCCGTCAAAAAGGCTTCACTGTCTGTCAACTGTCTCGCCTTGGTCAAGACAGCCTTTGTCTCACCAAAAGAGGAATGGCAACTGCTCCAAGACCTTGTCATATTGGCTTGGATTTTCTTTGGTGAATTCCTTGAGGCCTGTGATTGATTTATCACGGATATAGGCCGCTAACTCTGCTTTTTTACAGCTGGAAGGTCTAATTCTTCAAAAATGAGTTGCAAGAGACGAGCATGTGAAAACTCAAACTTGTAATTTTTGACACCGGCAGCATCCAGAGCCTCTTTTTAGCAGATATTACAGCTTCTTCCATGGCCCGGTGAACGGGGGAATCCTATGATCTCAATACCAGCCTGCGTATGCTCATTGATAGGCCACGCATCTCCTCATTGTAGTTAAATACTTTTTCCAGAGTAAGAAAAATTTTATGGGTGTATGAACTTGTGTCGAAGCAATCACGCGCCCAATTTGGCTGGTAATATCCGGACGTAAGCTAACAAGATCTCCATTTTTATCAAAGAAATTGTAGTTACCATTGTCCACAACATCGCTAAAGACTTCGAAATGCTCCAAGGTTGGTGTCTCAATTCGAAGAAAGCCCTTTGTCATCAACAAGTCACAGATACGATGCTCAATCCGATACATGGTACGGGCACGTTTGAAAAGTTTATCGCATTCCTAAGGGCTAATGTCGTTTTTTCATGCTTGTAACTCCTGTATTGTCATTAGTACGCGCCCATCTCATCCTGAGTTCCAATCGAGATGCGTAGTCTGTCTGAAATACGCTCCCACTTTTGGAAAATAACGGACATAAATTTTCTTACTTTGGAGATAGTCAAACAATTGGCCTGCTGTCACTCCGTGTGGTTTGACCAAAACAAAATTGGTTTTTGAAGGAAGCACATCAAAGCCGATAGCCTTCAATTCTTGACTAAACCAGTCACGTGTGTCCATAATCTTAGCGCAGCTATCCTCATAATAATCCCAAGACTTAACGGCTGCAGTCGCCAAAACTTCTGCGATGCTATCCACATTATAGGGATTGACTGAATTCTTGACGGCATTGATCACAGCCATTAGCTTTGGACTTCCTATGCCATAACCGACACGCAAGCCAGCAAGTGAGGCGTCCTTAGAAAAGGTCCTTGTGATAAACACATTGTCATACTTTTTCTAAGAGAGGTAAGGCAGTCTCCCACCAAAGTTAATATAGGCTTCATCAATAATCACAACTACTGACTGATTGACCTTTACGATTTCTTCAATTTGATCGAGAGGTTTATAAATACCTGTTGGCGCATTTGGGTTAGTATGGGACAATCCCACCATTTTCAACCAGATAATCTTGAGTATCAATCTCAAATGAAAAGTTCAAGGGCACTTCTCTAAATGGGATGCGATACAAATCTGCCCATACCTTGTAAAAACCATAGGTCAAATCTGAAACAAACTTCTTCCTCGCTATTAAAGAAAGCTAGAAAAACCATTGATAAAATATCGTCTGACCCATTTCCAATAATCACTTGATCAGCAGGAACACCTAACTGATTAGACAGAGCCTGACGTAAAGCCGCTTGATCCAAAGTCGAATACTTGCGTAACTGATGGGCATCAAAGGATGCTAAAGCTTGATGGACTGCTGGACTTGGTCCATAGGCATTTTCATTAGTATTCAACTTAATGATATTTTTTCTCAGCAGGCTGACTACCTGCCACATAGGGTTCAATCTTTCGTAATCCTTTGATTTCCATAGTTTATCCTTTCTGTTCAACTCCAACCAAGTGTACGGCTAGCTACAAATGCTAAAAAAGGGTAAAAAACGCCCTCAAAAACAACTTTTTGCAAGGACGTTGGCACGTGGTTCCACCTTAATTCGAACAGGGGTCACCCCCTCTTCCTCATGAAGTCGCAAGGTCTCTTTGTAACTCCCAGTCTCTAACGGAACCACCCGTCGTACACTACTGTCATCCAGAGTTCGGCATACGCTCTCAAGAATGTGTCGTCTTTGATCTCATGCGTTCTCAGCTTCCCGCATTCTCTGTGAAACGATCTGACTTTTTCTATCAACGATTTCGATTTTAATTTATTTTACCTGAAAATTCAGAACAAAGCAAGTCTTTTTGTATATTTTTATAAAAAGTTGAAAATCATGTATATTTAATAGCAGAAAGAAGCCTTTTGAGACTTTCCTTAGGTGATGGCGGACGTTGGTGAAATTATCTGGTGGATGATTCTAGCTATCCAAAAAAGTTCCATGACTAAGTTTTGAACTTCATTTCTCAAAAATTCCTAGCACTGGAAAATACGATAGATTCAGGCACTTCCATCACTATAGACAGTCTCGTTCTATCTAAATTCCTACCACAAAAAAAGGCTCAGTTATTTTTATGAAAATATCTTAGGGTAATTCCTTATTTTAAAAAATTTCTTCCTATTATGATTTGTATATTTATCCTAAATATTTTTCAAAGCAAGACAAAAGCCTGAAGCACAGCTCCAAGCTCTTATGGTTAAGCTAATTTTCTAGGTCTGATAAATCCTGTCATAATACTCAAACAAAGTAGCCCCGCAGCAACATACCAATAAGGCATATCCACGCTAGTCGTACGACCTGAAACCTCAACGATTCCCCTTAACCAGACAAGCACTAGCTACAACTGCAATAGACGAATTAAAGAGTAGTTTTGAAAGACGTGTTCTCACCCAAGACATACCCACTCCTGTTAGCAGATAGATAAGTGCTCCAGCTAATGGGGCAAAAACATCATACGCATAAACATGGACGATTCCCCCATAAGAAAAGCGTTCATAGACAAAGGTAAATAGAAGGCTGAAAATAGTTAAAGCAATGTAAGTGAAAAGTGTTTGCTGGCTGATTTTTAGTAACCGATGTAAACAATATCGCTCACCGCCCTTTCTGAAATTTTGTTTCCGTTTGTGGTTGGCTTGTTAATGACTTGACCATTGAAGTACATAGTAGATGAGCCACCACCACTGTCAAGGTTATAGGCCGTCGTCACACCATAGATTTCATCAACTCTGCCATTTCATAAAGAGTCAATCCTGACGACTCACTGGTACGACCATCAGAGACAATGACAATATAGTGCACACTGCCGTCACTTTCTTCGATGACTACGATGGCTGTACGTGGATTGTCAGCCATAGCTTGACCAACCTCTTCATTTTCCGATACAGCTATCTTGCCATTTTCAACCAAGGTTGGACCAAAGGCGAAGGTGTTCACCACACCTGAATCGACCAATTTTTGAGCTGTTGTATCGCTCTCCTTAAAGGTCTTGAAGCTACCATCTGAGTAAACGGCAAGGTCCTCGTAATCACTGTTTCGATCAGTATCACGATAGACTTGACCATTCTTAATCACATAACCTGACTGATTAGCCCCATAATAGTCACCATTGATGGCAAAGATTGCATTATTCTGCTGGGCAATACTTGAAGTAGTGTCGGTGATGTTAGTCCCATAGGTATTTTGTGCCAAAGCCGTTTTAAGGTAATCTGCACTCGAAAGCTTGATATCTGCCACATAGTATGTGGTATCACTGGTTTTACCTGTCGTGATTTTGATATCCATATTGTCATCTTTATAGGTCGTATCCGTCTTAGTTACCTTACCAGTACTGGTAGATGCCGTCGACGACGCTGTGGTTGAACTAGTTGTATTGGCTGAAACCGTTGAGACCGCTGAGGGAATGACAAAGACCTTTAAGAGAGAGTAAACATTTGCCCCCATCAGAAAAAAGGGTAAAAACTAAGGCATAGGCATGCCTTTGAGAAATTTCATAGAAGACCTCCAATTTTTGAAAGATAAGATTGAAACCATATGTTCCTTTTACTTGACATTAGCATAACAAGCGAAGCTTAAAAAATCTTCTATAATTCCCATAACCACGCCTTTTCTTTAAGCTTTCTTAAAGAAAAAGACAGCTTCAGTTGAAGCTGTCTTCGCTATATAATCATATCTTCTGTAATGCCAAATTCTCTCAAGATCTCCTGAATCTTGTCAAAGTTCAGACGGAAATGCTCCAACTTATGACCATCAGACCCAATAGAATACTTACGACATCCCAAATCCCTAACAAGGCCTAGGGCATAACGGTAAAGGCCCTCGTGATGATAGAGGTACATACTCTTGCATTCAGTTCAAAAGCCAAATCATTAGCAATCATTTTTTGGAAAATACGTTTGAGTTGTTCTTCATAGACTTTTTAGCTCATCAACAGTCACATCAAACAGGCGGAAACCATAGTCAAAGTGGGCCAGAACATCTGCGTCCACACGACCAATAGCGTACTCCAACTTGTCCAGATACTCTTTGAATAATGCTTGCCTTGTCCATAACCGCTACCTCATCATCAAGATAATCATTGACCCCATTATGGTGAACAGATAAAAGTTTGAGATCATAGTCCTTACCATCCAAAAAGTCTAAAATATCCTTTTCCCTAGGCTGATAATAACCCAATCTCGATGCCACGTTTAATACGATTGCCATACTTACTGTTAAGGCTTTCAATCTCACGACTATAGGCCTCATACTCGGGCACATCATCCTGTTTGGTATAAGGATTAGAGAGATCATAATGCTCAGTCGTTACAATCTCCCCATCAAAATGTGTCAAATAGTCAGTAAAGTTCGCTTCCGAATCATAGGAATGATGGGTATGCAAATGGTTATCACGAATAGACATAACTACTCCTTATTTTTCAAATACATTGTAAGTTGCTTATGGGCCAACCAAGTCAAGCTCACCATGATTCCCTCATAAATAATAAAAGAAAATCACAAAGCACTGAAGAAAGTACTCTTCTGGCAAAACATTGATAATCGGGTCCAAGATTGGATTAAAGAGCCAACTGCTATCCCCAGGAAAGAGGGCTTCATGAAAGAGCGTAAAAAACTCATCAAATCCGAGAAAAACTCCCACAACCCCAATAAAGACTGGTAAGATTGCGACTCATATAAAGCCTACGATAAAGACCAAAGGTGCCCTTCTTCACACTTCGCCAGAGAGAAGTTACTGCTGGATAAGCCAGTAGAATAACAAACCCCTGTACCAAATGAAAGAGCCACTTGACATCATGAAAATGCTTTAGCCCACTCTCCGACGATGGAAAATCAGGCATGGCCAGATGACCAACCCAAGGAAAGGTCAGGTACTGCATGAGGATATTGAAATCATGCCAGAGCTCTGTCTTGCCAAGAATGACATAGTCCATAAAGATGCATCCAATCAATATCAAAATAATAGAAGCCCCATGCCAGATAAATCGTCACTAGGATAGACAGGGCCAGGAGCCAAATCGGAGTCAGTACAGCTTCAATCTTAGTTCGCATCAAAATCCCACTCCACTAGACTAGAAAGTACATGGTCGGGTTTTACTGGTAAATTCTGCAACCTCTTCCCGCCTTGGTAAATCCAGTTGTCACAAGAAGTGTTGGAAAGTCATTTTTAATGCCAGCTGTAATATCAGTCAAGTAATTGTCACCAACCACGATAGTTTGGCTACGTTCTGTCCCAAGGATTTCAAGAGCCTTGTTCATGATAATAGCTTCAGGTTTACCGATAATGACTGGTTTCACGCGTGTTGCTGCCTCAATAAGGGCTAAAAGGGAACCGGCACCTGGAAGAAGGCCGCGTTCTGTTGGGATATTCAAATCTGGGTTTGTCCCAATAAACATAGCTCCTTTATGGATGGCAAGCGTTGCTTTTAACCAACATTTCATAAGTGACTTCACGGTCCAAGCCCACCACAACATAGGCAGGATTTTCTTCATCTACCGTATAACCTGCATCCGCAATAGCAGATTTAAGCCCAGTCTCACCGATAACATAAACCGTCTTGCCACGATTCATATCGTTCATGTAGTCAACTGTCGCCAAAGTAGCTGTGTAAATGGTCTCAAGAGGTGTTTCCAATTCACACTGATTACGCAAAAGCTCTTGCACCATCTCTGGTGTACGCATACTATTATTAGTCACAAAAAGATAGGGGAATCTGACGCTTCTGTAACTCCTTAACGAAGGCTTCTCCTCAGGAATACGGTCCTTCCCCTTGTAAATGGTTCCATCTAAATCAATCAAATAACCTTTATATGTCATCTTACTGTCTCCTATTTCTTTCCATTGGATAATGGCCTGAGCATGAATATTGCCATCAACACAAATCTGATGTTGACTGCTCAAACTTTCTTGGTCAAACTCATAGCCTGAATAAATCTCTGATCCATGATGAATTTCCTTAACATACTTGAGGTCAATATGGGCTGGTGTGTACTTGATCAAAAATCCAAATCGAAAACATCAAACATCCACTCCAAGTACTTGCTATTATTAACGTGGCCATTCATGTCTAGGGTCAAAATAACGCACACGATATAAAGTCTCAATTGGATTTTCCAAAGCATTATAGCGAGGTCCTCTAAGCAACTTTTTAGTCTTATCAGCTCCATAAGGTGCTACCACCTCATCTGGTACTTCTGCTACCTTACGCGTTTCATAATCCATGAGAGCAAAGGTAGTCTTAAAGAGCATGATTTGCTGACCAGCCTCATCTGTGATATAAAATTACGGTAACAGAAAATTTTATTATAGGAAATAGCTTCCGTTGTAATGGTTACTTTTTCATTGTAACGAGGCAAACGGTCAATCTCAATAGCATAGTCTGTCACAATCCAAACTAGACCATAATTATCAAAAACTTCCTTATCCGTATTACCCAGAGACTCTGACTGCATGCCAGAGACTTGCAGTGAAAAAGCCAATAAGTGCGGTAATTTCACCTGATGCGTGATATCCGTCTCATAAAACGGAATCTGATAAGGAATACTAAATTTTAATCCCATCTAATCCTCCAAGATAAATTGCTCAGCGACACTATCTCCCAGAAAGAGTCCTCGTTTTGTCATACGAACCACCCTCTGGATCCTTGACCAAAGAGCCCATCTTCCTGTAGTTTTTTCACAATGTCTCCATAAGTATCCGCGAATGACAAGCCAAACTTCTCTTCAAAACGTTTGATGGACACTCCGACTTTTTACGCAAGCCAAGGAAGAACTCCTCTTCCATCATCTCCGCCTTAGTCAGATGCTCCTCGTGAAGTCTAGCATGACCATCCTCAGCTATAGCCTTTAGATAATGCTGGATAGGCCCTATTGGTGATAACGAACACCATTAACATAACCAGAGGCTCCAGCACCCACACCATAATACTCATCATTATTCCAATACATGAGATTATGCCCGACTCCTCCATCCCAGGTTTGGTAAAGTTTGAAATCTCGTAGTGCTCAAACCATTGTCTTCCAACTTTGATAATATAGTCAAACATCTCTGCCTCCAAGTCCTCAGTCGGAAGATTGAGCTACCCCGACGCATCTTATTCATAAAGACCGTATGATGTTCCAATATCAAACTATAGAGACTTTAGGTGTGGAATATTCCAGTTCCAGTGCTCTTTCTCACATTTTCTTGACCTGATCCATAGTTTGACCAGGTAGTGCATAAATAAGGTCAATGGAAATATTATGGAAACCAGCAGCCTTTTTAAGCTATCAATACTTTCATAAATCTGTGCTTGATTGTGACTGCGACCAATTTGACGCAAGTGCTTGTCATCAAAAGTCTGAACCCCCTAAAGATACGCGATTTACAGCTGATTTTTGAGCACCTCAATCTTATCAACCGTCAAATCCCCAGGATTGGCCTCAATGGTAAACTCCTCCAACTTAGACAAATCCAAATTTTTCTGAAGATTGCTTAAAAGGTAGTCCAATTGTTCGGCAGAAATAGCTGTCGGTGTCCCACCACCAATATAAAAGGGTGCGAAGTTCCGATATCTAAAAGTTCCCACTCACGAAATCAAAGCCCGTAGGTAGTCATCAACGGGCTGATTTTTAATAAAGACCTTGGAAAAGTCACAATAATAACAAATTTGTGTGCAAAATGGAATGTGCACATAGTTTGACGTTGGTTTTGTTTTGCATGTAACTATTCTACCATTTTTAAACAGAAATGAGACCTCGAATGATAAGAGTTTGAGGCAAAAAAGCCATCTCTCCAGATAGCTTCTATTCTTTATTTTGTTAATGAGAATGGGAAAGCATTATAGTTGCTATAATCAAAGGTTGGTCCCAAGTCAGAGATGAATTGAACTGGCGTGTAAGTTCCATTTTTCAAGAATAAAGCCAGGCTTAGCTTGAAAACCAGCTCCCCCTATTCCCTGTAATACCAGGAAGCAAGGTAGAAAAAATCGCCACCCCTCCCAAACGTAGAGATTTCCAGAAATTTGAACAGCTTTTTGCAGTTGTAGAGCTTTGACGATAGGGTTCGTAATCGACATTGAAATTTGCCTTTGAAGTGATGTTGCCATCAGCATCAACTGTAAAAACTAATGTCCGTTGCTTGAGGACTTGTACCAGTCCAAGTTCCAACCAAAGCTGCTGGGACAGGGAGCGTCACTTTGGGTATCAGCTGTTGCTTGACTAGACTTGTTTTTGACTCAGAAGCAACACTACCATTTGTCCCTGCTTGAGCATCATTTCCAGCTGAGGCTTGATTTTTGAAGAGCTAGCTCCAGGAGCACTCGCTTCTTCTTGACCTTTGAGAATCCTTTTGAAGATGAAGCTTCTGTCTTTGACTTTTTAGCAGACTTCTTCTCAGATGTTTTTGTTTTAGCAGATGACTTCATTACTTTAGAAGTTGACGTTGTAGATGATGCTGCAGTGTCTTTTTCTGACTTAGAGCCACATCCGACAAGTGCTGTAGAAACAGCTACAGACAACAAAACAAAGGGAACAAACACGGATAACTTTTTCTTTTCATTTTCATAAACCTCTTATATATATTTCTATTATATCTATTTTGTTACAAAAAATCAAGTATTTTTATGTAATTTTTGTAACAATCATGTAATTAATTGTATCGCTGTCATAAGTTAATATCGTATTTACAAGTAAAAAGCCCATCACTCCTAGAGGAATGATAGGCTTCTGCATCTTATTTAGGTACTTCTTACCTGCTAGAGGTATCGTGATTAATCTTTGTCTTGTCTTTCGATATAACCTGAATAGAGATCTCCATAGCTATCCTCTAAGATAACAATGCGCTTGCCACCATCTACAACTGCAAAATAGTATGACTTTCTCGCATTGTGGTAGATGTCATTAACACTCTTAGCCTGATAACCATGTGACTTAAGAGACTTCTGTATTTTATCAAATTCTTTCTGCACCTTATCATTATCTACTTTACCTGATTTGTTCACCAGATATTCTCTTAAAGGTTTAGCAATTAAGATATCTGTATCATCGGAATCTGTAGAAATAACACCATTTTCAGAGATAGTAGCTTTTCCTTCGGCGTCATCATCCTCATCAAATTTCTTCCAGTTACCAACAAAGGCTTTTGGAACCTCCGCCTTATAAAAAAGACATCTCTTTTTAAATTCTTTAGTGTTTGATCCGTAGTAGAGGTCTGATAAGAATATGTCTAGAATGACATTTGTTCCATCCTTTCTGAACCAGATTATAGTAGCCATATCGTTCAGTCTTAACCAGTATGACCTCTTTGTATGAAATTGGTATTTTCTTGTCAAAATCAGCAATAGATTTTAGTTTTGAATCACTTACCGCCTTTATGCTTCTTTCAAACTCTTGTCGAACCTTCTTACCGAGAGCAAACTTTTAATATTATCTTCCGTATAGCCAGTAAAAGTTTTTGAATTCTTTTCTTTTAAATCATAAACAAGCCCGTCATTATTACCATTTACCCACAAGCCACCCAAGTTTGTTCCTTTGAAGAAAACAAAAAGAGGCCAAGACTTGTTGCTACAACAAGAAATAAAAGCAATCCCAAGACCAAGAAAAAGTCTTCTTGCCAAACTTTTTTCTTCTTAACAAAGACAATTTGTTGTGAATAAGCTGGGTTGACCATTTGACCAGTCATTTGATTTGGAAAAGGCATGGCTCCTTCAGTCACGGAATTTCCATTGTTGGAAAAAAGTAGCTTGTTTTCCTTCCATAACAAATTCACCATTTAGAAGGGCCTGCTGACACTCCTGAATAGTGGGCTTACGATTATTAATCGCTTCAAAATATTCAATCCATTCTTTTTCTATTCATCATCTCTCCTAAGATTTTTATAGAAAATCTATCACTAGCTTGGAAGTGATAGATTTTCCAATTATTTAAGCACTTTTGTGTCTTAGCGTAGCTTAGCTTTGACAGCTTTTTCAGCTTTCACCAGTCTTGGTGATCTGTGTACCACTTGATTGTTTCTTCCAAACCTGCTTCGAAGTTTGTGAATTGTGGTTCCCAACCTAATTCTTCACGCAATTTTGTTGAATCGATGGCGTAACGCAAATCGTGACCAGCACGGTCTGTTACACGGTCGTAGGCGTCTTTTGGTTGCCCCATTTTTTTCAAGGATGAGTTCAAGAACTTCCTTGTTGTTCTTTTCACCATCGGCACCGATCAGGTAAGTTTCACCGATACGGCCCTTAGTGAGGATAGCCCAAACACCAGTTGAGTGGTCGTTGGTGTGGATCCAGTCACGGACGTTCTTCCCTTCACCATAAAGTTTTGGCTTGATGCCATGACAAGATATTGGTGATTTGACGTGGGAATGAATTTTTTCGATGTGTTGGTATGGCCCGTAGTTGTTTGAGCAGTTTGAAATAGTTGCCTTAACACCAAATGAACGTACCCAAGCTTTCACAATCAAGTCTGAAGCAGCCTTAGTTGATGAATAAGGTGATGATGGGTTGTATTTGGTTTCAGCAGTGAATTTTCACCAGGACCTTCACCCATGTCCAGGGAGATCTTCACGCAATGGAAGGTCACCATACACTTCGTCTGTTGACACGTGGTGGAAACGAATGTCATATTTACGAGCCGCTTCCAAGAGTGTATATGTACCAACGAAAGTTTGTGTAGATAAATGGAGATGGGTCTTTGAGGGAGTTGTCATTGTGACTTTCAGCCGCGTAGTGAACGAATAGCATCAGCCTTAGCAGCCAATTTGTCAACTAATTCAGCATCAGCGATGTCTCCCACCACCAACTCAACACGATCTCACCAAGGATTTCTTCGATATTGGCACGGTTTCCAGCATAAGTGAAGTTTATCCAAGACAGTCACATGCACGTCTAGATGGTTGTTGTAGACATAGTGTACGAAGTTTGAACCGATGAAACCAGCTCCACCGGTTACGATGATATGTTTATATTCTGACATTTTTTCTCCAAAATTTTTAGTTTTGATTTTGCTTAAATTGTTCCTTTTAGCTTAGTGAGGGACGCCAACAACCCTTCGGTTTCATGGCTAAACTTTTTGAGCCTGAAGTCTCAAAACTTCCGAGCAAGATTCCCTAAAGAATCTTGTTTTTTCTCAGGGCAGGAACGATCCTATAGGCTCCTTGCAGTCGTTTATACTGCTATATAATGCAAGGCTTCATTTTTATTCAAATCTTCTGCTTTTAGGGGTTTGACGTCTTTGAGCAATGGGTGATTTTTATCTGCTTCTGAGACTTCTGCTTCTTCCAAGTTTTCCCACTTGATATCAAGGCCTGGGTCAGCGTAATTAACAAATGCGTATTTTGGCTTGAGCTCAAATGCCCAGTAGTCATTGACTAAGTACGTATAGGCAACTTTGTCTGTCAAAACTTGGAAACCATTCGCTACACCACGAGGAACGAAGATTCCTTTTGAGGCATCAATGACTGTTTGGTAAGTGTTTCCAAACGTCTCACCTTCACGAAGGTCAACCCATGTACCGAGAACCTTTCCTTCATCTGCCACTGAGATGTATTTATCCCAAGGCTCTGCATGCAAGCCACGCAAAACATTTTTACGTGAGAAAGAAACGTTATTTTTGCAATTTTCCTTCTGCAAAGAATGATTTCTGGAAAACCAAGTGGCAACATTTTTCCTTTTGGAAGTTTTCTTTAAACCAACCACGGTTATCTCCGCGCACTGGAATATCAAACTCAATCAGGCCTGGAATCGCTTCAATCTTGCGGGTTGCTAATTCTTTTTCGAAAAATTGTTCTGTCATTAAGCTTCTCCAATCAAACGGAGCAAATATTGTCCGTATTCGTTTTTCTTCAGTGATTGCGCTAATTCATAGGACTTGTTCTTTGTTGATATAACCCATGCGATAGGCAATCTCCTCAAGGTTAGCCACTTGGACATTCTGCAAGCGTTGAACAGTTTCGATGTACTGAGCAGCTTGCAGGAGACTTTCGTGAGTGCCAGTATCCAACCAAGCAAAGCCACGGCCCATGAGCTCAACAGAGAGATCTCCACGCTCCAAATAGGCCTTGTTAACATCAGTGATTTCAAGCTCTCCACGAGGACTTGGTTTGATGTTTTTGGCAATCTCTACCACATCATTGTCATAGAAGTAAAGACCTGTTACAGCAAAGTTTGATTTTGGATGCTCAGGTTTTCCTCGATTGAGATGGCATTCATATTGTCGTCAAATTCAACAACACCAAAACGTTCTGGATCCTTAACTTGATAACCAAAGACAGTCGCTCCTTTTTCTTTAGCTTCTGCCCGTTGCAACATCTTGGTTAAAGCCATTTCCGTGGAAGATATTGTCCCCAAGGACAAGGGCAACACTATCGTCACCAATAAAGTCTTCTCCAATGATGAAGGCTTGAGCCAATCCATCTGGACTTGGTTGCTCTGCATAAGAAAGAGAAATACCGAACTCAGAACCATCACCAAGAAGCTCTTCAAAACGTGGGAAGGTCCTGTGGCGTTAGAGATGATGAGAATTTCCTTAATACCAGCCAACATAAGCGTTGAGAGTGGATAGTAAATCATTGGTTTTATCGTAAATCGGCATCAACTTGTTTTTGATGCAGGCACGTGTCAATGGATACAATAATATATTACCTATATTTTAGCATTTTTCAGCCCTCTTGTCACGGTAAACCCTATGTTCTTAAGCTTTCATTAAGAAAATCACAAGTGCCCATTTTTCTTAATCCAATGAAAAAAGGATTTCGATTGAAACCCCTTTAGATTGAAGATAATATCTTGTAATATTCCCTTTGGGGAGTGTGGATTATCATCCTCTTAGTGTCTTTGTGCACTCATCCAGTCAAAGATACTGTTATAAGTTTGTCCATTGACACTGGCACGAGAGCCACCTCCATTAGTTGGATCGGTGGCTACCATACCACTGTAACCATCCCAATTTTCGTATTTTCAGGATGCTGAACGCCAATCACCTGGTCATGGAAGAAATAAATCCAAGCCCAATGCCCATCATACTCTGTCCCAGGAAGATCAGTCAGTAGCTGTTTCAAAGTATAGAAAACCACTTGTTAGTAGCTCCAGAGGTAATCAAGCTCTTATATAAAGGCAAGACACTATTTTCTGGTTGGACTGTTGCGTCTGCCTTTGTGTGAATCAACCACATAGGCTGGTTCTTCAGTTTATCAATTCCAGATTGGTCAACAGTTAAGGGGAGCAGCAATTGGGAATGAGAGCTGCAAAATAATCTGGATAGGTTGCTCCCATGGTCAAGACCATACCACCACCATTTGAAACTCCGCAAGATAGATTCGTCCCTTATCTACCTCAGGGTGATTAGCTAGGTAGGTATCAATGGTCTCTTTGAGTTGGGCTGCGTTATCCGACCCCCAAGGTGTCTGCGTTTGAACAGCTAGAACATTAACCCCACGCGCCTGATCACCAGTTGTTAAGAAATGGCCTTTGAATATCAGGCTGGGTAAGCGCATAGACGTCATTTGAAAGAAGGGAATATTCATGTCTGTCCCTCTTTCACCAATGCCGTGTAGCCAGACAATCAATGGTTTGGTGCTATTCCCCGTACCAGTCTGGGCACTATAAGCCGCATACTGCATGTTACCTACCTGTCCGCGCTCGTCGAAAACCTCCGTCGTTGGCATCAAACGATTGTTGATAGCATCTTGTTCAGATGAAACCATCTGTGACTGACTACTACCTTCTGCCACTACTGACAAGTCTTTCATTGATACCATGTAACTTTCCAGCCATTGGTTAGTCCAAGTAGAAAGGTTAAAATACATAGGTTCAGCATTCCCACCATGTTGTAGCGGTTATAAGACGGTAGGCTCAATTCAAGCGTCACGTACTTATTGTCATAATAGACCACATGCCCCTTATCATCAGAAACATAAGAGTTCGTCACCTGACGACTAACCCCTGCTGTTGTAACCTGGGTTGAGCTGTGGACAACCTCTGGCGTGACCTTCTGATTAAATTCAAAAATGACTTTGGTTACAGCAGGACCAAACTCATAACTTTCTAGGACAATACTTGTCTTTGTCACAGCCAAGTCTTCTGCTGCCCCTGCTTTGACAGACAGGCCTAAACTTATGGCTAGCAAAGTAACAATGACTGTCACATAAACTTTAACTTTTTGGAACATAGTCCCTCCCCTTTTTATTAGTACTCACCTACAATCGATGAACAGTTACTATTTTATCATTTTCTAATTAAATAAGAAATAGATACAAAGAAACTCTAATAAAAAGAATCAGCTAACATCCCTAAATAAGGAGAAATAGCTAACTGATTCATAAATTTCAATATATTGGAGGTTTTTAATACTATTAGTCTTTTTTTCTTAACGTACTGAGACACTGGATAGTCTGAACTGTCCAAACTACCAGGTCGGTTCATGGCCAATTCAACCAGATTTTTCCAATCAGTGGCCCCGTCGTAAGCCCTGAAGATCCTAAACCTGAGGCGACAAAGACACCCTCAAGCTCTGGAACTTCCAAAGAAAGGAGAGAAAATCACTCGTGTGTAGGCTCTCGTTCCCACACGTTCTGAGAAGGACTTAGCCAGTACTTAAGTCAGGGAAATAGGTCTTAGCCTCTTCCTCCAGACTTGCAAGTTACAGTCTCATCAACTGTCAAAGCCTTGGTCATTTTCATGGCTGGCCCCTACCGAAATCTTCCACCAGCAAAAGGAATGACATCTAATCGCCCTCTGGCATCAGAACAGGTAATCTATCAGCATCCATGCCCTCAAAGAAATAGTCACGCAATTGCCCCTTGGGGCGAACATCTACTTCAAAACCAAAGGGGTTCAAGCGTTTGACCTAGCCAGGCACCACAAGCGAGAATGACCTTATCAAAAGTTTGAGCATTAATCTCGTAGGTGCCATTGTCAAAGAGGAGAGTATGACTGGCCCCTCTACCTTTTCAAAACCTGAGGCCTCAATCAAAGTCGCTGTCAATTCTGCTCCCTCCACTCTGGCACCTCCCAGAAGCATAGAGATAACGGTCAAATCCAGTAAATTCCGGGAGGTCAAACAGCATTTTTTTATAGAGTTCACCAATAATGGGTGATTCTTCTAGCCTAGTTTCTGCATGCTGATACAAACCTCCCAACTTATTATCATCTTTCTTGAGAAGGGCTACACCAGACTGATCATAGAAGCTCGTGTCATAACCATCATTTTTCAAGATCTGAAACTAAATCTTGGTAAAATCGGCTCCCAAACGGGCCATTCGATACCAGGCCTTATTACGACGCTTGGAAAACCAGGGGCTGATAATCCCTGCTGCTGCCTTGGTTGCTTGTCCAAGACCATGATCAAATACTGTAACTTCTACGCCTTTTTCTTTTGATAAGTAGTAGGCAGCCGTTGAACCGACGATACCTGCACCAACGATTGCAATTTTTCATTTTTTACTCCATCTATTTGAAAAGAGCTGAGTCCTATATCAATAGGCACAGCTCTCTAATATTTTTAACCTAAGGCCACATCCATGACCATCATGACGACAAAAAGCCAACCATGAGCCCCAAAGGTTGCGACGTCAGTATTACCATTGGTTTTGTGATTCAGGAATCAATTCCTCCCATTGTTCCCATCATGATATCTAATAATTTTACGACTAATGATATTCTTAAAGAAGAAAACAATGGCCGAGCCGACAATGGTACAACCCAAGTAAAAGACCAGCAAGTAAGGCCAAAAGACCACATTTTGATGTAAAGCCAAGTCACAGACACATCCTCCTACAAATGGTCAAAAGGATTGGTTGAGGATTGACTTTCAAGTATGGTCACATTCCAATCATGCTCACGTTTCCAAGCCTCAAGTTTTTCAGCAATCTTTGAAATAAAGAGGGGCTTCAATATGGTGCCCAGGGTCAATAGCCAAGAGACCATTAGTAATCATTTCTTGTCCTGTATGGTAGTATACATCACCAGTGATAAAGACTTGGGCGCCCTTTTTCAAAGCATCCTTATAAAATCCTTGACCGCTACCACCACAAATAGCCACACACGATTAACAAGAGGATTTTCATGGTCATAACGAACCAGGCGAACACTGTCTAAGGCAAAAACCGACTTGACTTTTAAGAGCAAGTTCTTCATCGGTCTGTGGCACGATATCACCCACTCGACCGATTCCATGATTTCAGAAGTCTGCGTTAAATATGTGGTGTCTTTAATGTCAAGTAAGTCACAAAAACCAATCATTAAGACCTTCATCGACCACATCAATATTGGTATGACTGACATAGACAGCAATGTCGTGCTTAACTAGGTCAAGCAAAATATCACGGTCCGGGACGACACCAAATCCTTAACTGGACGAAAATTGGAGCATGTTTAGCAATAATGAGGTCCACATTTTTTTCAATGGCTTGGCTACTGTATTCTCACGAACATCCAAGGTGACCATAACCCTCTGAATCTCCATATCCAGACTGCCAATCTGCAAGCCAACCACATCACCTTCCATAGAAAGCTCCTGTGGACAAAATTCTTCATAAGTCTTAGATAAGTTCACTAGCTAACATAGTTCAAAACCTCCTTAATGGTTTGAATTTTATCTTCAATAGCTGCACGGATCAGCCTGATTGGCAAGTGGAATGGATCCTAAAGCAATCTCTAATTTATTAATTTCACGTTGCCATTTGAGCTTGAAAACCTGAGATTGGTCTTTTCATGAGATGAGGACCAAACGCACTTCCTGTCCGAAAGGCTCATGCGTCCAGCTTCTGCCACCATGATTTCGTAGTATTTGCCATTTTCAGTCATAATGGATTCGGCAATAATCTCAAAACCATTTTCCATCAACCAAATACGGAGATCATCTTCACGATTATTTGGTTGTAAAATCAGACGGTCTACGCCCTTAAGTTTGTCCTTTCCAGCATCTAGGATATCCGCAATAAGACGTCCTCCCATACCACAAATCGTGATAGTGGTTACGTCATCAGCAGGTTCGAAGGCAGCCAAGCCATTAGCCAAGCGCACCTCGATTTTATCTTGGAAACCAGAAGCTGAGACATTAGCAAGAGCAGATTCATAAGGGCCCTTTTACAACTTCACCAGCAATAGCTGAAGTAATCAGGCCTTTTCAAGTAAATAAATCGGAAGATAGGCATGATCACTGCCTACATCCAAGAGTTTTGCGCCTTTCGGAACATAGGTTGCTACGTCCTTGAGGCGTTGAGATAATTGTACGTACATGTTTCATCTTTCTATTTTTTAAGTCTCTTCAATTATATCAAAAAGGAGGTCGGTAAGAAATGCTTTTTAACACATTTCCTAACAACTTCCTTTTTGTTTATACTTTCTCGCCTGTAAAGACGAAGAATTTAGAAATAATGTAGTTCAATACAATGATAAGGACCTGAGAGAAGAGGCTCTCGATACCGTTTACCCAAGCATGACTATGACCAACAAATTGACCAATAATTTCTGGATAGGTATCGACCAAGAAATAGGCCAGAGCCAAATCCAAGACCAAGGTCAATAGGCGAGCACCACGAACTTAAACAAAGCGCGTAACCATACCTGTCTTTTTCCCTGATTAAAGACAAACATGTCATTTGTAAAAAGGCAAAAAGATAATGGCAATCGCATTTGCTAAGACTGCTGAAAGTGTTCCTTGTTGGGTAAACTGGAAAATCAAAGTACGACTGACCATATAAACCAAAGTTGCCAAGACACCAAAGAACAGGTACTTTTTTGAAAACTTCGGTGGCCATGAAGCTCTCAGTTTAGCTATCATACTTAGTCCAATCAATTTCTGCACGAACAACATCAGCAATCGTATCAACGTAGTAATTCACTTCATCATCTGTTGGTGCTTCTGCCATAACACGCAAGAGGGGCTCTGTTCCACTTGGACGAACCAGAATGCGACCATTGCCAGCCATCTCAGCTTCCATTTTTTCAAATGATAGCCGCAATTGCAGGAACTTCCATAGCCTTATCTTTCATGCTATTTTCCACACGGATATTAACCAATTTTTGTGGATAGATGGTCACTTCTGAAGCCAATTCAGACAAGCTCTTACCTGTTTCAACCATGACTTTAGTCAATTGGATAGCTGTCAATTGACCATCACCAGTTGTGTTGTAATCCATGATAATAACGTGTCAGATTGTTCACCACCAAGGTTGTAGCCGTTTTTTGCGCATTTCTTCGACAACGTAACGGTCACCAACAGCAGTCACTGCCTTGTTAATGCCTTCACGGTCAAGTGCCTTGTGAAACCAAGGTTTGACATAACTGTTGTTACAATAGTATTTTTAGTACAACTCGCCCTTTTTGAGACAAATGTTTACCGATGATGTACATCACCTTGTCACCATCAACAATATCACCATTTTCATCAACAGCGATGAGACGGTCACTGTCACCATCAAAGAGCAAGACCGATAGCTGAGCCGGTTTCTTTAACCAAGGCTTGCAACTGCTCTGGGTGTGTCGAACCAACACCAGCATTGATGTTAAGGCCATCAGGTTGGTCACCAATGACAGCGATTTCTGCGTTCAAAATCAAGGAAAATATTACGTGCGAATACCGCAGCCGCACCATTAGCCGCATCCAAGGCAACCTTCATACCACCAAGGTCAACACCTGTAGCTACCAAGAATTTTTTCATATTTACGAAGACCTTCTGGATAATCCACAAGGGTTCCAAGTCCTTCAGCTGAAGGGCGTGGAAGCGTATCTTCTGCAGCATCGAGAAGGGCTTCAATTTCCCCACTTTCACGCGCATCATCCAATTTAAAGCCATCACCACCAAAGAACTTGATGCCATTATCAAGAGCTGGATTATGGCTGGCTGAAATCATAACACCGGCACTTGCATTTTCTGTACGAACCAAATATGAGACACCAGGTGTTGCAAGTACCCAAGTTTGTAGACTTCAATACCCACTGAGAGCAAACCTGCTACTAAGGCAGATTCCAACATCTCACCAGAAATACGTGTATCACGTGCCACAAAAAACTTTAGGACGGCCAGTTTCATGTTGACTAAGCACATAACCACCAAACGACCCTAATTTGAAAGCCAATTCAGGCGTAAGCTCAACGTTTGCTTCTCCACGAACACCGTCTGTTCCAAAATATTTACCCATAATTTTATTATTAGTGCTTGAGCACTAAATCCTCCTTAAACTTTGATGCCGTTTAACAAGAGTCAATCTAGTGAACCCTATCTAGATAATCTAACTGTATAAGATTTCACCAATATTTTCAACCCTTGTTTTAAAATATTATTAATTGGTTACATTTTTTATGAGATTAGGCCCCTCTCAGTCCCATCCATTATACATGAATTTGGGGAAAATGTAACTCCCCTATTTTTTGCGTGACTTTTAAGTTAACCTTAACAGTGCCAGGTTGAACCGTAACACCTTCTGCCTTAAGGTCTATTGTTTTTTGAAGTATCCTTAGTCACCGGCTAATGTCCACAGGGACTGTGATGCTATCAATCTTATCCATAGCTTCTTGGCTACCAACGATAGTCACATGCCCACGATCAAAACTATAGCTGATACTAGACACATTGCTAGCCTTATCTCCAGTCAGTTCGACCTTGACAGGGACAGATTTGCTTATTTTCTCAAACTAATCTTTGCATGTACCTTAGCTGGTGAGATAGAGCTTGCTAGGACTGTACCATTTGTCGAAACTGCTTGAAGAACCAGGTTACCATCATAATCTTCAGACAGGTTGGAATCACCTTCCAATACTGCTTGAACATGGTCAATCTGGTTAATGATATCTTCACTGACGTCACTTCTACCTTGGTTTCATCCAGGCTAACTTTTTCACTTCATAACCATTTTGCCAACTTATTCTGATGTAATATTAGCTACTACATCAAAGGTCTTGCTGGCTTTTTTTGCCAATAGTTGCCGTCAAGGTTGATGGAGATACCTGCGCAGACATTCCGGCTGGAAGATCCTTAACCTGAATAGGTACTCGACTGGTTCCTTGGCCTAAATTTGACAAATCAGCAACTAATTTAAAGTGACGTGTATCACTACTTGTCTCAGTCGTTAAAGCCAGCTGTGTTGTCGCCGTCAAATAGACTTCGGCATCATAGGAATAACCACTGATAAAGTACTTATCACTATCATATTTTATATCCACAGGAACCGACTCAATGGTTTGTGTAAAGGTATTAGATGCACTTGAACTATTCTGTTTATTTTGCGCGTTCCGACCAGGCTGTGAAAAAGAGTACCACAGCAAAGAAGAGTGCAACTAGTATCTGTCATAAACGATCGTTTTAAAGAAATTTTACGAAACACTTCATTTTTGCTACCTCCAATCCATCGTTGGAAGAATGACTGACGTGGTTCTTGTTCTTTCAACAAGATGAGACTCAACTCTTGTTCAAATTCTGAACCGAGAGATCATGGATGAAATTCCCCTTTGTAAGCAATTGAAATCGCACCAGTTTCCTCAGACACAACAAAGGTCAGTGCATCTGTTTGTTCTGAAAGACCAATGGCAGCTCTATGTCTAGTTCCAAACTCTTTGGAAATCTTATTAGATTCCGTCAATGGCAGATAAGAACAAGCCGTCGCAACCTTGTTATCTTGATTAACTGCCCAATGGCGGTGTATTTGGGAAAATATTAATTAACAGTTCCCCAGTCACCACCTGCATCAAGGGAATACCAGTCGCAATCTGTTCTGTAAGGTCTGAGTCTGTTCAATAGAAACCAAGGCCCCAATTCAAGAGGACTCATGTACTTGGCCAATAGCTTTTAACAAAAGGCTTTCAGAACCAACTTCTCGTCTGAACTTAACCCCACATTTCTGCAAAAATGCTATGAGGCGTACGCCCAAAGTAAGGTTTCAAGTAGAACTAAAGCTCAAGGAAGATCAACGCCGCAATAGTTGATGACCTGATTCATCAAATAAGAAATCGTCGTGAAGCCTATAAAATCAGAAATCAGTTTGACAAAAATAAAGTTTGCTGGCAAACCCTGAACAAGTGGTCATAATTTTGTCCCTCAGAAATTCTAATAAAAGCGATAAATTTAAAAAAAGTGTAACAATCAATATGTCCAAACTATTGACGATAACTTTCAGCGGACTATCAAAGAGTGACCGCCAAAAAATCAATATCAATGGACGAAAGTATTCCCATACATATCACACTTTCTTTTAATTTTTAAACAGTTTCTATTATACCACGAATTCTAACTATTTTGAGACTACAATCACTACTTTTTGTGATAAAAATAAATTCATGACTATGAAACTACCATGGGAATTCTAGCGGGAAAAGCTAGCCATTTCATCCTTTCAAAATTGGGACGTGGTTCAACCCTGCCTGGAAAAATTGCCCTTAAATTTGACAAAGATATTTTAGACACTTTAGCCAAGGACTACGAGATTGTCGTTGTCACTGGAACCAATGGTAAGACTCTTGACCACAGCTTTAACTGTAGTATTCTTAAAGAAGCTTTTGGTGAGATTGTGACCAAATCCTAGTGGTGCCAACATGATCACAGGAATCACTTCTACTTTCCTAACAGCTAAAAAAGCCAAGTCTGGTAAGAAAATTGCTGTCTTGGAAATTGACGAGGCCAGCCTTCCAAAAATCACTGAATACATCACTCCAAGTCTTTTTGTCTTCACAAATATTTTCCGTGACCAAATGGACCGCTATGGTGAAATCTATACCACTTATCAGATGATTTTAGATGGTGCTGCTAAGGCACCTGAGGCCACTATTTTGGCCAATGGGACAGTCCTCTCTTTCAATTCTAAAGAGGTAGTCAATCCCGTGCGCTTCTACGGTTTTGACACTGAAAAACATGCTCCAGAGCTGGCTCATTATAATACCGAAGGTATTGTCTGCCCTAAATGTGAGGCATTCTTCAGTATCGCCTCAATACTTATGCTAATCTGGGTGACTATGTATGCCTCAACTGTGACTTCCACCGTCCAGAATTAGACTATAAGCTGACAGAGTTGACTAAAATCACCAACACTACTTCTGAATTTGTCATTGATGGACAAGATTACAAGATTAATGTCGGTGGTCTTTATAACATCTACAATGCCCTTGCTGCTGTTTCTGTCGCTGAATTCTTCGGAGTGGCTCCAGAGCAAATCAAAGCTGGTTTTGATAAGAGTCGTGCTGTCTTTGGACGCCAAGAAACCTTTAAGATTGGTGACAAATCATGTACCCTCGTACTAATTAAGAATCCCGTAGGAGCCAGCCAAGCTCTTGGACATGATTAAACTTGCCGATTATCCATTTAGCTTGTCAGTCCTTCTTAACGCCAACTATGCTGATGGTATTGACACCAGCTGGATTTGGGATGCCAACTTTGAAAGCATTCTCGAGATGGATATCCCTGAGATTAATGCTGGTGGTGTACGCCATTCTGAAATTCGCCCGCCGCCTTCGTGTGAACTGGCTATCCAGAGGATAAGATTACGCAAGCAGAAAAACTTTGAAGATATTATGGCCTTGATTGAAAAACAAGATTGCGATTATGCCTATATCTTGGCGACCTATCTGCCATGCTTGAATTCCGTGATATTCTTTGCTCAACGTCATGCTGTCGGAAAGGAGATGAACTAATGACCTATACTTCACTCAAATCTCCAGAAAATCGTGACTACACCTATGACCTAAATGTTGCCCACCTTTATGGTAATCTGCTCAATACCTACGGTGACAACGGAAATGTCCTTATGATCAAATACGTGGGTGAAAAAACTTGGTGCTAAGATGACCTTCGACATCGTTTCAGTTGGTGATGACTTCGACAAGGACCACTACGACATGGTCTTCTTTGGAGGTGGTCAAGACTACGAACAATCCATCGTTGCTAAAGACCTCCCCAACCAAGCGTGAGGCTATTGGTCAATTCATCCAAGATAACAAAGTAATTCTTGCCATCTGTGGTGGTTTCCCAACTTCTTGGTCAATATTACATCCAGGCTAATGGTGTCCGCATTGATGGTATCGGTGTTATGGGCCACTACACCCTCAATCAAGAAAATAACCGTTATATTGGTGACATCAAAATCCATAACGAAGAGTTTGATGAAACTTACTATGGCTTTTGAAAATCACCAAGGGCGTACCTTCCTTTCTGATGATGAGAAACCACTTGGCAAAGTGGGTCTACGGTAATGGTAATAACAAGGAAGACGGTACTGAGGGTGTCCACTATAAAAATGTTTATGGTAGCTACTTCCATGGACCAATTCTTTCTCATCGTAACGCCAACCTTGCCTACCGTTTGGTTACAACTGCCCTTCGTAACAAATATGGCCAAGACATTGAATTGCCAAGTTACGATGACATTCTTTCAAGTGAGATTGCTGAAGAATACGCAGATACTAAATCAAAAAGCAGAATTTGAGAAATAATTTTAGAACATAGCAAAAATAGCGAAACCCTAAGGGTTTCGCTATTTTTTATATCTATTTCCAAAGACGTCTTTTTTCTTCAATCTGTCTTCAATTTTATGATTATCAATCCTTAGAATGGCAATCATATCAAACAAGAGCCAAGTCCGTTTAGGATAAACAATGTATTTTAGGAGACCATATTGGAGAAAACTTCTCCTTATAACGTTGGAGCCCACTAAAAGAGTAAAAACGCTGTGCAAAGACATAGACAAATTGGCAACCTTCTCTTCCAAAAAACTATCTTCTTCAGTACCCACATTCGCGAGTGGAGCCATTCCCATATCAAAGTACTGCTTTCCTTCTGCTTGGAATACTGGAAGAGTTTCACAAAGAGGTAATCCATGATGCCTTCAGGTGCCTTTTTCAAAATCATAACGCATAAGGTCAATCGTCGCCACCCGTTTGTTTTTGGTTGGCATGATATTAGCAAAGGCTACAATTTCTCCCTCCTCACTCTCAACAATAGCAATCGGTGCCTGCTGCAAATAGGCTACATCAAAAACCAAGAGAGAAGCCCTTCTCCTACGACCGTTAAGCCAAATATCTGAGACAGCCTTCATTTCTTTGCATCTGAGTCTCTGAAAATGGAGGATCAAGTAACTTAAACTGGAAACCTGCTTTTTTCAACACGATTGGTTGGCTTACGGAACTTCTTACCATGCTTACCATCAACAGAAAATGACGTCAAATCAACCATGGCATTTTCCCCAAATTTTCATAAAATCAAAGCCATAATCATGAAGCATCAGGGTAATACTCTCATCTGCCTCATAAAACAAGGCTTGTAAATTCAATCCGGATAAGGTCTTCAAGAAAGATTCCCAAGCTGCTCGGTAATAGTTTTCATTACCTATCGGATTTCCCATAACCACACACTTATTGCTGGTTTGTGCAAATTGGAAAACTACCTGGTCTTGTCCATCGACACGATACCAAAAGAGGCGTTTATCATGTAAATAAGCCAGGGCACTTTCTGATGCACCTCCATATTTCTCAAGGAGAGCTGTGAAGCGCTCATCATCCATGCTTTGACCAAAAAGCCTGCAGGGGTGCCAAAATTCTCAAGACTCCCCAAACTATGGTTGCAATGATAACTGATGCCAGTAAAATATCAAACCACATATGAACAAAATGTCCAAGAACATCCCGGTTCTTAGGTGGCAACAAATGAGACCAAAAACCACTGCCACCCAAACGAGAAGAACCAGAATCGTAAAGGGCTAGGAAAAGGAAAATCCTTGGTTTTGTCTTCCCAACTATAAACAAAGTAACGATGATACAACCTCTTTCTGATGATCAAATATAAGCACCAAAGAGAGTACAATTAGGAAAGACATGGCCCAAGAAATACCATTGAGATTGACATAAATCCATGTCAAGACAAAGGTTATTAAGGAGACAATAAAGCTCCCTTCACCCGGACGTCTAATGAGACGAGCCATGAAAATGAATAGAGTTCCAAATAGGATACTTTGGGAATTGCCAAATCAACTGTTCCTGAATAGGATTAAACGGCTAATAAAGTAGACATTTGCCAAAGCTGCCCTGGGATTAAAGGCTGACAAAATCAAGAAAATCCCTAAAAACGTAGCAAATACACGAAAAAAGCGGTGGAGACTTCCACCAAATACTCGTGAAGAAAGTTTTGAAGTATTTCTCGTTGATACGCCCTCCCATGTGTTTGAAAAGAAGACAACACCTAACAAGAAGGGAATAACGTAGTAAGTTAAACGAAAGAGCAAAAGACAGACTAACGGCAAAGAGCATTGCTAACCCCATAGAGGTCAGACCGGTAATCACAATCAAATCGAAACTACCAATCCCACCTGGAATCATTGAGAAGATACCAATAATAAACCGCTAGGAAATAAAGAGGAATCAGATTATAAAGAGGAACATGTAAGCCCATTAAATAAGCTACACTTACAAAGCTCCCAGGGCCGTTCCCCATTCAGCTGTCGAAGCTAAAAGAAGACTTAGCCTCGTTTTCAATGGTACTTGACCAAAATAGGCTAATTTTTCACGACTAGAAACAAAGAAAATAAAAGGCAGATAAAGGAAAAATCCCCAATAACAGTAACCAATACTTTCTTAAATCTGGACTTAGAGGGAAGAACCAAAAAGACAGCGAATACCAAACCACTTAAAGGGATAGGCCCGACATAAAGTAAGGCAAT
>VOFI01003103.1_pt1 | contig 28064 bp, 60 predicted proteins | sample 5384131 | NCBI WGS metagenome assembly VOFI01 (sample SAMN12384728, study PRJNA508395) | human gut metagenome | isolation source: healthy gut H | host: Homo sapiens | reverse complement strand
CAGCTCTGCCGCCTTGATCGAAATTCATGCGGAGGCCGTTCCATACTCTACGGAAAGAGACGGCTGCGGCAGCTGAACATGCATGGATGCCTGAATGCACATAATCGAAAGATCATTAGTCACATCCTCTCCGTCTTTGTTCTGTCCGCCTGCGATCAGATTCCCGAAAACAGACTGTACCCGGCAAATCCCTCTGCTGAGGCAGCATCACGGCATTTATTCAGATCGTTCAGTTTTACCCAGATACAGTCCATCAGTTCCTGCGCAAACTCTCTGGTGATATTTCCATTATCATATCCCTTTATAATAAGGATACATATACTGGTCACACGGATGATGATCGGAATGTTGTGCAGGATGTGGGCAAATGCCTTGCCTCTGCGGGTGATGATCGGCTCGTCTTCTGTTGCTTTGTAAGACTCTGTGATCAGTTTTGCTCTGGCAGATTCGATCACCGGCATCTTTGCATAAAGATTATCTACAAGATGTGTGATCCTGTCTGTTTTCGAACATCTGCTATATGAAATTTCTCCATGATTCTCCTTTCTCATAACCGGTTGTTTCTGGTGATCTGTCTGCCTCTACGCTTCCAGAACCGCTCCTGTCCGGCTATGTGCTCATGTAGTTTTATTATACCTTACCCCTACTTCGATGTCAACGAAATCCAACATGTGTTTCTAGCTGTTTTTGTGGTTTTTATCGGTTGTTCCCTGTTGATTTTATTTGTTTTTTGTATTTTTATGTTTTTCTCTATTGACTTTGTTTTTCTGCTCTGCCATACTTAGATTTATATAGGAATTCCTTTGTTTTTCAGAAAAATTTATGCAAAGCGGACATTCGTATTCCGCTCTGTCACATGTTCTCAAACAGTAAAAGAGGTGTATTTTATGTATCTTTCTGATATGCATACCCACCCATCGCCAGTGGTCACGGCACGGAATGTACCATCACAAACATGGCAACGCGCAGCTGCCGAGAAAGGTCTCCGGCTTCGGGATCACTGATCACGGTCCCGGCACTCTGGCAGCCGGAACTTCCTCCTATTTCCGCAGCCTTACCTATTCTCCCAAAAAACATTTCGGTGTAGAATTACTCTACGGAATTGAACTGAATATCCTTGACCGCAGCGGAACGGTAGATTTAGATCAAATTATTATGTAATCCTGATTACGCCATTGCCAGCATGCATGCCTGAATTACCGCTGCGGTGGAGCCGAAAAACACAGAAGCTTTTATCAATGTAATGAAAAACCCCCTGTGTAAAGATCCTCGGACATAGTGATAACACTCATTACCCGGTTAATTATGATGCGCTTGCAAGGGCTGCCAGGGAAACCGGCACGATCTTTGAGATCAACGAAGCTTCTCTTGCACCTTATGGCTATCGTGGCGACACAAGAGAAAACTGTTTCGAGATCCTTCGATGCTGCCGCAAATATGATCTGCCGCTGCTTCTTTCCAGTGACAGCCATGGCCCGGAGCATATCGGAGATTTTACCTGTGCTGCTGAGTTTGTTCATCAGGCCATGTTTCCGGAACAGCTGATCCTCAACAACCAGATTCCCAGACTCAAGGTTTTTCTCCAAACCAGAGAATGATCTTCTGTATCTTTTCCGACAGATAACAGATATTGTCCACTCCAAACAAAACAGGCCAGTTCAAACACAGGAATATACATTTTCCTGTATCTGAACTGGCCTGTTTTTTATTTTTCCCGCTGCTTCCAATGTACAATTTCCGCAAGCTCGCTATATTTACCTGTAACATATCCGAAATTTTCTCTTCTGTGAGGAAGCTTGCATTCGGTGCAGTCTTTGATCCCGCTTTCCGTAAAGCGGAAATTACCACCACATTTATCTCCCAGTGCATATAAAGGACAATAGCAGAATAGACAATTGAAGTTCTCGGATCTGCTCCCTTTATGGCACGGAAAATACTCACAGTTTTTGTGGCTGAAGTAAGAGTATTCTTTGCCTTCCCAGTATGGTTTCTCCATGGCTCTTTTCTCCTCTCCTGACATAACCACACATAATTTTTTCCTATAAAAAGAGGTAGCGATGCCACCCCCAGGGTAGAAATATAATCCGTTCATGAGTGCGCGGAGGGAACGAATGTATCCGGAGTAGTATCGCCTGCCATTTAATCATGTATAATTCATATGAACAGGCGCATTCCATAAAAAATGCCTACTCTCGTAAAAAGTAGACAACGTCCCAGGGGTGCGGAGTCCCTGAAATGGTTGTTACACTTTACACGGAAGTTTAACCTCGCCATAACAAGCAGGTTTCCTGGCTCCGGGATCATGGCTCCTCTCTCCTTCTCATACATACGTACAATGGACATTATGAAAAGATTGCTCCTCCGTTACAGTGACCGGATCGCTCAGGACTTTCACCCTGATTCCCTTTTCTGTGGACTGATAATCAATATAAACTGTCAGCTATCCTCAGCACTTGCTATGTTCAATATGGAATTATACTGACATTATAATAACATCCTGTTAATTATATGTCAATACTGTTTTCAATATTTATACATTTTTGAGCATATTTTATTGCTGTTCAATCCGTTCCATGGGTTTTCAATATTTTTTCCGACGTCAAAAACAGCCCGACAAACTACTGTCGGGCTGCTGTATTTTTTATTTTCTGTTGTACGTTCTTATTATACAAGACGTCTTACAGATACAATTGTTCTGTATGTAGCATCATTGCTGATCTTGATCCCGTCCTGAGAGTTCGATGCATGAACGATCTGGCCATTACCCATGTAAATAGCCACGTGTCCGCCATAGCAGATCAGATCTCCCGGCTGTGCATCTGCGTAGGATACTTCTGTACCTGCATTCTGCTGCTCATAGGAGGTTCTCGGAAGGCTGACTCCGAAGTTCGCATAGACACTCTGTACAAATCCGGAGCAGTCTGCACCATTGGTAAGGCTTGTTCCACCCCATACGTAAGGATTTCCCACAAACTGTGTAGCATAATTCACAACAGAAGATCCGGAACCGCTACTGTAAGAAGAACTGTCACTGTCTGAAGATGTATCCTCTGCATTAGATGTGTCCTCTGCACTTTCTTCAGATGCGTCTGTGCTGTTATCGTAATCTGCGTCTGCATTATCCTCTGTATTCTCAGTATCCTCGGACGCATCATCATTCTCACCATTGTCTGCATCTTCATCCACATCCTCGGTGTCATCTTCTGCAGTATCCTCATCTGCATTCTCGATCACGTCGCCGTCCCTCATCGTACTGTCCGTCTTCGCTCTCGTCTGCCCTCATCCTGCTGTGCTTCCTGCTCTGCCTGGCGTCTTGCTTCCTCTTCTGCCTCAGCCTGTGCCTCGCTGCTGCTTCAGCCTCGGCCTGACGTCTTGCCTCTTCCTCTGCTGCAATACGCTCAGCCTCTAATCTCTGAAGCTCTGCAGTCTGCTCTGCAAGAAGGTTTGCATTAAATCTGTAGCCTGCTGCTGTGCGTAGGCGATCTCATTATCATAATCTGCGGATGTGGCACGCTTCTCATCCAGCTGTACCTGCAGGTTCTGGGACTCCGCCTCATATTCCTGCTTCATTCCTCAAGCTCTGCCTTCTCCTGTGTGTACTGTGCTTCCAGGTTGGCTACCTGCTGAATCGTGTTGGAGTACTTCTCAAGACTCTTTCTATCCTGCTCATATGTCTTCTGTGTGTACTCAGCTCTTGTAAGAAGCTCTGACAGGTTCTCTGCATTCAGCATCATCTGGAACCATGCATCGTCTCCACCCTTCTCATAGAGATACTGGATACGTTTCTTCATTGCCTCATACTGTTTCTGCTTGGCATTTTGGCCTTCTCAAGGTTGGTCTGTGTAGATGCAATGTCGGCTTCCTTATTGGAGATATCTCCCTCCAGTGTCTGGATCGAAAACCATCACGTTTACAAGATTGGCATCAAGAGTTGAAATCTCGCCTTCAATCTGTGACTTCTGTGAGGAAAGCTCATCCAATCTGGAATAAGTCGCATTCAGCTGTTCGTTAGTCGCATCCATCTCCCTGCTGAAGTGCTGCCTCATCTTCTTTGTTGCGCTTACGCTGACTACCTGTGCTCCGCTGATGATGAGCGCCAGTGTCAGACATAATATCCTTTTCTTCATGACTGTTCACCCTCGCAATCTGATTCTAATTTAATACAGCGGATCTGACCATCCGCTTCGTTGGTTTTCTTTGTAATACTTTTGCAATATCTTGTTTTCAATCTTTTTATATATTAACACAGTGTTATTTGGATTGCAAGGATTTTCTATTAATTAGTTTAAAGCTTTGTAACATTTATTAATGATTTTGACATTAAAAAAGGAGAACCCGGGTTATCTCAGATTCTCCTCTCGCGTTTCTTATTGCTATTTGTTACATATAAATTTCTTTCAGCATATCCTGATCAGAAAAGATCTGCAAGGATCTGATTGGCTGTCTTGTTCAGATATCCGTTGGGATCGGAAAGAGTGCTTCTGTTCCATCTGAAGTATGCACCGTTTCGATATAGTTACCACTGGATTCATGATAGTCATATTTGCTGGCTCCAGGATACCTGGACATGGGGTTTCTGCCAGCTTGATCGCCTGGCTTCCGTAAGTTCCGCTTGGTGTCGGTGTTCCGGAAATCTGTACGCCGGCATTCGGTGTACAGTGGAGGATCACGACACTCATTTTATCGAACACTGTCCGAGAACGATCCAGGTATGTCCGCTGTTGTATCCGATATCCCAGGATAAAGCTTCCCAGTTTGAGCTTGCCAGCTGAGCCTGGGAAACAACGGTACCCATTCCCTTGCCGGAATACAAAGATCCAAGATTTCCGGAAACATCCGTGTAATAGGTCCACCTCTGCTCTGCATGATCTGATATACAGACCATCCTACAAAGCCGGAGCAGTCAAGGCCCTCTGTTCTGTAGCTTCACTGAGATCCATATAAATATCTGTAATTATAGGAGCTGGAATTGCTGTCATACCATTGTTTCCATTTTGACTGATGCCCTTTCTGGTCGCATCCGACCAGTTGGGCCCTGCCGCCCCATACGTAAAGAGTTCTTCCTACCGGAAGTAATGCATTGGCAAGGAAATTCTTGATAGTCCTGAGCTTGTCGCTGTAGTAGTAGGCTTGGGTTGGTATCCAAGACACCATTGCTGCCAAATGTATACTTCTTCCATCGATCGTCTTCGTTCCCGTTAGCCATGACACCGGTTGACGGATCGAAATAATATTTATATCCTTTTTGAATTTGGACCAACCGGTAGCCATCACGCCGCTCTTGCTGTAAAAATAATAGGTATCGCGCCGATCTTCTTTGAAGCCCTTATACATAGCTCCCGTGTTTGGATCAAAATAACGCTTCTTGTTTTCCTTATTCGTTGCCCAGCCCTTTGCCATAAAGCATTTGCTGGTAAAATATCTGGTCACATTCTTCTTGTCTGTAAGGAATACACTGTCTTGCAGCACCACTGCCTCTGTAAAATAATATTTCTTATTACCGATCGTGGCCCATTTCGTTGTCATATATCCGCTGGTGGGATTAAAATAGCGGGTATTGTTCTTACTGTCTGTAAGCCAGCCTGTTGCCATATAGCCCTTGGCACCGTTGACATTATAAAAATATCGTTTGCCCTTGGAATCCTTCTGAGCCCAACGCTTCATCTGCACGCCTGTGGATTTATTAAAAAAAATATTTCTTCCCGTTCAGTGTAAGTCCGGCCTTTTACCTTCTGTCCATTCTGATAATAATAGGACTTTCCCATCCTTTTCTGTTTTAAAGCCGTTTTTGGTCGCAGCCTGTACATCTGTTGCCGTTGTATGTACAGTTGCTCCGGCTGCAAAGAACATCAGAACAAAAAAAGTCCCCAGAGTTTCCATTTTCTGCTTAATTTTCGCATACATACCTTCCTTTGATAGATAGATCATTGATATTTACTATTTCTTAAGTCCGACTGATCGTAAACGTTACAATTTTTGTTACAATTTTACGTCCATATTATATAACATTCTTTACGGTCCGTCAACTCTTTCCTTTTCTTTCAGAAAAAATCATCATCCAGGTATTACCAATGTTGATTTTATGCAGAAAAAAGCCCCGAAACATCAGAAATATTCACCGATGCTCCGGGGATATGATCCTTTATGCAGTTTTTGCTCCTGTCTGTTACGGATCCTTACAGAAATTTTTGCGAAGCTCTGCCCCATCAAGGGCACTTAAATATGCAGGTGCAACATCAAATACTGTCTTGCATCCCTTCTGTCCTTCCTGGTTCATGCGGGTATGCAGCTCTTGCATAGGCAACGATCACAGAAGATGTGAACTCAGGATTGGAATCCAGCTTCAGGCTGTACTCGATCACATGGCTGATTCTCATTGTTCCAGCCTGTTTTTCCGCTGCGGAATCACAAAACCGCCGTGTGGGATACCGCTGTGGTCACGATTCAGCTCTTCCTGGGAAATGAAATGTACCGTTGTATCATACTCGTCAAAGTAGTTCGGCATGGTCTTGATCTCTTCCTCGATGCGTGCAAGATCCGCACCTTCCTCTGCAACTACAAAGCATTCTCTTGTATGTTTCTGTCTTGTTGTAAGATCCGGATTTTCTCCGTTTCTCACTGCTTCAAGTGCTGCTTCAACAGGAATTGTATACTGTTTTGCATCTTTTACACCTTTGATACGGCGTACTGCATCTGAGTGTCCCTGGCTTACACCCTTGCCCCAGAATGTATAGTCGTTTCCATTTGTAAGGATCGCATTTGCATACATACGGTTCAGAGAAAAGCATTCCTGATCCCAGCCTACACGGAAATGATTCCTACATGTCCACTTTCTTTTGCCGCCTTGTCAACATTTGCAAAATGCTCCGGGATTTTCTTATGTGTATCAAAGCTGTCCACAACATTGAAATATTTTACATACTCGGTGTCTGAACAGGAAGATCTGTAGCACTTCCTCCACAGATGATCAGGACATCGATCTCATCCTTCAGCTTCTCCGCATCTTTACAGAGTACACCTTAGCTGTCTCAGTAAGGATCTTTACAGTCTCCGGATCACGTCTGGTAAATACTGCAACCAGCTCTGTATCCGGATTATGTTTGATGGCGCACTCCACGCCGCGTCCCAGGTTTCCGTAACCTAAAATACCAATTCTTATACTCATAACGATTTCCTCCTCTTTTTTCTGCAGTATGACATTTTTCCGGACAGCATTGTGAATTTTTCTTTTGTTTCCTGAAAAATTTTCTGCGATCAGTTACTGTTCGCAAAACGGATCCTGCAGGATCCGCCTTTACAAACATATGGATATGCTGCCTTATGATATCCCATCTCAGTTTCAGGACATCGATGACAGACCTTTTCGCTGTCAGCAGCAGAAAAAGCCGCCCGGCCAGCACATGAAACAGGCCATGGTCCTGCAGCAGGCATCACACATATCATCCTCCTGCTGTGGGCATACCTCCAAAAGGCCTCCTGCTGCTGTTGGTACCAGCCGCCTCCGCCTTCCATACGCTGAAGCAGTATACGGTACTGCATATTATCCGGTTCCTGACGGACTGCTTCACGGATCTGATCCAGAGCTGTTACATTATTTCCCATTCCCATATTGGCCATGGCAGCCAGATAATACCACTCACCCATTTTTCTGTCCAAGAGAATTCAGTACATTCATAGCTTCCTGATAATGACCGCTCTGTATATAATTGGCGGCTGCACGTCTGCGCATACTTTCCTCATCCTGATAGGCACTGGAACCGGCATTTCCGTAATTTCCAAAACCACCGTAATTTCCGTAGCTGCCATAACCATTCTGGGAACTGCTTCCGTACTCACGCTCTTTCATGATCTGCTCGTAAGCCTGCTGCACTTCTTTGAATTTGGCTTCAGCCTGATCTTTGTTGGGATTATTGATATTGGCATCCGGGTGATACTTCCGGCTCAGCTTCCGGTATGCCTTTTTTATTTCATCATCAGATGCGTTTCTGGGAACTCCCCAGCACGCTGTATGGATCTGACATCTTTTCTCTTTCTCCCGTTCTTCCCTGCGCTTCTGTCCGATCGCCGCAAAGCGGCACCAGACGCCGGAATATAAATATTTCGAAGGATATCTCCGTATCGGAGGATCGGCAGCTTTTCAAATTCTCTGCAGCATTCTGCAAGCATCATCATAAGAAGCCGACGTACCTCTTCCTCCGAACCCTTCTATCTTATATTTTTCAAAGGAAAGGATTGTAATTTCCGTTTTCTGCATCTTTTTCCACATCGTCATAAGCATCTATGATGTAGATAAAATTTTCCGAGATAAAATCCCAGACGGCAGGGACGATTCCCCAGACATCCTTACGGAAGGCCAGAATCTCTTCCATAATACGTCCGGAACACCCGGCTACACGGTCCACATCGGTTTCCCCCCTGTTTTTCCAAGGAAGAAAAGCTCCTCCAGCGCGTTTCGGATCCTTTGGATCTTCGCCGGATAAGCGGACATATGCATATTTCCGCAATTCTTCAGAATTCCTGCATATGCATAGCGCAGTGGTTTGTGTTCATCCTGCCAGTCATCCATACATTTGTAATAGGTAAGATCACATCATATCCGCACAGTACTCAGTTACTGTATTTTTACGTACCGGCTGGGGCTTCAGCGGATGGACCACACACCTGGAGGTTCCCTTTTCGTTGGCGGCTCATAAAGGCCGCTTAAAAGAAGGACCACAAATGTCATATCATAAGTCAGAGAAATCTGTCCCGGTATCCCGTATTCTCCCGAAGTTCTCTGCAAAGGCCGCAGTAAAAAGAACGGTACACATCAAAATCCTTGAATTTTATTTCCGGTTTATTAACGGTCACATATCCGAACATGTCAGCTCCTTTTTACGAATTTTGTATGGCATTTCGGACATTCAATCTCGATCTTGCCCTTTCCCTTTGAATACGTATCTTCTGTCCGCAGCCCGACAGCTGTAGATGTGATGGGTCTTTCTCTGCTTCATCAGATCCTTTTTCTTTATTAAAGCGAAAACGGAACTTTGACGTCATCTGCAGGTATTTCTGATTTTCGGCATAACGCTGCTGGATATTTCTGAAAAAATACGTATATATGCATATACGATCGCTGCGACCCCGAGAATGTCAAGGGTGCTGCCGACAGTTCTGCTGAATATATTGGCAAACATTGCCAGAATGATCAGAACCAGTGCGACTCCCATGGTGAACCTAGAAAGATCATCCACTCCATATCGTCCCTGCATAAATTTATTGAATTTGTCTCTCATATGATCTGCATCTCCTTTTCACTGCCATACGGCACTGCCCAAAAATTTCCGTAAAAAAATCCGGATGGCAGTTCCTAACGGTCATTGCATACCTGGAAAAATGTAGAATTTCAGATAATAGGATTCCTCTGCCGTCCAGAGAATCGGATGATCGGGTGCCTGTGTATCCGGTACTCTACCTGGCGCAGTCTCTTATGGACATTCTTCGCTGCCTGACCGATGGTCTGTGTAAACAGCTCATACGTCATAAAATGAGAGCAGGAACAGGTTGCTAGAAATCCGCCGTCCTTTACAAGACGCATTGCACGGAGATTGATCTCACGGTATCCCTTTTATAGCATTTTTTACAGAGCTTCTGGATTTGGTAAATGCCGGAGGATCCAGTACCACAACATCAAATTTCTCTCCCTTCTCCTCAAGCTCGGGAAGAAGCTCAAAAACATCCTCACAGAGGAATTTCACTGTTCCGTCCAGGCCGTTCAGACTGGCGTTTCGTCTTGCCTGCAGGACTGCAGTTTCCGATGCATCCACACCTAGAACACTCTGTGCCCCTGCAATTCCCGCATTCAGGGCAAAAAGAGCCGGTATGTGTAAAGCAGTCCAGAACCTTCGCCCCCTTGCAGAGCTTCTGGATAGCAAGACGGTTATATTTCTGATCCAGGAAAAAATCCGGTCTTCTGCCCGTCCCTGATATCTACTTCATATTTCACACCGTTCTCTTTCAATCTGAACAAGTGTCGGAAATTCTTCTCCGATAAATCCCTTGGTAAGTTCCATTCCTTCCTGGCGGCGTACCTTTGCATCACCCGCTCATAGACTCCGCGGATCCGGATCCCATCCTCAGCAAGGACTTCCCTCAGTGCATCTATGATCGTTTCTTTAAGACGGTCGATTCCCAGTGCAAGAGACTGCACAACAAGCACATCTGAAAACTTATCCACAACAAGACCCGGAAGAAAGTCTGCTTCTCCGAAGATCACACGGCAGCTTCCGGTATCTACTACCTTCTTACGATACTCCCATGCGTCGCGGACACGTTGTTTCAAAAATTCCGGACTGATCTCTGTACGCTCATCTCTGGTAAGCATACGGACTGTAATCTTGGAATTGGTGTTGATAAATCCTCTTCCCATGGGATATCCGTCAAAGTCCCGGACCAGAACGATATCTCCATTTACAAAACTTCCCATGATGCTTGCGATCTCATTGTCATATACCCAGAGGCCTCCTGATTTCAGGAATCTGCCTTCGCCTTTTTTTAATGTTACTACTGCCAGGCTCATAAATTCTACCTTTTCCCTTTCTCGTTTCCCTGTCACGGTTTGCGATGTATGAGTCCACAAAACCGATTTACGGTCAATTTTATCACAGAAAAATCCATTTTTCCAGTGCTTACACAAATCCTTGTCGTAAATCACAAAATTTTCATGATATCTTTCCGGCACGACAAAAATACCGCAGCAGAGGTTGTTTTTCTCTGCTGCGGCGTATTCATCTCTTTTTCTGCTGATCTTTTTTATTCTGCTGCGGATTCCTCGGAAGCGTCCGTGTTCTCGCCGTAAAGACCTGCCAGATATTTCATGGTTTCTTTATAAAGTGTCTGCTTGTCTTCCTGGGGAACATCTGCAAGAATAGCAGCTGTCACGTCTGTGGCATCTGTGTCCTCCTGGGAACTATCAATACCGAACAGCTTCTTCAGCTTCTGATCCATCATATTCAGCTCTGTACTCTGATATTTCTCTGTACCATCTGCCTCATAGGATTCTGTACCATCCTTCAGAATGTCATAATAATCCTTCTCAACAGTTTCTGCCACACTCTTCGCTGTCTGCTCATCCAGTGTTACAGTTGCCACTGCCTCTGTATCCTCCGTTGCAGCAAGAAGGGATTCTGCATCGCCCTCATACTGCCTTTTACAAAGAGGACAAATTTGTCATAATTGTTCTTTGCTTCTTCGCTGAGCACAGAAGTATCGTTTTCTGCACTGTCTGCCTGGTCACTTTCTGAAGATTCTGTATCTTCTGTTGCCTCCGGGATTCCTGTCTCATCGGATGCAGCCTCGTCAGATGCACTATCCTCTGTGCTGTTCTCGTCAGAAGCACTTTCGTCTGTACTGCTCTCATCAGAGGTACTTTCGTCTGTGCTGCTTTCGTCCGAGCTTTCCTCATTGCTATAGGTTCCGTCGTCGGTAGCATCCGGGATTCCGGTCTCATTGCTTGTATCCTGAGAATCTGCTCCTGTTTCTCCCTCAAGACCCGGATCCTCTGTGGAGCTCTGGATCACATCGTCACCAAGAATGCTGTCATTTACATTGTTGACAATATCATCAGAAGAATCTGCATCCACATCTACGGTTTCATCACTGCTCTCGCCATCCAGCGTATCATCAGAGGAAGAGGTCTGGCCTGTGGTATTGGCATCTACCTGCTCCAGTGTTTCCTTCACATCATCATAATTGTAATCCTGCTGTGAGATCTGCTTCAGAAGAGACACGATCCTGTCAATATCGTCCTGGCTTACGGAAATATTGTTCTGCTCAGCCACATTGATGACAATATTCTGGATCTCATCTGCATTCTGTACTCCGTTCTGGATCACATCCATCTTGGACTGGTTTACAACTGTTGTCGCCTCATTTTTACCAACCTTATCTGCAAGCTCACCGGTGGTTACGATCTCCTGGTTGGCAAGCTTCGTCTTGGTCTCATCCAGCTTCTCTCCACTGGCCTTCTCATATGCCATCTGGATGCCGGTAAGTGCGCCTGTTCCGGATACTTCCATCGGGCAGGCAGCAACTACTTCCACAGTTCTTCACACCGGATGTGGAAAGTGTCGTTGCGATCATATTACCTGTCACCCAGTTCAGATTTTGCGTGTGACCTTTGATCCCGCCGGACTGTGTAGGCTTCACACTAGGCACAGCTCAAAGTTCTGGAACCGATCTGGGACTGTGGTGCGATATTATCCAGGTGTTTATGCTCATCCTCATTTGTAATGGTCATCACCTGCACTGATCGGAGACTTACATTAAAATATTTCATCATTATTGTCTGCTTCAGGCATCCGTAGATCTGCTCCAAGTGTTACTACCTTCGATGCATCTGCAAATACGGGATTTACACTTCCTGCCACAAGGCATGCACTGCAGAGCAGAGCTGCGATCATGTTTTCTTTTTTCATTGATCTTCCCTCCATATATTTTTTTTCGGATCGATTGTATCTGCTTAACTTTTGCGGTGTAAAGCGGACATTCCTCTTCGTTACTTACATCTCCACGAATGCGAGCGCTTCACGATCTGTCGTTCTTGTCATATTATAACACAGCTGCTGAAATATTTGTAATTTTATATTATATAAAAAACGCTGCCAGAAATTATATCACTCATTTCTGACAGCGTTTTTTATTTTTTTTCATTTTTCCCAGAGAACTTATCTGATTTGGTTTTAATTTTCCGGTTTTTTTTTGCTTTTTTTCAATAATTCCCTGGTTTTTCATTCATGATACCAAAATCCTTCAGCGGACAGTACACTTTTTTCACATTTTCCCATAAACTCCAGTGCTTCTTCAAAGGCCGACTCCGAAATGCATTCAAAAGGCTTCTCCGTGATCACTTTTGGCCAGTTCTTTTTGCCACCTGATAATCTGCCATCATTGGTATGGAGAACTCCGGTCACAAAAGGAATCCCCTGTCGCTGCAGCTTCCGATACCGGAATCCCACTTCCATTTCCTCCGATCAAACACCTCCGGTTTTTCCGGCCGGAGGTTCCATTTCCACGCCGAATTCTGCATTATAGCTTCACGGGTGATGCCATAAAGCTTCCGAATCATAATCGGAGAGTAAAGATTTCCTCCGGTGCACCATATTTCTCAATGTGATCTCCATGAACACAGATCACCTGGTCAGAAATCTTCTGGGCAAGATCCAGCTCGTGAAGGGACATGATCACCGTCATCTGGTTTTCCAATACCATCTTCTTCAAAATGGCAAGAAGCTCCAGCTTATGCCGGATATCCAGGAAGGAGGTCGGTTCATCCAGGATAATGATCTCCGGTTCCTGGCAGATGGCGCGCTGCCAGAAGGATTCGTTGTCTCTGACCATCACTGATAGCTGTAAAATCCCGGTCCTTCAGATCCCAGGCGTGAACCATCTCCATGGCACTTTTTAACTTTTTCCTTGTCCTCTGCGGAAAGGATCCCGAGAGTTCCGGTATAGGGATATCGTCCGGTGGATACCACATCCTCACAGGTCATAAGCTCCGGTCGCATGCGCTCGGTAAGTACTACAGCCAGTTTTTTTTGACACTTCCCTGTTGGTCATCCGGCTCATCTGTTCCTGTTTCCAGATATACCGTTCCGCTGATCAGGGAAAGCTGTCTTGTGATACTCTTCAAAATAGTAGATTTTCCGGCACCGTTGGGACCGATGAGAGTCAGGATTTCTCCTTTATTCAGCTGAATATTGATTTCTTTTGATCAGCGGTTTTCCATCATAGCCTACGGTCAGCTTTGATTCTGTATAAAAAAAAATATGATTTCATCGTTTATATCCTCTGCTGTCTGCGAATCATGATATAGATAACTACCGGTGCCCGAAAACTGCTGTCACAGAACTGATGCTCAGCTCCGTCGGTGCAAATACAGTTCTTGCGATCAGGTCACAGAACAGGCAGAAGGCCGCCCCGCCCAGAAAACAGGCCGGGATCACAAGCAGCGGTTTGGCAGTCTTCAGGAGACTTTTTGCAATATGAGGCACAGCGATCCCCACGAAGGAGATCGGCCCCAAAAAGCGGTCACACAGGCTGACAGAATACTGGAAAGCAGGATCAGAAGTATCCGGAAAACCTTGATATTCACTCCCATATTCTGCGTAAGTCTCCCCAGCTGATAGGCGCTGATCGGTTTGACATAAAAATACGATCACCATAGTAAGAAGTACCACAGCAGCCATAGTCTGCACATTCCCCCAGGTCATACCGGAAAAAGCTACCCAGTGACCAGTTATGAAGATTGACAATATTGGAATCATCTGCAAAAGTGACCACAAAATCTGTTATTGCAGAACAGATATAACCGATCATGACACCGCTGATAACCAACATGGACATGTTGTGGACTTTTTTTTTGCCAAGGAGCACAAAGCCCATGGAGATCATTGAGCCTGCAAAAGCAGCCAGGATCATGGCGCCGGAACCGATGGACACCGATCTGCTTAAAAAAGATCATCAGAAGCGCCACGATCAGCTTGGCACCGGAAGAGATTCCCAGTACAAAGGGTCCCGCGATAGGATTGTTAAAAAGGTCTGCAGCAAAAATCCGGGAAACAGAAACTCCGCCAAGGATGATCACTGCCAGTATCCTGGGAAGACGGATCTCCCAGACGATATTATAAAGTTTCATCTCCCTGATGCCGGAATATGATATTCAGGATCTCCCTTCACAGAGGGTGGATACTTCCGGAATTTACATTCCATATAAATAAAAAGATTAAAAGTACCGCAAGGATCACAAAAAGAGATCCCGTATCGGACTGCGCGTTTTCTTGTCATTCATTTTTCTGGTACACTCCTCTTCTGTTTTTGTTATCCTGTCCTTTCGTTTCCTGCTCACAGGTGGAAACCGGCAAAGGAGTTAAAAAGAACACTGGAATTTATTTCAGTTTATGCATATAGGTCAGATCATCCAGAGAATCATCATCTGTAGTCAGCATGGTGTGGATATCCTCACGATCTACCCAGGTTCCAAGTCCGGTAGTTTCCTGGAAGAGATTTTTGCCTGTGCACCAGACATTTCCGTTCTTCACTGCCTTGAAATCTGCAAGAACTTACTTTTTTGGAAAGATCATCAATGGTCTTAAGTTCCCCGATCAATCGTACTGTTATAGATGATATAGTCCTGCATCTTTTGCCTTGGCATAAAATTCTTCCATCTGCATATTCATGGTGGAACAGAGCATTGTCATTTCTCCCGTATCCTCCGGAACATAATTTCCTCCTGCGAGAGAGATCATTTCTGAAACATAGTCGCCACTTTTTCTTATATTACCGCACCTACGGAGTTGATATAAAAAACGCCACGGTCTTATCTGTTTTTTATCTGCTGTGAGAACCTTATCCAGCTTGTCCGTCTGCTCTTTGAAAACCTTTTCTGCTACATCTTCTTTTTCCCAGAAGAACTTTGCGTAAAAGCTTCATCCACTCGGTCCTTCCAGAGGATGACTCTCATAGCTGGAACGCTCTACCATTACCGGGATACCAAACTGTTCCAGTTTCTCTTCCACCTCCGGATTATGATGGATCATAGTTGATTCAATGGCAAGACCACAGCCTTCATCCAGGATCAGTTCATAATCCGGAGCACTGTACTTGCCGGCATAGATCATCTTTTTCTGTTCCATGGCATCTTTTGCTTCCTGGATATACCATCCATTCTCCTGAGTTCCTGAAAGACGAATGCTGTCAATACCGTCAATTGCGCGGAAAAAGATCCATGGCAGAGGTTGCTACCAGATAGATATTGTTTATGGGCTGCTGCAGAACCGCAATGTCAGGATCCAGCCCCTCCGGTGCTTTCTTGCCTTCGGGAACTACAAGAAACTGTCCTTCCTGATCAATGGTGAGCAGCGCATACCATCGTTGTAGTAATCCACATTAAATTCCTTTGCGTAGGAAAGATCCATACTGTGGTCAAAAGGTAAGGCCTGGAATATCCGCACTTATGTTCTGTCTCTGCTGCCTGCACTGCAAAGCACACCCCAGGATCAGGGTCAGCGTCAGAAATATGTATGAAATTTTTTCATTTTTCTTCCTTTTTCATGCTCGAAGAATCAAAATTCAGGGTATACTCAATCTCGTGAGGAGTACTCATGGCTACAATATCTGCAGTCACTTCCATCTCTGCATCAAAAACACTGACCGGAATTTCAAATGTAGAGTTTCCGTCTTTGTTCACCGGCTTGCTCCAGATGATGGTTGCCGTAGCTTCTTTGTCCTTGATCTCTACTTTAGCTGGAGATTCTACAGATGCTCTTCCTGTTCCGCCTGTAGGGTTACATCCGTCTCTGCAGGTTCCGTCCTCCAGCTTCAGCTCTTCCGGTTTTTCCCTTCGGATTTTTTGTCGTCAAGAGGTTTTTACAGGATTCTTTACGCTGACTTTATGGTCGTACCATTTGCCTTTTTCTCGATGGATCGCCACGTTAAATTCCTCACCAATGGCCGGTACCGGGATATCAAAGCCGTAAACCTCCTCTGTATTCCATCTTTATACTTCACTGTATCTGTGGTCGGCTCAATGATCTCTGCTCCGTCCTTCTGGGCATCCTCGGTTCCCATGCAAACAGGTTAACGGATCTTCTTGGAAAGACTACGTGGATGGTCATTTTACCATCTTTGTACCGTGAGCTCTCCTTTTTGTCATTGGCCTCATTTACATGAAACATGCTGCTGTCTGTACCAAACTCTGCTGTATAAACGCCATCTTCCAGAACTGCCCTTTGCCTCGGTTTCCTTTTTCTTCCGGTCTCCGTCTCAGCCTCAGATACCTGTTTTTGTTTCATCTGTTTTTCGGTCATCGCTGCCATTGCACAGGAGCCCAGCCATCATGGCAGTAGCACAGATCAGTGATAAAAAAGAATGTCATGGAACGTTTCATAATTCATGATAATCTTCTCCTTCCATAGATACAGCAATCTGCCCGGATGTCTTCCTGAAAACATTCCGGGCAGTTACATTTATTCTTATAGGTATCTGAACTCACTCGATATTTTATATTTATTATTCTGCGGACTCCTCAGCAGAATCTCTGTATCTGCTGCTGCATCAGAATGCGGACTCCTCAGTGCTTCCCAGAGAATCGATGGCTGCCTTTGTATGCTCTACATAAAGCTTCTCCAACTGCTTCGATTCTTCCCAAGACCCTCGATCTGGCAGTCAACCTTATCGAAGTTTCCGGATGCTACAAACTGGCTCTTCCAGGAATCCTCCTCATCACCGGCCATATCGTTATTTGCATGGTCTCCGGCAACAACCATCAGCGGACGAAGAACAACGTTCTTGTATCCTGCTTCTTTTACCTTCTCTGATAACCTTTGTCGCAGGCTGTATCTTCCGGCTTACCCTCTACAGTACCGATGAATGCGTTCTTCAATCCAAGGTTTTCCATCTGTGTCTGCATCTGATCTGTATGTAACGTTAGCTGTATGAGATGTTCCATGTCCCATGAATACGAATGCTGTGCCGCCTCAGCTGCTGCATCCATGCTGTCAAATCCGGCCTCTTTGACAAGCCGTATCTGTGATTGCCTGAGCAACGGCTTTTTGTCATCATTGATCACAGTTGCATCGTCTCCAACCTCACCGAGCATTGGTTCTGCGATAGTTACAGACTCAAATTTATCTTTATAGCCATTGATCGCTTCTGTCATCTCGTCGTACTCAGCACCATGCATCAGATGGGTAGGCTGTACAACCAGATTCTTAACACCATTCTCTACTGCACGGTCAAAGAGCCTGATCTGCATTATCGATCATTCATCATCTCTTGCCTCTACATGGTTGATGATGATCTGTGCTGTGAAGGCACGTCTTACTGACCAGTCCGGATATGCTTTCTGCAAGGAGCATCCTCGATTCCACTTGATATCCTCAGCACGGCTGTCGTTGAAGGAAGTACCAAAGCTTACAACCAGAAGCTCATTCTCGCCGATCTCATCCTGATTGCGGGGATCATCCTTGGAAGCATCTCCGGTGTCACGGCCAAATAATCGGGATCTGCATTTTCTCCCTCTACCAGTTCCTTCTGTGCGTCGGTCAGTGCATCCCATGCTTCTTTGGCTGCCTTGCAGTCCTCATCTGTTGTGTCGTTTCTTTCCTGTACATAGATCTTGTCGATCAGAGCTGCTACATTATCTGCTGCTTCTGATCTGCATCAGAAGCCTCTGTGGTATCAGCTGCCTCAGCGTTCTCTTCTGTAGCAGAATCCTCTGCTGCCATTGCTGTTGTAGCCGCACCCATAGAGCATGTCATGGAAACTGCGAGCATCAGAGCTAACATTGTTTTTCTTTTCATTTCTCATTGTCCTCTTTTCATGTTTTCCAGAATACTGATATGTACAAAAAAGCAGCAGCTCTCTGCGGCCGCCTGCTCACACATGATTCTCTGCAATACAAATACATAAAAGAAGTTCTGTATTGTTATGGAGAATACCGATTCGTAAACCGCGAATCCCTGAATCTCACAATAAGGCAGTTCTCCTGACTTGGTTCCACGCTGCTTTCCTTCGGTCTCCCAGTGGTTATAAAAAGCAGCTCCCCCTTTCACCGGTATCGTTCCGGATTCTCACCGGATTCTCTTTTGCACATCCGACTGGATGCAACCTTATCATTATAACATTTTGCACATATTTTCTTTTTACCTGGTTATCTAACTTTTTTACCACAAACTCATAAATTTGTCAAGATTGATGTCAGACGATTCACGATTTTCTGTGATCTTCACTCACAAAAAATACCTCGCAATTATTACCAGTGAACAGTAACCGGTTTTCCCTGTATCTGTCAGTTATTATCAGAATACTTTCTCCAATATTCATGCATATCCTGCATAAAAACCTCCATGTTGTAGAATTTAACCTCAACGCCATAAAGCAAAGTATCATCATCTGCGGTTCCCGGTGCGATCTTATCCAGTGCGTAGATCATCTCGATGATGCCATCCAGGATACGTTTCGGCAGTACAAGACTTAAATCTCCCGGTGTCGCAGAAAGTGTCGGTGTTACGAAACCCTCCTCAATACGGGCTTTTGTACTTCGTCTTCCGCGGATCAGATCTCCAAACCGCTGTACCATAACACCACCGCCAAGCATATTGGAAAGTCTTGCAATGCTCTCACCGTATCCGTTGCTGTCATGGAACGGCTCTGAGAAATGCTTGGATACCAGAAGGGCAAAGTTTGTATTGTTGGTATGCTTTCCGGATCTTCGTAGCTGTGACCGTTTACTGTCACGATACCGTTGGTATTTTCATTCACGACAACACCTCGCGGGTTCATGCAGAAGGTACGGACCATATCCTCAAACTTCTCAGTTCTGTAAACGATCTTGCTCTCATAAAGCTCATCTGTCAGACGGCTGAAAACCTCTGCCGGAAGCTCCACACGGACTCCGATGTCCACACGGTTGGAAAGAGTCGGGATCTTAAGCTCTGTACATACCGTCTCCATCCATTTACTTCCGCTTCGTCCTGCGGAGATGATACAGTAAGTTCCCTCGTAACGCTCATCTCCTACAAAAACTGCATAACCGTCTTCAGTTTTTTCTCACTTTGTCAACAGATGCGTCAAAATAGAAGTCCACATGGTCTTTCATTTTTTTCATAGAGGTTCTGAAGCACCACATAGTTGATATCTTCCCAGATGCATCCAAAAGATGCAGGCCGTTCTGAATCTACATATTCCATCAGCTCTGTGGCTGTATCCTTGCCGATATGCTGGTACAGAGTTCCGCCAAACTGATTGGTGATATTATATTTTCCGTCGGAGAAAGCGCCTGCACCGCCAAATCCCTTCATGATCGCACAGGTTTTGCAGTGGATACAGGATTTTACTTTCTTTCCGTCGATGGGACATTTTCTTTTTTCCAGAGGATGACCGGCTTCAAAAACCGCGATCTTTTCTCCGGATCATTATTCATCAGTTCATAGGCCGCAAAGATTCCACCGGGACCTGCTCCTACGATCAGTACATCATATTTCATAAATAAAAACTCACTTATCTTGTATTGCACATTTTCAGTGCTTTGTTTTTGCACAAACCCTGTCTATTCTACAACAAGTGTGTTCAAAAAGTCACCTGTTTTTTCGAACCTTCCGGATCTTAAGCTTCTTTCCATCTGTTTCCACGGTAATAGCACCGTTTTTCATGGTGTATTCCACCTGACTTCCGGCCGCTTTAAGCCGCTCTACGGTTTCCGGTGACGGATGTCCGTAGGTGTTGGTGGAAGAACAGGAAATGATCGCCACTTCCGGCTTTATTTTCTCAAGAAATGCTTCTGTGGTAGAATAACGGGAACCGTGATGTCCCACCTTCAGACAGTCAACATCCTCAAGCCCCCCGGCTGCCAGAAGCTTTTTCTCCGTATCTGCACCGATATCTCCGGTAAAAAGCATCTGAAAATCTCCAAAAAGACAACTCCATCACCATAGCTTCCTCATTCACATCTTTTTCCTGTGGCATTTTCTCCGGCCACAGAACAGAAAAAATACTTTGCCGCAAAGGCAATTCATCCCCTTTTACTGCTGTCACGACCTTAACTCCGGCTGTTTTTTGCTGCCTCTGCAAGCTCCCTCCACGCATCTGGTCTTTTCCGCCCAGGCAGGCAGGATCAGATATCCGGCCCGGATGGTTGTAAGACCTTTTCCCATATATTCCAGAAGCTCCTTCACACCGTTGATATGATCCTGATCTGTATGGGAAATAAAAATCCCATCCAGCCAGGAAATCCCCTGACTTTTCAATGCCGGCAAAAGGCAGTATCTTCCAAGATCCGACTGGCTGCTGCTTCCTCCGTCAATCAGAAAATGGTGATCCTCCGGGTCTCCACAAGGATACCGTCACCTTGTACTACATCCAGGCAGATCACCTTCAGACTTCCTGTTGGATGATATCCCAGTATCAGGATTCCGACTGCCAGAAAAATACCGGCTGTTATCCGGATAGCATGTAGCTTCCGGCAACCTGCTTCCGCCCGCTCTCTGATAACTCCGTTTCCTCACTGACTTCTTTTTTTTCTTCCGAGCTGTTCTTTTTATATACTGTCCCATAAACAGGACTATGATCAAAAAAGCCATAATATACCAGAATCTGCCATATTTCCGGCTCCCCCTCCGATCCAGGTACTCCATCCTGATCTTCCTGCCAGACTGCAGAGATATTCATAAAAAAGCAGCAGTACCCTTGCCGGCAGGATTACCAGTTTTGCCGCAGGAATACTGAGAATTCCCAGCAACAGCGCCGCCATTCCTCCAGTCAGCACTACCCCCCACACTTGGAAGCACCAACAGATTCAGGATAAATCCGGCAATAGAGACTTCTCCGAAAAAACTTCAGCATCACCGGCAGAGTCACAAGCTGAAGAGCTATAGGACTTACCAGTGCCTTTATCCATTTTTTTTTCTCCGCTCCTGCAAGGGGTCACAGATCTTTTCCGCAGCGAGCCCCATTCCCAGAACACAGCCAAAGGACAGAAGAAATCCACTGTCCAGGAGATAGGCCGGAGATTCCACAAGGATCATCATGGCAGTTACGGAAAGAGCACTCATCATATCATAGATCCGTCCGGTGATCCTGGCTCCCATGGCGATCAAAAACATAGTTACTGCACGCATGGTGGAAACACTTCCCCGGTCATGATCCCATACTGCAGCATCACTCCCAGAGAAAATCCTGGCAGGCCAGATCCCCAGTCCCATCTTCTTTAGAAGGTTGTAAAGCCCCATTCCAAGAATACTGATATGAAGTCCGCTGATGGCAAGGATATGTATGATCCCGGCCAGCTGATAGCGCATCTGTGTTTCCGGATCCAGTTCCTGTTTGTCTCCAAGCGTCATGGCACAAAAAACAGGTGCATCTTTTCCTGCTGCTTCCTTCAGGATCTGTCTGCAACTTTTCTTTTTATCTCCAAAAGGAGCTGCCTGTAGCCGGAATACACTGCTGTTTTCCTTTTTGGAGCACAGCGTTCTTCATAAAATAATAAATATGACGACAGGCGTAAAAGTGTTGGCTGTCAAAGCCCCCCCCGGATTCGCAGGACCTTCCACTCTTTTTTCAGCGTCCCCTTGACCAGGATCCGCATTCCCGGTTTCAGATCTTCTTCTTTTTGAGAAATATTCTTACATTTTCAATTGGAAATTTTTTTGACTGATGGATAAGATATGTTTTTTCAGATAAACAGACTGGGAAAATTCTGTGTTTTCATACTGTTCCACCTCCCCTGCAGATTATGGAACCAGGGTGCGCTTCGATCTGCTCCTGCACATTTAACGGAAGGGGATTCCCCTGATCAGAGGAATCCCCATAAGCTCCCAGTGCGCCAAGACTCAGCACCATAAGAAAACACAAAAGACACATCGGCCTTTTCGCCATAAATGTTCTCCCGTTTTCTGATATTTTGAAATGTTTTATTTTTTTCTATTCTTTTTTAGCCTTTTTGTGTGTGCCAGCAGGCTGTCGTTCCATTCATAGAACTTATAAAGCTGCATATTCTGGCCAAAGGTCACTTCGTTTCCTTCGATGGAAATCTCAACTTTGTCCACATCCGTTGCCGCGATCAGCGTATTTTACCACCGAATACACGGCAATCTGTTCCGAAACATCCAGCGCATAATCCTGAAATACGGAATTATAATCCACATAGCAGATTCCGTTTGCTCGTCAGGGAAAGTACCTCTTAAATTCTCCGGTATTGTGATAATGTCCTTTTTTCCAGCGGACCTCTTGCAAGCTGCTCCAAAACCACCGTAGCCTTCGGAAGATTTCCCGTCTGTAGCGATTTCACTTCTCTGTTCCGCTACCAGTTTATCATCCGTTTTTTATTTAAAATACAGAGTAAAGGTGTCATAGTGTTTTAATATCCCTTATCGGACCCGGAAAACTCCACAAAGGTGTCGTTGTTCATGGCTCCCACTTCTTCACCCCTGGTATCTGTCAGCGGCTTTTTTCCACCCACATAGATCTCCACAGAATCCACTCCTGGAACCTGTAAAAAAGATCTTCACTATACCTGCCCGCACCAGAAGTTCTCTGGTACGTGACATTTTATCATAGGCCCTCATTTGAATTCTACGTTCAGGACTCCATCCTGTATGGAATAAGAAGAAATCTTTACCCCATCCGCAGAAAAAGTGAGATTCCGTCTTCCCCGGGTCTCACGGTTATTCAGACTCTCGGAAAAATTGCGCAGCATCACTTCTGTTGTTTCTTTTTCTCAGGAGTATATTTTTCTTCTTTCAGTCTCGTTTCATCGCTGTTGATATAATAAAAGATCTATACTGCTGTTCTTCGTTTTTATTTCTTCCCGACAAACCTTATGAAAGCAAATCCAGACCAAAAGGATGCAGGCAGCGGCCAACAGATGCATCAAAATCGTTTTTTTCATGCTGTACCTCCTCAGGACGGGATATAGGACAGCGGGATTTTCGGTAAATGTGGTTCCCTCGCCCTCTTTGCTGGATACCTTGATGATCCCATGATGCATGGCTATAGAACTTCTTGTAATAGCAAGTCAAGGCCGGTTCCGCCGATTTCCCGCGAGTGGGACTTGTCCACGCGGTAGAAACGCTCGAAGATATGCGCAATCGACTCCTCCGGGATATTCCCCATGCCGGAATCTGCCACCGTCACGTAGAAATATTTGTGATCCGCATTAAGGAACACGCACCCATCCATTCTCGTTGTTGTATTTGATGCCGTTTTCGATCAGGTTACGAGATGGCAAGGGTAAATTTCACCTCATCCACCTCTGCCGTGACCGGTCGGAACGAATCCAGGATCAGGTCCATATCCTTTCTGTCTGCAATCGGACGGAGCCGCTTCAGAATCATTCTCCAGCAGCTCATTGATATTCATATTACGGATATATTCATATCTGCTGCCTTTTTTTCCATCTTGACCAGCGACAAATCGGTGATGATCTTGTTCTCTCGGTCGATCTCTTTCTGTGATATCCGCCATGAACTCCTGATACAGTTCCTCCGGAACCCCCTGCTGTCCTACAGCGAATCCGCCAGAACCTTCATTGAAGTCATAGGTGTCTTCAGCTCATGAGACACGTTGGAAACAAACTCCTGTCTGGATTCATCCAACGTCTTCATTCTGGAAAGCATCTTGTTAAATGCATCTGTGATCAAAGCTGCTGTCTCTGTATAATCCGGTACCGAGAAATCACATTCGTCGAGATAGCCGTCGTGTGATGTCCTCGATGGAACCCGGTTACCCTTTTGGAACGGCTTCATCCAGGATCCCGGAAAATATATGCCAGAAAAATGGCCAGCACCCATTACAATGATACCGATGATCAGTCATTCCCTTTCGTCTCACAGTTTTTCATATTCATGGTTGGTCTCATCCGGAAATGCCGATCATCACGCCAGCCTCTGTTTTTCTCGGTACTTCATACCGGTACGCCAGGATCCAATAAAGCTGTTTTTCCGGTCGTACTGGCTCGTCTCCTTGCCCTGTAAAGCTCTGGATGACCTCTTCTGACATATATCGTCCTTTCCGCGGTCCATATCGTACGTATCTTTGACGACAAAATCCGCGGAAATCGCCATCTGCTCAATAATCATTGATTCTGCCGCCGTAGATGTTGGTCAGCAATACTGAGCTGTCCGTTCACCATCTGATCTGGTGATCATTCCATGATAATTCTGCTTAATGAGCTGGTTGCAGATGATGTCGGCACTGATTTTCGGTCCATGCTCTGCACCGATTGGCGCATGGTCCTCATAGTTTACGATGACCATTTCCGTTACGATGACACTCGGTACGATGCCGATGATCACAAGAATCACCGTGAATGCACGTGAGCGGCAGACTTTTCTGAAAAATTTTGCCATTTTTTTGAACTTTTAATGCCTGGAAATAGTAACCCACACCCCATTTGGTGTGTACATATTTCGGCTCGCTGGGATTTTTCTCGATCTTTTCTCTCAGACGGCGGATATGTACATCTACGGTACGCACATCTCCCGGATATTCATAACCCCAGACAATGTTCAGCAGATTCTCTCTGCTGTACACCTTGTTCGGATTGAATGACCAGCAGCTCCAGCACATCAAATTCCTTGGCTGTGAGGTTGATCTCTGCCTGCAATGTTGACTCGTCTGCCTCGCAGTCCATCATCAGGTCTCCTGCCTGTCACGACTTTTGCTCTTCTGTCTGCTTTGCTCCCTTTTTGGGCACGGCGCATGATTGCTTTGATGCGTGCTTTTTACTTCCAGGATGTTGAAATGGCTTGGTGACATAATCGTCCGCCCCGTATTCCAGCCCCATGATTTTATCCATATCTTCTCCTTTTTGTAAACAGCATGATGATCGGAACATTGGAAAATTCACGGATCTGCTGGCAGACCTCAAAGCCGTCAAGCTTTGGAAGCATCACATCAAGAAGTATAATATCATATCCTGCTTTTTGCCATACGCAGTGCTTCCTCTCCGTCATAGGCACAGTCCAACTTCCATTCCGTCCTGCTCCAGGCTGAACCGGATTCCCTTCACAATCAGTTTCTCATCATCTACAGGGCCTTGGACTCCCACCTGTGAGTAGTAGCTGGGATACATCAGCGGTGTTCAGATCGATCTTCTGCTCTGTGGAAGATGCAGTCTCAGCTTCACCGGAATCCTCTCCGGCGGATTTCTGTCCGCTCGCCGTTTCGGTACTGTTTTCCTGTGACTTCCGATCCATCCTGGGTAGCTGCGATCCGCTGGCTGTCCACCTCCGCCTGGGTAGGCACATAAACCTGCTGTCCATCAGAAAGTCCCTTTAGCACGGTTGAGATAGCTTGCTGCAGCTTCCGGAAGATATCCTCCGGCCTGCTCGATAGCCTGAAAAACACGGCTGCCATATGGAAGCTCATAGACTCCCCCGGACTGGTCACTGCTCCACATATATCTACATAAATGGTCTGAGGGGTGTCTGAGGATCTCCGGCAGCTGTTTTCAACCTCCGGAGCCGGTTCCTCCGCAGAATCATTCTGTTTCTTCTGTGATATATCTGCCGCAGCCCCCTGCGGATGCCTTCCCGGATACTTCACTTTCCCGTATCCTTCGGTTTTCCTGCTCTGCATCCATTCCGGATGCTTCCGTACTTTCTTCCTGCCCAGTTCTTTCTCCAGAAATTCTGTTCCGTCATCCTTACAGCCTGTCAGCCCTGCCAGGATCTGTAACAAAAATATGGAAAAAACAAACCGAACACTTCTGATATGTGATCTTATTTTCATAGGTAGGCGGTTCACTCCTTTCCGCCGATGTGGCGGCAGGTGCCCCGTTACTCATGCAAAACCATACCTTATTTTAACGAAGTATTACAAATATTACAATACTTTTATTTCTATTTCCATTTGAAAATAACCACACCTGCAATACAGATCAGCATTCCCAAACAGCTTTCTCCACTGAAAATCTGCTCTTTCCACACCGAAAATCCCCAGCAATTCTATAAGATAAGCCACCGCAAGCTGAGAAATGACAATAAGCATAACCGCCCGCGCAGGCCCCAGACTTCCCATACTCCGGATCACTGTGATAGTGATAAATGCACCGATCACTCCTCCGGTAAATTATATTTATCCTCTACCTGCCACAGCATGCCGATACTTTCTCTGCCTGTGAAAAACCATGCTGCCACACAGACCAAATGCAGAAAACTGTACCCAGCCGGTTGAAACCCACAGACTGGTCTGTTTTGTTACATTTGTGTTAAATACCCTTGAATACTCATCAGTGCACCTGAGATCAGTGCTGACAAAAATCCCCACATAAAAATCCCTCCATATATACTCCATTTCCGGTATTACTGCCGGAAAAGGCGCTGCATATTTCTGCAACGCCTTTACGGTTTCTTATAGTTTATGTTGTTTTCTGAAATTATTCCGGAACATATTTTCTGAGATATATCCTTACGGAAAACGCAATATGCGGCATCTCATAAAAAATGGCTGTTTTCGGACAGATCGGACGATAGAGTGGGTCTGCCACAATGATCTGGCTGTTTTCAGCTTTTCTTCCATGGCTTCCTCGCCACAGATGGCTGCATCTCCCTTGCGCAAAAGTCCCTCTGTGATCTCCAGCGGACAGAGCAGCTGAACCTTTTTCCGTATTTCTGCTCTATGACTGCTGCCAGGGAGCCCATGGTAACCGGTACTCCGATGATGGTAATGTCCGGTACGGAAAAAAACCTCATCTTTGTCGGGCATTTCCCTGCTTTCTCCTTAAGGGTCAGATACTGCTGACAGACTGTTCCTTCCCTGAAAATAGATTACCTGCTCCGGAGTTACTTTCCACAGTTCCTCCTGTTTCCCCTAAGATCTGCCCTCCGCTTTCCTCTGCGGAGTCATCCTTTTTATTTACCCACTCTCCACAGGATCTATCGCGATCCCGCTCAAGTACATCTGAAATCTGCCTCACTTGGCCTTCCACAGGAGTCCCCACGAGAAATGGCGTACCAATTTTTCTTTCAGCACATTGGGCCGGGATCCCCACAGAGGATACCACAAGGTTTACCGCTGCTTCACCGGCACGGGACAAAGCTTCCAGCGTATCCCCATAGCCCAGGTGGAAAGTATCTCCCAGCCATAGTTTTTCAGACGTTTTTTCATTGCATCTACTGCAGACTGCGGGCCAAGATCGAGGGGTGTTGCTCCAAGAAGATTTAATTTCCTGCTTCTCTTCTCTGTAGATCTTTCCGCAGATCCCGTCGGTACTTCTAAACACCTTCCGGTTTTCTCTGCTGCCCTGTGAAATGTCCTGCGATTTCCGCCAGTGCCAGCCCTGCTCCGTATACATAGTCGTGCATGCCGCTGGTCGGAACCGAAAATACCGGAATTTCGGTCCTTGCTGTAAGTACACGGGCCAGTCCCTGAAAATCTGTTCCGTTCATAAAGGGATCGGTGAACTTGCAAGTGCAATAAATTTCGGTTTCAGCTCCTTTTCCGCCTCTTCGATATCCTGAAGAAATTTCTCATCATTTCCCATAATGGCATCGATATCCGTAAGACCTGAGATAAAGATCAGACTGTCC
>VOFI01004122.1_pt1 | contig 28079 bp, 53 predicted proteins | sample 5384131 | NCBI WGS metagenome assembly VOFI01 (sample SAMN12384728, study PRJNA508395) | human gut metagenome | isolation source: healthy gut H | host: Homo sapiens | reverse complement strand
TGCCACAAATTGTCGACTTTATCAAAGATGAAAAAGATGTTGAAGACCTTCCAGAATTAAAACCATTCTGTACAGCATCGGCTTTGCAAAGAGCAGCCGATGGAAGAAAGGGGATTTTCTGCCGCATTTTCAGCAAAAACTACAAGCACAGACAAAATAATTGCTAACATCACGAAACGCCCGGACTTTCAATCGTTACTTCAATACGAAGAACTCATTTTGGTGGCGGTGGACTTATGAATACTGTTTTAAAAAAAGGGCAATATCATTGCCAAAATCCGAAAAGGGGAAGATTTAGAGCAGATTATCGACTATGTCAAATCTGAAATTTATCAAAATGGTCCCAATAGCTCTGTGGTTTTAGAAATAGTTTCATATTTCAAATTGTTCCAACCAGAGTTTTTTTAAGAAGGACGAGCAAGAAATCATTGCTACGATGGGGCTGTTTTTAAACAACCCAAAATCGAAAGTCTGACTGGATCAGTCTTTGAAATGTATCATCAGCAACTCAAAGACGAATTTGGCACGACTATACGCCAATGCAGGCGGATATTCTTAAGAAGATACGAGATTTACAGTATTTTAGTTTTTCAGCACCAACAAGTACAGGGAAATCATTTGTATTTCGACATCTTATTACTGATTGTTCCAATGATGTGGTTGTCATCGTCCCTTCAAGAGCTCTCATTAACGAGTACTACGACCGATTGAACAGTCTTGTAGACAGAAAAACTGTAAATGTTCTGACTTTTGTTGATAGGATTAATACAAAACACATTCACAGAAATATTTTCTTGTAGACAGAAAACTCATACTGACACCAAAAATGAGCGTGCAAAAGAGCTGTTCAAAAATAAAGATTGGCTAAATATTGATTTGATTCTGTTTGATGAAGCCCAGCTCAGCGATGAACACTCGGTGCGAGGTCTCTATTTTGATAGTATTGTGAGGCGAACACTAAAGTATTTTCCTGACGCAAAATTCGTTTTTGCACATCCGTTCGTTGAAAATCCCGAAGCACAATTGCAGAAAAATGGCATTGAAATCATTGATACAACGGCAACATACAGCAATTATGAATTAAAAATGTAGGACAGATTTTTATACTCACGACACAGCAAACCAGAAATTCTATCATTTCGGTAGTGACCCTTCAACGCTTGGGAAACGCAAGCTGGAAGCAAACTTTGATCCTATTGAGTCCGTACTGAAAAAAAAGGTGGTAGTGTACTCATCTATGTGCCAAAGTCGCACATTTACAGTAAGCAGATATATGGTCAATTTCAGAAGTATATTTCTATGTGCCAACCAATTAATGATCCTATTGCTATAAAAAATGATAGAAGAGCTAAAAAAGGAGTATATTGGTGCTTCAACAACGGATAAGTTATTTTATAACTCTGATATGCTGGAAAAACTGAAATGCGGGATTGTTGTTCATCATGGTTCAATTCCATTGACAGCCCGGTTGATATTAGAGCATTTTACGCAGCAGGGCTTCTGTAAAATCTGTTTTGCTACTTCTACACTGGAGCAGGGAATCAATATGCCATTCGATGGTTTATCTTGACCGCTTCGAGGAAAGTAAAACACTTTCTGTTAAAAATCTGATTGGTAGAGCCGGTCGCTCTACCAATAAACCTGTATTTGATTTTGGTAGCGTCATTTTGCGACCGAATGCAATGAGCAGATTTCGAAAGGTGTATCGCAAGAAAAATACTCTTTCGTCAAAATCTCGATTAGATACCACTGACGATAAAATTGATGAGAAATATGAGGAGTACAAAGAAGCAATCAAAACAGGGGAATTCTCTGATGAGTATAATCTTACAAATAAGGATCTGGAGAAATTAAAGTCAGATAGTGTTACTACGGTAGTTCCCACATTATTGGATATGATGTTTACTGATGCAGGCTTTGTGTTGCCTAATGCAGTAGCAAAAGAGGTGTATGAGGACTTTCAGTGCTTGTACAAGCAGTACTTAGGTCGAGAACTAACTGCAGCAGAAAAATTTGTTTTGATTCCGCCATCAAAATAATGATATGGAAAGTGCACGGCAAAACATTTAGTAAGATTTGTCAAGAGAGATATGCTTATGTTTCCAATGTTGCTCAACGGCGATTATTGTCACGAACAGATCAACAAGATCGTGCTGATAGTCTGACAGTTCGATACATAGCAGGCTATAGTGATATTCCAGATAAAGAATTGCGTACTTTCCCCTTTATTCCCTGCTGAAACAAAGGGTAAAGATGTCGATTACGACCGTATTGTTTATGATACATATGATTTTCTGATAAACTTATAGGGTTTAAGCTGAGCGATGTTCTATGCGGTTTTCCATCAGTATTATCTTGCGTATCAAGACGATCGTGCTGAGCGGTTGGCAAAGTACATCAAATATGGAACAGAAGACTCAACTGAGATATGGATGTTACGATATGGGTTTTTCTTTTGAAGAAATTGAATGGTTGAAGCCTTGTGTTGAAAGTATTGATCAAACGGAAATTAAATTTAATGAAAAATTGAAAACCTCAGCGATGCTCAGAAAGTAGTATTGCGAAATTTATTTTTAAAATTGAATTAATTTTGAGAACTTCTCACATGTGTATTTGAACTTAACGCAACGGCGGCAAGAATTTCTTCCTGCCGCCGTTCTAAGTTAGTTGTAAATTATATCGTGATTCACGATTTCTGCTACCCTACTTTGGATGTTATTCATTAATGTAACCCATTCCATTTGATTATCTGATTTCAGTTGTTCGGTCACACTTTCACGCTCTGCCATCTGTTTTACAAGCCGAAAAAAACATATCCTCTGCTTGTTCGTTAATATCGGCAAGATAACCGTTCAATTTGCCACTTGTCAACAGATTCATATACAAACCTCATGATTTTTGCTTTAGGTAGCGTTTATGCCGTTGCCCCCATATACCGATAGGCTTGTTTCCTTGCTTAGGAGTTCTACGCAAGGTAGATAATAATATCCCTGCTTTTCATACCAAAGACCATTCGCCTCGTTGTAAATTTCGTTTTCCATTTTGTAATCCTCCAATAAGATTGATTTTCCTACAAATTCAATCATTCCGGCTGACTACAAAGCCTAAGGGAGAAGCTACTTCCTTATGTAGCCTCTCCCTTGGGCAGCTGTTTTATTTTGAGATTGTATCAATCTATTTTATAAGAATATAAATTTCTTTTATACAATTTATATACAATTTAGCAAACTGCAGACAAAAGAAATGCTGAAAACATACCAAAAGACACAAACTTATGCTTTTTTCTAAAAATGCAATTGTACTTCCAAATGCAATCGTGTACAATGCAAAGTATTCATAAAAAGGAAAGGAGAGCATAAGATGCATTATTCGAAACATTGTTTCTGCCATAAAAAATAATTCGATACGGTTCTGTTGTTGTGTTTGGGTTTATCATGATATTGCTCAGTCATTTGACAGGCTTACATGAATTTATGTTTCCGGAAGGAATTTCAGTGGTACTGGGAGTATGGGCTGTTGAGAGACAACCTTGGAGAGTCAATAAAAGCACAACTGTTTTTTTTATGATGATTATCGGCTCGATATGTGCGGTATGCATTGTTAAATATCTTCCGATTCCTCTTATCTTTCAGGTACTCATCGGTTTTTATTCTGGTAGGTATTTCATTGCTGGTGACAAAAACATCGTTTGCACCGGTTGTTTCTGCATTTATGCTTCCTATTTTATTGCAATCAGACTCTTGGTTATTTCCCCTACTGGTTATAGGATATATTGGAGTAATCATTGCAGTACAAACACTCTATCAAAAAACGGGACTGACCCAAAAACAGTATCCTCACATACTTCTTTTCAATGGAAAAACGAACTGTTCCATTGGTGCATTTTTGCTGATTATTTTCTCTGTATTATCCATTTATCCTACAGTAACCCACAGTATTTATTTTATGGTTCCTCCCTTAATTATTACATTTGTTGAAATGGCTGAGGTGACAAGTCCCGCAAGGAAAAAACCGCTGAAAGTCTATGCCGTTATGGCATTGGCTCCGTGGATTGGAACTGTTTGGAGATATTTATCTGTTTATACACCGATTCCTACCTATATTACATTTCCCTGCGCACTGGTTTGTCTATGTGTTCTAATGGAATTGATTCAGTTTCCATTTGCTGCGGCAGGCTCTTTGGTCACACTGCCTTTTCTGTTTTTCTGCAGAGACGCTGATTTGGTATCCTGTACAATCAATGATTGGCTTAATCTTCTTTATGGTACTTCCTATCTTGATTTTCAGAAATAAAACTCATCCACCCAAACATAGAATATACTCTCTTCATAAAAAACATGCTGTCTCGCCAAAAGCAGATACTACAAATTTTATTCCATAAAAAACTGCTGTGTTCACACACAGCAGTTTTTATGAAAGAGCCGCTTTTATTGCTTGTTTTTTATCATATACGGGCATACATCCCGGCACAAATTCAAATGCAGCTTGTTTACTGGTATAGTCGAACACCTTTTTTCCTCTTTCATAAAAACGATACTGCACTTTACATGCAGCGCTTTCATGAATCATTCGAGCCATAGCACCTTTCTGCGGCGCTTTTTAACGGCAATGGATTTTCTTTGAGTAAACTTACTTTAAAAAATACCTTCCCTGTACCAGTACAAGTTCATTTTCTGTACAGCGTACTACCTTGGCGCCGGAATATGTGGACAGCCGATACTGTTTGCCGCGATGATAAATACAGCAAATACAACCATTAAAATGAATGGGACCCAACGGAATATCAGCGACTGCCGCAACAATGCTGCTGGGCTGCTCTTTCGGTATGCTGCACTGTGTCCAAATATAGGACTTGGGGAAAGACGTGCCTCTGTCCGACTCAATATAACCGATTCCGTTTTCAAAAGAAACCGCTTCCCCATTTATTTTCAAGATGCCGTACAGAGTATGACACATACTGATAATCCGATGTTTACACTGCATGGGTAAATAAGAAAACGGTCCCCATAATATCATATTTCAAAAGGGTATCCTGTTTTGATATCTTAGACTGCCGTGAATAGAAAGGTTTTCGTTTTCCAAGTGTACGGTAATCCCTTTCGGAGTGAATATATTTTCTCAATTTTAATGACCAAATGTGTTCTGTCTATAGAAAACTCTTTTTTCTGCAAATTGAAATTGATGGGAAGCATTTTCTGTTATCACTTGGATAAAAGCGGACGCGTTCCCGCTTTCATCTACATGGTATCCCGGAATAAACGCAACCGTATGATGTGCATTCTGATGTTTGAAATACCAACCTTCAAACCGTGCTTTCCTCTTATTCATATTCCGTAATTGAATCATACTTTAAATCCTCCATTGTTGGATTATCAATCACATGTCCCCATATAGTCAAAACGAGAGCCATGACATGGGCATTCCCAGCTTTTTCATCCGGATTCCATTCCAATTGGCAGCCCAAATGGGTACACCTGGCTTGTACGATATGTGACGTTCCATTTTCATCTTTATAAACGCCAACTTTTTATTCTCGACTTCTACAATGCCGCCGTGCCCTTTGGGGAAGCTGTTCTACCATTGCTCTCGGAGGTGCCATAAATCCCGCTGTCAACCCCGTATCGAATGGACGGTATCTTTGACTGCTTGTTTGACGGACAATCCGATATGCATTCTATGGGGCGTAAATACAGGCAAATAGGGATTATCCTTTTCTAAAATCAAAGTCACTGAGAATCATAGCCGAAACCATAGACGATGTCATACCCCATTTTTTTGAAATCCTGTGGCCACATAGACGCCTTCCATGCCAAATGCATACGGACCAATATACGGAATATGGTCTATGGTCATACAGTCTTGAGCCGACCAACAGGCGGTCTCCTGCGCATTGGGATAAAACTTGATGTGCAGCTTTTCTTAATGTATCGTAGTGACCGCCAGCAACGATTTTCTCCCGTTCTGTGTGACGCTCCGCCAAACATACAAATATTCGCCTGCATTGCGGAAAGAATAAGATGGCTCATCCACCCCCAAATACATGCCGCGATATTGCGGTGCATTTTTTAAAAAGCCAGAACATACGAACGTTCCTGATGCTGACGCAGAAAAATAATAACCCGGAATATTAATAAACGGATAATGAGTGGCAATGACAATACGCTTTGCAGTGATATTCCCCTGTTTGGTCTTGACAATCTGGTCCTCGATATTTTGCACCATAGTATGTTCAAATATCGTTAAATCGGAAGAAATTTCTTTTAAAAAAGCCAATGGCTGAAATTGTGCTTGTCCCTCAAGAGAAAACAGCCGCTGCAACGGGAAAAGGCAATTCTGTCTGTGTAATCAAATCTGCTTTTAAGCCCAACTGCTGCATTGCCTTTACTTCTTTTCAATTGCATCAGCATTTTGTACGGCATAAAGGATATTTTCCTTTTCTTCAAATGCTACCGCGTCCGTACAACGTTTGGCTAAATTACGATACATTCCGATTGCTTCTTGATTTGCATCGGCATATAATTTAGCCTGTTCTGTGCCAAGTGAACTGACTAATTTATGGTAGATTAAATATGCTGTGATGTAACTTTAGCTGTTGTTTTCCTGTTTGACCACTGCCTATGGTCTTTGCCTCTAACACAACTACGTTCACACCCTGCTTTTGCAGCAGGTATGCTGTAAGAATACCTGCTATGCCTGCGCCGATAACGGCAACATCAACAGTCAAGTCTTGTTTTAATGATTCATACTGTGGTAAAACAGTTTCTTTTTCCCAAATAGAATTCACAAATTTCACCTCATAGTTAGGATTTACCAAAGTATAGAAAAATAATCATAGTTTTCTAAAATGGACAAAAATTTTTTTATCCATAAAATTTATCTTCAAATTGCGTTAGAAACTTTACAGGTTATGCGAAAAAAATTTTATGCTTTATTCATAATCTGGTATTCAAATGGTTTATACTATATATAAAGAATTTTAATAATGAGATAAGAAGGGGATTTTTGTGTCTAAAACATTATATCTTGTAACCGGTGCAATGGGTTATTTAGGCAATACCATTATTTCTAAACTGGCTGCCCAAGGAAAATTAATTCGCGGACTTGCTCTGCCAAATGACAATACCATTTCGTATACACAACCAAATGTGGAAATTGTCCATGGCGATGTTCGCGACAAAGACAGTTTGACATCTTTTTTCTCTCATAATCCCGATACAGAGTTAATTGTCATTCATACTGCAGCGATTGTATCCATCTCATCTAAAGTGGATAAAAAAGTGGTGGATGTGAATGTAAACGGTACCAAAAATATTGTAGAATTATGTTTGCGTCATAAAGTAAAAAAATTGGTTCATACCAGTTCTGTTCATGCCATTCCTGAAAAATCTCATGGAGAAACCATTACGGAAGTTTCTGAATTTGACCCCAAATCGGTACATGGTTTGTATGCCAAAACAAAAGCTGCTGCCTCTCAAATTGTATTAAACGCAGTCAAACAAGGATTAAATGCATCTATCGTTCATCCTTCCGGCATTATTGGTCCCGGCGATTACGGTCGTACTCATTTAACACAATTGGTTATCAGTTATTTAAACGGTACACTGACAGCATGTGTCAACGGCGGATATGATTTTTGTAGATGTACGTGATGTGGCAGACGGAATTATTTCCTGCGTGGAAAACGGACGGGCGGGCGAATGCTATATTTTGAGCAATCAGTTTTACACAATTCAAGAGGTATTGGACGACTTACATGAAATTACCGGCAAGCGCAGATTAAAAAAGTGTACTTCCGTTATGGTTTGCCAAATTGACAGCTCCTCTTGCAGAAGTTTGGTATAAAATGCTTTGTCAACCTCCGCTTTATACTTCCTACTCCTTATATACATTGGAAAGCAATGGGAATTTTTCACACGAAAAAGCCACACAAGAACTTGGCTATCATCCGCGTTCCATGAAAGATACATTAACAGATATGGCCTATTGGCTGGAATCTTATAACCGTATTAAATTTAAGTTTAAAACTGCCCATGCAGTATAACAAAAAGGAACTACATCATACTGTAGTTCCTTTTTTATAAAGAAGTATTTTACTGAATATCTAATATATTCGTGACCTGATTGTCAATGATTATCGTTCCGCTTTCCTCTATCATCACCGTATGTTTTTCTCCCGTAGATTGACCATCATGTGTTAATTGTATCAACATGTATGTTCCCGGTTTCATATCATGAAAATAAGCTTCTCCCTGTTCATTTTGTATCTGCACAAGCTACCATTACATTATTCTGACTTTAATTGAAATGTAACGCCGCGTTCAGGTTCTAATCTTTGTACATATTTACGTACCGTAATCTGTTCTTGCTCTTTTTTTATCACGGATTCTGGCATATTCTACAGGCATATCATCAATGGTTACCATACCGTCCTGTGCAACCACAACCGTGTATTCATGTTCATTGATGTGATATCCCGAAGGTGGTTTTTGTTCTTTTTTTAATGTATAAGTTCCCGGTGCAAAACTGCCAAAATTAATTTCTCCCTTTTCATTGGATATGGCGGTATACAGTACAATTCCTCCATGAAGCAGGTCAAAGACAGCTCCTTCCAGCGGTTCTCCTGTCAATTCATCTTGTTTCTGAAAGAAAAATGTCGTATAAAATAGGTTTGTTTCCAATGGAAGCATATTCTGCCGCATATCCGTCTATGGTAACGGTACCATCGTTTGCAACCACAACAATATGTGTATCCGAAACTTTCATATATCCTTCCGGCGGACATAGTTCATTTTAGTCGATAAACGCCTTCTGACAGTCCATAAATTGCACAAAACCCTCTGCATCTGATGTGCTGGTTGCAACGGGAACATGATTTTGGCACAACTGAATACAGCTCCTTCCAGCCGTTTTCCGGTTCTGATGTCATACTTAATCACTGAGAACGACGCTTTCTGTTCTGAACTGCGTTTATGAAATACTTGAAATCTTGCTGCAGGGACACCTTCAATACAAATGTTTCCGTTATAATCTACATACATCTGAAATGCTTCTTTTTTCCGGTACATATTGTTTTTGGTGGCTTTGCTTCTTTTAATTGATACAGTCCCTCCCGCAGCGGCGGAAACCATACAGCACCGGAACGGTTGGAATAACTTCCGAATACCAACTCGTCGCGCTGAAACAATGAAAATTCAGCTCCTTTTAATCCATATCCTGTATCAGCATCTACGACATAAAAACATAAACGGTGTTTGATTTCTTGGAGATTTTTCTATGTAAGACAACCATAGTTCCATACTGCCGCGTTGTGCATTTGGCGGTTGTTCCCTTCTAAATGGCGTATGCCGAAAAGAATCTTTCATAATACGATTCGCTCCTTTTTCGCACAGGTTACTTACGTTACTTCTTTCATCCCTTTTACAGTATATTCCTCTCTATTATTACTTGTGAGAATTTTCTTTTAGAAATAAAAATTAAATACTATCTTTTTTCAATATGTAAAGATATTTCAAAGAATCCGGCAAAAAGATTGCAACCATTTGTAGAATCTTGTATCATAAAAGTAGATACAAAGGAGGATTACTGCTATGAAACAAAAAAAATTGCAATGATGATTGTCGGTTCTGTCTTTGTTCTTTCTTTTGCTTTTGGCCGGCTGCGGTTCTGAACAGCAAACATCCAGTGAAACGGAAAGCACTTCACAAACCGTCAGCCGACAGTCTTCTTCCGGTACTTCATCTGGTGCTTCATCCAGCACCAATACTTCCTCGCAAGTTACCAATTCCGTGTCGGAGACAGTTACGGTCACCATTCCCGAAGGTTTTACATGGGACTTAATTGCAAAACGTTTGGAAGCCAATGAAATTTGTTCTGCCGAAGACTTTTTATCAGGCTTGTCAAAATTACAGTCCAAAATCTTTCAGCATTCCGATTGATGAAAATCGTCCATTTAAAATGGAAGGATATTTATATCCCGCAACCTATACCTTCCAAAAAATTCCAATGCGGAAGATGTACTCATAGAGATGTTAAATGCCTACCGCAATAACACCGGCGGAAATGTAACGGATACCGAACTGATTGTAGCTTCTATTGGCTACAAATGGAAACCCGCAGTCCGGAACATATGTCTATGATTGCAGGCATTATTTACAATCGTTTGGAACAAGGAATGCAGCTGCAAATGGATTCCACCAGAGAATATATCAATGACTATGTGACAGGCAACCCTTTTACTGGGGGAATACATCAAAATACGCAGAACTATACAACACCTATAAATGCGCCGCATTACCCGCAGGACCAATTTGCAGTCCGGGATTTGCAGGTCATTCAGTAAAGACGCGGGGAGTATTCCCACAAGGTCATAGGAAATGTCAATCCGCTGTTCCCTATATCCTTTTGACTTGTCCGGCGCGTGAACGTACACCGCCTTTACCATATCGTTTAAGACAGCGGGCGTCAGCTCGTCCAAGTCGAGATACTTCCGTACTTTGCTGATAAACCTGTCAATGTTCTCGGATTGTTCTTCCTGTTTTGTAATTTCTTCATGCAATCGCAACAGCTTTTCCCGCAGTTCTTCCTTGCTCCTGTTCGTAATCGTCGGAGAGCATTTGAAATCTGCTGTCAGATAATTTCCCGTTGGCGTTGTCCTCGTAAATACGCTTGAATAATCGGTCAAGTTCTTCTATCCGTCGTTCCGCTTGTGTGAGTTGCCGCCGTTTCGCCGCAAGTTCTTTTTTCGCTTCGGCTTTCTGCTTCGTGCCCATAGCTTTACGGAATTGTTCTTCGTGTTTAGCGATACAAGCAATCGTCATTCTCATGTGAGCGAGTACGCCCTGTTCCAGTACGACCGCGCGGATAAAATGTGTTGAGCAAACCTCTTTTCCTTTGAGCCTTGAAGTAGAGCATACGAAATGGTCTTGCCGCGCTTCAAAGTTCTTGCTTGTGCAGTAATACAGTTTTTTCGCCGCAATCGGCACAGCACACAATGCCGGAAAACATATTCGTCTTGCCTGTCCTTGTCGGGCGGCGTTTGTTCTTGCGTAATTCCTGTACCCGCGCCCATGTGTCAGCGTCAATGATTGCTTCGTGAGTGTTCTCAAACACAAGCCATTTTTCCTCTGGATTATAACAGGTTTTCTTGCTCTTGTAGGACTGCTTATAGGTCTTGAAGTTTACCGTATGCCCTTGATATTCTGGACGCTCCAAAATGTCAGCTATGGTGTCGCCTGTCCAGTTATAAAGGGTTATTCGGCGGCGTGTTTCTTGTCGCTCTGCCTGTCCGCTGAAAATGGATAGTAGGCGTAATCACTCTTTCAGAATACGGGCAATCTGTGTTGGTCCGTAACCGTCCAAACAGAGGGCAAATATCCGTTTGACTATTTCGGCGGCTTCTTCGTCCACAATCCATTTCTTTTTGTTGTCGGGGTCTTTCATGTAGCCATAGGGTGGATTGGTACAAAGAGGTTCGCCCGCTTCTCCCTTTGACTTCATCACAGCGCGGATTTTCTTGCTCGTATCCTTTCGCGTACCACTCGTTGATGATATTGAGAAACAGGGGTAAAATCGCTATCCTGCTGGTTTGCGAGATTTCAGAAAAATTTAAGAAAAAAAACTTTCCCTGTTCCCTACTACGGAGGACACGCCGGAAATGCCAAACTTTAAGAAAAATATTTTTCATTTCATAAAAAACAACGCATCTATATTCAACTGAAAATCTGGCTGAATATAAATGCGTTGCTTATATACTTTTTTTCGATATAAGATTTTAACGATATTGCAGATATTCCAAGAACCGCTTGACTGCAAGTGAAGCCGTCTTTTTATTCGCTCCGCAGAGCAATCACGATTTTCCGGTATGCGGGCACATCTAATTCTTTTTGCAGCAATCCGGTATGGAACACGCTTCAAAAAAATATCAATTCCGGTAAAATACTGATACCAAGACCGCTTTCCACCATTGACATAATCGCGTAATCGTCCCACGTTGTAAAATGTACTTTGGGCGTTAATCAGGTTACAGCGTTCAAATATTTCCGATACTTCTGTTTTTGCACCTTTCTCCAGGAGCATAAACGGTTCTTCACAGAGAGCTGCTACAGGGACTTTTTCAAGTTGTGTTAGAGCATGATTTTCCGGCAGAATAGCAAGCAGCCTGTCCTGCTCTAAAAAAATAGTTTCAAAGTCAGAATCCGTTGGTAATCGCAGAAAGCCGCAGTCTACGCGCCCCTCTGAAATCCATGCTTCAATCTCTGTATAATCGCCAAGCAGTAATTCATAATCAATACCCGGATATGCCTTTTTGAAATTCTTTGATAATATTCGGGAGCCAGTGCGTTGCCACACTGGAAAATGTGCCGACACGGATAAGCCCCGATTGTAACCCATTCAGCTCATCCACTTCCATTTGCAGCTTCTCATATTCCATGCAGACGTTCTTTGCATAAGGGGAGCAGCTTCATTCCGTCGCTTGTCAGCTTAACGCCGGATTTTCCCCTCTCCAGCAAGACAACTTTCCATTCCTTTTCCAAGTCGTTTATCATACGGCTAATGCCAGATTGAGAATAATTCAATATTTCTGCGGCTTTCGTGAAGCTGCCATATTCGACCGTCTTGACAAACGCCATATATTTTTGAATATTCATGTCCATGTTGTCACCCTGCCTTATTCATCTGATTTTATCATATATCCTATGATAAACATTCGCTTTTGTAATTACATGGAACATGGTAAACTGAATACGCAAAAAAGTCAAGCGGGAGTGTGACCACAATGTTTTATGTAAGTGAAATTCAGACCGAAGCCCCCTGTCGCTTTCAGACGCAGCTTCAGGAAAAAGTTTATGAAGCGTTAGAAAGATTGCAAATTCCTTTTCAACGTGTCGATACAGACGAAGCGATTACTATGGAGGATTGCGTTGCCATTGATGAAAAACTGGATATGAACATGGTAAAAACTTTATTTCTCTGTAACAGGCAACAGACAGATTTTACCTGTTTATTACCGTTGGTAATAAGCCGTTCCGTTCTAAAGATTTTAGTAATGCGTTGGGCGTTGCCCGTGTTTCCTTTGCCCCCACAGAGCAAATGGAGAGAATACTAGGTACGAAAATCGAGGTGGGCGACTGTTTTCAGCAGCCTGTTAGATACAGAAAACAAGGTGCGTATTGTTTTTGACAAAGAAGTGACTGCCGAAAAATGGTATGGGTGCAGCGATGGGACAACAACAGGATATATGAAAGTACAGACAGAGGATATTTGCAAAAAATATCCTGCCCTATACCAACCATACGTTGTCTATCATTGAGGTGTGATATGGGACTTTATCAAAACCGGATTGTTGTAAAAGTTGGAACTTCCACACTGACAAACGAAATGGGAAAAAGCGATTTGCGTTCTTTTGACCGTCTTGCATGTGTTCTGTCTGATATTCAGAATATGGGATATGAGGTGATTTTGGTATCGTCTGGCGCGATTGCCGTTGGAACAAATAAACTCAATATAAAAGAGCGTCCTTCCAGTATGCGTATGAAACAGGCGGCGGCAGCGGTGGGACAATGCAGCATGATGTTTCTATATGACAAATTTTTTAACGATTATGACAAAACAATCGCTCAAATCCTATTGAACGCAGAGGGATATGGAACAGGAAGAAAAGAAAGAAAATCTGATAAATACATTCGATGCCTTGTTGGAAATGGATATTATTCCGTAGTGAACGAAAACGATTCTGTCAGTTATACGGAAATAGAATCAGAGGACAGGCTGTTCGGGGATAATGATATGCTTTCGGCTGTCGTTGCGGTTTTTATGTCGGGCGAAGCGGTTAGTCATCTTATCAGATATAAATGGTCTGTATGACGCAGACCCCCCGATTATATCAAACGCAAACCTCATAAGCCGGATAGAGGAAATTGACGAAACAATATATGTCCTTGCAGGCGGGGGCAGGTTCAAGGCGGGGAACGGGCGGTATGAAAACAAAACTGCGAGCCGCCGCATTAGCGACCGCACAGGGAATAGACACCGTAATTACAAACGGGAAAGCGCCGGAAGCCTTGTACGAAATCGTAAGAGGCAACAAAGTAGGCACTTTATTTGTAGGAAAACGTTCTAAAATAGCGCAATACACAGCAATAAAGCCGCTGTTTTTTTAGGCTATATGCAGACAGCAGCTATGAACGGCGGTTTTGAACAGTAAAATCAAAGCCGCCGTTTTCCTTTTGAAAAATGGATTTTCGGAGGGTGTATTAAAGTCGCACTTTTTTCAAGGATATGGCGGTATCAAGGAGGTATCGCCATGTTCTTTTTCTATACCCTTAGTTACAACAAATCATCAAAAAAATCCTGTTTTCTGCAACGGGATTTTGCGGCTATGAAGATGAATATATAAATCATATTGATTGCTTAAATAATTCATATTACCCAAACGCCTACGCCACTTTATGCTGCGTAGGCGTTTGTTGTAATAGCCCCTACTGGGAAGAAAGGGGGTGAAAAAATGATTTATTCAGAGCAATACAAGGAGCATATTGAGTACACCTTTTTCCGCATTTTGTAAAATCGTTCTTCGTAATGCGGCAATCAGTGCATACCGCGATTTTGGGCGAAAACAGAAGCATGAAGTATCGCTTGACTATCTGATGTCGGAAACACCCTTTGAGCCGTTTACAACAGACAGTTACTTTGAACAATACGACAAACCGACTGTCTTTGTTGTAAAAGGGCAAAAAAAGATTGTTGTGGCAAATAAGAGGTTAGCCGACGCATTATTGAAATTGTCAGAGCAACGGCGTACTGTCCTGTTAATGAGTTTCTTTCTCGGTTATAATGAAAGAAAAATCGGGAGCGAGTACGGAAAAAGCAGAAGCACAGTGAATTACTGGAAGCACGCGGCATTGAAGCAGTTGAGAAAGGAATGGTTGAAATCAGAACATGAGGAATAAGAAGCTGATACCCTTTGAAGCCATTGAAAAAGCTGTTGCCGGAGAGCCGGAAGCAATAGACACGGTATTGCGGCACTATGCAGGGCGTATTAAATATCTATCTACCTATCGCGGGTATATTAACGATGATATTCAAGACCGTCTGAAAGCACAGCTTATCAAAGCTATCCTGCAATTCCGTTTTGACAGGTAGGAAGTAGCAAAGCCCGAAAAGCCGTCAAGGATAAAATGCACGCTTGTGCGTCCTTGACGGCTTTCCCTGTCTTTGCTGTTGGGCAACCAAGAGAGCACAATCGGATAGACCGCTTGCGCTCTCAATCCAGTATGGAATGTTATGCGATAGGGTGCGTTTCTCGCTTGATTTAAGCGCGTTACAGCGACGATAGGGGCAAGGGTAAAGGATTTTATACTCCCACCCTTAAAATGACGTTCTACTGCGTAACATAACAAACGATATTTTTATATTGCCGTTTCTGTTCCATTCTTTTCCATTCCGGTGGCTCTGCCGCTTTACCTTGCCCCAAAGGAGAGGGATTAGGGAAAGGATAGGAAAGGAATAGGTATTTGATTAAATCTGTATTTGATTTTTCTTTAGTTAGTATATCTTTATTTAATTGCGTTGGATTATCCGACGTCGATTACCGATGTCGGATTTTCCAATATCGGGTTTTCTTTTCAACATCGGGAAAACCGAGATAGGCGGTCTATGCTTTATCGGATAATTACCACAGATTTGTTACGCAGTAGAAAGGCGTTTTTAAAGGGAAAAGGTATAAAACCCTTGCCGCCCCTGTTTTACACTTGCAAAGCCGCATGAACAAAGGGTTTCAGACCGCCTACTGCGTAACAAAGAGCATGAAAAAAGCGGGTAAGAAACACTTTGTTTCCTACTCGCCCTTTTCTGCACCCTGTATGGCAACTACCCCTATTCAGTTTGTCGGTTGATACTGTTTTATGAGTAGCTACCATTCGGCATCTTTTTTATTTTGCAAAAACTTGGAATGTATCATACGACCAAGGAATATATTTGAAAGGTATAAAAATAAGGAAAGGAGTGCTGCAATGGCCTTATCAGATTTAGAAATATTGGCACGTCTGATTCAGTGTGAAGCCGGCGGCGAAGGTGAAAACGGAATGCAAGCTGTTGCCAGTGTCATTATGAACCGCGTTCATATTACATACGGCGAGTACGGCAGATTCAACACCATTCGCGAAGTGGTATTTCAGCAAAGACAATTTGTATGTGCTATGGAAACGGTAAACGGTTCCTACAATATGCAAAATCTATATAATATGCGTCCGGAGCAAACACAATACGATATTGCCAATTGGGCAATTGCAGGAAATAGATTAACCAACTTAGGTTTTGCATTATGGTTTTTTAATCCATTTTCCACTACTTGCAGAACAAATTTTCCGTCCAGTGTAGGCGAATTTGTCATACGCATCGGAGACCATTGTTTTTATAATCCAACAGAAGCATACAGTAATACATAAGTGGAGGTTATTATGAGCTCTTTCAAAAGTGAACGTGAACTGAATACAAGATTTTGCGCCAACTCACCAAATGCACAATATCAAATCAACGAAGATGGTTCCAGCCAAATGTACGATTTTACTGCGCCGCCCCAACAGTCATTCAATTCTCCCGAAATGATTGGTTCCATGCAAAGAATTTTGGCACAGAATGTAGGCGAATATGTTGTCATAGAGTTTCTGATTGGAACAGGTCAAATTATGAGAAAACAAGGTTTGTTATACAACGTTGCTACCAGTTTTGTTGTTTTTTATACGATGATGCAGTAACCAACTTTATCGTATGTGATATTTTTTTCTGTAAAATTTGTTTACTTTTTATCTTCCCGGAGAACGTCCAAATCATAATTTCAATATTCTTAGAGACAGCAATGTTGCTCCCTACTCAACTTCCAATTCAAAAATGCGTAACCAACGCAGATAGAAAAAGGCTGAGAATCATGGATTCTCAGCCTTTTACGGTGTATCCGGTTCTTCTAATTCTAATGCTTCGATTGTTTCCATAGATGACTCTCCCGCTTGAACCTCTTCTTCGGAATTCACCAATTGAACAAATCGAATCAATCCTACCAAGATGATAATTTCGCTTAATGTCAAATCTAATTTTTTGTGCTGCAGTTGCTGTACCGTTTTCACATGCTTGCTGCAATAAATCCTGCGATTGTCCATAGAACTCAAACAGTGCGTATAAAATAATCAAAGAAGAAACAGCCTGTATCTGCAAAACGTTCGGCTGACATTCGGGCTCAAACGCTTCCGGGCATAATGCCTTACATAATATCTGTTGTTTTTGAATGTCCAAACTTTTATAACGCATCAGCGTACCTGCAACAATGGTCATAATCAGAGACTGACTTTTGTTTAACAGCTCCAGTTGTTGTTTCACTTCATCAGATAGCTGAGTTATATCAAACTCATAATTCTCATTTACGTGAGCCGTTTTTATCACCGCCTGTACATTTCTTTTTACGCGGAAAAGCCTGTTCCATTCTATGTAATCTACCCCAGCATTGATACTAAACTATAAAACAGCAGCCTCTGTCTTCACACGGCTGCTGTTTTATTATTCAAAGATACAATATTGTTCCATATAAGTTTTCATTGCTTTTAGTACGCTGTCATAAGTACCTTGTTCTTTTTAAATATTCATAAATATCCTTTACGGTAATTAACGCATGCACTTTAATTCCAAATTCTTCCGCCACTTCCATAACAGCTGTTTTTCCGGGCGTTTTGCCAACTTCGCAGCGATTCACTGAAATAAACATATCAGTTACTTTTACATCGGCACAGCCTTTTAAAATGGGCATTGTTTCACGAATTGCAGTTCCGGCAGTAATAACGTCTTCAATGATAATTACTCGGTCGCCGTCTTTTGGATGATAACCAACGGTATTTCCGCCTTCGCCGTGGTCTTTGACTTCTTTTCGGTTAAAAAGTAAGGTTTGTCAATTTGATAGTTGCGTGCAAGCGCTCCTGCCGTAGTCGTTACCAACGGAATTCCTTTATATGCAGGACCAAACATGGCGTCAAAGCAATCCCCAATAGTTTCCTTGATAAATGCAGCATAAAATTCACCAAGCTTAGAACTTTGCAGCCCTGTCTTGTAATTTCCCGTATTTACAAAATAAGGAGTATTACGTCCACTTTTGGTAACAAAATCTCCAAAACGTAGGACATCAGCAGACATCATAAATTCAATAAACTCTTTTTTTTGCGGCAGATAACATAATTTTCCGTCCTTTTTCTTTCTAATGAGCATTATTATAGCATAAAAGAAATTGCAAAGCAATTTCTAACATATAAACGCTAAAAAACGTTTTTGTTAACAGCCAAAACTTTAGTTTTACTGCTGTTACAAGGTTGTTATAACATAAAAGTTAAAGCGTTCTTGTCAACAGTCAAAATTTTAATTTTGTATTTGTTGCTAGGTTGTTATAGCATAAAAGAAATTGCTTTGCATGTTTAACTATAAAAAACTAAAATGTTCTCTAACAACCAAAATTTTGAACATGGAAAATGTTCCTTTTCTATGTTTATTTTGCTACTGTTACAAGGTTATTTCAACATAAAACAAGCTCTACACCTTTGTAAAAGGCACTGCTTTGGGTAACAAATACAAATAAAAAGGCGCCGTTAAACGGCGCTTTTTCATCGTTTCTGATTCGCATATCGTTTTGCTTTTTATTGGACATAGAACTTTTAAAAATCGCATTGGTAATCAATGCAACAATACGTTCTATTACAATGCTTGCAACAGCCGCAATAACAAAAAAATAAGAAGTGCGGTTCTGGAAGGCATGGTTAATTCCAGTAAACCTTTGAAAATATATGCTGCAGCAAAGTATCCAAATGTCATGGACAAGAATAAAAATCCGCGCAATGGATTAAATGGACAACAAGCCTTAAATACAGCTGTAATGCCAACAAAGCCAACCAAAAGATACATAATGGTATTGGTTTGTTCGGGAGAAACACCAAATAACGGCGCTATGAGAAACAATGCTACCACGCCAATGGTGGTTGCAACCGCATTTGAATTGCCCGCCTGAATACTGACGGTAAGAACCGACCAGTTACCTTTCTTCCATCCGGCTCAAAGGACATAAAGAATGCCGGATATCCCTCAATGGCCAAGTCAATCAAGGTAATTTGAATTGGCAAGAACGGAAATGGTTGATTGGTGCAGATACAAATGATGGATAACAAAACGGAATAAATGGTCTTTACAAAGAAAACACCTGCAACACGTGTAATATTATTTACAACACGTCTTCCTTCAGCCAACACTTGCGGTAAAGAAGAAAAAAATCCGAATTAAGCAACACCAATTGCGACACTTGTCTGGCTGCATCGCTGCCTTCTGCAATCGCAATACTGCAGTCTGCTTCACGCAATGCTAAAATATCGTTGACGCCATCTCCGGGCATTGCCACTTTGTGACCGTGTTTCTGCAAGGCTTCCACCAACATTTTCTTTTGCTGCGGTGATACACGACCAAAAACAGAATAACGATTTGCCGCTTTTACCAACTCTTCTTTTGTCTGAATGGTGCTCATATCAATGTAATTTTCAGCACCTTCCAAACCGGCTTTTGGCAATGGCAGCAACTGTTGCCGGATTGTCACCTGAAATTACTTTAATTGCAACACCTTCACGTTTAAAGTAGTCAAAAGTTGCTTTTGCGTTTTTTTACGAATAGGGTCGGTAATCACAATTGCTTTTAACGGTACTACTCCCGTCAGCGGTCCGTCTGCAGTAACGTTATCCTTTGTCATTCCTACCAAAATGACACGGTTTCCGTTCTGAATCTCCAGCTGTATTTCTTCGGGAAGCTGTGAATTGGTTAATCTTTCAGGTGCTCCCAGAACAAGTGTACCGAATTGTTCAAATGTCATTGCACTCCATTTTCTTTGAGATGAAAATGGGATTTTTTGTACGGGTGCATAGCGTTTACATTCTTGATAATATCCTTTAATCGCTTGAAATGTTGCATTATTATCATCGGTGTAATGTAAAAAAGACCCCATGACATCATCAAACCAAAGCAATATCGTCTTCTCTTCTTAAAGGATAAACTGTCTCTACTTTCATGTTGCCTTCTGTAATGGTACCTGTTTTATCCAAACAAAGCACATCCACATGGGCAAGTGTTTCAAGGGAGTACAGTTCTTGTACCAACACTTTACGCTTTGCCAAACGGCCTACACCAACAGCTAAGCTAATGCTAATCAACAGAACCAGACCCTTGGGCAGCATGCCGAGCAAACCTGCTGCTGTGGAAACAACAGAAGTGGTAGGGTCTCCGCCGCGCAAGAAAAATGCTTCCAAAAACAATACAATGCCTAAAGGAATAATTAAAAATCCTGTAAAACGGGTTACTTTTCTCATAGAAGTAACCAATTCGGAATGTACTTGTTTCATTTTTTTTTTTGGCTTCATGCGCAATATGTGTGGCATAGTTGTCATTACCTACATGCTCCACTTTTGCATAACACTTGCCGCTGATAACAAAGCTGCCGGATAATACCTGGTCACCCGGCACTTTATTGATTGGGTCGGATTCACCTGTCAGCAAAGATTCGTTTACTTCCGCTTCACCTTCTAAAATAATGGCATCTGAACAAATTTGCTGACCTGCATATAGGCAAATCACGTCATCCAAAACCAAATCTTCCACCGGAACTTCCCGTTCTTTTCCGTCACGTATTACTTTGGCATGCGGAACAGAAAGCAAGGAAAGGCTATCCACCAATTTTTTTTGCTCGCAATTCCTGAATAATCGCAATTAAGATATTGGCAATGATGATAACGATAAACAATAAATTGCTGAAGGCACCAACACAGGCCAAAGCAATTGCAATAATTAAATTGAATAAATTAAATAAAGTACAAACGTTATCTTTAATAATTTGTCCTGTGGATTTTGATATTTTTTCGTTGCCTCATTTTTTAGTCCCTTTTCTTTTTTGACTGGCAACTTGCTGAGATGTTAAGCCGGTTTTTGCATCCGGATGCAGTCTCTGCTTTTCTTCCATCATATCACCTTTTCTGTTATTTTGTATGTATCAACACATACGGATTGATTGTCATATTTACTATACCATATCTTGCTAACAATACAATAAAAAAATTCTAAACGATTTATAAATTTTACAATGAAAAAAAAGCTGCCAATGGCAGCCGATACTTAAACCTCTGAATTCTGATTTTCTTCTCTGGGACTGCATAAGAATTCCACATCGTTAATATGTAGCGTTTCATACAGTTGATAGCTGTTTTTCTCCTGATTTCGCTCATGCTCCACAAAAACATAACTCCTGTTATTGCAAGCATAGCCGACCATACGCACTCTTTTCACAAATACCGCACCAATCATACTGCCAATTCCTACTATGAAAAATACCGGCCAAACTTTTCCATAAAACAACTGTTTTGTTTTTTCACAAAAAAGAATAAAACACACTCATCATAACGAAACAAAAATACCAATAAATAATCCTTCCATAGACAAAATGACCTCCAACTGTTATTGATTTACACCTATGGTTTACCATATTGCATCTAACAAAAATTGGTTACAAATAAAAAATTAGAAAAAACATAATTTAGACATAATTATGGATTATAATCAAATTATATACTAAATAAAAGAAAAGAATTAGGAGGAAACAATATGCTAAATCAAACACTGGAAGAATTAGCCCTAAATATTTTAATAGAGGGTGAATTTGATACACTGCCTATTAAAATTACACATTTGGCAAAGGTAAATCGTGTTGACTATCTGAACAATTTTGAACATGAAAAATTTGAAAATTGTACGGATATATGCCAGTTCATTTTACAAAGCGAAAATATGGATTCCGACCGCGAACAGGCACAAAAATTAGCTGCATTGGTTATGGCTCCTAAATGTGTACTGAAAGCTTGCAAAGTATCCAGCGCTGAAAATCTACATGTATTAACAGCTGTTCCAATTAAAATAGCAACTGACTTATATGAACACCTGAATACCTCCTCTGCAAGTGAAGCCTTATCGGAGAAAGAAAAGCAAGTAGTTGCTCAGTTCCACTCATTTATCAATCAACAACTAAGCGAAAAACCGCATTTTTCACAGACCATAAAAAAGAGGAACGATGTTCAAAGTCGTTCCTCTTTTTTTATCTCATTCCATCAAAGATGACTGTGCTTCTTTTCTTTGCTGCTCTCTTTCCTTTTTTGGAAAAAATACATCCGCAATAGTCTTGTCGATATAACCCATACTGTTGGGATAATATCAGGGATTGTTTAAATCCTTCTTTCTTCTTAAAATCGGAGCACAAGTATGGTATATGATATTTTTCACCCAATAACTGCCCTATCTCATTTAATAAATTTGCGTTTTTATGCGGACTGATGGTCAAAGTAGTGGTAAAATAATCTGCATCTAATTCAGAGGCTTTCTGCGCCGCTTCTGCCAGCCTTAATTCAAAGCATTTTTTGCAACGCTCCCCGCCTTCCGGTTCATTCTCCAAACCACCGACGCAATGGTAAAACTGTTCCGGATGGTATTCTGTCTCTATGACTTCAATCTCTTTGCTCCAACTGCATTTGCTTGAGCAAAGAATGCAGCTCATCAATCGGCGGTAATATTCTTCTTTCGGAGAAATATTGGGATTATAAAATAAAATTTTGATGATAAAATACTGGGCTAAATACTTTAAAACATAAGTACTGCACGGTGCACAGCAGCAATGCAGTACTAATATGGGCCGCTTTCCTTCCGCCTGTAATTTTTGTAATGTTTCCTCTAATTCTTTTTGATAATTTCGCTTCATACTGTCCCCCTACTGCAAACCATATTTTTATTAATCTTATCATATTTCCCGAAAAAATCTACCGGCACAGTCAACCTTCTGTGTTATCTACTATCTAACAACACAACATTTTTCTGACAAATCCAGTCTGTGGACAAATTCATTGCCGTTCTGCAAGCATTTGTCTGATCCAATACATTCAGCATAACAAAATCATGGATGGTTCCTTGAATTTGTACTGCGGTGACATTGACGCCTGCACGCATTAATTTTTTTGCATAGGCTTCTCCGTCATCTTTCAGCACATCAGCTTCTCCGTTGATAATCATGGCATCCGGAAGACCTTTCAATTGATGTACAGAGGCTCTCAGCGGTGAAGCTAAAATATGACTGCGCTGTTTGAACAGGGGTAAATATTGATTCAAAACCATTCCATTCCTGCGCGATACAGATAATATCCTCTTGCAAATCTATGGTAGGACTCTGTTTGAAAACAAGCATTCGTTACAGGATAATAAAGCAATTGTTTATGAATCTTGGGACCGCACTTTTCTTTGGCCAAAAGCGTCATAGCAATTGCCATATTTCCTCCAACGCTGTCTCCCGCGACTGTGAGCGTACGGAAAATCAATATTGGGGTTTTTTTCCTATTAATTAAGGAAGGCGACATAATAGATAATAGCATTGATGAATTGCGGTTGGAAATCTGACTTCGGGCGAACGCGTATATTCCGGAAATACAATCAAAGAATTGGTACGTGCAGACAATTCTCGAACTAATTTTTCATGGGTATGAAAACTGCCAAACACCCACCCCGCACCATGAATATAAAAAATAATACTTTTTTACAGAAGTATTTTCTTTTGGAGTGACAAAATAAGTGGTGATTTCTTCCCCTCCATTGATTTGAATTTGCTCACACTGAATATTGGCAGGATACATATTTACAGGGGAATTTTGCTGGTCTTCCAGTTGTTTTCTGCCTTTGCGGAGGTAATTGAAAAATAATAAGGGGGTGGCACTGAGCTTTGCTCGCATACTTTGAAAGCTGCCTCTTCTAAAGGGATACGTCTCATAAAAACTCCTTTCATAAGAATTTTATTCATACTTATGCTGAAACATCTCATTTCACTCCTAACAATTTTATGGACGTATCAAACCGACAAATACATTTGTCGGTTTGATACGGCAAGTATCTACGATGTAAAACAGTTTCGTTGTCAGGCAATTGTTTATGTAACGCCTCATCTCTTCTTTTATGAACGGCACGATGGATAAAATAAAGATACGGCAATCCCAAATTGGTTTCAAGCAAAGAATTGACAATTAAAGTTTGCAAACTCTGATTGCGTATTCCTGTTATATTTAAAACAAATTCCCCAGCCGAATTGAACCAAAATGCCAATGGCCAGAATCCATAAGACAGGAATCTTTTTTGTTTTATCTTTCAATCGAATGTTATAAATACATACAATGCCATATCCAATGACCAAAAATCAAAGCCATAATTCCATGATAATCATTGGTACCCCCGCATAATAGAAATTTGCGAAAATTGATTTCCAAAGTTTTGTGACAGCAGTGCAGTAGCCAACCAACCTGCAACAATTAAGACTGACCACTCTAAGGTATGTCCATCGCGGTCCAGCCACAGCCATATCCATACGAAAAATTTGTAAATCCGTAACTGATGGAAAGCCATAGCAAAAAACCAAAACGGATCTGCTCCAACTACTTGCCGTGTTCCCAGAAGCAAATAGAACATACCGTAATCTACCGCAAAATACAAAGCTCCTCCGATGAGTCCCGCAATCACAGCTTGTCTGCGCTTGGTCCATAGCAACACGCCCAGTAACATCATAAGATAAGCAATATCTAACCAAATATATAAACTGTTCATGGTTCTTGCCGCAATCACTTCACCTTCCAAGTTCGTCTCCCCCTTTGCATGTTATTTACAAATAAAATAATACCATAATTATCTGTAAAAATAAATATAAAATATACTATTTGTATTATCTTTTTTTGTTTTAAGGAGCAAAATTTGAAATAAATTGTCAAATGAACGGGGTTTTATGCGCTTACATTGACAAGGTTGCCCCAAGTATGATATGCTACAACATACAGCAAGGAGGCGTTTTTATGGCAGAAAAAGCATCAACAAAAACAATTGCACAAAATAAAAAAGCCTACCATGACTATTTTGTAGAGGAAAGCCTGAAACAGGCATTGAGCTGTTTGGAACAGAAGTAAAATCCTTGCGTCAAGGAAGAGTAAATTTAAAAGGATTCCTGGTGTTCGATTGTCAAAGGTGAATTGTTTATAAACGGAATGCATATCAGCCCTTATGAACAGGGAAAACATATTTAACAAAGACCCTATGCGAGTAAGACGGTTATTGGCTCATAAACGAGAAATTATGCGCTTATACGGTCATGTAAAAAGCAAGAAGGATATTCTTTGATTCCCATCTCCATTTACTTTAAAAATTCAAAGTAAAAGTTCAAGTAGGGCTTATGCAGAGGTAAAAACTCTATGACAAACGTCAGGATTTAGCCGCTAAGGCTGCCAAACGTGATATTGAACGCGCTATGAAAGAAAAAATCGATAGGATATCTCCTATTGTTCTATATGGGGGCGTAAAGGTTTCGACGGGGATTGTGAGCCCTGGTAAGCGAGTAGTGGTACGGACCCACTGAAAACGCCGTATTTTTAAAATTAAACGACAACAAACAAGTTGCGTACGCAGCCCCTAATTAAGGCTGCCGTCTCATTTAGGAGTACCACGGCCTGAATTGAGATGTCGATGAGTGGTGCACGTGAATCAAGCGACGCCTTTCACTTGATCATGACTCAAAGGCTACCAATTCTTTCAGCTTTCCAATTAGCGGTAAGATGCGGGAATGTTAAATAATTGATACACTCGTAGAAAGCTTTGGCAAGTGATTTTCGGACAGGGGTTCGATTCCCCCTCGCCTCCACCACAATAAAAATCCGAACCCTATGCCGGTTGGTCATGGGTTCGGATTTATTATTTTGTGTTGAAATATGACTGACTATTTTGAAAAAATATTAGGTGGATTTTCCGGTAATATCCTCTTGTGTCTAATTCGTTTTATTCGTTTTGGTTTTTTACAAACTAGTAATGAAACTATGCTCCAATCCTTTTTTTTTAATCGAACATCAACATTGCCATTAACTAAAAAATAGAACTCAACAAATATTATATCAAATGAAGTTGATGGCAGCGGTCAAAGTTAACTATCTAAGCTGCAAAAATTCGCAGGCATACTTCACCATTTTAAATACAGATTCGAAAGCATATTTAGAATCTGTAACAGAATACAAACTCATTGAACATTTAACTAGAATTAACATACAAAATTTTTTTACAAATGTATTCTCTTGTCTGTAACATATATAACTAAATCTTTTTTGTCTTCCGGAAAAGAAATATGTTGTTCAATCCTTCTTCAATCTTTACTGTTATAATAACATATAAACGGAGGTATCTCTATGAGAATTTTACTTGTCGAAGATGAAAAAAGAATGGCACAGGCACTATGCGAAATCTTAAGGCTTGAAAAATATGAGGTGGATCACTGTACGAATGGCTGGGAAGGACTCACAGCAGTAGAAAGTGATATTTATGATATTATCATACTGGACGTAATGTTGCCTGGGTTAAACGGTTTTGAAATTGTCAAACGAGCAAGACAGGCTGATATCCATACGCCGATTTTAATGCTAACCGCAAAGGCTGAATTGGATGATAAAGTAGCCGGACTGGACAATGGTGCGGATGACTACCTAACTAAACCTTTTATGACAAAAAAAGAACTATTGGCAAGACTCCGTGCTCTCGGACGACGGAATATCAATACTGCAGACGGAACATTGACCTTCGGTGATATTTCTTTGGACACAAACACATCTACATTGTTATGCATAACAAACGAACAAAGCGTTCGATTAAGTGAAAAGGAATATCGTATTCTGGAATATTTGATTGCCAATGCAGGACAAATACTCACCGTGAACAGCTTACGGTCAAGATTTGGGGCTATGACAGTGATGCGGAATATAACAATGTAGAAGTGTATATGTCCTTTACTCGCAAAAAAATTGGCATTCGTGGAAGCTAAGACAGAAATCAAGGCAGTGCGTGGTTTTGGTTACAGAATTGAGGTACGATGATGTTTAAAAAATCCAGACGAAAAATTGTCGCCGCTATCATGTCGGTTCTGGTTGTGCTATTTCTTGGCACTTTAGTCGTGATTTATATTGCAAGCTATCTGGATGTTTCCAAGTCAAACTACGAAATGCTTGATCGTCATGCCCAAATGTATTCTCTTTACAATCAGACACAAGATAATACATTGGATAACACTCCACCAGATTTAATAAAAGCCGGACCAGAATAAAAAAGACGCTTTTTGATTTGAACCATTCTCCAGAATTTGAACTTTCTACTTTTTTATTCCGTTGCATTAACAAAAAATGGGGAAATTCTAGCAACGGATACGTCTGACAATGGTGTTTATGAGGAGGCACAACTTGAAGAATACGCTTTGGATATTGTTTCAGAAAACAAAACAAAAAGGAATGAAAGGAGAGTTGATTTATCTCGTTTCTGAAAAAAAAACGGATATGTGCTGGTCACCTTTTATGGATAACCGTATTATTAATGAGAGTATGAACACGCTACTTCGCTATACAATCATTTTTGGCAGCATTACAATTACTGTAATGTTTTTCTTAGCCGTATACTTGGCAAAGAGAATTGTAAAGCCTTTAGAAGAAAAGTTATCAAAAGCAGAAACAATTTATTTCTGATGCGGGTCATGAACTGAAAACTCAATAGCGGTCGTCAATGCCAATGCAGAAATGCTCCAACGCGATATTGGAGAAAATCAATGGCTTGCAAATATACAGTATGAAAACGAACGAATGCGATTACTGGTTGGACAGCTTTTGGAACTTGCGAGAACAGAAAATGTCCAACCTCAGACGGCACGTCTGGATTTTACCATTTAACCACCGGAGAAGTGTTGCCTTTTGAGAGCGTTGCCTACGAAAGGGACTTTCCATCAAGGCAGAGATACTTCGGATCTCTGGATAGACGGAGACAGCATCCAGCTCAAACTACTTATCTCTATACTTATTGATAATGCCATTCGACACAGCGAGAACGGAAACAACATTGTTGTTAAACTGACAGAAAGTCGAATTTCTGTCATTCTTTCTGTGGCAAATTCAGGAAAACTTATTCCCCCAGAACAGCAAGAACGCCTG
>VOFI01003646.1_pt1 | contig 28113 bp, 55 predicted proteins | sample 5384131 | NCBI WGS metagenome assembly VOFI01 (sample SAMN12384728, study PRJNA508395) | human gut metagenome | isolation source: healthy gut H | host: Homo sapiens | reverse complement strand
AATAGGCATCATTTCTTTTCCAAGGTCTGTAAGTCCATAATAAACTTTCGGTGGATTCTCATGATAATCATTTCTATACACAAGACCATCATCTATCATTTGTCTTAGACTATCAGTTAGTACTTTTGAGAAATTCCTTCTAAATCTCTTTGAAGTTCATTGAATCTCCATGGACGATTTCTTAAATTTCTTATTATCATTAACTTCCATTTACCGCCTATTAAGGACACTGATGTTGCTACAGGACATGCCGGAAGCTCATTTTTTTCTTCATATGCAGTCACCTCATTACATATAGATTATGGCACATTAATTTTATTATGTACAGTAACAAAAAGGTGCGTACTATTTTTTTTTTGAATGCGTAAATGATTATACTATAATCAAGCAACAAGGTTGCAAATAAAAATGGAGGTCATTCAAATGTCAAACTACAAAAAAAAATCAATGTTGGTAATGAAGGTCGTACAGAACTTCATGAAGCACTTTTCTTTAACCGGTGCTGAAGTAAGTATTAATACTTTTCTTGCTGGTGCAAGTGTTCCTTTCGTTCATTCTCATAAGAATAATGAAGAAATCTATGGGGTTATTGCCGGAAAAGGAACGGGTTGAAAATTAGCCCTGCGGCAAAACGTCAATTCTTTGCTGCAAGTGATTCAAGTATCACTTATATTTGCATTCAAGTGAAAGAAAACTCACTTGACGGATTCACAGTAAATGATGCTATCATTTATTAAAAATATTGCATAACTACACAAAATCCTCCCGGCCCTGATGGTTTGGAGGATTGTTTTTTTCAGGAAGACAATAAATCTTTTCATCTTTTGAAATCAGTTGAACACCTTCTGCATATGACATCCATTTTCTTATAATGCATGAAAGCAAGCTATTTTGTATACTTACATTCTTCTTCGAGTTCACAAACTAGATATTCGTCACTCATGCAGTGCATATCGGATACTCCTTCACTCATGAGTTGATAAAGCTTTGACCGATAAAATATGTCTAAAGCCTTTTCCAATGAAACATTATTCTCTTTCGCAAAAAGTTCTACAACACGAGCATATTTCTTCTGCAAAAAGAATTGGATTTGCCTTCATAGTTTTTCACTCCCCTCAAATTTCAGATATGAAAGTGCCTTTATTGTTCGAAAAGCTATCTGCAAATTGGGTTTCTCATATTGTAACCTTTTAATGGCTTCTGCTTTATCAATGAATCCATCAAAATACAGCTCTACTGTATTAAACACCTTATCATTCGCAACACCACCAACAATAAGATCATAATCTGTACCGTCTTGTCCGCTTCTGCAGTTCAAAATGAAATCTAGCCAATCTTCTGAGTAGGCCTCAAATTTCAATACCTTTAAATCTTTACATGATTCTTCATCAAAGATATTCCACTTAATACCATTTTTACGATCTTCTAGATAGCCACATAAAGAACGGATGATACCACCATGGCATACAATCAATACATTCTCATAATTCTTCTTTTCAAGTTCCTTTAAAAAGGATTGACTTCGTTTGACCATACTTTTGACAGATTCAACTGACTTAGGATTTGGCAATAATTCAGGAAAAGCCCAATAGGAAGTCATTTTTAATCCTAATTTAAAGTAGCTACGAAGCTCGTAATTCCCAAAATCCACTTCAATAATACGAGAATCAATCTTTACATCCTTTTGATCTACATTGCCAATAATCGATGCTGTCTGAATCGCTCTTTGTAGAGGACTTGCATATACCGCATCAAAATGAATATCACCAATCTTTTTTCTGGCCTCTTTCGCTTGTTGAATTCCCGTCTCATTTAAAGGTTCATCTGTAAGTCCCTGCATTAATTTTTGCTTATTTAAAGCTGTTTGGCCATGTCTAGTAATCCAAATCTTCATTCAATCATTCCCTCAATCAAAGTCTCTACGAGCATATAAGACTTTCCCAATAATCTTTACCGGCAATTTTTCAACTTCTTCAGGCGTAAAAACCTTTGTGTCAATCTTAGGATTTGCGGCTTCTAAAATCATTAAACCCTTTTTATATAAAAACACGCTTTAATGTTGCTTCCTCACCCACAAGTACAATCGCAATACTTCCAGATTCCACTTTATTTGTCTGTTTCACAAAGACAAGATCCCCCTCATATATATGAGCGTTGATCATAGAGTCTCCACGTACACGTAAAAAGTAATCGCCTTTTTTTTCCATCATGACGATTTAATTCAATATATCCCTCAATATCTTCCATTGGAAAGCCATCATATCCGGCTTTTACACTACCAACGATTGGTTTGATTCTTTCTTCCTCATCCAAAATACTTTTTGACATCACAATCCAGCATATCGGATAGTTTCTTTAATGTATTGGCCTTTAAATGTGTGCTTTCACCCTTTAACCAACGAAAATATGTAGCACGCCCAATTCCTATTCTTTTTAGCCGCCTCATCATGTTTAATGTTATTTTCAATCTCATATTGTAGTAATAATTGCCTTAACTGCATAGTTACACCACCTTTATCTATATAGTATCAAAAAAATAAATAAAATACCAGTGAAAATTTATTAACTTTTTAATAAAGTCTCAAATCTATCTTGAATTTTTATTTATTTTTAACTATGATTTTATACGAACGATATAGGGGGGTGGAGGTATTTATGCAAAAACATATTTATGTATTGATTTAAAATCCTTTTATGCATCCGTAGAATGCGTGGAACTTGGCCTTGATCCATTTGAAGTCAACCTTGTGGTGGCAGATCCTACACGAGGTGGTGGTGCCATTACTCTTGCTGCAACACCTGCCATCAAAAAACTAGGCGTATCGAGTCGTGGTCGTATTTTTTGAAATTGATCCAAAAATTGAATATATGATTACTCCACCTAGAATGCACTTGTATGAATATAGCTGCAAAGTCTATAAAGTCTTCTTGAATTTATTGCCAAAGAAGATATTCATGTCTATTCCATTGACGAATCCTTTTTGGATGTCACAAGCTATTTAAAACTCTATCAAGTAAGTGCTAAAAATCTCGCAAAAAAAATATTAGATCGAACTTATGAAAAACAGGTCTTACAGCGACTGTTGGGATTGGAACCAATCTGTATTTAGCTAAGATTGCGATGGATATATCCGCCAAGCACAATGCCGATCGCATGGCCTATTTAAATGAAGACTTATATCGCCAAACATTATGGCATCATGTTCCATTAACAGATTTTTGGATGCTTGGAAATGGAACGGAAAGAAGATTACACAAATTAGGCATTTATGACATGTATGACTTGTGTCAATTTCCTATTGAAATATTATATAAAGAATTTGGTGTGAATGCCGAATATATCATTGACCATGCTTGGGGCAAAGAGCCTACGACCATTCAAGACATTAAAAATTATAAATCGAAACAACATTCTATATCCAATTCCCAAATTCTTTTTGAGGATTATTCCTACCAAAAATGCCTTTGTGGTTATGAAAGAAATGGTGGATCAAAATGTATTGACATTAACCGAGAAACATTTAGTGACTAAACAAATTTCTTTTATGATTAGCTACTCTAAAGATTGTATCAAACCAAGCTGTGGCTCATGTAAGATTACCAACTGTACAAACTCCTATTCCATCTTATTAGAAGAATTCAAACGACTCTATATTCGCATTGTGAATCCAAACTATCCCATTCGACAGATTGCGATTGGTTTTCAAGATGTGAAAGATGAATATTATTATGAGAATTATGATTTATTTACAGACGTAGGAAAAGTAGAACGAGAAAAAAAGCTACAGGAAACCTTAGTTCAAATCAAGCATCGCTATGGCAAGAATGCCATCTTAAAAGGGATGAACGCCTTAGACTTTGCGACCGCTAAAAAACGAAATACATTAATTGGTGGCCATAACGCATATTAGAGGAGTTTTCACTCCTCTAATTGTATGTAGCTAATTTGTTTCAGGTTGATCTTTGTCTTTACGATTTGAAGTATTTGCGTATCCAGATTGATTTTAGAAACTACGCCTGTGATTCTTTTATAATTGATACAATCATAATACTCAATCGTGACAAGTTTTCCTTTTGGAATTTCATGCACTCTTTTCGTCTAAGATTTCATAATCATCCTGCGATAAAATTCTTGGGCTGACAATTTCTACTTCACATTTTTGAATCATTTCTTTAAAGCCTTTTAAAGAATCAAAGCTCTGAAAGATCTGAGCCCGATTTTCTTTTTTCTTATGTATTAAATCCATGTGTATCACATCCTTATAAGGATATCATACGTGTTTATTATATAAATTCAAGATAGATTTGAGACTTTCTTTAGAAATTTTCTAAAATATATTTTTGTGTGTTCAAACACTTCCTTCTTGTTTCTTTAACCATTCCATAAAATCTTTTAGATTTTCATCTGTATGATAAATCGAATTCGATAAGGATTCTTTAAAGATATTCTTACAATTTTTTTTTAGATTGATACCCATAAGGATGGTGCGTATCGACTGTCAACATTTCGAAATCGAATGGTTTGGATGATTTTGATAAACTTAAGATTTTCTCTTTCGCAAATTCAAACAATTTATCATCCTCAAACCCCAGAATTCATGATAATCCTTGTCAAGAATTCCTTCTTTCTTTAAAGAAACGGTATCTTGAATATCATAATGACCATGTTGATCAAAATAGCTTCTTCTTCCACCAAATGTCGCATCCGAACCAATCATAAAGACACGATGATATCCATCTTTTTCTAGAATATCTCCAAGGATATTTACATTAGGCATAAATGGAACTTTGTTCTTACAAAATTTATGTTTTAAACTAAAAATTAAAGGAATACCCGACGTACTCGCAACAATAGGTCATATGACCTATTTGTTGCACTTATTCTTTAAAGTCTGACTTGGACGAAACTTTGGAAGTTTTGTAGCCGGAATCATCATTCTTTCTTTTGTGACAGGATTGATTCCCATTCTTGATTTACGATCAAAAATTTCAAACTTACCAAAAGCTGTGATATCTACATGACCATCACTTGCCAAGGCATCACTCATTTCATTAAAAATTAAGTCTACCGCAAATGCTGCGTCTTTTTTTTAGACAAATTTAAATTGATTGATAAAGCCTGTGTTAAAGACTCTTTATTTACATACTTTCCCATATTAAAATTCCTTCTTTAAATCTCTAATCATTAAATCTTGTGCACATTCACTTGGAAGTTTTCCATTGAATAAAATTTGGTAAACTTCTTCACAAATTGGCATATCAATACCATTTTTTTCGCAACACGATGAACAATTTTTGCGGTACGAACACCTTCTACCGTTTTTGTGTTGTTCTTAAAGAAGTTTTCAACCGAATTCTCTTTTTCCAATTTGGTAACCCGCTTCAAAGTTACGAGAATGTACACTCGTACAAGTTACAATCAAGTCTCCAATTCCAGTTAGACCCATGAACGTTTTTTGTTGCCCACCAAAATGGACACCATAACGAATCATTTCCTGTAAACCACGCGTAATCAAGGCTGCACGCGTATTATCTTGATAGCCTAAACCAGATAAGATACCGGATGCGATAGCCATAACGTTTTTAATGGCTACACCAAGTTCAGAACCAATCTCATCATTTCCTGTATAAATACGTAGGTATTGATTTGAGAATAAGTTTTGAACGGTTACGGCATCCTCGTTGTTTAAACTGATCGCATCAATTGTAGTTAATAAACGAATGACAACTTCTTCTGCATGACTTGGACCAATTAAACTTACGACGGAACTTAATTTATCTTCATCAATACAGCGACGAATAACTTCAGACATTCTTTCATTTGTTTCTGGGTGGAATCCCTTAGAAACGTTGATGATAATTGTCTTTTATCTAATATATCATTGATTTGGTGACAAATTGATCAATTGCGATTGTTGGTACTGCCAACAATACAATATCGGATCCTTTGATACATTGAATATCTGTTGTTGCCTTTAATTCTGGATTTAATTCAACATCTCCAAAATACTTTGAGTTTTTATGATTTTCATTAATATCATTAACTTCAGCTTCTGCAACACCATACACTAAAACTTCTTGATGATTATCTTGTAATACTTGAGCTAAAGCTGTTCCCCAGCTTCCACTACCAATCACAACTGTACGCATATTTAACTCCTTACTATGAGCGTTTACGAGCCAAAATCTTAATTGGAGTTCCCGTAAAGCCAAACGCTTCTCTTAACTTATTTTCAATATAACGAGCATAACTAAAATGCAATAATTCTGGATCATTGACAAATAAGACAATTGTCGGTGGCTCAACCGCAACTTGGCTCGCATAATAAATCTTTAATTGTTTTCCCAAGTGAGGTTTTGCCGGATTCATCATCTGTGCATCCAAAATGACATCATTTAATACATTAGTTGGAATACGCAATGTACATGCATCATGCACTTGATCAATCAAAGGAATCAATTGATTCACTTTACTTCCAGTAAGTGCAGAAGTAAACGCAATAGGTGCATAATTCAAATACAAGAATTGAGCACGAATTTCCTTTTCAATCTTTGACATGGTCTTCTCATCTTTTTCAACTGTATCCCACTTATTGTAGACAATGATAACACCTTTACCAGCATCATGCGCAAGACCAGCCACATGCTTATCTTGATCACGAATACCCTTTTCACCATCAATCAAGAATAACACGACATTACTACGATCAATTGCACTTAAAGCACGTAAGATCGAATATTTTTCAATATTCTCATAGATTTTACCTTTTTACGAATACCTGCCGTATCAATGATCATATATTCTTTATCATCCACAAAAAATGGCGTATCGATCGCATCACGCGTAGTACCTTCTACATTGGATACTATAACACGATCTTCTTTTAAGATGGAATTAACCAAACTTGATTTTCCAACATTAGGACGTCCAATGCAACAGAATGAAGTAATTCCTTCATATGGAGCGATATCTTTTTTCTGGAAGTTTTTCCATCACGACATCCAACAAGTCGCCAAGTCCAATGCCATGTGCCCCACTAATCGCAATTGGATCTCCAAGACCTAACGCATAGAATTCATATACATTCATCTGCATTTCTGGATTGTCCACTTTGTTGCAAGCTAAGATAACTGGCTTTTTACACTTTTGCAGCTTTCTTGCGATAATTGTATCATCTGTCATTACTCCTTCTTTGGCAGAAGTTAAGAAAATAATGACATCCGCTTCTTCAATCGCAATATCTACCTGCATATTGATTTCCTGGGCAAATGCCTGGTCCTCAATTTGAATACCACCCGTATCGATCAAGCGAAAAGTTTGTGTCAGCCATTCCACTTCACCATAAATTCTATCTCTTGTTACTCCGGGTGTATCATCTACAATGCTCTTTTCTTTGTCCAATCAATCGATTGAATATCGTTGATTTTCCGACGTTTGGCCGACCTACGATGGCCACAGTACCTCGAATCATATTGTGGTCCCCTTTCTACATTATCCAACTATATCTAATACTTTTGAAACGACTTCATCAATTGTTAAATCAGAAGTATCAATTTCAATCGCATCTTCTGTTTTTACTAAAGGCGAAATTTCACGATGCATATCCTGATAGTCTCTTGCGACAATATCCTGATAGATCGTTTCATAATCAGCATCGATTCCCTTTGAAATATATTCATCATATCTTCTTTGGGCTCTAGCCTTACTCGATGCACTCATAAAGATTTTTACTTCTGCATCTGGCAAAACAACAGAACAAATGTCTCTACCATCTACAATAAAGCCTTTATTGGCACATACTTTTGTTGAAGATTCACTAATTTTTTACGTACAATACCAAGCTGACTTGTTTTACTAGCCTGCATAGATACATTATTCATACGAATTTCTTTAGATACATCTTCCCCATCTAAATATACATGGTTATCTTCATCAAAATGAATGTCAATTGTGTCCATCAAATCTGACATTGCCTTTTCATCTTGAATATTGACTCCATCTTTTAAAGTTTTATACGCCACACAACGATACATAGCACCCGTATCTAAATGGCGCATATTTAACTTTTCTGCAACAATATCCGCAATCGTACTTTTACCGACCCCGCTAGGGCCATCAATCGCAATATTAATTTTTTTCATGTCCATCCTCATTAAATATTCTTAAATGTCCATACTAAATAGCCGATGATCGCAACTAAAGCTAAGATCAATATAGCTAAAACGACATTCAATACGATTTCTGAGCTCTTCTTTTTTCTTTATGACTACTAGCCTTTTCAAAATCAGAAGTTTTCATACGCATTTTTGCGCTAGGCATAGATTCAAGTTCATCACGCTTTTCTTTTTTTGCGCTTTGACTTTTTCTTCTTATCCTTTTTAGGTTGTTCTTCCGTTTTATCAAAATCATCATGAGAAAGATACATCAAATCCAATTCATCATCCAATGGCTTTTTAACATCCTCTACATCCTGACTTGTAAGAACGATTTTTTCTTCTTTAGGTTCTTGACGAGTGATTGTTTGTCTTGGTTTTGAAATCTTCATTGTTGAACCTAAATCTTCATCATCTGTATCCATAGGAATCACATGTTGATTTCTCTTCATTGTATCACTACTTGTTGTGTCTAACTGTTTTAAAATATTGATCTGTGTATCATCTGTGATACGGTTACCATTATCAATATTATATTGCTTCACTTCTCCAAGCAGATCTTCCATCACTGGAGATGTAGGCATTTCTTTTACAGTAGGTGAAACACGCACTGTATCATGTGACGATCTCTAAGTTCTTGATACTTTTGTTTTCTTGAAAGTTGAGTCATAAGTACCTCCTAAACATTCCTTACTATTATACACTATCTCGCAAAAAAAGAAAAATAGGCGATTGCCTATTTTGCACGTCCTGAATATTTTCCGTCGTTTGTGTTGACAACGATCATTTCATCTTGGTTGATGAATAAAGGAACTTTAACTTCTAATCCAGTTTCTAATACAGCATTTTTACTAGCACTTGTAGCTGTGTCTCCCTTTACCGCCTGTTCGCATTCAACAACTTTCAATGTTGCTTTATCCGGTAAAATAACACCTAAGATTTCACCTTCATAGCTAGAAATATTTACGTTTGAATTTGGAACAATAAAGTTTCTTTCCCATTTTAAACGATCCATAGGAATTTCAACCTGGTCATATGTTTCATTGTCCATAAATACCATAGCTTCGTCTGTATCATATAAATACTGCATTTCTCTTTTTTCTCTGAGCTGGTTCAACCTTTTCGCCACCACCCCAAGACAATTCAACATTACTTCCAGTACGAACATTACGAACTTTCGCCTTAACAACCATGGCACTACGAGCTGTTTTATTTTGTGATGCTTCTAAAACCGTATAGATTTCGCCATCCACTAAAATTGTAAGACCTGGTTTTAAATCATTTGAACTAATCATGTTTATTAACTCCTTTTAAATTGTATGTATAACCTAAGTTATTTTATATCACGTCAAAAAAAAAAGAAAAAAGCACCGAAGTTGTCGACAAAGAATTTCTTATGTGTTTTAAGGAAGGATATATACACACAAGATGGATATTGAGTCGAAAGGTGAGCCATACTTTCTCTTAATTTTATAATACGCCTAATTTGTAAACTTGTAAACCCTTCCACCTATTTTTCGTAAATTAAATCAAAATTTATCATTTCCTTGCGATCATTTGTACCCAAATTATAGTTACGATCTTGAATTAGATTTAATAAATAACCATCTAAATCTGGATTTTCCACGTAAATCACTCTTTTTTAAAAAATCTTTTGGATTCATACCATGAAAGAATAAAAAAGTCCGGGCCATTCGAACCAATTTCCAATAAGTGAAGTCTAGGTTCAAATAAATCATGCGTGTTTTCATCCACCTTATCAAAAAGATTTCCTGTGCAAATAAAGTATGAGTAATAATATTAGGCATCTTTTTCTACCTCCTTGATCAAGCCATGATATACAACATATTCTGCATATGTATCCATCTGACAATATGTTGAAATAGCTTCTTTTACTTCTTTTTTCTCTTCTTCGTCCTTCTCATCATATGTACGATACGCAAACACGGCATTTAAACCATTTTGGATATCCAAATCATGATAAGAAACATCTTTTTGAGAATACAGGCAATATACTCTTCAATGAATAATGACCACGCATTTTTGAATTGTAGTAGAGTCCTGCCTCAAATGGTTTTGATAAATCAATCATTCTTGAACAAATTGACTCTAATTCTTCCCTATATTCTTCAAATTGACTCGCTAATTGTTTCAATCTCAGCTTTTCAGCTCCCTCCATATTATAAACAAGAATCGTTCCCGTTTTAGGAAGGTCTTTGATCAATTGTTCAATAAAATGGCGACGGCAATCTTTGGATTCAAAGAAGTTATAATGAGTTAAATTTCCATCCGAAGTTTCTACATGAAGACTATATTGAAAACATAATACGTCAAAAAGGCTTCATATTCTTATAGGGTGGCACCGCAAAGGTATCCCATTCAAAATCCAAATACGAAATTGGATATTTGATTTGTTTCATCCATACCTGTAAAGCGGCACGATCCATAAATGGTTTTTGCGTTTTACTAGCCATATATTGCGCATATTGAAGGCGGAATCCTTCAATTTGATTCAATGGCAACTCATGAATATGACGAATACCATGATCATACGCATCCAGCTTATGTTGATTGGTTGTAAAGAATAAAATCGAGTCATCTTGTTCATTAGATTCATCAAAACAGACAGAATAATAGTTGCACCTTCTTAAAGCTGTACATTGTTTTGTGCGTACTGGCGTAACACTTGGTCGATTTAAAATTTCTTTTGTTCTTTCAATCCAACTATCCAAATCCACTTCCACTTCATCCATACATTCGGCAATTGTTTTCGATAAGTGGTTGCGCTTATTGAATAGTTTGTCGCTGATACATAACAGTTCATTTAAATCCAACGCATCTGACGAACATATTCTTTATTTAAATAGACAATGCGATTTTCGACAATGTTAACGCCACAATGCGAAAGAATCATTTGATTGACCTTCATGATCAATGCTTCATTTTCTTTAGGATACGCACTCAAATGTGGATACACGGCCATATATCCATTCTCTAATTTTTTTTAGATATGGAATCTTTGTACGACACTCCTTATATTCAAAGCGTGCAAAACATACAACTTCGTTTTCTTCTAATAATTTTAAAGATTGTTCGTTTGAATCCATGGAATGACCTAAGCCACACTCATTCGCATTTAAATAATTTCGCCATAGATCGGAGAATGGACAATCCATTTTATAAAAACTTTCCTGGTGAAGTGAATTGTGGGCGCTGTTCCAACAAAAACAGTCACATTTCATTTCACGCATTAAATCTGATACATGTAACATAAAAAATTCACCATATCTATTGTACTTCAATTTTTAATTCTTTTCATCCCTATACGCATTTAATATTTTTTGAACACGCGACAAATAAGCAATTTTTACATCTTCAGGATTTAAAATCTCCATTTGATCACTCATAGAAAACAAAGACTGATACAAGTTTGACATGTCGTCTGTATAGAACTCAAAGTCTGTGTACGCTTCTTGTTTATTGATGGCTTGTAGTTTATTGCCCCAATATTTTTCTTTAAATAAACGAAGCCCATTATTTTCATGGTAAACTCTCACTGACACAAGTTTTAAATCTAAAGGAATCAAAGAATGTTCCCCGATGTAGTTACTTAAATGAAAGTGATTATCTCGAATAAAGTGTCTCGATGAAATTTCACATGAAAACATACGTTGCGAACTAAAACGGTACATGCGATAGTCTTTTCTTAATAAAGAAAAAACCAATTAAATAATACGACTTATGGTAGTGAATGATTTCATAGGGTTCAACCTCAAATTGTTTAGGGGCTTCATCCTGTAAAGACTGGTACGACAAAAAGAACGCAAAGACCATGGTTCATGGCTTGTTGCGTCTTATCAATCATGTGGGAGATCTTTTCGTCTAATTCCATAGAATTGGACATATAGTGTAAGGAATCGTTAGATGAAAATCTTGCTTGTCGAAATAATCTTATCCATCGCATCACAATATAGTGGAAGGGGTTTAAAGTCTTTTTGTTATTGTACGCATAAACTTATAGGATTGAACCAAAGCATCCTTTTGTTCGTCACTAAAAATAGTGACAGGAAGATCGTATTCATCATTTAAGATGTATCCTCCATAACGTCCCTTTACTTCTTCTACATTATATCCAGCTAATACAAGCTCTTTTTTAAATTCACGAATGTTACGTGGATTGACTTCAAGTTCTGTCGCAAGCTGTGTTGTGTTCATTTTCCCTCTTGCCTTTAATAGTTGTAACATGCGAATGCATAGATTTGTTCGATTCATTTTTTATCTCCTTTTAGTGCGTGCTGCAAAATCTTTGGGGATAGTAGCCAAAGCCTTTTTTGGTTCAAAATGTTTAGGAACAATACCACGAAATACAAGTGGACGTATCATTTGACCAATCCCTCTTTCAAGCGCAAAGCCTAAAGCTTCTTGTTTCTGAATGGCTCCGGCATCAATTAAAATATTTACAATTTCTTCATTTCCAATGCTGATGGCATGCATCAAGATAGGATATCCATTAAATACCCAGCTTGGACTTGCTCCAAGTTCTAGGCAGTTTTCAACTCCTTGTACATCTTCTTTCCATACAGCATCTAATAAATCCATAGCTAATCTTTTTTCTGCGTTCATATTGTACCCTTCTTTCTATACTCAAAGGATACAACTTAAATAGACATCATTTATGTCAAATTAATCGGATACTTCTTTCACTTTTTGAAGCCTAGTTAACACATCTTCACTTACCAGCTGATAGATGCATGAACAAATTGGAATAAAAATGATGATTCCAATAATACCTGCTACATTGGCTCCAATGGTGATGGCCACAATGATATACACAGGCGAAGGCGCCAAACATTGGCACAAGAGCTCCAATACCAACGACTAGACCTATTAAAAATGCATATGGAATCTTCATAATCAAAGATCCTGCAGTAACTAAACTGGCTAAAAATCAAGCATTCCAAACAAGTTCCGCCTACATAACTTGTAAAAAATACGAATGATCAGCTTTAATACGTGGCGTGTTTTTTCATAATCCTTTTCTGGAAGATAGGCCTTTAATAAAGATTTTGTTTCACGAACCACTTGTTTTTTTATTAAACAACAATAGAAACGAGAATACGATTGCGATAAAGGCTTGCGCAAACCAAGAAAATGTAGTGGATAAAATCATAAAAATGGAACCAAATATATCATTGGCTCCTCCAGATACAAGCCAGGAACTGATTTTTTTACTCACATTATCAATCGCAAATGTACTAAAGGCATTGATATCTAAGTGTTGTAAAAAGTTGTGCACTACATCTACATGTTTTGTGATATCTAAAAGCCATATATAGAATTAACCTGCTCGACGGACCATTAACCTCAGAGTGGTTAACTGTCGATAGATTTGTTTAGGAGTTCCTCTATGTCATCACAAGCCATGAAGTCTAGTCAAATAATAACTAAAGCGAATTGGCAAATGATCTTTTCGTTTGTCTTAACTGCATTTCTAAATCCACCGTCGTTTGATTATCTAATTCAACCTTGAATTCTTCATTTTACTATAGTCTTTTACCAATTCTGAATTTTTAACAACCACATGATGGACTTTCCTTTCTAAAAATACCGTAAGTAATGATTTTAAGGCATCATTAGCCTCTTTACAATCTTCGCCAAAAACATACTTGAAGGCGAAATCATTTAATAAATTTGCACTACGCATGAGCACCTCAATTCTAGTAGGCATTTCCTACATACTCATATACAAAAAAAGCGAAAATAATGATATTATATACGCGACAGGAGGATACTAGAAAAATGAAAATTGTCGATGAATATTTTGGATGTGACGTATTCAGTACATCTGCTATGCAAAGATACTTGCCTCATGCCGTCTACAAACAAATGATGGATGTGATGGAAAAAGGAAAGGAACTTCCTAAAGAGATCGCAGATGTAGTCGCAAACGCCATGAAAGACTGGGCTATGGATAAGGGTGCAACTCACTATACGCACTGGTTCCAACCCATGACAGGTATTACGGCTGAAAAGCATGATGCGTTTATCAATCCAACAGGGCCAACATCTGTTATTTCAGATTTTAGAGGAAAAGAATTAATCAAAGGTGAGCCAGACGCCTCAAGTTTTCCAAATGGTGGATTAAGAGCCACATTTGAAGCAAGAGGATATACAGCTTGGGATCCAACTTCTCTAGCTTTTGTCAAAGAAAAAACTTTATATATTCCAACCTTATTCTGCTCTTACGATGGTAGTGCTTTGGATAAGAAAACACCATTATTGAGAAGTAATGATGCCTTAAACAAAGCAGCTGTTCGTTTATTAAACATTATGGGTTACAACATTCATAAAATCAAAACAACAGTAGGTCCAGAACAAGAATATTTCTTGATTGATGAAGACATGTTCAAAGAACGTCTAGACTTATTAGTAACAGGAAGAACATTATTTGGTGCGGCTCCCGTAAAAGGTCAAGAATTAGATGATCACTACTTTGGTAGTTTATCTGAACGAGTAAAGCTTATATGGAAGAAGTCGATGAAGAACTTTGGAAATTAGGTGTTTATGCCAAGACCGAACACAAAGAAGTAGCTCCATGTCAGTTTGAATTGGCGCCTGTATTTACATCAACAAATATTGCGAATGACCAAAACCAATTGACTATGGAAGTTCTACAAAAAGTAGCTTCTCATCATGGATTGGTATGTTTACTACATGAAAAACCATTTGATGGTGTCAATGGTAGTGGTAAACACAACAACTGGTCTTTCTGTACAGAAGAAGGAGAAAACATTTTAGAACCAGGTGATTCGCCAAAAGACAATATTCGTTTCTTAACCGTTCTAGCTGCCATCATCAAAGGTGTAGACGAATACCAGGATTTATTAAGAATCTCTGTTGCCAGTGCCGGAAACGACCACCGTTTAGGTGCAGATGAAGCTCCACCCGCTATTATCTCTATCTATTTAGGTGAAGAACTAACTGCCATTCTTGAAGCCATTGAAGCTGGAAATGAATATGTAGATACAATCGATCGTAAATTGGAACTTGGTGTTTCTACCCTTCCTCCAATCGCAAAAAGATTCTACAGACCGTAACCGTACTTCTCCATTCGCATTTACAGGTAATAAATTCGAATTCAGAATGCTTGGATCCAACTTAAACATTTCTTGTCCAAACACTATTTTAAATACAATCGTAGCCGAAGAATTAACACAGTTTGCGGATGAATTGGAATGTGTTAAACAAAAAGATATGACAAAATCCTTAATTGCGTTGATTCAAAAGACATTAAAGAATCATAAGCGTATCATTTTCTCTGGAAATGGATATTCCGATGTATGGAAAAAGGAAGCACAAAAACGTGGCTTATTAGAACTTAAAACAACAGCGGATGCACTTCCTCACTATACAGATCCAAAGAATCTACAATTATTTGAAAAACACAATGTATATTCTGCAAGTGAATTGCATGCTCGTGAAAGTATCCTACTCACAAACTACTACCAAGTAGTTCAAATTGAAGCTAAAACAATGGCTTATATGTTACGAAAACAAATCTTACCTGCTATCTTTAGTTATGAAGCTAAATTGGCTCAAATCATTCAAACAAAAAATCAAGTGGCATTGAGGCACCATTAGAAGTTAAAATCTTAAAAAACATCAATACACCTCTAGAATTAGTATCCAATCACTTAGATACATTAGAAGCATTGATCAACAAAGAAACCACAACAGAAAAACAAGCTGCTCGTTTTGCGGCCGATGAATTACTTCCGTTAATGGAAACGATTCGTCAATTGACGGATGTGATTGAAACCAATGTTTCTAAAGAAGACTGGCCTTTACCAGACTATAACGACATTTTATTTAAATCTATGTTGTAGGGAATCCAAGGATTCCCTCTTTTTTAATTAATTTTCTGAAACTACTTGCATATTTCTCTTTCAAGGTTCATAATCACTTAAAAGGAGTTTTAATTATGAGCAAATTAGTCGTACACGCAAAAATAATGATTGATGGAGTGAGTGATACACCAAAGAAAGATCAATTGATTTCAATTGAAGACGGAAAAATTGTTTCCATTGAAGAATATCATGAAACAAATGAAGAAGTCATTCATGCCAATGTCGTTACCCCTGGTTTTTTTAACTGCCACGTTCACATTATGGAACCGGTTGGCTTTAGGACCGATAAAAAGTTTAGTTTGATGGAGAAAGCATTCTATACGCAAAAACACTGTGAAGACTACCTTCATTCAGGAGTTACTTTTATCCGTGTTTTAGGTACTGCCAACGATTATGATATGCAGATTCGTGACTGTATTGATTCTGGACTCATTCAAGGACCACATATGTTGTGTGCTGGAAGATGCATTTGTATGACAGGCGGTCATGGTTGGCAAGATGGAATTGAAGCCGATGGCAAGGATGAATGTCGAAAAGCAGCTCGTACCCTTCTTAAAGAAGGTGTCGATATAATTAAAATCATGGCTACAGGTGGAGTTATGACCAAAGGGGTTGAGCCAGGAAGTGCTCAATTAACACAAGAAGAAATGGCTGTCATTATTGAAGAAGCACATAAAGCTGGAAGAAAAACAGCTACCCATGCCCAAGGAACACAAGGTATAAAAAATGCTCTATATGCTGGTATTGATTCAATAGAACACGGAATCTTCTTAGATCAAGAATGCTTGGATTTTATGAAAGAACACGGTACTTATTTAGTTCCTACTTTAGTTGCTCCTCAATGCATTGTAGAAAATGGTATTGAAGCAGGTGTTGCTGACTATATGGTTAAAAAGGCAATCTATGTTAAGGATGCACACGTAGAAAGTTTTAAAAAGCCTATGCCCAAGGATTAAAGATTGCCCTAGGTACAGATGGTGGTACACCATTCAACTACCATAACAACACCGCTTATGAAATGGAATTAATGGAGAAATACGGTGTAGATCGTATGGACATTTTAAAGATTGCGACACAAATTCAGCTGATTGTTTAGGTGTCTTAGATGATTATGGAACTTTAGAAGTGGGTAAACATGCCGATCTCGTTTGTCTTGAAGAAAATCCATTGGATGCTATTTCAAATGTTCGTAAAATTGATAAGGTCATTAAAGATGGAGTGATTGTAAAGTGACAAAGCTATATATTCATGCCCAAACTTTAATTGATGGTATTAGTGATACACCTAAGCTTGATCAATTAATTACTATTGAAGATGATAAAATCGTTCAAATTGAAGATTATCACGAAATAAACGAAGATATCATTCATGAAAGTGTTGTTACACCCGGTTTCTTCAATTGTCACGTACACATTTTTGTATCCGGTTGGATTTGACTCAAAAAAAAGAATTTTCTTTAATGGAAAAAAGCTTTCTATGCCCAAAAACACTGTAAAGAATATTTAGAATCTGGTGTTACCTTTTATTCGTGCAGTAGGTACAGAAGAAAACTATGACCTACAAATTAAAGAGGCCATTGACAACCATGTGATTGAAGGACCTCATATGTATTGTGCTGGTAAAGTTATTTGTATGACAGGCGGTCATGGATGGCAAGAAGGCATTGAAGCCGATGGTAAAGATGCATGTTTAAAAGCCGTTCGTACACAGCTTAGAAGCGGTGTGGATCTGATTAAGATGATGGCTACAGGAGGCGTTATGACCAAGGGTGTTGAGCCTGGTAATGCCCAGTTTACTGTGGATGAAATGAAGGTCATGATTGAAGAGGCACATAAGGCCGGAAGAAAAACAGCTACCCATGCCCAAGGATTACAAGGTATTAAAAACGCTTTATATGCAGGCATTGATTCCATTGAACATGGTTGTTTTTTAGATGATGAATGTTTAGAACTGATGAAAAAGAACATAATACATTCTTAGTCCCTACCCTTTGTGCTCCCCAATGCATTATCGATAAAGGTGTAGAAAATGGTGTAGCCCAATATATGGTGGATAAGACGTTAAAAGTCAAGGATGCCCATGTTGAAAGTGTTAAGAAAGCTTATGAAAGAGAACATTTCAAACGTAAGAAAATTAATAGAGTCATTCAATCCGGTAAGATTGTGGTAGACAACAATTAAAACTATAGGAAAAAGGTAGAAATCTTAAAACTTGATTTCTACCTTTTCATTTTGACGGATAACGCTGCAGTGCCATGCCTGTTAAATATGGCATCGGCATTTTATATATAGCTTTTTGAATAATTCTTTTGTTTTCGGATCAAATTGTTCTAATTTTGGAAAAATTGTAATCAAATGTTCAGTCATACGACATAATTCAATACATTCAAGAATGCGTTCCATTTTTAGAAAATCAAATACATCTTCACTCTTTTAAAATGATCAAATAATTCATGAACATCTGGATCCGCATCATCATACCCATTATAGAAAATAGACAGATAGCTTTCTGGTTTTAAAAACACAGGAGCCATCAATTCATAGTCTAGACGCGTATTTGCGATCACATCCATATATGGAATTGAATCATAATACAATATAGCTTCTCCATAAGTATCATCTGGAATCAAATAATCAAATATATAGTATGTCCAGAAATTAAATAATGGATTGGTTTCCAAACTTCTAAGATCCAAGCCATACTTTTTTGTGCTTGCATTTGAATAACCATGAGATCAATAGCTCCACAACTGCGAATAAATCCAATTAAACAAAGTAAAGGTTCTTCTTGTTTTTCTTTTTGATCAAAATCCACAATTTTTAAAGCCTCAATAACACTTTCCTTCAGCTCGTCTGGAATTTCATTTTTAAATAATAAATATTTTCGATAAAGCGCCACCTTTTCAAATGGCATACTACATACACTTCTTTATAATTGTTTTCACGATTCGTTTTAAAAGTTTTAGTTATTTTACTGTACAAACATCTACAATATTTTCTGGTGTATATTGTTGAATAATTAGCTCAACCATTTGTTTACGAGTAATTTTTTTCACAACTCACATCATCCGGAAAACATATCCGAAAAATTGACTGTACACAACTTCTTTTCGATAATGATTGATTTCTTGTATTAATGAGCTCATAACTCTCCTTTTAATTCATATTTTTTGGCAACAACGAGTAAATCTTTTGTCCGTAACTATAATCTTCAAATGCCTTTGAAACAAGTTTTTGGCTAAGCTGCATATCGGCCGTTGAAATAAAACCATCATAGATGATCATCCCATTAAATGGCATAATAGCAGTTTGAATCAACATAGGTGTTTTTTTTCGGCCGGAATAAATTTATCTAAGTTTTCATTTAAACCCTTGACCATATAGTTGATGCCTTCATCATTTAATACTGTATAGTTCTTTTCATAGATTGCGCATGCCATATTTAAAATCTTTTATAATATTCAAATTACGATATGTTAGATTTAAAGGATTCTTTTGAACATAGCCATCAATAAAACGATCTTTTTTCTTTCCAGAACACCTCGATTAGATTGACCAATTCATCGGGTTCAATATAATTATTGGGATCAATTTTCTTATTTGGGACAATTTGTTCCAAAGCATTCACATAATCTAAGACGCTAAAATATAACTTATAGAATAGGCGTGTATCTTTTGATCTAAATAAGCATACGTTTGTTTCTCATTTAGAGCACAAAGCTTATCATTAAAAGATACGTGCTCATGTGCTTCTTTATAGCCTTTCATACTAAGTCCATAATAATTTGGTAATGAAATTTGTACAACAGCTTTGCGATAGCGCTTTGTCAAAGAATCTGAGAATCCATTAAAGAATGGAATTAAATCGATCTTTTCTTCATTCACAGTACCACGAAGCAAATTGTTGAACAATTCATCCTTAAACTTTGTGATGTCCTGCACTTCTTTTTTTAACAGCTGTAAAAATTTTTTAATATCTGGATTTGTCGCATCAAAACCATGATAAAAGATAGAAATGTAGCTGTCTCGATCTAAGAATTTTGGTTCGAATCTTTCGCGTTCGATACGACAATTGCGAATGTTAAACAATAGATCTTTATAATCCCAATATACATATTCATTAGCTAAACTATGATCAATTAATTCATAGTCTTCTTTTTAAATACGCCCAGAAATTGAAGAGTTTTCCCTCAATAATGGCTTTATAATCGTATGCACAAGCACTACATACGGCTTGAATCAAAGATGGTTCAATGATGCCAAAGGCACGTATAATTCCAAGAATGACTAAGCTTGGTTCATCTTTTTTCTGCCTTCTGATCTAAATCAATATCTTTAACAGCTAATTTGACATTCTTTTGAATTCTTCAGGTAATTCTTTATCAAAATATAAAAACTTAGAGCTTAATGCATGTTTTTCAAAACGATATCGATCGTCTTCTAAGTCTTGGTTGCGTAATAATCTTCTTAATACCTTTAATTCCCATGTTGTGCAAATAGAAACTAAATACTCAGGGGTATAGGTTTCAATCATGCGTTCAAACATTTCTTTTCTTGTCATGGAATCATAGTCCCAATAATCATTTTGACATGTTCTTTTATAACAATCAAAAACCTTTTCTTTACTATAACGATTTGCATGTTCCAATAAGCGCACCAAAAAAAACTCCTCCTTTATATATCTTCAAAGGGATTCATCGTACTCCTTTTTTCAATCCAATGAGAAGCCAAAACAAATGCTTTGGCAATATTTTTATTTCTCCTATGTAAATGTCCAACGAAGATGAAACAAAAGAAGGATTTAAATCCACCAAAAAAAGATGAAACAAACGTATGTCGCAAAATCTACCAATTATTTGGATGAACAATACAAATTATTTCAAACCATTCAGCCTGGATATCTTGCCTTTTGTCGTATGCCAGTGTGCGAAGACAATTTGGTGAATATCAATCACCCCCCATCGTATACGTCCCTTTTTGATTATCAAAAAGGACAAAGACTATTTGTATGGGTATGCGGGAAGCACAAAGAAAAAGAATCCAAAGATTCAATATACTTTAAAAGATGGACATAAAGATAAGGAAACAGGTGCCTTTAGCGATTCCTATCTATATTTAAACAATGTGTATCGAATTCCCATCCAGAATATCAAAGGAATTTTAAAACAAGTCTCAAGCAAAGATTTGATTCAAATCCAAAGAAAGATTCAATTATTGAAAAATAGTGATGTACATCATATTGTTTTATTTGAAAACATTGAATTTACATTTGAAATAGGAGATATAGTGGAATATAATACTTCCCTTTACTTTTTATCAAAAATTCAAGGCGATAAAATATATGGATATGTGTGTTCAAATACAAATGGTGATATCGAGTTAAAAGGTTTAAATCTATTCATTAATACAGATATAGAAAGAAAAATCGAGCCGAATCCACATAGTTTAAAATATATTTTTAACACGAATGTGAATCGTTATGTGAATAAACAGTTAAAGAAAGAAAACAAAGAAGTGTTGAAACTAAAAAGAAGATGTTTACGTTTCTAGAAATGTACAATACTACAATTATTATCCACTAGGAACCATATTAAGGGATATCAACACAAATGAAGAAATTGTATATTTATTTAATTACCGCAAGCGCTCCTATTGTGCAAGGCTAGAAGAAATGTATAATGATAATTATTCAATTTGGCAATATTCTCCAAAATATTATTGTGTGGGAGGATGAATTAACTGAAAAGGCATAAAAGAGATGTTGGAGGTTTCTTAAGCAAGAAATCACGGAATAAAGAGATCAACAAACCTTTTATTCCAATTTTTGAAATCGAATATAAGAAAATAAAGAAGGTTTAGATAGTATGGCATTCACAATCGAAAGTGCAAAACAAGTTCTAGATGATTATTATGATTTGGTGCATTCCAAATATGAGGATGATATCCAGTTTATAAATGCCCTGGAATTTTTAATTCAAGAAACAAACAATCCAGAATATATGGTGGAACTGGGTGTCTGGTATTATGGACAAAAACAGTTTGATCTTGCGGAAGACTATTATTTAATGGCTGCTAAATTAAACTATGTAGATGCCTATGAATGTTTAGGCTACATTTACTATTATGGACGCGTGGGACAACCCGATTATGAGAAGGCCTTTCACTACTATAAACTTGCGAGTGATCAAGGAAATATTGTGGCAGCCTATAAATTGGCAGATATGTATAAGAATGGCTATTATGTACAAAAAAGATTATCCAAAATATGTACAAATCATTAAGAGTTTATATCCTTTACTACAAGGAGCAACGAATACGTTTGATCCTGTTCCCCGAAGTCTATTCTAGGCTAGCAAAGATCTATGTAGAAGAAGGTAATGAAGATCAAGCCATTCAATTATTATTGATTGCGAAGGAATTCCAGTCGCAAAGATTGATTTATTCGGACTTCTTTGGTGATCTTGCCATCATTAAACATATCGTACTCGATTTATATTCGCTTATTCAATTTGATTCAGACTACATAGATCTATTTGATCTATACTATGTTCTACAAAAGCCATGTAAACTCGCCTTAGAAATCAATGGAGAAGATTATATTATCGAAGCTAAATACGAGGATGATTTATTCTATATATCGATGGATGATAAAAAGTATGAAGATGTCGATCAATTCTTTCAAAATGCGATTATTCATGATGAGCCATTATATAATCAATATGTAAATGTGAATTATCTAGAAATGTTAGACTAAAACAAAAGTGGTAATTACTCAAACAAAATGAGTTTTACCACTTTATTTTCTTGAGTAATTGAAGCAGTAATTGTTTTAATATCTCATAAATAATTAGCAGGTTTTCACCTCTAACTTGCATTTTGTGTTAGTACGCGACGTAATGCAACAACTTTAAAAGAGCTGTTACTTCAATTTAATCTTGAAGATAAATTTTTCTCCTTCAATCGTTTCATATTTCATTTTATAATTATCTAATAGATTAAGAACAATATATAAACCTAGACCATTTCCTTTAGATTGGGTTGGATCTTGTTTATTTTGAATAAAGAAATAGCCTTGTTCGATTCCAATATGAATAGTATCCTTTTCATGCGTATAATTGATCGCATTACTAATAAGATTAGACAAAATGATATTTAGAGCTGCCTTGCCAATATACATTGTTTCATTTTTTAAATCATTTTGAATTCTTAATTCCTTTTGGTGAATCAATACATCATATTTTTCAAGTACACTAGACAGGATATCTTTGATTTGAATCACTTCTTCATCGTCTTTTAGATTTTCTATGGAATATTCAGATAAGATTTGTTGGATATTCTTAGTTAAATGATCAACTAAATCAATACATTCATCAATATAAACATCTCTATTTTTATATTTTCCCACATTGTATTTCATTTTTTCTAAGATGATTTTAAGACTTGCATAGGCGTTTTTAATTCGTGGCTGGCCCTTTAAAGAAATTGTATTTTATTTTCTCTAATCTTAGAATCTCTTTATTTTTAAATTCAAGATTGGAAATCGAATCAAGAAGTGTGTTTCATACAAATCATTAATTTGTGCCTTCAACTGCCCAATTTCATAACTCGAATCAGTTTCTAGACGAGCCTTCTTATCTAATGCCATCATTTGATTGGTTACACTTTTGATTTCAACTACATGATTTTTAATGGATTTGGCATACACTAAAGAGACAATAGCTGAAAAGCATAGGGATATAATTAAGGAGTAAGGAAGAAGTTGTAGACTTAGATTTTTAGCTTGGCTTTTTGATCATGATCATAAGATTCGCCATTAGTACAGAAACGATAATAATACTCATCAACAAGCCATGACTTAATATGAAGCATAACGTATTATGTTTAATTACACTAAAAGCACATAGAATGATTCCTGATGGAAAGGATATAAATACAAGTTCTAATATAAATTGAACAATGATTTCCATCTTACTTTTTCCTATAGACAACAAGACACCCATTTCATGTATGCGATCTCTTAACCCTAGAACCAATACCAAAGATAAGACAACAAGTCCACACACAATGATAGAACAAGATAGAATCTGAATCATGTGCTTCATACTTTGTATAGATTCTAAAGACGATTTATAGGCATTCGTATCTTTAGACACAACATATTCACTTGATGGATTTAAGGATTAAACTTGTTTAAGCCTACTTTCTTTTTTCGAGAAAACTGTCATTTTATGGACCATTTTCGTATCTAAAAAATGATAATCCAAAAATACGGTATTCTCACTTAAATCCGAAGATAAACCTTTATATGTTTCATGCTTCTTACCTTCAAAAATTCCTTTGATTGTAAAAAGTATGAGAATTCAAACATATTGTGTCCCCCCTACTTTTAAATGATTTTTTTAGCTAGATCCAAATGAATAAGAATAGAGTTTCTATCCTTAGAATTAATATTTTTTCCTGAAATTAAAGTAAATACTCCACTACGAAATAAAACATCTTTTTTGAAGTGTTATTTGTTCCAACTACTGAAACTACATTCTTATATTCTTCAGGTAAAGAATCCAGTGTTACACCCTGCTTAATAGAAACTGCCTTAGCATCTTCTAGCTTAGAAACAAAATCATATTCATATACAGAATTATTAAAATACTGGTTTTCAAATTCAGAACCATCTTTTTTTTTTTTTGTACTACAATCGAACTCAGACTCACCTCATTTAAAAGATTTTCCATTCGTAAATTGGATGAAAGTATACTCAAGCATCTATAAAGACTTAGAAGAATAATCATAAGTATCAAAAACAAGATACTCGTCTTTACTTTCTTTCTCGTGATATATGCATAAGCATTATGTATCAAAAAACCAACTCCTTATCCAAAAACATTCTTTCATCATTTATGAAATGTTTATGAAATTAAGTCACGAATTTAAAAAATATATTCTTGCATAAAGCCAAATAGAAAAACCACTGGATACAGTGGTTTTTCTGTATTTTTTTCTAATGTAAAGACACTAGTTTAATCCTTTGCGTTTGGTGAACTAGTGTCTTTTACATTTTTCTATAATCAATAATGTAATTTTTAGTAATTCAACTAAATCCAATATACCCATGGCAACATCAATGTACAGATAAATATACATAGAACACGTCCTCCTACAAAATCGGAATCTTTAAGAACTCAAGATATCATCCTTTTCATTCCAAGGGTAGCCATACTACATCCAGTCGCCAACCCCTATTATGAATCAATTTCAATTGTTTCTATTTCAGTGAATTAGACAAGATTAGTCTTGACTTTTATATATATCAATTGTTTAATAATCATACAGAAAGACTACTGGATACAGTGGATCCTCTGAATTATTTTATGTCGAAAGGCACTAGTTTAATCCTTTGGGGAAGGTGAACTAGTGTCTTTTACATTTTTCTATAATCAATAATGTAATTTTTAGTAATTCAACTAAAGCCAATATACTCATGGCAACATCAATGTACAGATAAATATACATAGAACACGTCCTCCTACAAAATCGGAATCTTTAAGAACTCAAGATATCATCCTTTTAATTCAGAGGGTTCACCGTTACTACATCCAGTAGCCAATTCCTATTATAAAGACTCAATGTGAAAACATTATTAACTCCAAGCATTTTGTTGAGAATGATCCTATCTTGTCTAAATCGCCTTATTTTCATCAAATTAGATAGATTCGTCTTGACTTTTTCGAAGTACATTTTATAAAAAAAAACGAAAACCATTCACATTATGATATAATATACAACTAAGGGAGAAATAAGAATGAATGAAACGAGTCGCAGAATTCTTGATCACTTTCAAGTTCGAAAACAAAAAAACAAAAAAGAGGAATTTCGTAAATATATAATTCATGAACTTAATCAATATGGGTATTGCCCTAGTATTCAACATAAAAGGGATAAATAATAATATAATTATCGGTAATATAGAGAAAGCTAAGATATTTTGTACAGCTCACTATGATACACAGGCGGTCTTACCATTTCCCAATTTAATTGTGCCCTAATAATTTGTTTGGTCTGATTTTATCACAATTAGCCATTATTATTTGTGTATTAATTCTTATATTCTTTATGAACATCGTTCTTATTCAATTGTTTGTTTGGATAGGTCTATTTAAGAATATTGAGCTTAATATTGCTTCTTCTATTTCATGGTTAATTATAATGATTTGGATGTTGCTTGGAAAAGCAAATAAACATACTGCAAATGATAATACAAGTGGTATCATTACAATCATTGAATCAGCCATCAAATTACCAGAAGATTTAAGAGATGAAGTATGTTTTGTGTTATTTGACAACGAAGAACTAGGTTTATTAGGCTCTTCTGCTTTTGCGAAAGAATATAAAGAATATCTAAAGAATAAACTTATCATTAATTTTGATTGTGTATCCGACGGCAATGATATATTTTTCTTTCCAACGAAACAAATTAAAAATGATCAATCAAAACATGAAAATATTATAAATGCATTTGCATCAACAGATTATATAAGAGTTCACATCAACAAAGGATTTGGATTCTATCCATCCGACAACTTTAGCTTTAAATATGCATATGGAGTTTGCAGCCTTAAGAAAGGTTTGTTCTATTATCTTGATCGAATACATACTTCTAGAGATATAATTTTCAATGAAGAAAATATCGAACTATTAAGCGATGGTGTATGCAAGCTTATCAAAACAACCCATACATCCAGATGATTATTACAACATAATCCATTCATTTGCATGAAATCAATTTAACAACTATAATACAAATACAGAAAGACGACTGGATACAGTGGTTCCTCTGAATTGACACTAGTAATCCATTGGAGAGGGTGAACTAGTGTCTTTTACATTTTTCTATAATAATCAATGCGATTTTTAACAATTCAACTAAAGCCATTAAACACAAAAAAGCAACATCAATGTACAGATAAATATACATAGAACACGTCCTTGTACAAAATCAGAATCTTTGAGAATTCAAGATGTTATCCTTTTATTCCAAGGGTAGCCGTTACTACATCCGGTTACAATTTCTTTTTGTTCCTATTTTATCTAAAACGACTTATTTTAGATAAAGTTAGCCTTGACTTTTATATATATCAATTGTTTAATAATCATACAGAAAGACCACTGGATACAGTGGTTCCTCTGAATTATTTTAATATATAGACACTAGTAATCCATTGGAGAGGGTGAACTAGTGTCTTTTGACATTTTTCTATAATAAACAATGACATTTTTAGCAAATCAACTAAAGCCAAGATAGTCATGGCAACATCAATGTACAAATAAATATACATAAAACACGTCCTCCTACAAATAGATTCAACCAGTCTTGGAGGTGCTCTCTATCATAAGCTCCATGATTTCTTATAAATTGTTTTAATAATAAATGAAGATTATTGACCGGATATAAAGGATTGTCTTTATCTGATAATTCTTTTGTTTCTGCTGTTGGGTATACTATGCTTTCTAGTTCCAATTCTTCAATTAATATGCTATGAGAGTGTTCGTCATCATGAACTAATACAGAACCTCTTGCAATATGCTGACTGTATGTTTTTAGATGTGATTTTGTCTCGTTACAAGCAACACCAACACCTATTTTATTTCGAGATATTCCTCTTAGTTTCTTTCCATCTTTTGTTACTAGTTTACTTCTTACTTTTGTAAAATATGTTTCATCCAAATATACTGTACCGTCTAGTACAACATCGTTTTGTATTCCTTTTAAAACTTCGAATGTTTTGATCAGCCAATATTTCCCTGTCGTTGGTGAATTTCTATTATCGTAGGCTGTTGAATTTATAGAATGAAATTCAAACAAATGCAGTAAATACTCAATCCATTCTGAAATAGGAATTTTTTTTGAATCAAAGATTGTATTTGTCAAAGCTGTAAAGCGTTTACCACATTCTTTACAAATATATCTTTGTGTTCCATCTTTTTTATGGCCATATTTTGTAAAATCATTAGATTCACAGAATGGACATTGTTTTATGTCTAAAGAATTTATAAAT
>VOFI01003015.1_pt1 | contig 28117 bp, 49 predicted proteins | sample 5384131 | NCBI WGS metagenome assembly VOFI01 (sample SAMN12384728, study PRJNA508395) | human gut metagenome | isolation source: healthy gut H | host: Homo sapiens | reverse complement strand
CGTCGCGCACCATCGCGGGATACTCGTTGAACATGCGCGTGGTCGACTCCATGAAGTGCGGGAAGCGGCTGAACTGCCTGAGGTCCTTGAGAACGAAGCCGTCCTCGAGCGCGCGCGCACGTAGCCCGCAAGGCCCGCCTTGAGGTGTCACCCGCGTCGATGGCGCGAGCTGCCTCGATACCCGCCATCTGACCTGCAGCGATGGCATAGTCCATACCACGCACCTGGTAACCGAGGTTCACGCACATCATAGCCGATTCGCCGGGCGAGCAGCACGCCGTCGCCCGTGAGCTCGGGCATCATGTCGAGTCCTCCCTCGGGGACCATATGGCGGAGTGCTCGATCACCTTCGCGCCCTTGATGAGCGGGGCGACGGCGGGATGCCGCTTCAAATCCTCGAGCATCTGGTAGAGGGGGGTTTCGCTTGACTGCATGAGGTCGCCGATGGTGGCCACGATGCCGAGCGAGATGGACTCCTTTGTTGGTGTACATGAAGCCGCCGCCGATATGGCCGTGGGTCGCGTCGCCTGCGAACAGCCACGCCGCGCCCTCGTCATCGGATCCCGCCAAAAACGCGATCGGTGATGACCGAGGCGGGAAGCTCGAAGACCTGCTTGATGCCGACGGCCATGGTGGAGCCGGGCGGTTGAAGTCGACCGCCTGGTTCGTGAGCAGCGAGTTCACGCCGTCGCAGAGCAGGACGACCTCTGCCGTGATCTCATCCTCGCCCGCCTTCACGCCGCAGATCTTGCGGACTCATCGCGCACGAGCTCTTCGACGGCGATGCCGTAGATGAACTCCGCGCCCTCGTCCTCGGCCTTCGTGGCGAGCCATTGATCGAACACGCCGCGCAACACGGCGTAGGACTCCTGCCCTTCGACGTTCATGGCTTCGGAGGTGACGTCGACGGTGAAGTTAGCGTCGGGCGTGAGCATGGAGATGCGCTCGTGCGTGATCTTTCGCTCGAGCGGCGCCTCCTGCTCGAAATCGGGAAACACCTTTGCGAAGAGAATGGGTGTGATGCGTCCGCCGGTCATGTTCTTGGCACCGGCGAAATTGCCGCGCTCCACGACCAGGACGCTCTTGCCCGCCTTCGCGAGTTCGTAAGCAGCTACCGAGCCCGCGCAGCCTGCGCCGACGACGATAGCATCGAAATCTGCCATGTCATTCCTTTCTCATCGGATTAGCCGCGCGAAACGGGAAAACCGCGCGCGAGGAACTCGTCGCGCGGCGCGGTGACGCTCGCGACGATTCGGCCCGCACACCGCAAAGGGAGCGTGCGGAGGAGAAGCCGACCGCGGGGGCGGGAACGAACACACCCCCGCGGTGGCAGAGGGGTGATGCGCTGCTAGAGGGCCGCGGTCAAAGCCGCAGAACCTCTTTGATGTCGCCGACCAGGCCGAAGTCGCATTGCTTGAAAATAGGGGCGTTCTTGTCCTTGTTGACGGCGAACAGCGTCGTCGCGCGGTTGCAGCCGACCATATGCTGCATCTGGCCGGAGATACCGCAGGCCACATACACCTTCGGAGCCAGCATGAGGCCCGACACGCCGATGTAGACCTCGGAGGGAAGCCAGTCCACGCCCTCGGTGAGCGGACGGGAGCAGCCAAGACCCGCGCCGATCTTATCGCACAGCGCACGGGCGAGGTCGAGATCCCCCTTCTCAGCGAACCCGCGACCCGCGGCCACGACGGCTTCCGCCTTGAACAGGTCCACGCCGCTCTTCTCGACAGGCTTCGAGGCGACGAGCTTCAAAGGGATGCGCCGGGGCAACCCAAGCGACCTCCTCGACCGCGTTGGCGCCTGCGGCCTCGGCTCCGGCGAAAACATCGGATCCGATGGTGTAGATCGCGATGCCGAGCGCCTTCTGGATGCGCTCGCCGACGCCGCCGAAATACAGGCTCTTCGCCCCTCTTCGGTGGGGAGACGACGTCGGTGACGACGGAGGAGCCCGCATGAGCAGCGAGCTTTACCCGCGATGGACTTCATGCGACGCGTCGGCTCCACGAGCACGACCTCACAGCCCTCGGCGTCGAACACCGAGATCACGGTCTCGGCGGCGTCATCGTAGACGGCGCCTTCGGGAAGCGCGATATGAGCGATCTTGTCGGCGCAACCGCCCGACACCTCAAGATCGGCGATGGCGACGAGGACGACTTCATCGGCGATGGTGCGGGCGCCCGGCGCAAAGGGACAAAGCAGCGTCGGGTGCTCGGCGAGAACGAATGCCTTCATGTTATATACCCAGCCTTTCCTTACAGAGCCGCTTTAAGCGCGGCAGCAGCGAACTTCTCGATAGCACCGTCAGCGGAAGCGTCCAAGATCTCGAGCTTGCGATCGGCCTGCTCAGGGAGCCTTGCAGGAAACCACTTCGATGACGTTTGCAGGCGCGACGTCGGCGCCGGCGACGTCCATGGGCTTTTCCCGCGGCGAGGATGTCCTTCATGCGGGGATACGGGGATCGCGACGTCAGGCGTGACGGAGATGACGGCGGGAAGGGGGACCTCGACGACCTCGACGACGTCCTCCTCGAGCGTGCGCTCGACCTCGACAGGCGCCGTCTTTGGCGGTGATCTTGGTGACCGCGTTCACCACGGGAAGGCCAAGCTTCGACGCAAGCTGCACGTCGACTTGCTGGGCGTAGTTGTCGGCGGAGCCGTCACCGCAGATGACCAGATCGTAGTCCATGCCGGAGAGAACCGACGCAAGGGCCTCGGCGGTCGCGTGGGCGTCCATGTCGGCGTAGGCGTCGTCAGCGCGCATCACGAGGGTGTCGATGCCGCGCGCGAGAATGTTCTTCTTCAGCTTCGAGTCGTCGATCTTGGAAGCTCCGACGGTCACAGCGCACGTCGTGGAACCCTCGTTGTCGCTCGCGAGCTGCGCGGCAGCCTCGAGCGCGTTAAGGTCGTAGGCGGACACGATACGGTGGGCCTTGGAGAAATCCAAGGAGCCGTCACCTGCAACCTGGATGTCCTGATCATCAGGAACCACCTTGAAAGAAACAACGATGTTCATCTTCTCGTTCCCTTCCTTTTCTTGCTTTTCGCTTGCGGAACCTTAGCGACGGGGGCACGGCCCCGTCGACCGCGTCACAAGCCCCTCATTCTCAGAATCGGGTTCCTCGTTGGCGTTGAGGGAGTTTTGCACCTGACCTGCGCTGATGCATCGCAAAACAACCGCTATACCATCATTACTCAATTTCTTGCGATACCCCCGATATGCGGTAACGGCTCGCTCGCGCGCAACTGTCGATGCGCGGTGAAGGCGCCCGGAGATACGATCGATGCATCGAAACGCGAAGGGCATCAACGACCGCCCCGCCTTCTCGGCAGTCGTGTCAGCGCGTGCGATAAAACCCAACGTTGCAAGGAAAATAGGAGGAGCAATGGCAGATTACTTTGGCACCGACACCGTGGTATCCGATCTTCGCGAGGACGGCCTGTTGATCATCCGCATCAACCGTCCTGAGGTTGCTAACGCCCTCAACGGCGTGACCTCTCGCGCCATGGAGAACATCATGAACCACGCCGAGACGGACCCGGCAGTGCGCGCCATCATCGTGACGGGCACCGGCAAAGGTCTTCTGCGCCGGCGAGGATCTCTCCGAGCTTTCCGAGGGCGGCGAGTGCCAGACCGTTACCGAGCATGGCTTCGGCGGCCTGACCGCGCGCCTGTGCTCCAAGCCCGTCATTGCTGCTTGCAACGGCTCTGCTGCCGGCGGCGGCATGGAAATCGCCGTCTCCTGCGACATGGTCGTCGCCTCCGAGAACGCGCCAAGTTCGGCTGCACCGAGGTAGGGCTGGGCATCATCGCCTCCACCGGCGGCCTTGTGCGCCTCGCCCGCGATATCAACCGCAAGGACTGCATGGAGCTTCTGCTGACCGGCAAGAAGATCATGGCCTCCGAGGCGAAAGAACTCGGTCTCGTCAACTACGTCGTGCCCGCCGAAGAGGTCATGGACAAGGCGATCGAACTTGCCGAGCAGTGCCTGAAGAACGCCCCCCTCGCGCTGAAGTGGACCAAGTACATCGTGCACGCGGCCTCTCAGATGTCCGAGGAAGACGCGATGCGCTACTCCGACGCCGCATACCGCTTCCTCGAGAAGACCGCCGACGGCATCGAGGGCCCAGCTGCCTTCGTCGAGAAGCGCGCCCCCGCAATGGCAGGGGTCGCTAGCCCGTCGCGCACCGCGCTAGGATTCAGCTCACCCACCGCGCTTCCCCGATTTTCTCCCCCTCTCTCGGACAGGAAGCGGTTTTCTCAAACCCCGCGAACCGAACCTCTCTCCTTGCGGTTCGCGGGGTTCTATTTTTCATAACGCGAGATCATTCAGCAAGCCGAAGGAAGATCACGACCAGGGCAAGACACGCTACCGTAAGAACGGCGAGCATAGCGCCCGGACCCGCCCCCAGCATGGCGACGGCGCGGGCAAAAGCCCGAGAACGCAAACGCCGCGAGCTCGTAGCCTATGCGCTTTTCGGGATCAAAAGGAGATCTCGCCGCGTCGAACGCGCAGCATATGGTTGTCCCCAAAAGCACGAACGGCGAGAGAAGGAACGCCCCGAAACGGACCGGGTAACCTCGAGACCCGGCAAGCCGACGTGCCCTAAAAGCAGCGCCGAAAAGAAAAGAACCGCAATCTGAACGCAAAGCGCGACGAGGAAGCCGGGCGCAGCATCCAGCGCGAACAAGGGCGCAATCGAGAGAATCGACCGATGTTCTCGACCAACGTGAAAAACGAGGCGCCCCCTACAGCGAGCTCGACTCCTCGAGCGTCATATCCCGGGTCTCGGGCGCCATCGCAACCGACAAGGCGAAGCCGAGCACCACCAGCGCCGCCGCCGCGAGCATGGTCGGCCCGATGCCGAACATCGCCAGGCACAACGGCGTGGCGTAGGTCGCCAGCACGGTGCCGATACGCGAGAACGCGATGGCGATGCCGACGGCAGTCGCGCGAACCTCGGTTGGGAAAAGCTCGTTGGGATAGAGCCATTGCAGAATGCCCGCCCGCCGCTGAAAAAGGCGTACGAGCCAAACGCGACGACCACGACGAAAACAGGCGCGTCGGGGAACAGCCCCAGCACCACCAGGCCGAGCGCCATCATGGCAAGCGATCTGATGAGAAGAGGACGGCGTCCCATCGAGTTCAGCCAGAACATCGCAGGAATGGAACCGATCAGGAAAAACAAGCTCACAACGCTTTCTCCGAGAATCGCATCGGCACCTGCGCCCAAGCCGAAGGCGGTCATGATCTCGGGGCCGAACGTGTAGATGGCATACATCGGGGCGACCTGGCACAAAGTGAGGATGCCGAGGAACACGATGCGCTTGAGGTACCCGCCCCAGAAGATCTCGAGAACGCCGAGCTTCCTCTCGCTCGATTCGGGTACGGCAACGTCGATGTCGGCGTCGTAGACGAGCTTCATGACGTCGTGGGCCTCTTCGACCCTGCCGCGCTCGATGAGCCACAGGGGCGATTCCGCACGCGGCTGCGCCCGATGAGCAGAAACACGCAAATGGGCACCGGCGACGCGAGCATCCAACGCCATCCGTCCTTCACGCCGTAGAGCACATACCCCACCACGGCGGCGACCGTCGCGCCAAGATACCACGCGGCGGAGACAATGCCCATGTTGATCGACCTGCTCTTCTTGGGTGCGAACTCGGCGATGAGCGAGGTGGCTATGGGATAGTCGGCGCCGATGAACAGCCCGATGAAGAACCGCGCCGCCACGAACTCCCACGCCTGCATGGCGAACACGCTCCAAAGGGAGAAGACGCAGATGGCGAGCACGTCGACGATGAACATGACGTGCCTGCCGATTTTATCGGTGACGTAACCGCCGAGGATGGTGCCGAAGAAGATCCCGACGAGGACCGAGGCGCCGATGGCGGCGCTCTCCTCCGTGCTCAGCCCGAATGCGGGAACGAGCTGGGTGAGCGCGACGCCGATGAGGGAGAGGACGTATCCATCGAGGAAAAGAACCGCCGCTTGCGAAAAACGTGATCTTGCGAAGAGACGGCGTCATCGACACGTCGTCGAGGGTTTTCTTCGCGGTTTCCTTCACCGCGCCCTTCAACGATCCGCTCGCTTTCGCGACAACATATGCAGGCGAGCCGTCCACCTTGGTCTTCTCCTCAACACCGACCGACATACCTATCCTCCTCAGGTTGAAAACCGCGATCGCAGGCCTCTACGGAAGCGCCGCCGCATGATGCGAACCCCGGCGCACGGCCTCGCTCGCGGCCAAAAACGAGGGCGCGTCGCACCCCTTTGCACAAGAGCGCGACGCGCCTGCCCGTTCAACCTTAACGACGCACTCGCGCTATCCCCGGTCCCGTTTAAAACCCGTTACCTCCACTCGCAGATGCCGTAGTTCAGATGAGGCTTAACGCCCGTCTCGTCCGCGTCGGCATCGACGAGCTGGAACCTGATCTCGCCATCTCCCACAAACCACATGCGCGTCTCGAGCAGCGTACCCGGCAGCACCGGAGAGGTGATGCGCGTCTTGAAGCGGGTCATACGCTCGGGCTCACCTGGGAAAAACGAGCTGACGATATGGCGCATGGCGAATCCGCCGAGCGACACGCCGTGGGCGATAGGACGCGCCAACCCGGTCTGCTCGGTGTAGGACCAGTCGATGTGCTGCTGATGCCAGTCCCCATCAGACGGTAGATGAGGGGCATGTTCTCCGGGCATGCGCTCGCGCACGACCGCATCAGGCGCGCGATCGGGCATCTCCACGATGTCCTTCGGCGGACGAGGCCCGCCCCACCCTCCGTCGTAGATGCACACGTCCCATGTCTCGACCGTGCACAAGTGCGTGCCGTCCGCGCTGTACGAGCACCCGGTCTGCTTCGAGAGGCAACCGCGCCCCTCGCCGCGATCGTAGAGCGCGTCTTGGGTCACGAACGTCTCGATACGATCGTTCATCTTGAAAGGCGCGTGCAGCTTGATCTCGAAACCGTAATGAAGCGATCCTGCGTAGTCGTAACCGTAGTCGAGCGTGCGCGTCATCTCCTCGTTGACCGTCAACGGCACGCCGAATATCGGAAGGACCTTCAGATCGGGAGCCTCGGCATCGTGCTCGTTGACGTAGATGAGATCGGTCTTGCCGTCATAGCCCGCGTCAGCCGAGCGCGCAGATCTCAAGGTCTTTGAACGTGTACTGCGCACGAACGGCCCGAACCGCCTCCCGACGATTTCGGTGCTGATTGCCATAACCCACTCTCCTTTTCTACTTGAGAAGCTTCTTCTCGATCTTCATGCTGCACGTACGGGGAAAATCCGACACGATTTCGATATAAGAGGGGACCTTGAACGCTGCCATGGATCGCTCGCAGTAAGCGCGAACCTCCCTTCGCTTACCGACGCCCCGGCGACGGGCAAGACGAACGCTTTGACCGCCTGGTCGCGGATTTCGTCATCGACGCCGATGACGGCCGCCTCGGCGATGCGAGGATGCGCGGTCAAGACGTTTTCCACCTCAGTGGTGGAGATGTTCTCGCCCGCGCGTTTAATCATGTTCACCTTGCGATCGACGAAGTAGAACCATCCGGACTCATCCCGGTAACCCTTATCACCCGTGAAGACCCAACCGTCGTCGGTCATGGTCTTCGTCGTCGCCTCGGGGTCGTCGAAATAGCGAAGCATCACCGTCCGTCCCGAACACCGCGCACGCAGATCTCCCCCCACCTCGCCTGCGGGCAGAGCGCACCCTCGCTCATCGACGATCTCGACCTCGTAACCCAAGCCGACGCGCCCGACGCTCGGCCACCTGCGCTCGCCGACGGGTGGATCGGTGAGCACCCATCCCACCGTCTCGGTTGAGCCGTAAGTGTTTCTGAAGCGTCGCGCCGAAGCGCTTCTCGAAGGCGGTTTTCTCCTCATCGGACACGGGAAGAAAATACAGGATGTCGCGCAGTTTGTGATCGCGCTCGCCCTCCGCGCGGGGCTGAAGCATGAGCGTGCGCAGCATCATCGCCACGCATTGCGTGAGCGTCGCCTCGTACGATTTGATCTGACTCCAAAACGCGCTCGCGCTGTACTTCTCCACGACGATGAGGGTGGCGCCCGCGATGAGCACCGGCGTGAGCGCCGCAAGCTGGAAGTTGGAATGACATGCGGGCATCGTGGTCAGCATGCGGTCGTCGGGGCGCATGGACGTCTCCCCAGCAGCCGTAATGTCCCGAGAACACCAGGTTCGCATGAGTGAGCACAACGCCTTTCGGGCGCGACGTCGTACCGCTGGTGAAGATGATCTCGCAGGGATCGAGCGCCTCAACGCCGCGATCGCACGCGAGACGGGTCGGCTGGGCCGCGCACAGATCATCGAGGAAAAGCTCGCCCGTGCAACGCTCGCGCGCGCCACCACGAGGCCTTTGGGCAAATACCCGTCCGCCCGATGGCGCGGTACAGATCGCAATACGCCTTCTCCACCACCGCGAGCGTGACGCCGCACCGCCAAGCGCGTACTGCACTCCTCGCGCAGGTACTGCTCGTTCATCGGTACCGTCACGGCACCGATCTTCGCTAAGCCGAAAAGGCAGATCATGAACTCGGGGCACGTCCTCATCTGAACCGCGACGCGTTCGCCCTTCTCGACGCCGAGTGCGACAAAGGCGTTCGCCGCCCTGTTTATCAGCTCGTCGAACGCGGCGTAGGTATACGACGTCACCTCGCCGGATCGGCTCTGAAACGTAAGAAACGTATGGTCGCCGCGCACACGCGCCTTCTCGGCCCATACGCTGACGAGCGTTTCGCCCCCCACGATATCGCACACCGTTATCGCCCCTTCCGATGCAATGCAAGCGCGTCAGCGAGCTTCGCCCGCATCAAATTCAACCGAGTCTGCTTTCGCGCGCCCTGACCCCCCGGACGGTAACGCGCGAAAGCAAGCTCCGTTCATTTGCGCGGCTGCCTCCGGTTCGGCGTCGCGGACGCTGCCGCGCCGCCGAACCGAGAGCCGTGATACGCCCAATCTGCTGCAATGCGCCATACAGCCCGACAAGGCGCTTCAGACCCGTTTAGGACATCTTCACGATGCCATCCTCAGCGAGCTTCTCAACCTGCTCGGGGGTGTAGCCGAGCTTTGGTGAGGACGTCCATGGTGTCGCCGCCCTGATGGGGCATGGGACGCCAGATCTGTCCGGGGTTGTTCTTGAACTTGGGGGAACACGCCCAGGCCGTGGAAGGTCTCGCCATCGGCGGTCTCCCAGTCGACCCAGGTGTCGCGCAGCTTGAGATGCTCCTCCTCGACGAGCTCCTCGAAGTCGTTGACGACCTGCGCCGCGATGCGGTGAGCGGCGAAGTCCTCTTCGATCTCGAACTTGAGTGCTCGAGGCAGTACTTCTCGAACGCAGCCTGGATCTCTTCGGCATGCGGGTTGGAGAGCCACAGACCCGAGGTGTCCTCGGGGATTGCCTCGGTGCCCCACAGATGACCCAAGCCGATGGTCTCGAGGAAGTATTTGTTCTGGTCGACGCCGTACAAGCACACGCCCAAAAAGCCGTCCTTGCACTTGAACTCGCCGATGCCGCAGAGGTTCTGGTTGCGGGCGCCGGGACGAGGCCACTTGATGCCCTCGTTAAGATAGTCGACCAGGTAGTACTGGCCGATGGCCAGCAGCGTCTCGTACATCGCGAGGTCGATGCTCTCGCCCTTGCCGGTCTTCTCGGCCTTGTAAAGAGCCGCCAAAGCCGAAGAGCAGATCATCAGCGTGTTGAAGTAGTCGCCTGCGTAGGGTCCGGGGAGCATGGGCTGCTCGGGCGTGCCGTTCTGCATGATGATGCCCGAATAGGCCATAACCGTCAGGTCGTAAGCGGCGCGCTTGACCATCTTCGGGATCGCCCGTCTGACCGAAGCCGGAGATGTGCACGATGACGAGCTTGGGATTGATCTCCCACAGCACCTCGTCGGTGATGCCCTTGCGCGCCCACGTGCCGCCCTTGGAGGCCTCCATGAAAATATCGGCGTCCTTGATCATCTCCAAGAAGATCTTCTTGCCTTCCTCGGAGAAGTAGTTCAGGGCAACAGAGCGTTGGTTGCGGCGCTCGGCCTGTTTGATGTAGGCGGTGTCGCGGATGGTGTCGCCTGCGCCCGTGTTCTCGAGCCAGATGACGTCAGCGCCCCAGTCGGCCATCAGGTCGGCGGCCTTCGGGCATGCCAGCTCGACGGCGGCATAGACGACCTTCACGCCGTCGAGGCAACCGAAGGACGGCTTGTTGGTTTCAAGAGACATGTTCGCTTCCTTTCACTTTGCCGAGGGCTGCGCCCTCGAAACGTTGGGATAAGGTGCCGCGCGAGTTTCGACGCCCGCGCGGCGTTAAGAACGCGCGCCCTACGCGCGGTACTTCTTCAGCTCGGACTTCGCTGCCGCGAGGATCATCATCTCGTCGGTGCCGCCGAGACGCGGTCGACGCGCAGGTCGCGCCAGATACGCTTGATGCGATGCTCGCCGGCGACCGCAACGCCTGCGAGGATCTGCATAGCGTCGTCGACGACCTCGAATGCGGAGTTAGCGCAGTAGTACTTGCACATAGCAGCCTCGCCCGGAGTCGAATGCGCCGCCGTTGGCGTCGGCGTTCCATGCTGCTTCGTAGAGCATGTTCTTCATGTTCTTAAGCTTCATGGCCATCATCGCGACCTTCTCCATGTTGAGCTGCTGGCGGCCGATCGGCTTGCCGAAGGCGATGCGCACGTTGGCATGCTTGCACGCATCCTCGTAGCAGGCGATGGCGGTGCCGTAGTCGCAAGCGCCGACAAGCCAACGCTCGAAGTTGAAGTCGGTGATGCCGCGGTTGAAGCCGTTGCCCTCCTTGCCGAAGATGTCCTTCTCCTCGAGCTCCACGTTGTCCATGTAGACCTCGCAGCAGCTGTCCATGCGCAGGCCCAGCTTGGTCAGCGGGGACAGCTTCACGCCCGGCTTGGACATATCGAGGAAGAACTCGGTGAAGGTGTCCGGGTTGTCAGCGTCGCGCGCCATGATGACCAGGTACTTCACGCCGGCGGACGAGGTGATGAAGGTCTTGGTGCCGTTCAGGTAGATTTTGCCGTTCTCGCGCTTGTAGGTCGTCTGCAGCGCGGCGACGTCGGAACCCGCACCCGCCTCGGTGCAGGCGGAGTTCCAGATCTGCTCGCCGGAGCCGAGCGTGCACATGACAGCGTCGATCTGCTCTTGGGTTCCCCTCGCGGATAATGGTCTCGAATCTGGGCAGCTGGTAGAGAACGTAGGTGGGGGGCGCCGTAGCGACCAAGCACCTCGTAGATCGCCATCAACGTGACGGCAGGCTGCTCGAGGCCGAGTCCGCCATGGCTCTCGGGAAGCATGATCTGGTCGAAGCCGAGTTCGCACAGACCGCGGATCCAGCGAAGCGGGTAGACGTGCTTCTCGTCGCACTCGGCGAAGTACGCCTCCCAGTTCTCGCTCTCCATGTACTCGCGGTAGCTATCAACGATAAGCTCCTGCTCGTCAGTCAGTTTGAAGTCCATTTTTCCTCCTTAGATATCCAGGTTTGGCATCAGCGTTATCCCAAACGCTGCTATCCCTGACGTAAACGCGCGATCCGCTTACAGACCCAGCTGCTGGCGGAAGAACGTCGCTGCGTGCTCGAGGGCGTCGTTGGCCTCGTCGAGCATCCTCGTGTAGTGCAAAAACGCGTGAATGACGCCTTCGAACATCTCGTAACGATGCGGAATGCCGTGCTCCTCGCAGATGGCGGCAAGCGCCGAGCTGTCATCACGCAAAGGATCGAACTCGGCTGCCGCGATATAGCACGCGGGCATGTCATGCGTCATGTCGTTGAGAAGCAGATTCGCGTACGGGCTGGTCTGAAGCTCGTTCACGTCCTCGGCGTACAGGTCTTTGTACCAAAGCCATTCGGACTCGGTCAGACCGTCCCACGGGCCGCCCAGCAAACGCTGCGACGCCGAATCGGCGAGGCCGTACCAGCCGTAGAACAAAAGCAGGCACTTCACGAATTCAGAGCCGCCCATCTCGCCGCGCAGGTACATCGTGGCCGCAAGACCGAGATGCGCACCGCCCGAATCGCCCGCAAAACCCAAGCGCGCGCCGTCGATGCCGAGCTGCGCGCCGTTGTCGTGCACGTACTTGGCTACCGCCGCGACCTTCTTGAACAGCCGAGGGGAACTTAGCCTCGGGGGACAAGCGGTAATCGACCGCAGCAACGGGAACGCCGACTTTTTCAGCCAGCACACGGCAGATACGATCATGCGTCTCGAGATCGCCCAGCACGAACCCGCCGCCGTGCGCGTAGACGATTGCCGGGCGGAAACGCGCCCCTCTGCAATCAGCTTCGGCTCGCGTCGCGACAGGGTAGTAATAGCGCACCGCGATAGGGCCGTGAGGCCCGTCGACCTGCCCATCGACGGTTTCGGCCATGACGGGACCGCCTTGGATCCAGTACTGACGACCGGCGACGTAATTAAGGCGCATCTGCTCGAATCCCGCGCTCATGTCGTTCGCATCGCCTGCGAGCTCGTCTTCCTTGGCGAGCACGGCGGTCATACCGGATTGAGCTTAGCGAGAACATCGATCTTGTTCATTGCTTTAAACCCCTCACTCATCGAAATGAGAACCAATCGTGGAAAGAGAGGCGTCGACCGCATCAGACGAAGGCTGTCGACGCCTCAGCGCATCGAGGTGCTACTCTTCGGTCTTGCGCTCTGCAGCCTCGGCCGCCATGTTCTTCTTCATGGCGCGGCGCGTCATGACCAGGCAGAAGCAGCCGACAGCGGCGAAGACGATCAGGATGAGGAAGATCGAGTTGAAGGCGCCGGCCCCCTGCGCGTCGATCATGCCGCCGAACCAGGTGTGGATGAACGCGTCGGGCATGAAGCCGATGACGGAGAGAATGCCCGAGGCGGTGCCGAAGATGCCCATGGGAACCTTCGCCTCGGTCAGAGGAGAAGAGCCGATCGAGAACGCACCGTAGGTGAGGAAGCCTATCACGACGACCAGCACAGCGACGGCGACGACCATGCCCGCGTCACGCGGAAGCACGATGAAGGCCGCCAGCACGATGGCGCTCGCCGCGAAGAAGATGAGGATCGACTTCGAGGGGCTCTTGAGCTTGTCGGCGAAAAAAGCCCGCGACAGGACCTGCGACAAGGCCGATTCCGTAGGTGCGGATGAGGCCGACGATGGACACGATGGCAACCGGAGCCGCGAAGCAGGTGGTCATGAACGGCGTGGTGTAGGTAACGCCCATGTAGACGGAGTAGATGCAAAAGTAAGCGAGGCACGCCCACAGAACGCCCGGTGCTTGACGGCTTGCGCGACCTCGGAGAGGCTGAACATCTTCGCGTCTTTGTTGATCTCGCCCTTGAAGTTCGGATGAAGATGAAGGACAGCACGCCGAGGATGGCGATGAGCACGCCGAGGAACACCAGCAAGATTTGAATACCCTGGGACGCGTCGGCGATAGCAGAGACGATTGCGGTGTTGATGAAACCGATGATGAGACCCGCCGCGCCGTAGATGGAGTAGCTGATGCCGATCTTGGAAGCGTACTCGTCCTCGGAGCAGCACAAGCGCACGATCTTGAAACGCGTGCCCCACCAAATGAGGATCGAGGTGATGCCGAAGCCGACGAACAGAATGTAGAGCATCTGAATCGAAGGGAGCATCGCGTAGACGAACGTCAGCACTGCGGTCGCGCCGAAACCAACCCAGGACAACGTGCGCATGCGGACCTTGTCGGCGATGATGCCCGCAGGCAGATACGTGATGACCGCCGTGATGGCGTAGCAGGACAAAAAAGAGCACCGAGATCGGCGTTAGTGCACCCGAGGCCCTGCATGAGGGGCTCGTAGAACACGTTCTTCAGATAGACCGGCGTGTAGATGATGGACGAGCCCATCGAGACGAGGATGATGAGGAACCACTTATGAAGACCCGTCAGGTCCTTATAGGTGACCTCACCCTTGCTCTTAGCAAGCAGCGACATTGTCTTTCCTTTCTTCGCGCATTCCACCGCCCGAATTCCCCTACGGGCGACCTGTGGCGTGATTGTGTTCCGCCAGAGCATGAATGCGCATCGCAAAACACCCGCGATCGCCGACTTACTCCGTTTCTCGGGGATCTGAAAGCATCGCTACTTAATAATTAGTGAGGTCTCAACGATGCAGCGATGATATAGTACCTACATCGAAAAAGACCAGTTCAGAGCTATAGTGGAGAGTGATCATCGTGTCAGATCCAGCTACAGTCGGACAAAACGCCGAAAATGCGGCGAGGGAGGGAGACGAGGGGGCGCGCAGGGGGCGCACCGCGCTGGCCCGCCCTGAAATACGTGGGATTTGCCCTTTTGTTGGCGTGGCACTACTGCCTTTGGTTCATTTCGGACATATTCATCGACACCGAGCTGCTCGATGCGAAGGTGACCACCGCATGGCTCGTGAACCTCGGCGCGACGGTGATATCGCTCGCCGTCATCGCATTGCTGCTCGGTAGAAAAAAGCACCTTACCGGCAAATGGCATCTCCACCTCATCGCAGCGATAGGGATGACGGTCTGCACGCTCGCCCTCACGCTCTCGCCCCATCTCGTGGAGACCCCCTTCTCGCCTATCTGATATCGGCCGTCCCTCGGGCCTTTCGAGGCCATTCTTTGGACGCTTTGGGGCGAGCATTACGCGCGCAACAAGGGGACGCTTCTCCATGACCCACATCGGTACGGTGTTCGGCATCACCTTGCTTCGACGATGGCCATCACGCTCGTGCTTGCCCGACGTTTTCGCCGTCGCGTTCACCTCGGCGCTTCCGATCGCCTCGGGCTACCTGTATTGGCGCGACGCCCGCTGCAACGAGAAGCCCTTCCCTCCCCTGTTGCCCGAAAGCGCCTCGAAGGGCGCGATGAAGAGCATCTCCATCGTCTGCGTGATCTCGTTTCTCGCCTCGATCGCCTGCTACTTCCTCGCGGCCATCATTCCCTGGGAGATCCTTCCGACGCGCGACGTGAGCTTCACCATCGGCGTCATGGTAGGCTCGGTCCTCCTGCTCGTCATCGCCGGGCGTCTGCCATGCCTCGCGAAACAAGATAGACGTGTTCAAGCTGTTTCCCATCCTGCTCGTCATCATCGTCGTCGCATTCGCGCTTGAACTTGCCGACCAGACGCTGTACTTCCCCTCGTTCATCCTCGCTCTCGGCGTTTCCTCGATCCTCGAGATCACGCTCATCATGTACTTCGGCATCCTCACGTCGAAAGGATACGTGGCGCCGGCGCTCGCCTTCGCGCTTTCCGCAGGCTCCATCCGCCTCGGCATCGGCATCGGCAACGGATTGGCGCGCGGCTACGAGGGCAACCCTGCGTTCGCCGCCGCCTGGACGCCTGAGACCTGCCTTATCTTCATCGGCCTGCTAACGATGGTGCTGGTACCGCTCGTACGCCAGGAGTACGCCATCACTTCGCTCACGACGACGCCCCCAGACCGCATCCGAGCTCGACTCGATCTGCAATGAGGTGGCGCAGGAGTTCAAGCTGTCCGCGCGGGAAGGCGAGATCCTCCATCTGCTCGCGTACGGGCACACCGCTGACAGCATCGCGAAAAAACTCGTCATCTCCCCTACACGGTTAACACGCACATCCGCCATATCTATGAGAAGATGCAGATCCACAAGCGCGCCGAGCTATTGAACTACATCAACATGAGACGATCGGACTTTTAGCCGAGAACGCGCGGCTTCAAACGAGGCTGCACCCGATGCCCCGAGATATGCATCGGAGAGGAAAATGCAGCACACGATCCCGAGGGACAACGAAGCCGCACGGAAGCCGAAGCCCCTCGAATCACCGAAAGCACCCGACTTGAGACCGATATTAAAAGATACTTCGCGGGGGCGCTTTTGATTGAAGTCGAAACCAGCCGAACAGGACGCGACGAATGCGCTGAGGCTACCTGCCCGCAGCCACCAGTTCCACGGCCATCTCGCGCAGCTTGAACTTCTGCACCTTCATGGACGGGGTCATGGGGAAGTCGTCGACGAAGAAGACGCGCTTTGGGCACCTTGTAGCGCGCGCGATACGCGGGATGGACCACTCGCGCACGTCCTCTTCGGTCATGTCCTCGTAACCCGGGCGCGTGCGGATGAACGCACCGACGATCTCGCCGTATTTGGCGTCGGGGATGCCGATCACCTGCGCGTCGAGCACGCCCGGCATGCCGAGCAGGAAGTTCTCGATCTCGAGCGGGTAGACGTTCTCGCCACCGCGGATGATCATGTCTTTAATGCGGCCCGTCACGCGGTAATAGCCGTCCTCGTCGACCATGCCCAAGTCACCGGAGTGCAGATACCCGTCCGCGTCAATGGCCTCAGCAGTCGCCTCGGGCATCTTGTAGTAGCCCTTCATGACGTTGTAGCCTTTTGCAGCACAGCTCGCCCGGCTCTCCCGGACCGCAGATATGCCCGTCCGACGGATCGATCACGCGCACGTCCACGGGCGGGTGCTTGCGCCCGACCGTCTCGCATTTGTGCTCGATATCGTCATCGGCGGAGGTCTGCGTGAACACGGGCTGGTCTCGGTCAGACCATAGCAAATAGTGACCTCGCGCATGTTCATGCGATCCATGACCTCGCGCATGGTCTCGGGCGGGCACGGGCTTCCCGCCATGAGGCGGTGCGCAAGCTCGACAGGTCGAACTTGTCGAAGTCGGGATGGTTGAGCTCGGCGATGAACATGGTCGGGACGCCGTACACGGCGGTCGCACGCTCCTTGTGAAATCGCCTGCAAGACGAGCTCCGCGTTGAAGTCCTCCACGATGATCATCGTGAGCGATGCGTCAAGCACGCCATCACACCCAGCACGCAGCCGAAGCAATGGAAAAACGGCACGGGCAGCGTCACGCGATCAGGCGCGCCGAGGCGCTGGCCCTCGCCGATGTAGAAGCCGTTGTTCAAAATGTTGCGGTGCGTCAGCATGACGCCTTTCGGGAACCCGTGGTCCCGGAGGTGTACTGCATCATGACGACATCGTTGTTGTCGAATTGCTCGCGCGCCCGCTCGAGTGAGTCCTCGGGCTGATGCTGACCGAGCAGCATCAGCTCCGAACGCTGTAAAACCCGCGATGCTTCTCCGGCCCCATGTAGATGAGGTTCTTGAGGCAGGGGAACTTCTCGCTTTCGAGGTACCCGCGCTGCTGCTCGAGCGACTCGGGCACCAGATCGCGGATGATCTTGATGTAGTCGACGTCGCGGTACGCGTCGATGACGCACAACGCCTTCATGTCGGACTGTTTGAGCACGTAGTCGAGCTCGTGGCTCTTGTAGACGGGTTCACCGTGACCATGACCACGCCGATCTTCCGTGGCGTACATGAAGGTGAGCCAGTCGGGGATGTTGCGCGCCCATACGCCCAGGTGGTCGCCGGGCTCCATGCCGATGGCGAGCAGGCCCTTGGCGAGGTTGTCGGTGCGCTCGTCAAACTCGGCGTAAGTCCAGCGCAGATCGCGGTCGGGATAAACGACGAACTCATGATCGGGATCGATGGCAACCTGATCGCGGAAGTAATCGCCGATGGTCTTCTCGGAGTGCAGCGGATAGTCCCTGCGCCCCGGGACGGGTTGGTTTTTGGTCGGTCATGAAGCAACCTCCTAGATGGGCGTGTACACGACGGCGAGGAACTTGGCCTTCTGACCGTCATGGGCGCGAACCTGATGCGGGACGATGGAATCGTAGTAGATGGACTCGCCGGGATGGAGCACGATGAGGTCGGAGCCGTACTCGATCTCGACGCAGCCCTCCATGCCGAACAGCCATTCCTCGCCCTCATGCCCGACCAGCTCGTGCTCGGTTTCCTCGGAGGGGTCGACCGTGATGATGAACGGATCCATATGACGCGAAGGACGTCCCGCAGCCAAGCTGAAGTAAGATAGCTCACCTGCATCGCTCGAGGTCTGCAGCGACTTCATGCGCGCGACCTCTTCCATCTGATCGACGTTGATGTAAGCGGGCCCGAACGCCTCGTCATCATCCATGAGAGTGCCCAAACGTACGCCGAGGGCACGCGTGATCTTGATAAGAGGAGCAAGCGAGGGCGGAAGCTTTCCGTCCTCAAGGCCTTCAATCACCGAGAGTTCGCAACCGCAACGATCCGCAAGATCCTGAGCGGAAAGATGGTGCGCCTCGCGCAGCGTGGTGATCTTCTTGCCGAGCTTGTTCTCTTCAGTCATGCTTACCCTTTCTCTCGACGCGAGCTTGCACGCACTCGCGTATTGAGCGTTATTATCCTCTAACAGAAGTTTCTGAAACGTTAAAACTTTGGCAACAAGCCGCAAGGGCAGACCGGATGCGTCGCTTGCGGCTTTAAAGGAAGCTAAACGTCCAAGGCGGCGTGATAGGCCGTGTAGACCGCGTTCGTGATGTTCGCCGGCCGCACCGCATCGCCCACGACGCGCACGAACGGCGCAACGTCGAGCAGATCGTCCGCCGCATCCCGACGCGCACGCTGGCCGATGGCGCACACCACGGTGTCGCAGGGGATCAACCGCTCGCCGGCATCGGTTTCGATCACGACGGCATCGGGCAGAACCTCCTTCGCGCGACCGCCGCACACCACATCTATCGGGCGCGCCGCTATCTCGTCGAGGAGGATGGGACGATGGCGGATGTTCGCGTCGAGGGCAAGTCCGTCGCGCATCTCGACGAGGTGAACGCGGCGACCCTCGTCGGCCTGGAGGATCGCACACTGCAACCCGTGAGGCCGCCGCCGATGACGACGACCTCCTCGCCGACCTCGGCGTGATCGAGGTAGAGATCGTCGATGGAAAGCACCGGGCGGCATTCGCCACGGGAACAGGCAGGCTCAAAGCCTCCGACCCCCACCGCGACGATGCAGGCGTCGGCGGCGAGACACTCCGCGAACGCCGCATCGACACGCGTGTTCAGACGAATGTCAACGCCCGCCTCCTCGCACAGGCGCGCGTACGTGACGCCAAGTTGGTACATGTCCTGCTTGAACGGCAGCGCGGCCTCGGTGCGCAAAATGCCTCCGAGTTTCCCCTGCTCTTCGCAAAGGACGACCTCATGCCCCGCGCAGGGCGGCGGTATGCGCCGCGACCATGCCCGCAATGCCGCCGCCGACGACGAGCACGCGTTTTCTCCGAGCCGCAGGCACGACATCGAGGCCCCTCCAGCTCACGTCCGATGCGCGGATTAAGCGCGCAACGCCGCGTCTGGGTTACGGGGCGCTCCGCCATGCAGACGAAGCAGCGCATGCAGCGGACCACCTCGTCTCCCCTGTTCGCCATCACCTTGTTCGGAAGCTCGGGATCCGCGAGAAGAGCACGTCCCATGACCACCAGATCGGCCTGCCCGTCGGCGATGATGCGCTCCATCTGCGCAGGGTCGGAAAGTCCGCCGATGGTGGCGACGGGCTTGCTCACGTGCTTTTTGATCTCCGCCGCAAGGTAGACGTTGCACCCGTGATCTTTGAACATGGAAGGATGCGTGACGGAGAAGCCGAACTGGTACGACCCGGCCGAAACGTGGATGATGTCGACGAGATCCTCGAGCGCCCGGGCGATGCGGCACCCCTCTTCAAGATCGTAGCCGCCCTCAGAACAGCTCCGCACCGCTCATGCGAAGCTCTATGGGAAACCGCGGTCCCACCTCGTTGCGCACGGCGGTCAAAACCTCGCGGGCGAAGCGCACACGCCCTTCGAGATCCCCTCCGTACTCGTCGTCGCGATGGTTGAAATACGGGGAGAGAAACTGATTGACGAGCCATCCGTGTCCGGCATGCACCATGACCATGTCGAAACCCGCGCGCTTCGCAAGCGATGCCGCTTGCGCGTACGCAGCCACGATCGAGGCGATCTGCTCCCTGGAGAGAGCGCGGACCGCGATGCCGTCAGGGCGCACCCCGTCGGAAGGACCGTACTGGCGCAACGCGCCTTTTCCCTTTTTGTCGACCATGTACGTGCCCGCGTACTGGCCCGAATGCGACAGCTCGATCGAGGCGAGCGAGCCGTGCCGCTTGATGGCGTCGGCGACGTAGGCGAAGGCGCCGAGCTGCCCCGCACCGTTAGAGACAGGTGAAGCATCTGGGGAGCCGTCGGTCTCAGGATGGACGACCAGCTCGCTCACGGTGACGATAGCGGCGCCCCCTTCGCACGCGCCTCGTAGAACCCGAGCGTGCGCGGTCCGGGCGTGCCCTCCCGCCGTGACGTCGGTCGCGCCGAGCGGCGCCGAGCACATGCGGTTGCGCAGCCTGACCCCTCCCGCTATCTCAAGCGGTTCGCATAGATGCGGATAATCACGTTTCATATCTACCCCCTGAACTTCCGTATCAGCACGCGGAACGATTACGGCGATGCACCGTTCGCCCGGCCGTCGCGCACCCGGGCAAACGACGCCACGGCGCAAGGCGAGAAGAGCCCGCATGCTCCGTGCGGCACGGGACAAGCCATGCGCACGGCAAATTCATGGTAAACCCCCGAAGGCGGTGCGCAAGATGAAGTTGGGAAGATAGACGAAGAATTAACGACGATGCGACAGAAGACGGTTGAGCGTTAAGGTAGGCCTTCGTCGCCGAGACGACGATGTCCCCGTCGGTACCGCGGCCGGTGAACACCTCGCCCGTGCCCGCCTTCACGCGAACCGTCACCTCGCCGAGCGCGTCGATGCCGCGCGTGAGGCGAGGTCACCGCGAACTCGGTCAGGTCGTTTTCCACTTCAACGATCTGGTTCACGGCTTTGTAGGCTGCGTCGATCGGCCCCGTGCCGAAATCGCACACGGTGACATCAGCCCCATCCGGATTGCGCAGCGTCAAGGTCGTAGGCTTCAAGGAAATCCGCAGCTGATCTGAATGCTTTGCAAGGTGTAGAGCGCAGACACCTCGCGGTCTCTCTCTTGATCAGCGACTCGGAGATCCTCGTCGTAGACCTCTTTCTTCTTATCAGCCATGTTGAGGAACGACTCGTAGATCTCGTCAAGCTCCGCAGGCTCGAACTCGTAGCCCAGCTCGACCAACCGATGCTTGAGAGCCGCGTGCCCGCTGCGCGCGGTCAACACGATGCGGCTCGCGTTCGCCCCCACCTCCGCAGGGTCGATGATCTCATAGGTCTCGCGCCTCTTTCAGCACGCCGTCTTGATGGATGCCCGAGGAATGCGAGAAGGCGTTCGCGCCCACGATGGCCTTGTTCGCCTGCACGCCCATTCCCGTGATGGAAGACACGAGCTGCTCGCGCGCGTGAGCTCGCGCGCATTGACGTCCGTATGCGCATCGAGCTCGCCGGCGTGCATGCGAACGCCATCACGATCTCCTCCTCGAGGGCGGTGTTGCCCGCGCGCTCGCCGAGTCCGTTGATGGTGCACTCGACCTGGCTCGCGCCGCAACGCACCCCCTCGAGAGCAAGCGCGCCGTGGCCATGCCCAAGTCGTTGTGACAGTGAACCGACACGACGACGTCCTCGATTCCCGCGACGTGCTCCATGAGGTAGCGGATGCGACGACCGAACTCGTCGGGAAGAGAGTAACCCGTGGTGTCGGGGATGTTGACGACCGTCGCCCCCGCCTTGATGACCGCCTCGATGACGCGGGCGAGAAACCCGTAGTCCGAACGCCCCGCGTCTTCGGCGTAAAACTGGACGTCCTCGACGAAGCGCTTGGCGTAGGCGACCGAGTGAACCGCGCGTTCGATGCACTCCTGCTCGGTGATGCGAAGTTTGTCGCGAGATGCGTCGGGCTCACGCCGAGCCCGGTGTGAATACGCGGTCGCTTCGCCGTCTTGAGCGCATCCGCCGCCGCATCGATGTCACTGTCAACCGCGCGCGTCAAAGCGCAAACCACCGCCGCGTCACCGGCAAGTTCACCGATGGGCGGACGCTTTGAAGTCCCCGCGGGCTTGACACGGGGAACCCCGCCTCGATGACATCGACGTTCATACGGAGAAGCTCGCGGGCGACGACCAGCTTCTCCTCCGTGTTCATCGACGCGCCGGGGACTGCTCCCCGTCGCGTAACGTGGTGTCGAATACGTGAATCTTACGAGTCATCGCTGACGTTCCTTACAACGTGGGCCAACCGAGCGAAGCCGCGTCTTCGCTTCGCCGTAGGCGATGATAGCACGCGCGGGGAAAAAAGGTGGTCCTTCGAAAGAGTTGCGAGGACCCGCTGAAAGCAAGACGCGCCCCGTCTCCTTGCGACCATGAGCGAGGCCGAACGGAAACGGGGCGCAACGCGGAAGGAAGGGGCGGCTGCGGGCGTGCCGTCGAAACGACAGGCGATAGATGTCCGCGGCGAGCTCCGGCCTACAAGCTCAGCACCCAAGGTTCTTCAAATCGATGGCGGCGCGCAGGTCGGCGACCACCTCATCAGAATGAACACAAGCGCGCATTGGTCGGCAGCGTTCGTGCCGATCTGCATCGTGGTGATGTTGATGCCCGCCTCGCCGAGAATGGTGCCGATAACGCCGATGCGGCCCGGCGCGTCCGTAGCCTCGAACACAAAGAGAGTCCTTCGCAGGCGCGATGTCGATCTTGTACCCGAGCAAAGACACCAGACGCGGCACCTGCTCTACCACGCCGTACGAGTCGATGCCACCTCAACGCCGTCAGCGACCACGCGCACCGTCGAAGCCGCGCGCGCATCGGGATGGGCGGTGGTGTCGATCTTGATGCCATGGCGCGACGCGACCGAATCGACGTTTGCCGTGGTGACGGAGTTGACGCGGCGGTACGAAAAGCGCCCCGTCGAGCGTGGCGGCGACGAGCATGGCGGGATCGGATCCCGCGATGGCACCCGCAAGCTCCACACTCACCTCGGTCGGGATGCCGCCGAGAACCTGAGCCGCCACGCGGCCCATCATCTTGCACGCGGGGGGACGAACGGTCCGAGCACGTCGAGCACCTCGGGCGACACCGGCGATACGTTGATCGCGGTCGGAACGATGGATCCCTCCAAGCCCGCCCAGACATACTTCGCGATCTGCGTACCCGCGCGCACCTGCGCCTCGCGCGTAAGCGCGGCGATATGCGGCGTGAGAACCGCCGCGTCGAGCTCATGCAAAGTCGAGGACGTGCACGGCTCCTCCTCGTAGACGTCGAGGCCCACGGCGAACATCTTGCCCGCCGCGACGAAGTCGGCGAGCGAATCGACGTCGTAGATGCCACCGCGCGCCGTGTTCACCAAGACGACCCCGTCTTTCATGGCGGCGAACTGCTCCGGGCCCGAACATGCCGATGGTCGTTGCGGTCTTCGGCAGGTGAACGGTGATGAAGTCGGCCTCGGCGATGGCCTCCTCGGTGGTGTCGTAAAGCTTGACGCCGAGCTGCTCGGCGCGATCGGGGCTGCAATACGGGTCGCATCCGATAAGCCGCATGCCGAAAGCACGCGCACGCTCGGCGACCAAGCCGCCGATGCGACCGAGGCCGAAAATGGCAAGCGTCTTGCCGTACAACTCGGTGCCCGTGAAGGCGCCGCGCTCCCACCGCCCTGCGTGCATTGACGCGTTAGCCTGCGGAATACGACGGGCGGCGGACAGCATGAGCCCCATGGTGGTGCTCCGCCGCCGACACGATGTTCGACGTCGGCGCGTTGCAGACGATGACGCCGGCGTCGGAGGCGCACTCGACGTCGATGTTGTCGACCGTAACGCCCGCGCGCCCGATGATCTTCAAATTGGAAGCCGCGTCGATGACCGCTTTGTCAACCTTGGTCGCCGAGGCGCACGATGAGCGCATCGTAAGGGCGATGCGCTCGATGAGCTCCCTCATGGTTCATGCCGAGACGAACGTCGACCTCGTAGCCATGTCGCTCGAATGCCGAGGCACTCATCGGCCACCTTCTCGGTAATTAGAATCTTCTTTGTCATGACAACCTCGTCAATCGGCTTCGCAACGCCGCTGCAAAACCAGCGCATGATGTTTTACGCGTTTCCCGTTCGAACTTGTCCATGAAGGCGACGAGGCTTCGACGCCCGCCTTCGGCATCGCATTTATGATACTCTGGCATACCGCCGACGCTTCGATGCCTTGATGGACTCAGGCCGGCGCCTTTCGCCTCGGCGATGAACTTCGCATCGAGATCAGCGTCGCGGTGATGAACGGGACGTTCATGAGGGATCGATTCTCCTTGCGCGCCGTCGCGGTGAACAGCATCGACTGGTCGAGGAAATCGTAGAGCAACCGGGCCTTGTCGCAGATTGCGCTGCGCCATGACCTCGAGACCGCCCATCTCCTTGAGCCATTTGAAGACCAGGCCGCAAATGTAGATCCCGTAAGCGGGCGGGGTGTTCGAGAGGCTGCCCGCATCAGCTTGCGTCTTGTAGCGCATGATGGGTCGGCGTGAAGGGCATGACGTCCTCGCGAATCAAATCATCGCGCACGATGACGATGACCACGCCCGCAGGGCCGATGTTCTTCTGAACACCGCCGTAGATGATGCCGTAATCCGACACGTTCATCGGCTCGGAGAGAAACATCGAGGAGACGTCGGAGGACCAGCGGTATGCCGTGGGTGTCGGGGGAGCTTGGGGTAGCGCGTTCCGTAAATGGTCTCGTTCTGGCAGATGTAGACGTAGTCGGCATCAGGGTCGAACTCGATGGCATCGACGTCAGGGACATAGGAGAAGTTGCCGTCCTCCGAGCTTGCCACGCAGCGGGCGTCACCGTAGAGCTTCGCCTCTTTCCACGCCTTCTTAGACCACGAGCCCGAGACGATGTAGTCGGCCTTCTTGTTCCGCATGAGGTTCATGGGGATAGCGGCGAACTGCTGCGTCGCGCCTCCCTGTAAAAAAAACAGCACGCGGTAGTTGTCGGGAACGCCCATCAGATCGCGGAGTCCTGCTCCGGCGGTCTCGATGATGCCCGCGAAGGGCTTGGGCGGTGACTCATCTCCATGACCGACATGCCGGTTCCCCGATAGTCGAGCATCTCGTCCGCCGCTTGCGAGAACCTCCTCGGGCAGGACGGCCGGCCCTGCGGAGAAGTTGTAGACCCTACCCATAAAGTACGCTCCTTCATCTCATCAGGTCACGTAATTGGCATTGTAACGTCAGGAAAGGCGAAGTCGCGGCCGGTGACGGCAACGTGGACAAGCGGCGACAATCCCGCTTGCGGCGGCGAGGCTCAAGCGCCCATGAAACGCTATGCGACGATCTTCTCGTACGCAACACGCTCGCGCGTCGGCTCCTCGCGGTTCGCAAGCAAGAAGACCCCGCATTGGCTGTAGCCGCACTTCTCGAGCAATCCGCGCATGGGAACATTACCGAGGTGCGTGTCGATGCGCACGCTTTGAAAGCCGCACTCGGCGGCGATGCGCTCCGCCTCGGAGAGCAGGTAGCGCGCCACTCCCCGACCCGCGCTCGCGCTGCCGACAGCCACGCGATGGACGACCAGATAACCCGGATCATCGGAGGTCGAAGCGGTCTTCCAAGCGCCTTCGATGAGCGTATCGTAAGCGGGGTCGCCCTCTTCGTCGAGCATCGCGGTGCCCAGGATCGCACCGTCGTCGTCGACGACCACGAAGCTCTTAGCGTATGCGACGTCGCGCTCGATGACGGCACGGTCGGGATACCCCAACTGCCACTGATCGATGCCGAGATCGGCGATGCGGGCCCGCGCCTGCTCGATGATCTCGAAGGCGGCGTCGATGTCCCTCGACTGTGGTCTGTCTGAGTTGCATGGTGATCCTTTCGCGCATCTCGATAAAGCGAGAGCATTATAAACGCTCGATAAGCCCCCGCAACCGAAGCATGCACGCTTTTCCACAGAAGACGAAGCAACTCTCATGGCAAAACGCGGAGAACACCGCCCCTACTCCTTCGAGCTGCGCGCCATGGCGATCTTTCCGTGCGGACGATCTCCTTGATGCCGTAAGCGCGGAACAGGTCCTCAAGGCCCTTGAGGCTTGTCGTCGGTTCCCGTCGCCTCGATCGTCAACGAGCTTTTTGCCCACGTCGACGATCTTCGCGCGGAAGATGTTGGAGATCTCGATGATCTCGCTTCTCCGCTCGGGGGGTGCCGCAACCTTGAACAGCACCAGTTCGCGCTCGATGGCCTTGTCGTTGGTGAGGTCGGTGATCTTATGCACGCTGATCAACTTGTGCAGCTGCTTGGTAATCTGCTCGTAAGCCACGTCGTCGGCATGAACGATGGCGGTGACACGCGATACGGTGGGGTCCTCAGTCGGGCCGACGGCAAGCGACTCGATGTTGAACCCACGGCGGGATATGAGCCCGTGATGCGCGACAGAACGCCGGACTCGTTGGCGACCAATGCGGAAAGAACGTGCTTCATCGGTTCTCCTTCCCCGACGACGTCATCGGCCCCGAGCGAACACGCGGCGGGCGACACGCCGCCGACGGCCTGACGCGCCGCATCGCGCGATCGGGGCATGTCGACGCGCACCGCGCCGACGGCGAGATCGATCGCGCCGAGGGAATCCGATGGACGACCCCGGAGCCACCATCGGGTAGACGTTCTGCTCGCGGGACACGACGACTTCGAGCAGATAGGGCCCGTCTGCGGAGAGCATGCGCTCGATGGCCGCGTCGACGTCGCCGGGCGCTCGACGCGCTCCGATCGCCACCCGTACGCGTCGGCGAGTTTCACGAAATCGGGGTTTCGCTCGAGCTCGGTTTGGGAGTAGCGCCCCTCGTAGAAGAGCTTCTGCCACTGATGGACCATGCCAAGGCAGCTGTTGTTCATCAGCAGAACCTTCGCGGGAACGCCGTAGGCGTTAGCGGCCGTCGCCATCTCCTGCACGTTCATCTGGAACGAGCCATCGCCCGCCACGCACACCACGCTCTTCTCCGGGCACGCTACGGCGGCGCCGATGGCGGCAGAAACCGAACCCCATCGTCCCCAAGCCGCCGCTCGACAAGAACGTGCGCGGCTGTTCGCGGTCGATGAACTGGTTCGCCCACATCTGATGCTGGCCCACCTCGGTGGTCGACGATCGATCGCGCGGGATCGAGACACGCCGAAGGCCCTCCATGACCTTCTCGGGGACGATCTCGTCCGGACGGTCGCCCACATCGGGATGATAGTACGGGAAAACGAGCGCGAAGCCGCTCGATCTCGGCGAGCCACGCGTCGTCGCCGGGCGCGCCCTCCTTCTCGAGATGCTCCGCAATGCCGCGTAGAACACCCGCAGATCCCCCACGATGGGTACGTCGGCATGCGGATCTTGCCGATCTCGGCAGGATCGATGTCGATGTGGATGATCTTGGCGTTCGGGGCGAAATCGGCGACGTCGCCGGTCACCCGATCGGAGAAACGCGCGCCCGCCGCGATGATGAGGTCGCTTTGCGTGAGCGCGTGATTGGCGTACCTCGCCCCGTGCATGCCCACCGCCCCCGAGGTTCAAAGGGTGCGACGAGGGAAAACCTCCCTTCCCCATGAGCGTCATGACAACGGGGATGCGCATGAGCTCGGCCAGGCGAATCAGTCCGCGTCGCGCCCGAGCTGACCACGCCCCCGCCTGCGAGGATAACCGCCGACGCGCCTGCCCGATGAGCGCACGCGGACCTGATCTGCTTGGCGTTGCCGCGGTACGTCGGCTTGTAGGAGGCGATGTTCACGCCGTCGGGATACTCGAACACGACGGTTTCGCGCGCGATGTCGGAAGGCACGTCGATGAGAACAGGGCCCGGCCTGCCGGTGACCGCGATGTGGAACGCCTCGCGGAACACGCGCGTCAAATCGGAGACGGACTGCAGCAGAAACGAGTGCTTGACCACGGGCATGGTAATGCCGAAGATGTCCGATTCCTGAAACGAGTCGGTGCCGATGACCGCCCGCGGCACTTGTCCCGTGATAACGACGAGGGGGGACCGAGTCCATGTAGGCCGTCGCGATGCCCGTGACCGTGTTCGCGGCGCCCGGCCCGCTTGTGACGAGCACCACGCCGGCTCGGCCGGTAGCGCGTGCGTACCCGTCGGCCATATGCACCGCGCCCTGCTCATGCCGGGCGAGGATGTGGGTGATCCTCTCGAGTCGTAAAGCGCGTCGTAGATGCGGATGGCCTGACCGCCCGGATAGCCGAACACCACGTCGACGCCCTCCGCCTCGAGAGACGCCACGACGGCCTCGGCGCCGAGCATGACCTCGCCTTGCTTGGCCGAGCGCGAACCCGGGCCCTTCGGCGCGCCGACGC
>VOFI01002442.1_pt1 | contig 28152 bp, 36 predicted proteins | sample 5384131 | NCBI WGS metagenome assembly VOFI01 (sample SAMN12384728, study PRJNA508395) | human gut metagenome | isolation source: healthy gut H | host: Homo sapiens | reverse complement strand
TCAGGATGTCGTCCTTCTCACCGACCGACCGGCAGAAGTGGGCGTATTTCTCGGTTTCGGGCGTTGCGCCGTGGGTGTAGTTGTGGATGGCGCATATATCGGTGTGGGTCAGCTCCCAGCCGTCATTGCTGATGACCAGACGGGTGGTGTCGAGGCTCTTGAGCATATAGTACATGGCCATACTGTGGGCCTGCTGCTGCGGGTCGTGCGCGATATACGGCAACACCCCAGCTCTCGTTGAGCGGCACCCACACGCAGATGCAGGGATGGTTGTAATCCCGCTCGACGATATCGATCCATTCCCGGGTGGTACGGGCCACGGACGTTTCGTTGTAGACGCAGGCCGCGGCCATTTCGCCCCACACGATGTATCCGAGCTTTATCCGCCGAGTACAGGAACCGGGGATCCGGCCTTCTGATGCTTGGGCAGCCGTTGAAACCCATCTTCTTGGCCAGCTCGATATCGGTTTTGAACGCCTCGTCGTCCGGGGCCGTGATCAGGCTGCCCGGCCAATAGCCCTGGTCGAGAACGAGCTTCATATAATACGGCCGGTTGTTGAGCATCACCATGCCGTTTTCTGTGTGGATCTTGCGCATGCCGAAATAGCTGGACACACTGTCCACCATTGCATCCCCGCGGAGAAGGGAGAGGTCAGCGTCGATGAGGTTGGGATGCTCCGGCGACCAGAACAAGCCCGCGTCGTGGGTGTTGGTGTGGAAGATCTGGTTCTGAACCAGCGAGCAGGTCATCTCCAGGGTATCGCCGCCGACCTGGATCGTCTCTTCCAGCAGTTCCTCCCCTTTCAGGGACAGGCGGAGCTTCAGCGCCGTGCCCGTCCAGTCTCCCACAAAACGAACCTGTACCTGACCCGGCCGGAATCCACCCGGGGGTGAACCGCACCGAATCGATCCGACAGCCGGGGACCGGCTCGAGCCAGACCGACTGCCAGATCCCCGTGGAACGGGTGTACCAGATCCCCCGCTCCCTGGATCTTCCAGTACTGCTTGCCCCGGGGCATCGACTCGTCTTCCAGCGGGTCGTTCACCCAGACCGCGACCTCTTGTTCCCCGTTTACAAGAGCGTCGGTGATATCGAAGGAGAAGGGGGAATGCCCACCCTCATGCGCACCCACATAGGTGCCGTTGACATACACCGGGCGCGGTAATCGACCGCCCCGAAGTGCAGCAGGATCCGGTCTTCGACCAGTCCTCCGGCAGGGTGAACCGGCGCTTGTAAAACACGGTGTCGTGCTGCTCTTCGTGGCAGCCGATGCCGCTCATAGCGCACTCATAGACGAAGGGAACCTCGATCTGCATGGGAAGCGCCTTGCCGGGCTGATACCACCCTTCCTCTAAGGACACGCCGGCATCGTCGTATCCGAATTCCCAGGTTCCGTTGATAACCATGAAACGGTCGCGCACAAATTGCGGGCGGGGATATTCCTCTCTTTGCATACCATTCATCCTTTACGTGGTTTCCCCCTCCACCAGATAGGTACTCTCAATGTACATCCGGGGAGTGGTGATTTCGTTGTCGAGCTGCGCCATGAGCATGTCGATGGCGTGATGGGTCAGGTCCGACAGGTTGGAGGCGACGGAGGTCAGCACATAGGGGACGCTGATAAAGGAGTGCAGGTCGTCGAAGCCGATGACCCCGCAGTCCTGCGGCACCCGGATCCCCTTCGATTCCAGGGTCTCCACGACCTGCCAGGCCAGCACGTCGTTTCCCGCGATCACGGCGGTGAAGGAGGGGGTTTCCTCGAGTGCCCGGGCGATGATGGTCCTGACCGTCTCCTCCCGGTAATAGGTATATACCAACTTTTCGTCAAAGGGCACATTGAATTCCGCGTAAGCCTGCCGGATGCCCCGGATACGTTCATGGGAAAACGCGAAATGCTTTTCCGGGAAGATAATGTTCAGGATGCGGCGATGTCCCTTCAGGAGCAGATGCCGGGCGGCTATGTATCCCGAGTGGTATTCGTCCTTGCTCACCTGACAGAAGGCCGGCTTCATCGAAACCAGGCCGATCTGCACGAAGGGGATATGGTGGTTCATAATCAGCTCCAAGTTGTCCGGCCTAAGCTGGGTGGCGCTGATAATGGCGTCCACATTTTTGCTGATCGCGGTCTGCACCGCCCGTTCCTCGTGGGAACGCCTCTGGTTGGTGACGAACATCAGGGTGGTATAGCCGCGGTCGTGGAGATGCGTCGTCAGATGATTCATCAGGTAGGCATTATAAGGGTTGACCATTTCGCCAAGGATGATGGCAATGCTGTCGGTCCGGCCGGAACGCATGGAACTGGCGAGGGAATTGGGGATATACCCCATGTCCTTGGCCACCTGCTGAACCATCTTCCGGGTCTCCAGCGAGATGCTGTCCTTGTCCTTGAGGGCTCTTGAAACCGAATTGATGCTGAGGCCCGTTACCTCCGCAATGTCTTTTAACGTGATTTTTTTCATCCAGCGGAATCTCTCCCCTCACAAATTTCACGTGACAAACCTATTCTAACATATTTTTCCTCGCTTTCAATCCTTTCGGAGTTGTGATAAGGAAATTTGTGATTTCAGCCCATGATAGAACCCTATTTTATTCGCCGGTGATACCCGTTTTTCTCAATGCTTTCCACAAATTGCTTCTGCAGCGCGATATACAGCGCGATCAGAGGGGCAATCGTGATGAGGGTTGCGGCCATCCGTATGCTTTCGTTAAGGCGGTTGACCTCGCTGCCGTCGGTGGTCGGGTACATCTCCCTGTACCGTTCAACAAAGATATTCAGCTGCATGGGGAGAGTCTGGATATCCTTGTTGTACAGCGAGATGTTGAACGTCTCGTTCCAGTTCCACACAAAGGAGAAGATCAGGGAGACCACCACCGCGGGAATGGCCATCGGCATCGCGATTTTCAGGAAAACCTTGATTTTGCCAGCGCCGTCCACATAGGCGGCCTCCTCGAGCTCCTTCGGCATCCCCAGGAAATACTGCCGCAGCAGGAAAACGTACAACCCGTTTTTCAGCCCCGTGCAGATCAGTCCCATCAGGACGAACGGCAGGGGGTGTCGATCATATGCAGGCCCTGGAAAATCAGGTAAAGCGGCATCAGCATCAGATCGGGCGGAACGACCATACACACGATCAACCCGATAAACAGCACGTTCCGGCGCCGAAATTTGAACCGGGCGAACCCGTAGGGTGGCCGCCGTCTGACAGAACGCCACGAGCAGGGAAATCCCCAGGGTGGTGAAGAGGGGTTTTCGGCATACCCATCCACGCCCACATCAGCTGGTAGTTCTGCAGTGTAAAATGGGCGGGAATGTACCGCACGGTCAGGTAGTAGAGATCTTCTACCGCCATGAAGGAACGGGAGACCTTAGAAAACAAGGGAAACCCCGGCGGCGTTTTTTGCTTCCTTTTTCCGCCGCGGGAAAAAGGAAGTGGCTCGCTGCCAAACCCATTTAATAAACTATGGTTTCTATGCGCTCATGCCGCCATAAAGCACAGGTGTGCTTTGTCACATCCTTTCTCCACGTGAAGAAAGGATGCAAAGAGACGTCAGGGGCAAAGCCCCTGAACCCCCAGGTATTTTGATTTTTAGGGCCATTGTGGGACACCACAATGGCGGGTGACTCGGCCCCAGTGCCGCCAGTATAGAGAGCCCTTCAGGGGCCGGTCCGGAGTTCTTTTCAGGAAAGCCGGCGGGAGGGCGGACAGCCGAACCCGCCTATATACAAGAAAGGGGCTGCCGCCCCAGGATTAGGGGTCGGTTTTTGAGGAACTGTGCCACCCGATCCTGGGGTATATTCCGGCATGATTATACAAACAACGCGCCGGCAACCCACAAGATGTCCTATGAATCTACTTAAAAAGGCGCCGCAGACGCGGCGCCTTTTTAACCGGAAACTTTGGCGTGAGCCTTATTCATGACGTTTGCGGAACAACCCCAGAATATCGGTGTAATCGTCATCCTCCGCGACGTTCGGTGAGGTCACCTGCCCGGGCGCGACCACCGTGCCGTCCTGGGCCTTGTAAGAGCCGTCGGTGACGAACCCGGTGGCGATGACCGTCACACAAAGCTCGTCGTCCATCGACTCGTCGAACGCCGCGCCCCAGATGATGGTCGCGTCGGGATGGGCCGCACGCGAAATCATGGAGGAGGCGATCTCGACATCCTCAAGATCGATGTCGGGGGGAGGAGGTGATATTGATGATCACGCCCCGGGCGCCGTCGATGGTGGTTTCCAGCAGCGGGCTGGCGATCGCAGCCTGTGCGGCCGCCTCTGCTTTTTCCTTGCCGCCCGCCCGGCCAAGCCCCATGTGGGCATAGCCGGCGTCCTTCATGACCGCCGTCACGTCGGCGAAATCCAGATTGACCAGGCCCGGGATCTTGATGAGCTGGGAGATGGACTGGACGCCCTGGCGCAGCACATCGTCCGCAACCTCGAACGCGTTCGCGAGAGTGATCCGCTGCTCGCTGACCATTTTCAGCCGTTCGTTGGGGATAACCACCAGGCTGTCCACATGCTCCCGCAGGGCGGCGATGCCGTTCTCCGCCTGCTCCATACGGCGGCGTCCTTCAAACGAAAAAGGCTTGGTGACGATGCCGACGGTCAGGATTCCGAGATCGCGGGCAATCTCGGCCACGACCGGCGCCGCTCCCGTGCCGGTGCCGCCGCCCATGCCGGCGGTAATGAACACCATATCCGTCCCCTTCAGGGCGGCGGTGATTTCCTCGCGGCTCTCTTCCGCGGCGCGCTGCCCTTTTTCCGGGTTTGCGCCCGCACCCATGCCGTGGGTGAGCTTCTCGCCGATCTGGATCTTCTGCGTGGCCTGGGAACGGTAGAGCGCCTGGCGGTCGGTGTTGATGGAGACGAATTCCACGCCCTGCACTCCGGCAACCACCATGCGGTTGACCGCGTTGCCGCCGCCACCGCCGACTCCGACCACCTTTATCTGAACACCGTCCACGAATTCATTGTCAAACTGAAAGCTCATGAAACTTCCTCCACGCTTTTATAGTCCCCGCGGGGGCCTTCCGGACGCCGCGTCCATGTTCCGTCATCTGGTCTATGTAGCAAAATGTAGTAAGTATACCTTTTTTATTCTAACACGCCCATCCCTGAAATTCAACCGGAATTTGCAATTTTTCATCGGATAAATTCCGCTTAAAATCAGGGAATTCCTGGTAATTCGTTCCGGTTTTTACAACGGGCTTTCCACCGGCATGGCGGCGCCGGTTTTTACCCGCCTTCCTCTCCGGCGGTTTCGGGCTTGAACGAGATGATCGGATTGGTGATGCTGGGGTCGGAATACATCCGGATATCCAGCTCTCCCCGGACGGTCGCGCCCCGCTCCCGCAGGATGATGGGCAGTGAGGCGACCGCAACCTGGATTTCATAAGTCAGGTTGGCGTCGTTGCCGAGCGCGATGGTGATCTGGTTCTTCCAATCGAGGAGGATATCGGTTTTATCGGTCAGATCGATCATCCCCACGCCGTCGAGGCCCGCGCTCACAAACGCCGCGCGCAGCTCGTTGACGATGGCGAGGCTGCGCTCATCCAGCATGACCGTGCCGAGCTCCTCGGCCAGCGGGTCGGCCCCCCTATGTAGAGATAGCGGGACGGGCGCTCGCTTTCGACGGGCAACGCTTCCAGCCCCCGGCCGTCCTCGCCCACCACGACCCACCGCCCGCCGGCGTAGATCGCCCCGATGGGTTCGGTTTCCTTGACCCGGATCCGGATGGTGTCGAAAGATGAACTAGACACCTCCACCGTTTCGATATAGGGGAACGCGGCTTTGATTTGCTCAGCCGCCCGCCGTTTGTTCACCGAAAACACGCTTTGTCCGACATAAATGCCGCTGATTCCCGTAATGGCCTCGCGTGAATAGCGGGTGTCCCCCTTCTACCGATATTGATTTGACTCCGAACACGGCGGCGGTGTCGGGCTGCGCGCCGGCACCTTTCCGGTCAAAATTCAGATTGGCCACGATCACTACCACCAGGGCGATGGAAACCGCTACGATCGCCAGGAAAAGCGCCATGACCACATGGAAGCGGTTTCGTTTCTTTTTGGGCCGTCTCTTGGCGCGCCCTTCAGATCCCCCCGCTGTATTGCTGGGGCCGGCCGGATGTTGTACGTCCTGTTTCATGTCGTCCCTCGCTTTTTAACTAAACGGTTCCGTCCTCGCGCCGGATCACGGCACCGGCCCCCGCCAACGCCTCCTCGAACGCTTCGTAACCGCGGTCGATATGGTGCAGGGCGGTGACAGAGGTTTTCCCCTTCCGCTGCCAGGCCCGCCAGTACCAGGGCGGCGCCGCCGCGCAGGTCGGTACACTCGACTGGCGCCCCGGACAGCACCGGGACTCCTTCGACGACCGCGACGCGGCCCTCTACCTTGATTTTGGCGCCGAGACGCATCAATTCCCCTGCATGTTTATACCGGCTTTCAAATATGTTCTCAATGAAAACGCTGGTGCCGTCCGCCACGCACGCCATGGCCATGAGCAGCGCCTGACAATCGGTCGGGAAACCCGGGTAAGGCATGGTCCGCACACTGCGGACCCTCCTCAGCCGCGCAGGTGCGCTGACGAGCAGCTCGTTTTTCCACACGTCGATCTGACATCCCATTTCCTCGAAGGCCGGAAAAACTGTGGCCACATGAGCCGGCTCTACATCCTTGATGACCAGGGATCCGCCCGTGACCGCGGCTGCCGCCATATATGTCGCGGTCTCGATACGGTCGGGGATCACCCGGTGGCAGCAGGCCGACAGGCGGTCCACCCCTTCGATGACGACGGTGCCCTCGCCCGCCCCCCGGATCCGGGCGCCTGAGCTGTTGAGGAACGCGGCCAAATCCTCGATTTCGGGTTCCCTGGCGGCGTTCAGGATGGTGGTGGTGCCCTCCGCCGTCGCAGCGGCGAGCAGGATGTTTTCAGTCGCGCCCACACTTGGGAAGGACAGGGGATCTTACAGCCCTTCAGCCGGCCCCGGACGCGGCAGCGCAATTGGCCGCGCTCCTCCTCGATGGCCATGCCGAGCTGGCGCAGGGCGGCCAGATGGAGGTCGATGGGACGGGGGCCGAGCTCGCACCCTCCCGGAAAGGAGAGCACGGCGGCGCCGGTTTTAGCGGCGATGGCTCCCAAAAAACGATGGAGGACCGCATCTCCCGCATCAGGTCGTCGGGGATATCGCTGCCGGACAGCCCCGTGTTGTCCACCAGGATCCGGTGCCCTTCCCGCTCGACCCGGCATCCCAAATGGCGGAGGATCGCCACAGAGGCGTCCACATCGGACAAGCCCGGGCAGTTCTGGAGCTCCGAGACCCCGTCCGCCATCAAGGCGGCCGCCAGGATCGGCAGCGCGCTGTTTTTTCGCGCCGTGCACGGCGACCGCGCCGTTCAAACGATGGCATCCTTCAATGAAGAGCTTTGACATCGACCGCACCCCTTCGCAATAAAAAATACCCTTCGGAATCATCCACAGGGCATCCTATGCGGCACGGGCGGGACGGGTGCGGCGGTCAGCGGCCGGCCACCCGTCGGATCACGTCGAAAATACGGTCGGCAGCGTCGGTTACGGCCGCCTGTCCGGCCGCCTCCCCCCATCTTTTGCAGCCTCAGCGGGGAGGAAACCACTTCCTGTATGGTATCCCATAAGCGGGATTCTGTCAAATCTTTTTCCTCGATGCAGACGGCGGCACCCCGGTCAGCCAGGGCCTTCGCGTTATAAAACTGATGGTTCTCCGCCACATAGGGGTGAAGGGACCAGGATGGCAGGCTTTTTCATCACCGGCAGCTCGCTCATGGTCATCGCCCCGCAGCGGCAGATCACCAGGTCGGCCGCGGCCATGCAGCGGGGCATATCGTCGATGTAATCCCGGACCTGCACATGCACGCCGTCGGTGAGGACCCCTTTTTCCCGCAGCAGCCGCTGGGCTTTGTCCCAGTTTTCCCCCGGCCGGTCCCGACGATGAACTGATAGGCGCCTGCCTGCTGATTGCGGGCGAGCGCCCCGATCACCGCCTCGTTGAGATGGGCGGCGCCGAGGCTGCCGCCGTAAGCCAGAATCAGCGGCCGTTCATCCACCCCGAGCTGACGGCGGGCCTGTTCCCGGTCCACAAGCAGGAAATCCCGCCGAAGCGGATTGCCGGTGACGATCACGTTCGCGTCCTCCGGCAGGTACTTCCGGGCGGACTCATCGCAGATGAGGACGGCTTTGGCCATTTTGGCGAGCATTTTCACCGTCACCCCCGGATAGGCGTTGGACTCATGCACCACCACCGGGATCCCCATCCGCGCAGCCTTGCGCAGGATCGGGCCGCAGACATAGCCGCCTGTCCCGATGGCGATATCCGGACGAAAATCCCGGAGAATGCGGGCGGAGGCGCCCCCCGCCGTCACAGCGTGGAACGCGGCGGAGAGATTCCGTCCTATGTTTTTTACGCTGAGCTTCCGCTGGAAACCGCGCACGTCCACCGTTTTCAGCGGGTATCCCGCCGCCGGCACGAGCTTTGTCTCCATCCGGCCCGCTGCCCCCACGAACAGGATATCCGCGTCCGGCCATTTATCCCGGATCGTCGCCGCGATGGCTAAGGCAGGGTTGATATGCCCGGCCGTACCGCCGCCAGTCATGAGTACGCGCATCAGGATCCCTTCTTTCTGTTACTCAGTGGATCAAGTATATGGTATGGCGCCCTGCGGGGGCTCCCGGGATTGGGATGGCTTTACCACCCTACCCCAGGGTTATGTATCGTTGGTTTTTATGATAACGGCGGGGAGGTTCTACTGGGGGCCTGGGGGCAAAGCCCCCGGCGTCTCACGGTCGCTCTCCGCGCCTCGGCGTCCTTTCTCCACGCGGAGAAAGGACGTGGCCGCGCATCAATGACCTTTTTCGCAGGACTGCGTTTTCATGCGCGGACAGACCGCCATACCCGTCTTTTTCAGGTTTGGCCTGAGGGCCCACCTTCTTTCTTCACACGAAGAAAGAAGGCAAAGACGTGCCAAGGGGTGACCCCTTGAGCCCCGGTGACTAGCCGGTTTTCTCTTAATGAAAACCGGCAATAGTGTCACCACCCGATCCCACCTATATACAGGAAGGGGCTGCGGCCCCAGGGCTTGGGGTTGCTGTCTTTTTTCGGCCCCGCGCCCAATCGAGCCCCGGGGGCCCCGGGCCCCAAGAATTTGGGGTGGTTTTTTTAGCCTATGGGTTTGCGCCGGTCCGCAAAAAAGGGCGGACGGAGGACGCCCCGTCTGCCCACTTATGGATTGTCCGGCCGCCTTGTGTCGGCTCCGGCGGAGCACTACCCGCTCCCGCCGCTTTTCTTCATTTGCCGCGAGATCGACAGCACGATACCCATCTGGGCGAGCAGCATGACGAGGGAGGTGCCCCCGTAACTGAAGAAGGGCAGGCTGATGCCGGTGTTCGGGATGGTGTTGGTCACCACCGCCATATTAAAGACCACCTGGATCCCGACCTGCGCGGTCAGGCCGATGGCGAGCATGGATCCGAATTTGTCGGGGGCTTTCATCCCGATCATGAACCCCCGCCAGACCAGCAGGGCGAACAGCACGATGATGATGACCGCCCCGATGAAGCCGAGCTCCTCGCACACGATCGCAAAGATGAAATCGTTTTGCGGCTCGGGCAGGAACAGGTGCTTTTGCCGGGAATTGCCCAGTCCCTGCCCCATCAGGCCGCCTGAACCGATCGCGTAGAGGGACTGAACCGTCTGCCAGGCCATATCTTTTCCCGCCTTGCCCGACGAGAACACGGCAAAGGGATCTAGCCACACGTCGATGCGTTCCCGCTCATATCCCTTGAAAAAGATCAGGAACGCCGCCGCCGCGCCGCCGCCGCCGATGGTTATCAGCAGGTAGACGAGCCTCGTTCCGCCCACATACATCAGCACCAGCCCGATGAAGAGCAGCAGCATGGTGCCGGAAAGGTGGGGCTCCTTGAACACCAGGGCGCAGGTGATGCCGAGGATGGCGATGAAGGGAAGAAACCCGCGCAGAAAGGTCTTCATATTTTTGTGGTTGAGGGAAATCAGGTGGGCGAAGAGCAGGATTAGGCCGAATTTCGCAACCTCGGACGGCTGGAACTGCCCGATGCCCGGGATCCGGATCAACCGGTGGACATTTTGGATGGCCGGCAGGAACAGCACCAGCACCAGCAGCGCCCAGGAGAGGAGCATGACCGGGATAGCCAGCCGGTGAAGCACATGGTAATCCACAACCGACACGAGCAGCATGATCCCCACGCCGAGAACGGCAAAGAAGAGCTGCCGCTTGATGAAATAATAGCTGTCCTGCTCATACCAGTAGTACGCATAGGCGTAACTGGCGGAAAACAGGCTGATCAGCCCCACCACCAGCACCAGCATCAGCAGGATGAAAAAGGGCATGTCGAATCCGGAGGACAGGGAGAAAAGCCGGAGTTTTTTCTGCGGCGGCTTAACAGCGCCTTCCGGCGGGCGCAGCGCGGCGGCCTTCTGTGACATGGCTCTTCCCCTTTCCTGATCTTTCAAAATCTAGTGTATTACATCCCCGTCCCGAATATACGGGGATTTCAAAGAAACAGGAGCCCCGCAGCAGCCCCGCAGCCAAGCAGCGTAACGATCGAAAAGACAATGACGATCTTGTTTTCGCTCCAGCCGCTCATCTCAAAGTGGTGATGCAGCGGGCTCATTTTGAACAGGCGTTTGCCGTGGGTGAGCTTGAAATAGGTCACCTGGAGCATCACCGACAGGGTCTCGGCGATGTAGACGATCCCCACCGGTACGAGCAGGAAAGGCTGGTTGATGCCAAAGGCCAGCGCCGCCAGTGCCCCTCCGAGAAACAGGGAGCCCGTGTCGCCCATGAAGACTTTGGCAGGATGGAGGTTCCACAGCAGGAACCCCGCGACCGCCCCCGCCAGCGCCGCGGCGGTGAGGCCCTGTCCGGCGTACTGCCCGCTGACGGTGAGGAAGAACAGGCAGGCGATCAGGCTGACCGAGCCGCACAGGCCGTCGATCCCGTCGGTCAGATTGACCGCGTTCATGGCGCCGACGATCACAAAAACGGCAAAGGGGATGAACCAGATTCCGAAATCCACCAAGCCGAGAAACGGCACCGACACCGCCGTGCCCCCCGCCATGTAGACCGACACCGCGTATCCTGCGCCCACCAGAAGCTGGGCGAAGAGCTTTTGCAGGCTGGTCAGGCCCAGGTTGCGTTTCTTGACCACCTTGATATAGTCGTCCAGGAACCCGATCCCTCCGCAGCACAACGCCAGGAGCGCGCCGGCCACCAGCTTTGTTTTGGCCTCATAGCTCCAGGCATCCGAGAACGGCTTGACCGGCAGGAAAAGCTGCGCCACCACGACGGCCGCCATCAGGGTGACGCAGGACGCCAGGATGAAAATCAGCCCCCCATCGTCGGGGTCCCTTGCTTGTTTTTATGCCAGGCCGGCCCCACGTCCCGGATGGTCTGCCCGAATTTCAGCCGGTGGAGCAGCGGGATCATCACCTTGCCCAGCAGCGCCGACAAGAAAAACGAGACGAGCGCCGTACCCGATACCAGAATCAGGGTGGTCATATCCATTATAAAGACTCATTCCTCTCCCGTGGTCTGGAAAATCCTTCCGGGGATCCGCACGGCGGCTCCTACTCGTCCGCGGACGCGGCCGGTGCCATCTGCGTGAGCGCCTCGGCCACGACCTCCCGTTCGTCCAGGTGGACGATACCGTCGCGCAGGACCTGGTAGGTCTCATGCCCTTTACCCGCGAGCAGGATGGTATCCCCGGATTTTGCATTGTGGATCGCCCAGCGAATGGCCTCCACCCGGTTGGCCACGACGGTATAGGGGGTCTTGCTGTCCGCGAGTCCCGCCAGGATATCGTCGATGATCGCCTGCGGATCCTCGCTGCGGGGGTTATCCGACGTAACCACCAAAAAATCGGACAGTGCTGCGGCCGCCTTGCCCATCTTGGGCCGTTTGGTCTTATCCCGGTCCCCGCCGCAGCCGAACACCGTCACCAAACGGCCGGTCTTGCATTCCCGCAGGGCTCCGCAGATCTTTTCCAGGCCGTCGGGGGGTGTGCGCATAATCGATGACGACGGTGAAATCCCGTCCGGTCGGCACCACTTCACAGCGTCCCTTGACACCGGCGGCTTTTCCGAGGGCATCCACGACCGGCTGGAAGGGCAGGCCGAGCGTCAAGGCACAAGCCGCCGCGCCCAGGGCGTTATACACGGAGAACCGTCCCGGGACCGCAAGCCGCACCCGGCCGATCACCCCCGTGCCGACCAGTTCGAAATCCACCCCGTCCGGCCTCTGCCGGATATTGCGGGCCGTGTAGTCGGCCGCGTCGTTCCCCCGCCGAGAACGTGACCGTCTTGCACTCCAATCCTTCCCGCATCGGCCCGTACCAGGCGTCGTCCTGATTGAGTATAGCTGTTTTGCACAGGGAAAAGAGGCGCTTTTTGGCGGCGAGGTAGTTTTCCATCGTCCCGTGATAGTCCAGATGGTCCTGGGTGAGATTGGTGAAAATCCCGGCGTCGAAGGTGCAGCCCTCCACCCGGTCCTGGTCGAGCGCGTGGGAGGAGACCTCCATCACCGCGTAGCCGCAGCCCTCCGCCACCATCAAGGACAGCATGCTTTGCAGGTCGTAGGGATCGGGGGTGGTGTGCCCGGAGGCCAGCACCCGCTCCCCAATCATATTCTGGATGGTGCCGATCAGCCCCACTTTCTCGCCGTTCGCCTCGAGGATGCTTTTGAGCAGATAGGTGGTAGTCGTCTTGCCGTTTGTCCCCGTCACGCCGATCATCCGCAGGCGCTCCGCGGGATTCCCGAACCAGTTGGCGCACATCCGGGCCCAGGCCCGGCGTCCCGACGCCACCAGCACCTGAGGGACGCCGTCCGCGACCCCCAGCTCCACAGGATGCTCGGCCACGATGACGGCGGCGCCGTTTTCCACCGCCTGCCGGACATACTCATGGCCGTCCACAGCGGTCCCGCGGATGCAGACAAAAGCGAAACCCGGCTCGACGCGGCGTGAATCGCAGCTCAGGCCCTTTAGTTCCTCCCGCTCCGGGAAAGGGCCCGGCAGGACGCCGGTACCCCTCATCAACTCACAAAGTTTCATAACCAGACACCATCCTATCTTTCATGGCGGGAAAAGGCTGCCGGCCCGCCGCTTTTTATTCCACCGTATCCTGGTACAGCACGTCGATGCGCACCACCGTACCGGGCGGCGCATTCGTTTCGGCCTCCACCGACTGGGCGCGTACCACCGCCTGCCCGTCCCGGTCATCCAGGCCCGCAATAATCAGGTTGAGCCCAGCGCCGACGGCGGCGCTGTTGGCCTCGGCGAGGGTCATGCCCACAAAATTCGGCACTGCGGTCGTTTCACTCCCGTCGGTTCCCTCCGTATAGAGCACCACCGTGCCGTTCTTGGGCATGGGCGCGCCCGCCTCGGGAACCTGCCGGAGCACCTCTCCACCGCTTCCTACCAGCTTCGCCTGCAACTGCACGCTCTGGAGCTGGTTTTGGGCGGCCGCCACCGAGGAACCTGTCACGTCCGGCGCCGCCCGGTTCATGGAGGTGATTTCCTCTTCGGTGTACTGAGGCTCCACCCCCAGATAGGGCAATGCCTCGGACAGAATCTTCTGCGCCACCGGGGCGGAAAGCTGGCCGCCGTAGCGGATGGCGGTCTGGGGCTCGTCGATGAGGACGAGGACTGCCAGACGGGGCTCATAGGAGGGGGCGAAGCCTCCAAAGGACGCCACCACATTCTTGCGTGCGCCCTCCCCCGCCGCCTGATCGGTCTTGACGGAGGTGCCGGTCTTGCCGGCCACGTGATAGCCGGGGACGTACGCATTTTTGGCGCCGATTTCCACGACCCCCTCCATCATGGCAGCCATCCGTTTGGCGGTATCCTCCGAGATGACCGTACGGCGCACGGTCGGCTGGATCTCTTCGACGACGTTCCCATTCTCGTCCAGGATCTGCCGGACGACATAGGGCTGCATTAGCCGCCCGCCGTTCGCCACACAGGCGAGGCCGGTGATCATCTGGATGGGTGTGACCTTGAAGGTTTGCCCAATGGCGGAGGTCGCCACGTCCACCGGACGGATGCTTTCCTCCACATGGTAGAGGGTGGGGGGTGACCCGCGCCTCTCCCAGCATATCGATGCCGGTCAGCTCGGTAAAACCGAACGCGGCGTGATACTGGCAGAACAGGTGCCCGCCGATCATGCCGCCGAGCGTCATGAAGGCCGGATTGCAGGAATGGGCGATGGCCTCGGCAAAGGTCTGGTCCCCGTGGCTGCGGGGATAGACGTGGCATTTCATCGGCTTGACGCCCGGCATCGTATAGGTGCCGCGGCAGAAGAAGTGGGTGTTTTCGGTGACCAGCCCTTCCTGGACCCCCTGTCGACGCCGTGAACACCTTTGAATACCGAGCCCGGCTCGTAGAATTCGGAAATCGGTTTGTTCTTCCACTGCTTCTGCAGGGCTTCGAGCACGGCGGCGTTCTGCTCGTCTCCGGACAGCAGGGCAATCTGGGCCGCGGTGTCGGGGTTGGCGATTACCCGGGGGTTGTTGAGGTCGTAATCCCCTTTGGTCGCCATGGCGAGGATGGCGCCGGTCTGCACATCCATGACGATGGCCGCGCCGCGGTTGGTCGCCCCGGTCTCCCGGACGGCGATCTCGAGGTATTTCTCGGTGATGCGCTGGATGGTCTCGTCAATGGTGAGAACCAAGCTGTTGCCCGCCTTCGCTTCGATGGTGCTTTCATACCGCAGTTCGTTCGGCATGGCGTCGCCCCAGCCGTTTTTGGCCGTCACCACCCGGCCGGCCTTGCCGGCGAGCTGGCTGTCGTATTTAGCCTCCAGCCCTTCCAGGCCGTAATTGTCGGTGCCGGTAAAACCGAGCACGCAGGAGAGGACGCTGCCAAGCGGATATTCCCGCTTGTAATCCTGGATGACCCGGAATATTCCGGTGAACTGGTGTTCCTGCACCCAGTCGATGAAGGTATCGCAGAGGGAATGGTCGATTTTGGCTTTGATCACCCTCATACAGGGAGGTCTTTTTTCCCGGTTTTTTTGTACAGCGCGTCCCGGTTGATCTCCAGCAGAACCGACAGCTCATCCGCGATCAGGGTGCGGGTGGCCTCGTCCGGGATCTCGCTCGGGGCCATGATGATGGTCGCGACCTCTTTGGTCTGGGCGAGCACCTCCATGTTGGTATCATATATGAGCCCCCGTTTCGGGGATATGATGCTGTTGGACATTTGCTGTTCCATGGCCCGTTCCTGCCAGACGGCGTATTCGCCGATCTGGATGACGGCGAGCTTGCCGCCCACCGCTCCGAAGCAGAGACAGACGGCCGCGAGGATCAGCAGCGAGCGCCGCCACATCTGCCTGGATGGGGCCTTGATTGACACGTCCTGTTGATGAATCGCTTTTTTCATAAACAGGTCGCCTCATATTCTTCATGATCAAAAAATCGCGTCGCTAATGCACGGTGTCCTCATAGATGAATTCCACATTGACCACCGTCCCCTTGGGGACTTTGGAGCCTGGCGCCACCGATTGGCGAAGCGATTTGGGCTCGCCGTCGCCGGCGGTGATGCCGGAGAGCTGGACATTGATCCCGGCCGAAGAGGCGGATTGGTTGACCTGTGCGACGGTCTTCTCCCGGAAATCCGGTACCGTCGTGGTCACGGTGGGGGTTTCGTCGGTATACAGCCAGACGGTGCCGTCCTTTGGGATGGAGGAGCCGGACTCCGGAATCTGCCGGATCACCGTCACCCCTTCACCCACTACTTGGGATTTAAGGGATTTGGTTTTCAGGGAATTTTCCGCCTCAGCGGTGGTCATGGAGGTCACCCGCGGCACCGTGCGGTTCAGTTCGGCCAGTTCCTTCTCGGTGTACCGCGGCTCGATGCCGAGATAGGGCAGGATGCTCTCAAGGATCTTTTTTTCGCCACCGGCGCCGCGACGGCGCCGCCTGATTTTTTGTTCGGCTCATCCACCATGACGAGCACCGCCACCCGCGGATTGTCCGCCGGGGCAAAACCGCCGAAGGAGGCCACCACTTCCACATCCTTGCCGGTCGGATCGTTTTCGTCCTTCATTTCGGTTTTTCTCGGACGTCCCGGTCTTCCCGGCCACCCGGTAGCCCGACACATAGGCGTTTTTGATAGCCCCTCCCGATACGGCGTTTTCCAGCATGGCCGCCATCCGCTTGGAGGTATCTGCCGAGATGACCTGCCGCTTGACAGCGGGCTCGGTATTGGACACCACGTTCCCGTTGCTGTCCAATACCTGCTGCACCATATAGGGCTGCATCAGGTATCCGCCGTTTGCGATCGCCGCGAGGGCCGTCACCATCTGCAGCGGCGTGACCTTGAAGGTCTGGCCGATGGACGAGGTCGCCAGGTCGACCGGCTTGATATCCTTCTCATCATGATAGAGGCCCGGTGTCACGAGCGGTTCGCCGAGCAGGTCGATCCCGGTTCTCTGGGTAAAGCCGAAGCCGGTGTAGTATTTGAAAACAAATGGGCACCGATCTGGTTTCCCAGCGTCATAAACACCGGGTTGCAGGAATTGGCAATGGCCTGGACAAAATTCTGATTGCCGTGATTCTGGGGGTACACGTGGCAGCGCATCGGCTTGACGCCGGGCAGGGGTGTAATACCCCTGGCAGGTAAACCGCGAATCCTCACTGACGATCCCTTCCTCCAGCCCGATGGAGGCGGTGACGGTCTTGAAAACCGAGCCCGGCTCGTAAAAGTCGGAGACCGCCTTGTTCCTGTACTGCTCGTTGCGGGCTTTGACCAGGGCCGCGGATTGCTCGTCGCCGGAGAGCTGCGCAATCTGCGCCGCCACGTCCGGATCGGCGATGGTCAGGTAGTCGTTTGGGTTATAGTCCTTTTTCGTGGCCATGGCCAGGATGGCACCGGTCTGCACATCCATGACGATGGCGGCGCCCCGGTTCTTCGCCGCGTATTGGTTGATGGCCTCTTCCAGGTATTTTTCCGTGATCTGCTGGATGGTCTGATCCACCGTCAGCACCAGGGAATACCCGTCCTCCGCGTCCACGGTATTCTCATAGGGCAGGCGGGTGGGCAGCTCGTCGCCCCAGGCGTTGAGCGCCGTCACCAGCCGGCCCGGAGTGCCGGACAGCACCTCGTCGTACTTGACCTCCAGGCCCTCTTTGGCGAGATTGTCCGCCCCGACGAAGCCCAGCACGCTGGAGAGCAGGTTGTTCATGGGGTATTCCCGCTTGTAGTCGGTGATCACCCGGAATACGGCGCCAAGCTTCTTCTCCTCCACCCAGTCGATGAAGGTGTCTCCCAGCGATTTGTCGATTTTGGCTTTGACCACCTTGTACTGGGATGCGCTGTCCGACGCCTGCTCCCGCAGTTTCTCCCGGTCCACGTCGAGCAGGGTCCCGAGCTCCTCCACGATCATCTCCCGCGTTTCCTCGTCCGGAATATTTTTCGGGGACATAATCACCGTGCAGACTTCCCTGGTCAGGGCCAATATCGACATATTGGCATCGAAAATCTGCCCGCGGTTGGGGGAAATCGTGATGTCGCTGAGCTGCTGGGTCACGGCTCCGCGCTGCAGATATTCCGACTGCAGGATCTGCAGGGAAAAGAGCTGGGCCGTCACCCCGCCGGAGCAGAGGATGACCAGCACCACCATGACCACCAGCACCCGGCGGCGCATCTGCCGCGTGAGCGTTTTGGTCGCGCCCTGTTTTTTTGGTTCTGTTTTTTTGACCTTGGTTTCTTTTTTGACACGTCCCATACCTCACAGAATCCGTCGAATCCGGGCGAATTCTCCGGATAAGAAAAGGAGAGTCAAGACTTCCATCCCAACTCGGCTCCTATCCATTTCGCCCGCGGCGAAGTTCCTATCTCATACTTATGCCTCAAACGAACAAGTATGCCTTCTCCGGGCAGAAAAGCGGGGGCCGCGGCTTAGGAACCGCCTCCGCCGCCGAAAAAAGCCCGCGATGGCATCCCATACCGATTCCCAAAATCCGGGTTCAGTCCCATCCTCGCCGGCATCGGCGCCGGCGTCTTCCACCGTAATATAGGCGATTTGCCCCGGCTCCATTTTCTGCATGCCGTTGGCCTTCGCGTATTCCTCCACGCTTTTGGCGGAGGTACGGGCCGCCAGCTCGCTTTCCAGGCGCTTGGTTTCGCTGATGACCTGGTTGAGCTCCGCCTCCTGCGGCTTTTTTCGCTGTTGAGCTCGGTCAGACGGACACGGCTGGAAATGAGCAGCCCGACCACGGCCACCACCGCCGCCGCCGTGAGCAGCGTCAGGGCCGTGTTGAGGAACGACTGAACCCTGGCGCGGCGGCGTGCCTCTTTGACCGCTTTTTTATTCGGTTTCAGGGCGACCAGCTTCGGCTCCCGCGGTTCAAACAGCGAGAGGTCATACGCTTCGGATCCGTTGGGATTCACCATGACGGCTGCTCCTTTCTCACGGCCGTGTCCAGGACACTACCGATATCGTTCATGACACTTTCGGATGCACCGCAGCTTGGCACTGCGGCTTCGGGGATTCTCCTCCAGCTCCCGCTGCGAGGCGGTCGCGGGACGGCGCAGGACCGGCTCGGCCGCCGGTGTCCTCCCGCAGACGCAAACCGGGAAGTCGGGCGGGCAGGTGCAGCCCTTCCGCCATTCGGCAAAACGCTGCTTGACCATCCGGTCCTCCAAAGAATGAAAGGTAATCACCGCCAGCCGTCCACCCTCGTTCAGGGCAGTCGAATGCGGCGTCCAGTCCTTCCGACAGGCGGTCGAGTTCCCCATTGACCGCGATGCGCAGCGCCTGAACACGCGGCGGGCGGGATGCCCATCCCGCCGGGCCGCCGCCGAACGGCCCCTTTGACCAGTTCGGCCAAGGCGCCGGTGGTATCGACCGGTCCGCTCTCGCGCGCCCGCACAATGGCGCGGGCGATGCGGCGGGCAAACGGTTTTTCCTCCCCGTATCGGGAAAAGAGCGCGGCGAGTTCCTGTTCGGGCAGGACGGCTATGAGATCCGCCGCCGTCTTGCCGCTTTTGCTCATCCGCATGTCCAGCGGCGCGTCGGCGTGATAGGAAAACCCTTTCCGGGGTATCGAGCTGATGGGAGGAAACCCCGATATCCAGCAGGATCCCGTCCACTCCCCCAATCCCAAGGCCGAGGGAGCACCTCCCGCATAGCGGCGAAATTGGAACGCACCACCGTCGCGGGCAGCCCCGCAGGTGCGCCGACGCCTCTTCCACGGCGTCGGGATCCTGATCCAGGGCGATCAGCCGCCCGTTTTTCAGTCGGGAGGCGACGGCAAAGGCATGTCCGCCCCCTCCCGCCGTGCCGTCGAGATACGTCCCGTCCGGCCGGACATCCAGGGCGGCCAGCGTTTCCTCCAGCAGGACCGGGCGGTGATAGCCGCCGATCGGTTGCTCCATCTCCCGTCCTCCCGCAATCAGAATCCGAGCTCCATGAACTCCGCCTCGACCTCGTCGGAGGTCATGGCGCCGATGTCGTCCTCATACGCGGCCGGGTTCCAGATTTCGGCCCGGTTGCCCGCGCCGATAACCAGCGCTTCCTTCTGCAGATCGGCGTAGGCGAGCAGGTGCCGGGGGAGCAGAATCCGCCCCTGGGCATCCACCTGCACATCGGTGGCATTTGCCGACAGATAGCGCTGCAGCTTGCGCGCCTTGGTCATGGGCATCTGTGCGAGCCCTTCCTGCAGCTTGTCCCATTCCCCATGGAATACAGGCAGACGCAATGATCCATCACGGCCGCGGCGATAAAGCCATCGCCCAGCTTCTCCCTCAGCTTAGCGGGCACGAAAATGCGCCCCTTCGCGTCGATATTGTGTTCATAGCGTCCGTACAGCATAGTTCGTTCCTCTGGCCCCTGCCAGGGCCGGTTGGGGGATGCGGTCCGCGGCAGTGGTGGAAAACTCGGTGGAAACTGTTGAAATTCACCACAACCCACCACTTAGATGCACTTTTCACCACTTGCATCCATTATATAGGCTCTTAGCGGAAATTGCAAGGGCTCGCTCTAAAAAAATGGAGAAGAATTTGTGAGAGTTTCCAAGAAATTTCTTCCTTTCCCCTTGTTCTTCTTTCTATTCCCCGCCGAAAGCCGGCGAACCGCCGGTATACGGCGGACATCGGGTCGTATTTCCGGACTGAAACAGACAGGCGCACCCCCTTTTTTCGCCGAAACCCTTGCGAAACCGGCGTGAACCGTTTAAAATAAGGCCATATGCCGTATGAAATGAGGTTGAATCGATGCAGCGTATCCCGCTTACATCCGACGCCGTGACCTTCCACGGCCGGATCGTCCCCGAGGGCGAGGGGCTTTGGCTCGGCTGGACCAACACAGGAATTTCCTTCCGCTTTGAGGGCCGTCACGTGGCGTTCCGCTTCGCCCTCCCCCGGCGGGGCAGGTACCATATGTGGGTATCCTGGTGGATGAGGAACCCCGCCGGATGCTGCCGGTGGAGGAAGGGCGCCTGACGCTGGAAATCCCGCTGCACTCCCCGGGCGAACACCGGATCCGTCTGATCAAAATGACCGAATTGCTCGACGATATCTCCCTGTATTTGGGGGGAGTGGCTCTCGATGACGGGGCCCGACTCCTTCCCCCGCCGCCCCTGCCCTGCCGCCGTCTGGAATTCATCGGCGATTCGATGACCTGCGGGTTTGGGAACCTGAGCGCCGGCCCCCCAGGAGCCCTTCTCCCCGACGACGGAAGACTCCACCCCAAACCTACGCGGCGCTGACCTCCCGCCATTTCGGTGCGGACACCCGCTATCTCTGCCGTTCCGGCCGGGGAATCATCAGCGACTGTGAAGGAAGCCGGGCGCAGCCGGTCCCCCGTTGGTTCTTCAAACCTCCCCTGACCCACCCGCAGCCATGGGACTTTTCCTCCTGGCAGCCCGACGTGGCCGTGATCAATCTGGGGACGAACGACCGCAACGGCGGTGTTTCACAAGAGGAATTCACCGCCGGAGCCGTGGCGTTCCTCCGCCGGATCCGCGGCGTGTATCCTAATGCCCGGCTGCTGTGGATGTATGGGCTGATGGACGAGGACTTCATCCCCCGCTGTCAAAGAGGCTGTCGAAACCGTCCGTGCGGAAGGGACCCGCTTGTGGACCTGCTGCTGGTCCCGTCGATTTATCCCCATCCCGAAGAACAGGGTGCCTGCAACCACCCCAATCTCGCCGCGCACGCCCGGGCGGCCCGGGCCCTGATAACGAAAATCGCCAAGCAGACCGGATGGGCGGCCCGCCCCTCCTTCTGGCCCTGAGGTGTCGTTTGAAAGAAAGGCGTCCACCTTTCTTTCAAACGGGTCTTTGTGTCTTTCCGGCTGAAACAGCCAGAATTTCGGCTTCGCCGAAACCGGTACAACGTCCCTATCCTCGGGGATTTTAGTCCCCGTATACCCTGCCGATTCAGGCGCCTGTGTCCCCGCCGAGGCCATATCCGGAAAGGAGATGCGTTTTGATGACCGCAGACGAATACATCACCCGCTGGAAGGCGGAGGAACAGGCGGCCCATATCCGGGGGTGGGACTTTTCCCTATCCATTCCCGCTATACGGCCGAAACCGATTTGCCGTGGGATTACGAGAACATTGTGCGTTCCCATCTGGAGTGAAACGGCGGCACTGCTGGACATGGACACGGGCGGCGGCGAATTTCTGCTGTCCCTGGGGCATCCCCCCGGACAAGACGAGCGCGACGGAAGGATATCCTCCCAACGCCGCGCTGTGCCGGCAGACGCTGGCTTTTCGGTCGACGCCTGTGCCGACCGGCTGCTGCAGGCGCAGGGCATTCTTGAGGAACGCGGCGCCATCCAGGGAACGATCCACCGGTATCTGATCGTGGCCCGCCGGACGGGGGCCCAAAGCAAAACCGAATGAGGGGGATGGAGATGGGGCGTCATCTCGCGACTTTTTCCTTCAGCCATCGCTTCTTCACCGAAATCTACCAGCCGGGAAGGTTGGAATTTCAGAAGAAGGGGCTGACGGCCTTCTGGCTGGGGGATGTCCTGTTTTCCTTAGAGTACAAGGACCTGCTGCATGTCGAGATCACGGGCCGCTTTCCCCATTGGGTCAAAATCGTCGGAACGGATTCGTTTCTCTATGTACAGGCGGGATCCTACAAGGCCCTGTGCCGCGAAGTCGAGGCCCGGGGCATCCCGATCAAGAAAGTCCGGCGGTTTCGGGACTAAGGGGTCCAGGGACGGCTGTAGCGGCACCGGATCCATGAAGAATATCGGAATTATGGAAAGGAGGCGGGGATGACCCGGCTGAATTACACCACTGTACCTCCCGCCTATGACGGCGCGCGGGTACAGGATTTCCTGCGGCGGGACTGCGGCCTGTCCTGGCGGATGGTCGTACGGCTCAAGGGAGTGGCGGGAGGCATCACGGCCGACGGCGTCCCGATGCGGAGCATCGACCGGTTAAGGGCCGGGCAGACGGTGGTCCTCACCTTTCCGGAAGACCACGTGCGCATCGAGGGAATGGAGATGCCGCTGGCGGTGGTGTATGAGGACGCCCACCTGCTCATGGTGGACAAGCCGCCCTACCTCGCGGTGCACCCTTCCGCCGGCAAGCCGGACCCAACCCTCGCCAACGGCGTCGTCGCGTATTATGAAAAAAAAGGCGAGGCCGCGTCCTTCCGGCCGGTCAACCGGCTGGACCGTAACACAAGCGGCCTGCTTCTCGCGGCCAAGGATCCCCACACGGCCTTCCTGCTGACACGGAAACCGGAAAAGGTCTATCTGGCCGTGGTTTTCGGCCGCCTGGAGGGGGAAGGGACCATCGACGCCCCCATCCGGGTAAAGGAGGGCTGCTGCATCACGAGAGAAGTGGGGCCGGGCGGCAAAGAGAGCGTGACCCACTGGCAGGCGTTGGCATCGGATGGGAAGCTCACCCTGCTGCGGCTGCGGCTCGAGACGGGACGTACCCACCAGATCCGGGTGCATATGGCCTACATTGGACACCCGTTGGTGGGAGATACGATGTACGGTACGGATGAAACCTTCCTCCCCCGCCATGCCTTGCACTGTTCCGAAATGGCGTTTGCCCATCCGCTGACCGGAGAACCACTGCATTTCGTTAGTCCGCTGCCCCCGGATATGGAGCGTCTTTTTAGAGAACGGGGCTTGCCCTCCCGCCGCTCCGCGGATAGGCGCAAAGAGTTTTCTTAAGATTTTCGGAAGGGTCATGACGGGACGGCGCGGATGGTGTATAATGGCGGTATCGAAATCCGGGGGAGGAATGGACATGCCGGCGATGATCGCGCACTATCTGTTTGCACAAAGAGTGTTTTCCAAACTGAAAAAAGCGGGCGTGACACCCGAGGCCCCGGCCATGGCGGCCGTGGGCGCGCAGGGTCCCGATATTTTCTTCTTCCACCGGGTGCTCCCCTGGGAGCCGGGGACCAGCTTTGCCAAACAAGGGAGTTTGCTACACAAAATCAGTCCCGCGAAGCTGTTTGAAGCCTTCCGTGCCGGCATCAACCGGGCCTCCGCCGAAGACCGCGCCGCCATGACCGGATACGTCCAGGGCTTTTTCTGCCATTACGCGCTCGACCGTGCGGTGCATCCCTTCGTCTATTACTGGCAGGAGGAGCTTCGCCGGGAGCAGCCGGGATATGGGTCCACCGCCCATCAGTACCATTTCCGGATCGAGAGCGCGCTCGACACCATCACTCTGCGCAGGGAAACCGGCAGGCTGGTACGGGATTTCAAACTAGCTTCGGTCATTCCGGCCGAATCGGCCGGGGGATGGCCGGCGCTCGGCCGTCTCTATCAGCCGGTGTTCGCCCGTCTGTTAGGGGCGGCCGGAGGCCACGGCGGCACAGATTGCCCTGGCTCCGAAGGATATGCGCCATGCGGTTTCGCTGATGACCGACCGGACCCAGGTCAAACGGCGCCTGCTCCTCACCCCGGTGGAAAAGCTGGCCCGCAAAGGGGCCTTCGCCACCTCCCTGATGCGTCCGGCGGACACGGGTGACTGGGACTATGCCAACGAAAGCCACGCCCGCTGGGTGAATCCCTTTGACGAGGCGTATGAAAGCACCGACAGCTTTTTTGAGCTGTATGACCTGGCGGCCTGCGAAGCGACCGACATGATCCTCGCCTTCCTCGACGCGCTGCCGGACGGCGCATCCATGGCGGATATCACACAGGACCGGGGATTCGCGAGCGATCTGCCGGGCGTATATGAAGTGCGCCTATAATTAATAAGGAAAGAAAGGACAAGGAGCTTGAAACGGATTGCCAGCTTTGAGGTGGATCACACCACCCTTACCCCGGGGCTGTATCTTTCCCGGGCCGACGGGGACGTGACGACATACGACCTGCGCTTCGTGCGCCCCAACACCCCGCCCTTCTTGCCGAACGCGGTCATGCATACCATCGAACACCTCTTCGCCACCTATGTGCGCAACAGCACGCTGTCGGAGGGCGTGATCTATTTTGGGCCGATGGGCTGCCGGACAGGCTTTTATTTCCTGACTAGGGGGCTGTCCCACCGGCAGGTGATCGGACTGACCAGGGAAGCCCTCGCCTTCATCGCCGCCTTCGAGGGGGAGATTCCGGGGACGACGGCCGCTGAATGCGGCAACTATCGGGAGCACGACCTGGAAGGGGCGCGCCGGGCCGCCGCCGGGATGGCGGCGCTCCTGGCAGACTGGAAAGAGGAAGCGCTTTCCTATTCGACAGAAAAGTGATGTGTACATTGCATTGAAAACAATTGTCTTTGTTGAGGGAATTTTAACAAAACACAACAAACATCCTGAAAAAGGGTTGCAAGTTTGTAACATTCCGAGTATAATGATACTCAAGTTGTTACAAACTTGTAATTTTTATGCTTTATCTCCGGGACAGGCTCCGGTCTTTTCCGATCCATGATGAGATCGGGCTCTCCGCAACAGGGTCCGAGATGCTGAATGTAAGGAAGTGTATTCCCTCTTATGACGACTCCTCGCAAACAGCGGCCCGCCGACGCCGCCTATAAATTGAAAAAAAAACATGCGGGCGCTGTGGTCTGCCGCGGCCCGTTTCTTGACCGCCATCCTTCCAGCCGCAGCCGGAAAGGCCCTGCACGCCGGTTATGTGCTCTGCTATACGGTAGGGGTGCATACCCTGCGTGTAGGCAAACGGAGCGGCCGTCTCATGGGCCGTATCCTCCGCCCTGCCGGCCGTCTGGCATATAAGGCGGCGGACAAGCTGCTGCTGCGCCATCTGCGTGCGATGCGCCAGGAGCTCGGCCGGATGCGCGAGGGCTTCGTCCTTGCTGGCCGGAGGCTGAAGGAGGCGTATCGCCGCCATCCCCTGCTTGTGATCCCCAGGCGCTCTGCCTGCCGGTCAAAGCGCTCCGCCGCCACCGCAAAGCCGTGGCCAGCACCTTCAACCTGCTGGCGCCGGCCGCCGCCGTGATGGTGCTGGTCCTGACCCTGCAGTTTTGGAGCAGCGCGACCTTCGCGCTGGCCCTCGAATACGACGGCCGCACACTCGGCTATATCGCGGATGAATCCGTCTATGACGCCGCTGCTTCTCTTGCAAACGGCCGGGTCATCAACGCCGACAATTCATTCAGCGTGGAACGGTGCCCAAGCTGACCCTCACGCTGGTCAATAAAGACGACATTCTCGACGAGGCAGCGGTCTGTGACCGTATCCTCGACACCGCCGGCGACCGCCTTTCCGAAAGCTCCGGCCTTTATGTGGACGGGGCGTTCGTCGGGGCCCCCCTCCCGCGCGCTGCTGCTCGAAGAATCGATGGACGCGGCCCTCTCCGCGCGCGGCTGAACGGGTCGGAGACAGGCAGCGCCGCCTTTGTGCAGGATGTCCAGCTGGTGGACGGCCTCTATCCGGTTTCGGCGCTGGTCGGGACCGAGACCATGGACGGCTATCTCCGTCAGCTGCCGGTCAAGGTGACGTCGTATATCACCTATGAGGAACCCATCGCCTATGCTTCCACCACCCAGGAGCTGTCTTCCCAGCTGCTCGGGTACCGCTCCGATCAAAACGAAAGGCGTCAACGGCGTGCAGTCGGTGACGGCGGAGGTCGTCACGATCGACGGCGTGGAGCAGTCCCGCACCGTGGTTTCCACCTCCGTGATCAAAGAGCCGGTGAACGAAGTCATCGCGGTCGGCGGCAAGAAATACAACGACGTATCGGTCGCGGGCGACGGCAAATCCACGGGTGCCTTTGTCTGGCCCCTGCCGGCCACCAAGCAGATCAGCTCGTATTTCGGCAGCCGCTGGGGTTCCACCCATGGTGCCATTGATATTTCCAACGGCCGGGTCTACGGCAAACCCATCATCGCCTCCGATGGCGGCAAGGTGGTGGAGGCCGGCTGGCATTACAGCTACGGCTATTATGTCCTGATCGACCACGGCAACGGCTTCAAAACCCGGTACGCCCATTGCAGCAAGCTCAACGTCAAGGTGGGCCAGCGGGTGGCCCAGGGCGAATACATCGCCGACGTGGGCAATACCGGAAACAGCTACGGCGCGCATCTGCATTTCGAGATCATCAAAAACGGCAAGCTGGTCAACCCCCCTGAACTACGTCAACCGATAACGCCGCTTTCAGCGCCCCGGGAAACCGGCGGCGCTTTTTCGCTGTTTATCCGGGCCGTAAAAAAGCAACTGGGGCCCTTGCCATTTCCGCGCACAAGGAGTAGAATGGCGGTGAATCCAACGCGTGTATGAACGCAGATAAGGAGGATCGACATGAACAAAAAGCGTACAGTGCCGGTGGCCCACCTGCAGCTCTATTCGGTTCGGGGCGATATGGAACAGGATTTTGAAGGGACCCTGCGGGCCGTCGGGGAGATGGGCTACGACGGGGTGGAGCTCGTCGGCCTTTTACGGCCGGAAACCGGAGGCCGTGCGGGAAGCCGTGGCCGCCGCGGGGCTCGTCCCTGTCAGCGCCCATGTGCCCTATGCCGAAATGGCGGCGGATCCGGATGGGTGATGGCCGCTTACGCGGCGGCCGGATGCGCTTATATCGCGGTACCGTATCTCGAGGAGGCCTGCCGCCCGGGTCACGACGGATTTTCCGACGTGATCGCCGCCCTGCCGAAGCTGGGCGAGGCCGCCGGACGGGCGGGGCTGACCCTGCTTTATCACAATCACGATTTCGAATTTACAAAGGTTGAGGGGCAGTACGGACTGGATTTGATGTACCAGCGGGTTCCCGCCTCGCTGCTACAGACCGAGCTCGACACCTGCTGGATCAATGTCGCGGGGGAGGACCCGGCCGCCTATCTCGCCAAAATACACCGGCCGCGCGCCGGTGGTCCATCTGAAGGACTTTGTACTGGAAGGCCGGAAGCCCGCCCATATGTATGACCTGGTCGGGCTGGAAAACGAGAAAGTCCCGGCGGAGGGAGAGGGCCTTTGCCTTCCGTCCCCTGGGCCACGGGATGCAGGACATTCCCTCCATCCTCGAGGCGGGGGAAACGGGCCGGCGCCCGCTGGTTCGTCGTGGAGCAGGATGAGCCCAGCCTGGGTCTCTCTCCTCGAATGCGCGCGCCGCAGCCTCGAGACCCTCGATGCGTTGGATTGGTAAGGGCCTTCGGGGCGGTGTGGCGCCGCTGGAGACTGTGAAAACCGCCCGGCATTCCTATAAGGAATGCCGGGCGGTTTCGTCCTTTCCGTTCTACTGTATTTCCTGTTCAAGCCTGTCAAACTCTGGCGTGCTGAAGAACTCCCCGAGAGTGATGTCCAGCCCATCACAGATTTTCTTCACAGTCGCGACTTCGGGGCTTTTGCGGCTGGTTCAGGCAGTATATTCGTGTCGACTTTCTATAGAGAGAAAATCGACAAAACACCAGATCCAGGGGTGCCCCTGGAAAGTTTTTTTCCCCCTCTTTCTTTTGCGCAAGAAAGAGGGTGCTAAAGCACAAGTTTGTGCCTTGACGGCATACGAATTTGATAGATGCTATTGGGGATTCCGGGATTCTCCCGGTCCCCAAACCCGAAGAAGGAGACTTTTATTCGGGGCAGACGATGTACCCTGTCCTTATTTTAAGTAATTTTTATACTTTATTAGTGGGACTTGTCCCCTGGTAAAATATGTTATAGTGGACTATATCCCACTAACTGGAAGGAGACGAAGACATGGAGGAAACAAG
>VOFI01002366.1_pt1 | contig 28164 bp, 38 predicted proteins | sample 5384131 | NCBI WGS metagenome assembly VOFI01 (sample SAMN12384728, study PRJNA508395) | human gut metagenome | isolation source: healthy gut H | host: Homo sapiens | reverse complement strand
ACCAGGAAGCTCTGCCCGAAGAACAGGGAGCACACCATGCCGGAGGCGGCCATGGCGGCAAAGGACTTCCACTGACTGCGGCGCACCGCCAGGGCGGCCAGGGATGCCAGCCCGAAGGACACGGTAAAGAAGAAGAAGTACCGCCGCAGCAGGAACACCAGGGTGAGCAGGGCCCCGGTGAGGATGCCGCGGGCCGACTGAGGGCGCTCCTGATCGGTGTAGATCACAAAGGCCCAGATGCCGGCCCCCGCCGCCGCCACGTCCACAAAGCCGGTAAGCCCGGTGTAGAGCAGCATGGGGGTGGCGCAGGCCAGCAGCAGGCCGCCCCGGCGTACCCGCCGGGCCAGGGCCGCCATGCCCGCCAGGGCAGGCATGACATAGAGATTGGCGACGGCGAAGAGATAGACGTACCGCCCGGTACCCAGCACCCGCATCACCAGGGAGATGGGCCAGGAGAGCAGGTAGTTGTACTCCTGGGTGATGACACTCTGGAGCACCAGCCGCACCTGGGCCAGATCCAGGCTCTGACCCGCCAGCATGGTGCTGGAGCTCCAATAGATGTTGCTATCCCAGTAGTAGACCGTGGCGGAGCCCGCGGCGTAGAGGGCGGTGAGAACATTCACCGCCAGGGCCAGCAGCAGCAGGGGCTCTCCCGCGGGGCAGCTCCAGGCGGCCGAACCGCCGGGCGGCGGTGGCCAGGGCCAGCACGACGCCCGCCAGTACCAGCCCGCTGCCCAGGGCGCAGACCAGCCGGAAGGGGAGACGCCCGATGGCCATATCTCCCGCGGAGAAGAGGTCGTAGCTGGTGTCCAGCAAAGCCCCAAGGAAAAAGGCCGCCCCAGCCAGCAGGGCGGTCCTCCAGGTGGGGCCGAACGGGAGCAGCAGGCGGGGGATCAGCCGGAGCCGCCGCGCCGCCCCCACCACCAGGGCGGCCAGCGCCGCGGCGGCGGCCAGAATGGCCGGGCCGGGCACGCGGCCGTACAGCACGGCCCAAAGACGCACCAGAGCCAGGCCGGACAGGCAGCCCCACGCCGCCAGTCCGGCCAGTCCCTGGAGCAGGGTGCGCGGCTTCATACTCAGCCGGGAGGCCAGGTCATGTCCCGGCCCGCCAGCACGTGGAAGTGCAGGTGGTGCACGGACTGGCCGGCCTGCTCGCCGCAGTTGGAGACCACCCGGAAGTCGGTGATGCCCAGTTCCTTCGTCACCTGAGAGATGACCTCAAAGGCGTGGGCCACTACGGCGGAATTTTCCGGGGAGATCTCCCCGCAGGAGCCGATGTGGGCCTTGGGGATGACCAGGAAATGGGTGGGCGCCTGGGGGTCGATGTCGTAAAAGGCGTGCCTCGATGCGCCGGACGCCGGAGGCCACGGAGAACTCGCTGTCGATGTGGAATACGCCCACCTTGGCGGTGTTGTCCAGATGGGTGCCGCCGCAGAACTCCACAGAGAAGCCGTTGGCCCATGTCCACCACCCGGACGGTGTCGCCGTACTTCTCGCCGAACAGGGCGATGGCGCCACGCTGCTTGGCCTCCTCGATGGGGAGCACCTCGGTGCTCACCTCGTAGCCCTCCAGCACCGCCTCGTTGACCAGGGCGGACACCTGAGAGAGCTCCTCGGCGGTGAGGGCGGCGAAGTGGGTGAAGTCGAAGCGCAGCTTGTCGGGCTCCACCAGGGAGCCGGCCTGGTGCACATGGTCGCCCAGGACCTTGCGGAGCACGGTGTCCAGCAGATGGGTGGCGGAGTGGGCCCGCATGACGGCTTTGCGGCGCTTGACATCAATGGAGGCAGAGACGGTGCCGCCCACCTTCAGCACGCCCTGGGTCAGCTTGCCGGTGTGCATATACTTGCCGCCCTTGTTCTTCTGCACGTCGGTGACCTGGAAGGTGACGCCGTCGGCGGAGATGACGCCGTGGTCGGCCACCTGGCCGCCCATCTCGGCGTAGAAGGGGGTCTTGTCCAGCACCACGATGGCCTCCACGCCATCTGGTGGAACTCCGCCGTCCAGGCCCTGTCCTCCACCATCTCCAGGGTCAGGTTCGATGGGGAAGCCGTAGGTGTCGGCGCCGGAGAAGGTGCTCTCCCCCTTGGCCTTGTGCCCGGCGAGCATGTCGCCAAAGATCTTCAGGCCGCTGTCGATGGTCTTGGAGAAGTTCTCCTCCTCGGTGCGGATGACCTTGGTGATATAGTCCTGCCGCTCCCGCAGCTCGGGATAGTGGCCCTCGTTCTCATGGATAACGGTGTCGCACACCTCGTAGAGGAAGGGCTCGTTGACGCCCAGCAGCTTGCCGTGGCGGGCGGCCCGGCGGAGGAGCCGGCGGAGCACGTAGCCCCGGCCTTCGTTGGAGGGGAGCACGCCGTCGCAGATCATAAACACGGAGGAGCGGATGTGGTCGGTGATCACCCGCAGAGACACGTCCTTGGCGGCGGTCTCGCCGTAGTGGGCGTGGGTGATCTCGGACACCTTGTTGGTGATGTTCATGACGGTGTCCACGTCAAACAGGGAGGCCACGTTCTGGCACACGCAGGCCAGCCGCTCCAGGCCCATGCCGGTGTCGATGTTCTTCTGCTTGAGCTCGGTGTAGTGGCCCTCCCCGTCGTTGTCGAACTGGGAGAACACGATGTTCCACACCTCGATATAGCGGTCGCAGTCGCAGCCCACGGTGCAGCCGGGCTTGCCGCAGCCGCACTGGGGGCCGCGGTCGTAGTAGATCTCGGAGCAGGGTCCGCAGGGGCCGGAGCCGTGCTCCCAGAAGTTGTCCTCCTTTCCGAACTTGAAGATGCGCTGGGCGGGGAATGCCGATCTCCTCGTTCCAGATCCGGAAGGCCTCGTCGTCGCCGGCGAACACGGAGGGATAGAGCCGCTCCGCCTCCAGGCCCACCCACTCCGGGCGGTCAAAAATTCCCAGGCCCAGTGGATGGCGTCCCGCTTGAAGTAGTCCCCAAAGGAGAAGTTTCCCAGCATCTCAAAATAGGTGCCGTGGCGGGCGGTGCGGCCGATGTTCTCGATATCGCCGGTGTGCGCGCAGTCGGGCAGGCCGGCCAGCCCCAGCCATCCCATCCAGCCCAAAAGGGAGAGGATAAAATGTCCGGCGGCGAATCCGCCGAAGCGGCCGGGGACGGTTCCTCTTGGTTTCAGACAGCATCACCTCTTGCGGCCAGTATACGCCACAATAAACTGTATGTCAACATAAATTTAATGAAAAACAATAAAAAAGAATTGAAAGCAGGGGCGGCCTCATGGGCCGCCCTGCTGTGCATGATTAGACGCCGGGGGTTGCTTGGAAGGGTTCCGCCGGAACAGGGCGAACAGGTTGCACTCCCGGCAGGCAGAGGAAAAGCTCTGGCCGGTAAAGAGCCAGCACAGGGGCTTGACGGACATGAGCAGGGCCACGCCCACCAGGCAACTGAGCAGGATGGCCAGATAGTAGCCGAGCTGGAGGGGGATGGTGTCCACCGCGGGGGTGATCCAGGCTGTCCACGCCTTCTGCCAGAACTGGATGGCCATGGGGTGTACCAGGTAGACGCCGAAGGACAGCCCGGACAAGGCAGTGAGGGCCCGCCCGCTGCTCCGGCCCTCCCCATAGGAGCGCGCCAGCAGGAACAGGGCCGCGGCCAGCACGGCGGTAAAAAGATGCAGATAGCTCTTGATGCGCTCGTCGTAGACGCCGGTGCGGCTGGTGAGCCAGAAGGTGCCGGCGGCGATGACGGCAAAGCTGGCCGCCGTCACGCCCCACAGCGTCCCCCGGCGGGGGAGCTTTTGCAGCCGGGCCAGCCGGGCGCCCAGAAGGAAGTAGCCCAGATAGCCGCCCACAAAGTCCAGATTCAGCGTCCAGTGGACGGTGAGGGCGCTCTGCCAGGGGCCGGCGGGGGCCAGATCGCAGAGGGTGTCCATGCCGATGGTGGCGATCAGCCACAGGCCCACCAGGTAGTTCCAGTGGGCCTCGCTCAGCCCATCGGTCATCTTTTTGAGCAGCGGAGAGACCAGATAGATGGGCACCAGGGCGTACAAGAACCAGTAGGGCACCATCACCGGCGTGTTGAGCAGGGGAATGAGCTTATCCAGGGCGGCCTGGGGGCCGGAGAGCACGCCGGCCAGGGCGATGACGACGCCCGACCAGGCCAGCAGAGGGATCAGCACCTTGGGCAGGCGGCGGCGAAACAGGGTGCCCAGCTCCGCCGTCCGGGGGTGGGACAGGAGCAGCGCACCGGAGAGCATGAAGAACAGGGGCACCGCCGCCGTGGCCAGGGAGGAGAGCAGGTTGGAGAAGTGCCACAGGGGGGTGCCAAGCTGGCGCAGGGCGCCTGCCGCGGTGTGGAGGTAGACCACCCCCACCATGGAGGCCACCCGCAGCAGATCGTAGTCCCAGCGGCGTCGGGACAGCGCGCTCACAGGCCCACCGCCTTCCGCCGCAGGAGGGACAGGGGCGGGGCCTGGACAGGGAGCCTCAGACGGAAGGGCATCTGGGGCTTCCGGGCCTCCGGGATGGGCAGGCCGTCCCCGTCGGTCAGGCCCTCCACCCGGAAGGAGACGGGGCGCACGCCGGGGCCCACCAGCTCCAGCTCGTCCCCCCCCCCGGCAAACTTGTTGCGCAGCTCACACAGGGCGGAGCCGTCGGGGGCGCAGGAGGTGACCACCCCCACCACCTGCCAGTCCCGCAGGTAGCGGGCGTGAGCGGTGTGCTGCCCCGGCTCGCCGAAGTAGAAGCCGGTGGAGTAGGGGCGGTGGCTCACCTTGTCCACCTCGGCCCGCCACACCGGATCCAGCGGCTCCCCGGCCTGGGCGGCATCAATGGCGTGGCGGTAGGCGGCGGTGACAATGGCGGCGTAGTAGGCGCTCTTGGCCCGGCCCTCGATTTTCAGCGAATCCAGTCCGGCGTCCATCAGCTCGGGCACGTGGTCGATCATGCACATGTCCCTGGAGTTGAGGATGAAGGCCCCGCCCGCGTCCTCCCCGATGGGGAAATACTCGCCGGGGCGCTTCTCCTCCATCAGGGCGTACTGGTAGCGGCAGGGCTGGGCGCAGGCGCCCCGGTTGGCGTCCCGCCCCGTCATGTGGTTGGACAGCAGGCAGCGGCCCGAGTAGCTGACGCACATGGCCCCGTGGACGAAGGCCTCCAGCTCCAGCGCCGGGGGGGCCTTGGCCCGGATCTCCCGGATCTCGTCCAGGGACAGCTCCCGGGCCAGGATCACCCGGCTGGCCCCCAGCTCATACCAGGCGGCGGCCGCCTGGTAGTTGGAGACGCTGGCCTGGGTGGAGATGTGGGCCTTCACGCCGGGGGCGTGCTTTTTCAGCAGGGAGAGCACCCCCACGTCGGCCAGGATGGCGGCGTCCACCCCTGCCGCCTGGAGGAACTCCAGCCACTCCGGCAGGCGGGCCGCCTCGTCGTTGCGGGGCATGGTGTTGCAGGTGACGTGGACGGCCACCCCCGGCTGTGGCACAGCTCTACGGCCTGCCTGAGCTCCTCAGGGGTGAAATTGCCCGCAAAGGAGCGCATGCCGAAATCGGGGGGCCCGCCAAGGCGCTCCATGTCCCCGGCAGGGGAGAGCAGTTCGATTGTTTTCTCAGCCATTTTGATACCGCTCCTGTGAGGCGATAAAGTTCTGCTGTTCCCGGTAGGTGGCGAAGAAGTGGTGCTTTCCGTCGTCCCCCAGGGCATAGAAGTAGTACCTGGTGGAGTCGGGGTACACCGCGGCCTTCAGCGCATCTACACCGGGGCTGGCGATAGCCGTGGGGGTGAGGCCCTTGTGGGTCCGGGTGTTGTAAGGGGTGTCGGCGTTGAGGTCCACCTCGGTGCCGCCGGTGGCGTAGAGGATGGTGGCGTCGATGTTCAGATAGCCCGCCGTCTCGCTGGTGGGGTTGTCCAGGCGGTTGTAGATGACCGAGGCAATCTTGGCCTGGTCGGAGCCGTCGGTCTCCTTCTCGATCATGGAGGCCACGGTCACCACATCCTGGATGGTGCGGCCGTCGTTCTGTACCTCCTGGCGCATCTCGTCGGTGAAGATCTCGTCAAAGCGGAGGATCATCTTGTTGAGCACGCTCACCGGTTCCTCGCCCATATAGAACTCGTAGGTGTCGGGGAACAGGTAGCCCTCCAGCCGCTTGGGGTCGCCCAGGGGCACCACGCCCTTGAGGAAGGAGAACTTGAAGTCGTAATTGGCAGCGGCCTCCTCCAACTGCTCCACCGTGGACACCCCTTCTCCTCCAGAAGGGCGAAGATCTGGGCCTCTGTCATGCCCTCGGGGTATGGTGACGGTGGTGGTCATGCGGTTGGCGGAGGAGGAGCCCATGCTGGAGATGAGGGCCCGGTAGTCCATGTCGGTGTTCAGCTCATAGGTGCCCGGGGTGATCTTGGCCCCCCTCCTCTCCGGCCTTGCCGGAGGTGTGGGTCAGGGAACAGAAGAGCTTGAACACCATCTTGTACTCGATGAGGCCCTGCTCCTCCAGCTTGTCGGCCACCTGGCCCACCGTGTCCCCCCTCGTCGATCTCCACCACGGCGGTAAGGGCGGGCTTGTTGAGGGCCAGCACATCGTTGGCCCAGATCCAGCCCACGCCGGCCAGGAGGGCGGAGATGCCAAGCACAAAAATGACATAGAGCAGCACACCCCAGCCGCCGAGACGCTTTTTCCGGCGGCGGGGGGCGGAGCGGCGTTCTCCCTCCGGGTGGGAGGGGGCGACCCGCCTGCCGCCGTGGCCGCTCCTCGACTGGGCCGGCCGGCGGCCCTCATTCCGGTATTCTTCCTGAGACATAGGTTCAACTCCTAACGAAAAAACAGATGACCCGCCGGGAACCACTTTGCCGCCCCCCACATAGTATGAGCCAGATAAAACAAGTGAGGTGAATCAAGAATGTGCTGTGGTAACAATGGTTGGGGCGGCGGCAACGGCTGCGGCTGCCTGTGGATCATCCTGATTATCATCATCCTTTGCTGCTGCTGCGGCGGCAGCTGGGGCGGCAGTGGCTGCGGCTGCAACTGTGGCTGCAACAACAACTGCGGGTGCAACGACGGCTGCTGCTGAGCCGTTTACGTACCGTCCGGCGAGGAGCGGGGCCTTTGGGCCCCGCTCCTCTGCGCATCCGCCCGGTACAGGCCGTGCTCGGTGAGCACCAGCTCCACCCCCGGTCATGGGGGGCGCGGGGGACTTGGGGCAGCAGCAGCGCCGTCCGGCACAGGGCGGCGGTACAGCCGGCGTAATCCGCCAGCCAGCGGTCATAAAGCCGCCCCCCTGGCCCAGACGGCCGCCGGAGGGGTCGAAGGCCAGACCGGGCACCAGCACAAGGCCGATGGCGTCCTTGCCCACCAGGGGCAGTCCTCCCCCGGCTCCAGCATCCCATAGGGGTGGGGGCATCAGCGCACTGTCCGGCCGGACAAGCCGGGCCTCCATGCCATGGCCCGGCAGACAGCGGGGCAGGCAGACCGCCTTGCCCCGCGCCCAGAGGGGCGGGGAGGAGGCGGGCGGTGTCGGGCTCGCCCCCATGCCGTGGTAGAGCAGCAGGGTATCCGCCGCCTCCACCTGGGGCAGGGCCAGAAAGCGGGCGAACAGGGCGTCATCGCTCGTCCGCCGGGCCTGGGGAGAGAGCCCCGCTCAGATATTGGCGGGCCCGGCGGCGCAGCTCCGCCTTCTCAGCCGTGGTAGTGGACGGCATGGCAGACCTGCCGGGCGGCCTCCGCCCCCCTTGAGCACCTCCACCAGCTTCAGGCCGAAGGGGAAGGAGGAGCCGGCGGCCTCGCCGGTGATGATGTGGCCGTCCGCCACCACGGGAGCGCCCTTCTGCACCACGGCGGAGCCCATCAGCTCCTCCATGCCGGGGTAGCACACCGCCCTGCGCCGGTCCAGAAAGCCCAGGTTGGCCAGAATGGTGGGGGCGGCGCAGATGGCGGCCAGCCACCGGCCCTCGTCGTAGCAGTGCTGGATCAGGGCCTGTACGTGGCGGTCGCCCTGGAGCACCTCCACGCCCCCCAGACCGCCGGGGAGCACCAGCATGTCCACCGCCTCCCGGTCCAGCTCGGCCAGCGTCAGGTCGGCGGTGACAGTGACGCCGTGGGCGCTGGTGACGGCGGGGCCGTCCACGCCCACCAGTCGGACCTCAACGCCCGCCCGGCGCAGCAGATCGGCGGGCACCAGGGCCTCGCTCTCCTCAAATCCGGTTCCCAACAGAATCGCTACCATGTGAAACAGCACCTTTCTTTTCTGTTCTTCTATCCTAAAATACGGGCGGCCACCGCCCAGATGTCACGGTGAATGTCCTCTGTGGAGCGGGCAGCGCCCCGCCCCGTCTACACAGGGGATTTTGACCCAGCCCAGACAGTCCGCCGCCCGGAGGGCGGTTTTGCGGCACAGGGCGAGATAGCCGGTGTCCACCTCGTGGATGTCACCCTTGGTATGGGTGGACGCCTCCCGGCTGCGGAGGAGGCGCACCGCCTGCTCCGTGGGCATGTCCAGATAGACCACCAGATCGGGGAGGGGCAGGCCCAGCTTGCCGCACTCGAAGTCAAACAGCCAGCGGAAAAAGCCCTCCCACTCCGCCTCGGGCAGCTTGCTGGCCTGGTGGACGGCGTTGGAGGTGGTGTACCGGTCGGAGAGCACCAGCCCGCCGCCCCGGTAGTAGTCCCCCCACACCTTTTTCCATGAGGCATAGCGGTCCACCGCGTAAAAGGTGGAGGCCGCGTAGGGATTCACGTCGGAGGGGTGGGAACCGAACTCCCCGTTCAGATACATTTTCAAGAGGGCGGAGGAGGGCTCCTGGTACTGGGGGAAGATCAGCCGCCGGAAGGGGCGTCCCTCCCGCTCCATCCGCTCACAGAGCATGCGGAACTGGGTGGACTTGCCCGACCCGTCGGTGCCCTCAAACACAATCAGCTTTCCCTGCATGCTCACTTCCCCCGCAGCCGGGCGCCCGCCGCCTGGACCAGCACCAGAGGCAGCTTGGCCATGCGTCCGATGCGCTTCGGTTCCTTGGCCAGGCGGTAGAGCCACTCCAGCCCCAACCTCTGAAAGCCCTCCGGGGCCCGCTCCACCACGCCGGCGAACACGTCCAGGGAGCCGCCCAGGCCCACCATCAGGTGGGCGCCGGTGGCGGGGCCGTGCTCCACCATCCACAGCTCCTGCTTGGGGGCCCCCAGGCAGACGAACACCACGTCGGCGGCGGCGGCCCTGATCTCCTCCACCACCGGGCCGTCCTCCCGGAAATACCCGTCATGGGTGCCGCAGACGATGAGGCCGGGGTGGGCGTCCTTCAGGTTGGCGGCGGCCAGCTCCGCCACGCCGGGCTTGGCCCCCAGCAGGAAGAGCCGCTTGCCGTGACGGGCCATCCACGCCAGCAGCCGCTGGGCAAAGTCGATGCCCGGTACCTTGCCCTTCAGCGGGCGGCCCAGGATTTTCGCGGAGTAGACCACCCCCACGCCGTCGGCCAGCACCAGATCGGCCCCAGCAGGGCCTGCCGGAAGGCCGGATTGTGCTTGGCGGCCAGCAGAAACTCCGGGTTGGGGGTGACCGCGTAGTGGAAGCCCCCGGCCTCCACCAGGGCTGCGCCGGCCGCCGCAGCCTCCTCCAGCGTCAGGTCGTCGAAGCCGACGCCCAAAACATCAGTCCTCAAAATACATTGCCTCCGATTGGAATTCTGTCCATAATTTCATGCCATTTTACCATAGATAGCGAAAAAAGTCCATGCGGAAACCGGGAAATCAGGGGCGGGAAAGATGAAGTTTCTGTGAAGAATCACCAAGTTCCCCGTTGACAAACCGGGCGGATGTGCTATAATAGGGCACAGCTAATTCTTTAGCTGTTAAAATTGCTAAAGAGCGGTAGGGATTGGAGGAACTCGATTATGAATGGAAGAAAACTGGCCGCTTTTGCCCTGAGCGGCGTTATGGCCGTCGGCCTGACCGCCTGCGGCGGAAACGGCGAACCGAATGAGTCTCCCGCCGGCGGCTCCGGGGGGGAGGCCTATCTGGTGGGTATCTGCCAGCTCGCCCCCCACGACGCGCTGGACGCAGCCACCAGGGGCTTCAAGGCGGCTCTGGTGGAGGCCTTCGGCGAGGATGGGGTGAAGTTTGACGAGCAGAACGCCGGCGGCGAGTACAACAACTGCGCCACCATCGTGGACGGCTTTGTGTCGGAAAATGTGGATCTGATGCTGGCCAACGCCACCTATTCGCTCCAGGCAGCCCAGTCCGCCACCGCCGACATCCCCATTCTGGGCACCGCCATCACCAACTACGGCATCGCCCTGGGCCTGGACAGCACAGAGGACAAGGTGCTGGGCGGCAACATCTCCGGCACCTCCGACCTGGCCCCGCTGGACCAGCAGGCCGCCATGCTCCAGGAGCTGTTCCCCGACGCGGAGAACGTGGGCCTGCTCTACTGCTCCGCCGAGCCCAACTCCGTGTTTCAGGTGGAGACCATCCAGGGCTATCTGGAGGAGATGGGCTACACCTGTACCCAGTACGCCTTCACCGACGTGAACGACCTCTCCGCCGTGACCCAGTCCGCCTGTGACGGCTCCGATGTGATCTATATCCCCACCGACAACACGGCGGCCAACAACACCGAAACCATCGCCAATGTAGTCATCCCCGCCGGGGTGCCCGTGGTATGCGGCGAGTCTGGCATCTGCTCCGGCTGCGGCGTGGCCACCCTCTCCATCAGCTATGAGGAGCTGGGCCGTATCACCGGTGAGATGGCCGTCCAGATCCTCACCGGCGAGGCGGACGTGTCCGAGCTGGCAATCCAGTACGATACGGCCGTGACCAAGATGTACAACGCCGCGAACTGTGAGGCGCTGGGCATCACGGTGCCCGACGGCTATCAGCCCATTGAGTGAGGCGCAAACGTCAGAAAAACCGCGGGAATGGACCTCCATTTCCCGCGGCTTTTTGGCACGTGCCTGTCTGTAATCCACTTTCGAGCGGGAGGCATGAAGAAAGATGAATGTTTTGGTAAGCCTGTTCAACTCCCCTGCCCGGCGCCGCGGGGCAGGGGCTGATCTGGGGCATTATGGCCATCGGCGTCTATATCACCTATAAAATATTGGATGTGGCCGATCTGACGGTGGACGGCTCCCTGGCTACCGGCGGCGCGGTGGCGGCCCTGTGCGTCAGCATGGGCTGGAACCCCTGGCTGGCGGTGCTGGCGGCGGTGCTGGCGGGTATGCTGGCCGGATTAGCCACCGGTGTGCTGCATACCGCCTGCGGCATCCCCGCCATCTTGGCGGGTATTTTGACCCAACTGGCCCTCTACTCCATCAACCTGCGCATCATGGCCATCGGGGATGAAAATGCTACCACCAAGGCCACCCTGGCGGTGAGTGTGGACAAGAACGACCTGCTCCTGTCCTCCCGCTACGTGCGGGAGCCTGCGCTGAACAACCCCCTGCTGCTGCTGGTGCTGCTGACGGCGGCGGTGATCGCGCTGCTGTACTGGTTCTTCGGCACGGAGCAGGGCTCCGCCCTGCGGGCCACCGGCGCCAACCAGAGCATGGCCCGGGCCCAGGGCATCAACACCAACACCGCCAAGGTCCTGGGCCTGGTGGTGTCCAACGGCCTGGTGGCCCTGGCCGGCGGCCTGCTGGCCCAGTATCAGGGCAGCGCCACCATCGACATGGGCCGCGGCGCAATTGTCATCGGCCTGGCGGCAGTCATCATCGGCGAGGTACTGCTGGACAAGGTGTTCCGCAACTTCGCCCTCAAGCTGCTCTCCGCGGTGATCGGCGCGATCATCTACTATGTGGTCATCACCGTGGTGCTCCGTCTGGGCCTGGAGTCCACCGATCTGAAGCTGCTCACCGCCCTGGTGGTGGCGGTGTTCCTGGCCGTCCCCTATTGGAAGGGCCGCTATTTCACCAAGCCCGTGCGGAAGGAGGGCGCTCCCCATGCTTGAAGTGCACGAAATTTATAAGACCTTCAACGCCGGCACCATCAACGAGAAGCGGGCCATGAACGGTGTCACCCTCACCCTCAACGAAGGGGACTTCGCCACCGTCATCGGCGGCAACGGCGCGGGCAAGTCCACCCTGCTCAATCTGGTGGCGGGCGTCTACCCGGTGGACAGCGGCTCCATCGCCATCGGCGGGCAGAATGTGACCCGCCTGCCGGAGCACAAGCGGGCCCGGTTCATCGGCCGGGTGTTTCAGGACCCCATGATGGGCACCGCGGCCACCATGCAGATCGAGGAAAACCTGGCCCTGGCCGCCCGCCGGGGGCAGAGCCGCTCCCTCCGCCCCGGCATCACCCGCACCGAGCGGGAGCAGTACCGGGAGCTGCTGAAAATCCTGGATCTGGGACTGGAGGACCGGCTGACCAGCAAGGTGGGCCTGCTCTCCGGCGGCCAGCGGCAGGCCCTGACTCTGCTGATGGCCACGCTGAAGAAGCCCCGGCTCCTGCTGCTGGACGAGCACACCGCCGCTCTCGACCCCAAAACGGCGGCCAAGGTTCTGGACACCACGGAGAAGATCGTGCAGCGGGATAAGCTGACCACCCTCATGATTACCCATAACATGCGCGATGCCATCGCCCACGGCAACCGCCTGATCATGCTCTACGACGGCCGGATTGTGGTGGATATCGCGGGGGAGGAGAAGAAGAAGCTGACCGTGGAGCAGCTCCTCGCGCTGTTCAGCAAAGCCAGCGGCTCGGACGAGGCCGACGACAAGCTGCTGCTGTCGTAGCCGCTGGCTTCCCCATCGCAGATGGGGCGGCGCCTGCGCCGTGCAAGCGTTTTGCCGGAGGCAAAACCTTGCCGCGGGCGGAATTCACTTCCGCCCGCGCGGGATGAAATCCGGGGCCCCCGGCCGGCCTGGGCCGGCTGGGGCACAGCGGCTCGGACGAGGCCGACGACAAGCTGCTGCTGTCGTAGCCGCTGGCTTCCCCATCGCAGATGGGGCGGCGCCTGCGCCGTGCAAGGTTTTGCCGGAGGCAAAACCTTGCCGCGGGCGGAATTCACTTCCGCCCGCGCGGGATGAAATCCGGGGCCCCCCCGCCGGCCTGGGCCGGCTGGGGCACAGCGGCTCGGACGAGGCCGACGACAAGCTGCTGCTGTCCTGAGCGGTAAAAGCAAACAGCCCCGCCGTCCGTGGACGGCGGGCACTCTGTTTAAGAAGGAAGAATCCCGAAATAGTTCAGCAGGGTACAGGTCAGGGCGGCGGCCTCCTCCCGGGTGGTGACGGCGGCCGGGTCAATATCCTCCAGGGGCTCCCACAGCAGGTTGATGGTGTTGCCCAGCAGCCCCTTCTGGCTCAGGGCCAGCAGCCAGACGGAGTCCCTGGCCCAGCCGGGTAGGAGAGCAGCCCGGCAGCCTCCGCCGCGTCTGCGGGCATCTCTTGCAGGGTGAGGTCCATATACATATTGAGCCGCTGGGACAGCCGGGCCATGATGGTGATGAACTGCTCGTGGCTCACTGGCGCGTCGGGGGCGAAGCGGCCCTCTCCCACGCCCTCCACCAGGCCCAGCCGGGCCACGGCGTTGACGCACAGGCCGTACCAGTCGTCCATGGATACGTCGGTAAACTGGCTCGCCGGTGGGAACCCGGCAGTTGAGGGCCTGGGCCAGCAGGGCGCAGAGCTGGGCGCGGGTGAGGGAGCCCTCGGGCTGGAAGGCTCCGCCGCCGGTTCCGGCCAGGATACCGTAGGTGGCCAGCCGGTCGATCTGGGCGGCGTAGGGGAGCCGGCGGTGTCGGTAAAGCTGCGATCCCGGTAACTGGTGAGGACATACCGCCCCACCAGCTCCTCCACGGTGGTGTCGGCCCAGCCGTCGGGGCCGCCGGTGCCCTCCAGCACCCGGACGCCGTCGGGCAGAGCCTCCAGCAGAGCGGTAAAGGCGTCCCGGTGCGTTTCACTCAGGGCGGTGTCCAGCTCCACATACCAGCGCCAGTTGAAGTCGATACGCAGATAGCCCTCCGTGGAGCCCTTGGGGCTGGAGGCGGAGAGAAGGGTGGCGACCTCGGGGGCCAGGTCGGGGTCCACCAGCAGGTGGGGGATCAGGCCAACGGTGTCGGTGGTGGAGCCGGAGGGGGCGTAGAAGCGGTAACTGGTGATCTTGATGGCGTCCCCGTCGGGGAAGTAGTCGGGCAGGGCGCGTTGGTCCAGAACCGTCTGGGCCACTCCCTTGCCGAAGGTGCGCCCGCCCACCAGGATGCCGGTATTGGTGTCCCGGATGTCGGAGGCGAACAGCTCGGAGGCGCTGGCGGTCTCCCCGTCGGTGAGGACGATGACGGGGGAGAGGGTGCGGGCGTCGTCGTTGCTGCCATACGCGCCGTAGGCGCCGGTGCTGTCCTTGAGGTAGGCCAGCACGCCGGAGCCGGTGAAGCAGCCCGCCGCGCCCATGGCCGCGTCTACCTCACCGCCGCCGTTGCCCCGGAGATCGACGATCCAGTGGTCAGCTCCGGCGGCGGTGTCCTCCATGCCGCTGACGAAGTGGGCCACCGTCTCGCCGCCGAAGGTGTCGCAGTCGATGTAGCCGATGTGGCCGTCCCACAGCTCGGTATAGGTGGCGGGGACGGTGATGGCCCGGCGGGTGAGGACGGCGGTGTACTCCGCCCCGTCCCGCCGGTAGGACAGTTCCACCCGGGTGCCGGGGTCGCCCTTGAGCCAGGCGGCCACAGTACCCGCGTCCTGCCCGGCGGTGGAGCGGCCGTCCACGGCGGTGACCAGATCACCGGGCTGGAGGCCGGCGTCGGCGGCAGGGGTGTTCTCATAGACCCGCTGGATCAGCGGCCCGTCCGCCGTGACCAGCGAGTAGATGCCTACGCCCACGGTATCCGTATCGGACATGGAGCCGGTAAAGGCCCCGTACTCCTCGGGAGAGAAGTAGGTGGTGTAGGGGTCGCCCAGGGCCTCCAGCATGGCCTGGATGGTGTTCTGGTCCAGAACGTCCTCGGGGACCTCGTCGATGTAATAGTCCTGTAGCAGCTCCCGGGCCTGATCGGGGGTGAGGGCCTGGGCGGCGGGAGAGAGGAGCAGGGTCAGGGGCCAGGGGGAGGGCAAACAGGCGGCTGAGCGGCATACGCTTCATAGGAGGGCCTCCTTGGACAAATATGTTATGTAACCCAATTCTACGACAAAATGGGAGCGGGCGCAAGGCCCACTCCCATTTTGTATCTATTTGTCATTTTTACGCCTGCGCCCCACGCTCCGGTATTATGTCATCCGGCGCCCTCGTGGGCCAGAATCCAGCGGGCGATATCCGCGATCACCTGGGAATCCACGGCCTGGGGCTGCTGGTACTCGTGCAAAACCTCCGCGATGGCGCCGGTGGGGGATGGCATTAACAGGTGGTTCAGGCCGGGGTACAGATGGAAGACGGCGTCAGGGTGGGCGGCCAGAAGGGCCTCGTAACGGCGGAAGTCCCGCCCACCGACAGATGGGCGTCCTGGTCGCCCTGGAGCACCAGAACGGGCTTGGTCAGGCGGCGGAGGTACTCCTCCGGGGGTGTGTCAGGATCTCCTTAAAGTACCACGCCCAGAGGTTCCCCAGAATGTGGGTGTGCTGGGCGTCCTCCTCCGCCATGCGGGGGAGGGCGGCGAACTGCTCCCGCAGGGCCTGAACCAGAGGCGCGGCGGCGGCGCGCTGCTCCGGGGGCATGGCCGCCAGAGAGGCCTCGTTCTGCTCCAGGATCAGGGCGTCCAGAGTGCGGGGGGTGCCCGCCCAGAAGATGAGCCCGGCGAAGGCGCCGCCCTCCGCGTCGATGCGGGGGGCCAGCATGCCGCCCATGCTGTGCCCCAGGAGATAGACCCGGTCCGGGCGGATCAGGGGTTCTGCCCGCAGCAGGGCGGCGGCGCACAGGGCGTCCCGGATGACCTCCTCCTCCACGCTGAGGCGGCCCTGAAGGGCGTCGGCCAGCCGCTTCCCGTGGGCAAAGGTGCGCTTGTCGTAGCGGAGGCTGGCCACCCCGAGGTCGGCCAGCCCGACGGCCAGATCCCGGAAGGGGCGGTTTGGACCCATGGCCACGTCCCTGTCCTGAGGGCCGGAACCGTGGACCAGCAGGACGGCGGGAAAGGGGCCCGCGCCGTCGGGGAGGGTGAGCAGGCCGGGGAGGGGATAATCCGCGTCGGCGGCCACAGTGATGGGAAGGGTGCGCATGAGACGGCCTCCTTTCATATAGGGCGGAGGTGCGCCTACGCCTCGCCCGCGATGCGCACGGCGGTGCCGTAGGCGGTGATCTCCGCCGCCCCCTGCATGACGGAGGCGGAGGTGTAGCGGATGCCGATGACCGCGTCCGCCCCCATGGCCTCCGCGTCGTCCACCATGCGCTTGGTGGCGATCTGCCGGGCCTCGGTGAGCATCTGGGTGTAGCCTCGGTGATTTCGCCGCCCACCAGGGTCTTCATGCCCGCCATAAAGTCCTTGCCGAAGTTCTTGGACTGGACCACGCTGCCCTTGGCGATGCCCAGGGCCTCGATTTTCTTGCCGGGAATATACTCAATATTTAGAAGCAGCATCTTCTTCTCCTCCTCGAATCTGTTTGATGCGCTGCCACAGGGCCAGCAGCACGCCGATGATGACCACGCCGGGAATGGCGAGCAGAAAGAGCATCAGCCCCAGGGGCGGGGCCTCCGCCGGCTCCACCGTCAGGCCCCAGACCATCAGGGCGATGAGGCCGCCCATCAGGGCCACGAAGACCAGGGCGGCGGCCACCGTCCCGCCGTAGCGGGTGACAATGTCGTTTTTTCGGATGTTCATAAACTGCGTTCCTCCCTCCTCCATTCGCTCCATCTTCTCCAGCCAGCGGCCCGCGTCCAGGCTGGCCAATTGCTCGCCCGACTCCGCCAGCTCCTGGCAGAGGGAGCGCATGGTGGCCAGATTGTCCTGGGCCCGCTCCAACTGGATGATGTGCCGCCGCACGCCGTCGGTGAGGGTCAGGGTGCCCTGCTGCATCCTCCGAATCTCCTCCAGGGGGACGTCCAGCTTCCGCAGCAGCTTGATCTTCCGCAGGGCCTCCACGTCCGCCTCGCCGTAGTCCCGGTAGCCGTTGTCCGTCCGGCCGGGGGAGAGAAGCCCCTCCTTTTCATAGAAGCGGATGTTTCGCTTTGTGACGCCGACCAGCTGCTCGACCTCGTTGATCTTCACTGTGTATCACCTCTGACAGCCCTACCATACACCCTCTACCGGGTGGAAGGTCAAGAAAAATCTTTCTGAAACCGTAGTATACACCGGCGGGAGGGAAATTACCACCCTCCGTCCCGATGAACGGACTGGGTACCGGCAGATCCTCTCACGGTTCTGGGCAACTGTGGGGGCGGCCCTGGTGGTCGCCTCAATGCCCCTGCGCTGGGGAAATCCTCTCCGGGCGGGGACAAGCCCCGCCCCTACGTTCCAGCGCCGTTCCCCGGTTTTCTCACATACAGGCCGGTGCGGCGGGGGCGTTACAGCGTAAGCCCCCGCCGCCGAGAATCTGCCAGTAGAACAGCCCGGGGGAAGTTCCAAGAAGGGGGAATCGCAATTCCCCCTTCTTGGCCGTTTCAAGGGGTGGATTGTTAAGGCGGGGAAATCGGAATCCCCCGCCTTAACTGGCTCTTTTCGCCCCTTTCTGGCCGCTCAGAAAGGGGGCCCGCCGGAGGCATGACAAGAAAGCAGATACAAAAATGGTTTCCATGGAAGGCGCGCCAGCCCGGCACAAGGCGGGCCGATGTGGGCAGAAGGTGAATTGCCCCAGAGGGGCAAGAGAGGCCGCCCTGGGGCGTCGGCCCCTACATTGGGCGATAAGGCGGCGCTAGGTTTGCTGAAGTGAGGCGGCAGCCCACGTACCCTTGCGGCAGTATCATATATTTGGTATAATAAAGCCGTATGGCGTGAAAATGCCCTGGAAATGCTACCGAATGGTAGTGTTTCTGTGGGTGATACTATGTATTTTCGCCGCATTTCCGACCTGCGTGTGGATCACGACCTGACACAGCGCAAAGTGGCAGACTATTTAAATATGAATCTGGAGGTCTACCGCCGCTACGAGAAGGGACTCCGGGAGATTCCGGTGTGGGCTTTAGTCAAGCTGGCGGAGCTCTACCACACCAGCACCGACTATCTGCTGGGCCGGACCGACAACCCCTCTCCGCCCCGTGCGTAAGCTGGCCTGGTTTGCTGCCGCCTTCTCGGCGGCAGCCGCTCTGGCAGTCCATGGACTGCCAGAAGGAGTTCTGGTTCCCCTGGGGGTGGCCTGCGCCCTGGCGGCGCTGGCCGGGCTGGCCCTCCGGGGAGACCGCCGCCGGCGGGTGCTTTTGGCGGGCTTTGGCCTGGCCGCGGGCCTGCTGTGGACGGCGGCCTACGGCGCGCTGTTCCAGGCCCCCGCCCGAGCTCTGGCGGGGTATGAGGGGCCGGTGGAGGTGACGGTGGCCGACTGGCCCCAGGCCACGGCCTACGGCAGCTCGGTGCTGGTGCGCCTCCACCCGGTGGAAGGTTGGCCGGTCAGGACCCTTCTCTATCTGGACGCCCCCGCGCCCGACCTGCGGCCCGGCGATGGGCTGACCGTCCAGGCCCGGCTCCGGGCGGCGGATACCATCACGGGGGAGTCTACCGACTATTATTACGCCAAGGGCGTCCGCCTGATCGCCTACGGCGAGGGGGAGGGGGAGACGGCCCGCCCCGGCCGGCCGCCCCTGTGGACGTGGCCCGCCTATGTGTCCAAGGCCCTCAAAGGGGCCGTGGCCGCCGCCTTCCCGGAGGAAGCCGCGCCCCTGGTCACCGCCCTGCTCACCGGGGACAGGTCCGGGCTGTCCGACGGGGACTATGCCGCCCTCCGCCGGTCGGGGCTGGCCCATGTCATAGCCGTCTCCGGCCTCCACGTCTCCTTCCTGGCGGGGCTGGCGGCCGCCCTGCTGGGGGCCCGGCGGCGGCGTACCGCCGTGTGCACCATCGCCTTGCTGCTCTGTTTCGCGGCGGTGGTGGGCAACACCCCCTCCGTCCTGCGGGCGGTCTTTATGCAGTCCATGCTTCTGCTGGCGCCCCTGCTGGGGCGGGAGGAGGACAAGCCCACCTCTCTGTGCGCCGTTCTCATGCTCCTGCTGCTCCAAAATCCCTACGCCGCCGCGTCGGTGTCCCTTCAACTGTCCTTTGCCGCCGTGGCGGGGATCTACCTCTTTTCCGGGCCTCTCACCGAGCGGTGGACGGCCAGGCTCCCCGCCAGGCCCAAGGGCTTCTGGGCCAAAACCGGCTGTCTGGCCGCCCGGTTTGTCCTGTCCAGTCTGGCGGTGAGCCTGGGGGCCATTGCCTTCACCACGCCCCTGACCGCCTGGCACTTCCAGTCGGTCTCCCTGGCGGGGCCGCTGGCCAACCTGCTCTGCCTGTGGGCGGTGTCCCTGGCCTTCCTGGGCGGGCTGGCGGCGGCGGTGCTGGGGCTGTTTCTCCCCGGCCCGGCGGCCCTGCTGGCCCTCCCGGCGGCGCTCCCCACGCTCTATGTCCAGCGGATGGCGGACGCCCTGGCGGCGCTGCCCTTCGCCGCGCTCTCCACCCAGTCGGTATACTGAAGCTGTGGCTGGCCCTGGTCTATGTCCTGCTGCTGCTCTATCTGCTCGGGCGGGGGGAGAAAAAGCGGCCCCTGGTACCCCTGGGCCTGGGGACGGCCGGGCTGTGCGCGGCCCTGGTGTTCCAGGCCGCGTCCCACACCGCCGGGCGGCTCACCGTCTCGGTGCTGGACGTGGGACAGGGCCTGTCGGTGGCTCTGCTCTCCGGCGGGCGCGCCGCCCTGGTGGACTGCGGCGGCACCGGGGCGGACAACCCCGGCGACACCGCCGCCGACTACTTCCAGTCCCTGGGCCTGAGCCGGATTGATCTGGTGGTGCTCACCCACTACCACGAGGATCACGCCGGCGGCATCCCGGAGCTGCTGGAGCGGCTGGAGGTGGGGCTGCTGGTGCTCCCGACGTGGAGGAGGAGGACCCCCTCCGCCGGGAGATCACGGCGCTGGCGGAGGAAAAGGGATTGAGACCCTCTTTCTGGCGGAGGATGCCGACGTGACCTTTGGGGAGTCCGCCCTGCGCATTTACGCGCCCCTGGGCAGCGGCGGGGCCAACGAGGAGGGCCTCTCCGTCCTGTGCACCGCCGGGGACTTCGACGGGCTGATCACCGGCGACATGAACGACACGGTGGAGAAGCGGCTGGTCAAATATGGGTCGCTCCCCGATCTCGAGCTGCTGGTGGCGGGGCACCACGGCTCCAAATACGCTACCTCGGAGGAGCTGCTGCTGGCTACAACGCCGGAGCTGGCGGTGATCTCCGTGGGCTACAACACCTACGGGCACCCCGCGCCCGAGACCCTGGAGCGCCTGGCCGCCGCCGGCTGCGCGATCTACCGCACCGACTGGTCGGGCACCGTCACCATCACCGCAAAGTAAGGAGAATTGCCATGCCGCCCAAAGCAAAGCCGGACACCGCGGCCTACCAGAAGCTGAAAAAGGACATCAAGGAGGGCACCATCGGCACCCTCTACGTGTTTCACGGGGAGGAGGCCTATCTGCGGGACTTCTACCTGGGGCAGCTGAAAAGAAGCTCCTGCCCGCCGGAATGGAGGAGTTCAACCTCCACACCCTCAGTGGAAAGGAGTTTGACGTCAAAACCCTGGCCCAGCTGGTGGACTGCCTGCCCATGATGAGCGAGCGTACCCTCATCGTGGTCAACGCCTACGATATTTACAAGGGGGACAAGGACGCCCTGGCGGCGGTGCTGCGGGAGCTGCCCGACTACGTCTGCCTGGTCTTTGTCTACGATCTCATCGAGTACAAGGCCGACGCCCGCACCAAGCTGGCCGCCCTGCTCAAGGAGAAGGGAAGCGTGGTGCCCTTCAACCGCCAGGGGCAGGGGGGATCTGATCGACTGGATCTCCCGCCGCTTCCGGGCCCTGGAGCATGACATCAGCACCGAGGACGCCAAGTACCTGATCTTCCTGTGCGGCGATCTGATGAACAACCTGATCTCTGAGATCGGGAAAATCGGTTCCTACGCCGCCCACCACCGGGTGACCCGGCAGGATATCGACGCCGTGGCCACCCCCCAGCTGGACGCGGTGGTGTTCCAGATGACCGACGCCATCGCCGCCGGGAACTTCGACAAGGCGGCGGAGGTGCTGGGGGAGCTGCACCACATGCAGGAGCCCCCCATCAAGCTGCTGGCGGTGCTGGGCAAGCAGCTCCGCCAGCTCTACACCGCCCGCCTGGCCATCGAGCACAGAAAGGGCGTGCCCTACCTCATGGAGCTGTGGGGCATGCGCTCGGCCTACCCGGCGGAGCGGCTCATGCAGTCCGCCCGGCGCTTTTCCCTGCCCTGGTGCCGCCGGGCGGTGCTCCGTTGCGGCCAGACCGATCTGGCCATGAAGTCCACCGGGGCGGACGGCGAGGAGCTGCTGATCGGCCTGCTCATGGAGCTGGCCGTCAAGAAAGGAGCGTAAGCAAATGAAAAAGAAGACGCTGTTGGGAGTGGCCGCGGCGGCGGCCGTGGGGGCCGCGGGCTGGTATCTGGCCGCCGGCGGCCGCAAAAACCAGATCGAGCACATCCGCCGGGAGGCCAAGCGCCTGCTGGCGGTGCGGCGGGACGAGCTGGCCGCCCTGCGCTCCGCCGCGGAGGCGGGGGAGCTGGACGCCGGCGCTCTGGGGCCGGTGCCCCTGGACGGGACGGCGCTGGAGTCCGTCCGGATGGAGGACGGGGCCGCGGTGCTCTCCCTGCGGGGGGAGAAGGCGGCGGCCTGGCTGTCCAGCGAGCCGCTGGACCGGCTGGGGGTGTACTCCGTGCCCTGGCGGGGAGCGCCCGGCCCGGCGTGCTCTACACCGAATATCTGGGCTCCGGATGGTACGCGGGCTACGCCTGCCTGGGGTGGGGCTGACATGCTGCGCATCAGGGAGGCCATCGTGGTCGAGGGCCGTTACGACAAGAACACCCTCTCCCAGATGGTGGACACGGTGATCGTGGAGACCTCCGGCTTCGGCATTTTTAAGGATAAGGAGCGCCTGGCCCTCCTGCGCCGCCTGGCGGAGAAGCGGGGACTGATCGTCCTCACCGACCCGGACGGAGCGGGCTTTGTCATCCGCAGCCACCTGAGGGGGAGCATCCCACCCGAGCAGGTGAAGCACGCCTATGTGCCCGACGTGTACGGGAGCTGCTGGGCGAGGTGCTGACCGACTCCACCCAGAAGAACCTGCAGATGCGTGTGGATGCCGAGAACGGCGCTACCGCCGGCAAGTTCGAGCTGGCCAAGCTGGCGAAGAAGTACAACCTGGATGCCATCCACGATACCGTCCACGAGATGGCCCGCGACGAGGCTCGCCACGGTAAGGCTTTCGAGGGCCTGCTGAAGCGCTACTTCGGCTAATCAAGCAGAATACGGAAAAGGGCGGAGCCTTCGCTCCGCCCTTTCTGATTGTATGAACCGGCGATAGGCGGCGGACCCAATTCCGGTATCCGCTGTGATAGGAGTATGTACGGATGAATAAAAAAGAGATTTTACTGGCGCGGCATTTTGCGACGTTGGCCATGGTCTATGCGGTGATTGCCATGGCATTGGGCGTATTTTATAGGGAGTTTACCAAATTCAGCGGCTTTGCGGGCAGAACCTCTCTGTCTTTCCTGCATACCCACTATTTTGCACTGGGAATGGTGTTTTTTCTTATCCTGATGCTGCTGGAAAAGACATTTGCCTTCTCAAGCCGAAACAGCGGGAAGTTCCTGCTGGTCTATCAACTAGGTCTCAATATCACAGGGCTGGGATTCTTTCTGCGGGGGATGAGCCAGGTGCTGGGAAATGAGTTGAGCCGAGGAATGGATGCCTCCATTTCCGGAATCTCGGGCATTGGTCATATTTTGCTGGGTATCGGCATGCTCTCTCTGCTTTTGCAGGTTCGGAGGGCGGCAGACGGAACCGGTGCCGGACAGAACCAGGACGGCGCGCTGCGGGGCTGATGTTCCGCAGCGGGCTTTTTCTAGTTTGGCGGCCGGAAGCCTATTGACCCGGGAAATGGGATCCACTATGATGGAGGAAGAACATGGGAGGAGGGATTATATGCCCAACAACGGGAACAACTTCCGGCATGCTCTGGCAGAGTATATCCGAGGCTGGGGCGAAGGACTGGCGGTCGAGGAGGAGAAATACATCGGCTGGCGCTTTATCGGCACACCCCGTAAGCTGGATATCGTGATCATGAACCCCCAGAACTGCCGCTCCATGGCCATCGAGGCCAAGCTCCAGGAGACCAGCGGTTCGGCTTTCGAGAAGCTGAGCTACGCCCTGGACGACTGTATGGCGGCCCCCATCCCGTCCATTATTGTCTTTTCGGGGCGCTATATCCGGGACGACATGAAGGCAAAGCTGATTTCCTCCGGTCATGGTATTGAAGTGGGCTATGAAAACGGGGCGATTGCGGACCGGTATGAGCTGCTCAAGCAGCGCATTTACATCGAACTGGGGATGAATTATTTCCCCTTCCTCCGTCCATAGCCGTGCAGAAGGGGAAAAGGCCGTGTGCCGCCAAACGCGGCACACGGCCTTGAAATTCCGATGCTTGGACGTATGGGAAGGGAACAGGCGCCTTACGCGCCGTGCCGGTCGAAACGGATATCAAAATACTGCTTCGCAATATCGGGGTGGTCGTGCTCGAACTCAGACATGTAGCGGAAAGCGGAGCTGGTCAGGCCGTTGGCCTCGCAGAACTGCCGGAAGCTCTTCTTCTTGAGAAAGCTGGGTTGGTTGCACCAGCGGGCCAGGGTGATGAACATCCCTTTGTAAGGAGAGCGGTTGTAGTACTCGTGGCGCATGATGTAGGGCAGGCACTGGTACTCCATCAGGATACGGATGCGCTCAAAGATGGAGGCGATCTCCTCCGCGCCCTGGGACTCATAGCCGGAGAGCACGTAGAGCTTGGTGGACTTGTCGGAGTGTCTCCGCCAAATTTTCAGGCCGCGCACCACCTGTTCGGCCTCGTTGATGTGGTCGAAGGCGAAGATATAGTCCCCGTGATACTTCACGTTCGCCAGCCGCCTGGCCTTCTCCTCGGTCATCAGACGCACATCCAGGCCCTGGCGGAACTGAAAGCGGCGGCCGGTTTCATCCAGCTCGTCCAGCACCTCCTGCCACTTGGGAAAGCCGAAAAACTGGTCGTCCCACAGGTATATGTGCTTGCGGGAGGGGTCGAAGAACTCCTTCACCGGAGAGTGGCGGAACACATGGTCATACTTCTGGTTGACACAGAAGGGGCACTTGCGGAAGCAGCCCCGAGTGGTAAAGCCGATGCTGTAATCCATGTAGTCACTGTAGGTCTGGGGCTGGATGCCCCGGGCGATCTGCCTGCCCACATATTCGTCGTAGAGGTGGTAGTCGGGCATATGGTGTTCGACCTCCAGGGGAAGGTCCGGGGCGGTCATCCAGAAAAAGCCGGTGCCGCCGATGTGCAGGTTGGGGTAGTTCTTGGGATCAATGGGTACGTTGGTAAAATCAAATACCCGGGAGAGATATACCTCGTCGTATTTGGGAATGGAGTAGTAATCCTCCAGCAGGGTGACGTCGTTGCCCAGCTCCTTTTGATAGCCGCTGATTTTCATGAGAGCCAGGTTGGGGTGACGGGTCCCGTTATCGAGCAGATCCGCGTCGATAATTCCGATTGTCTTGGGCATGTTTTCACCGTCCTTCCGACCCAGTATAGCAAAAGTCGATCGACCTGTCAATCTGGGATCTCTCTGGATCATTTTAAAAATGATCCGAAGAGATCAAAGCGAAAATGGTCCGGTTTATAGGACGGATGCACCTTAACGGACGTTTTACTTGCAATCTGCGCCGGACGGGCTTATAATAAAAAGCAAATGACAATACTGGAAAAGGAGTGATATGCGCTGTGAGCGGTGACCCTGTGAGTCGAGAATGTCCCATATGGAGCGCGGCGCATTGGCTCTGCGGCTGACCGGCCCGTCCGGTAGACCCGCACGCCGTGTCGCCGCTTGGCCTGTGCAGGAAGGATATTTTCCGCACAGGCGGCAAAGACAAATGCGTGCGGGGATTTTTATACCCTTTTGAGGGGCCCGCGCCGAGAAAGGCGTGAGATCGTTGCTCTCTATTTTTAAAACGATTCAAGGAAAAATGACCCGGCTGGATTCCGTGCAGGACGGCTGCTGGGTGAACCTGACCTATCCCAGCGAGGACGAGCTGAACACCGTAGCGGTGACGTTGGGCGTGGAGCCCTCCTTCCTCCGGGCCGCCCTGGACGAGGAGGAGACCTCCCGGATCGACACCGAGGACGGACAGACCCTCATCATCATCGATGTGCCCGCCGTGGAGAAGGATGACGCGGTGGTGTACTCCACTCTGCCCCTGGGCATCATCGTCACCGACAAGCACATCATCACCGTCTGCCTGAAGGAGACCTCCATTCTGAAGGATTTTCAGGACGGACTGGTGCGGTTTGCCGAAACCCAGAAGCGCACCAGCTTCATTCTCTATATGCTGTTGCAGGTTGCCAAACGCTTCCTTCAGTACCTGAAGCAGATTGACAAGATCTACAACTACATGGAGCGGCAGCTCTACAAGTCCCAGCGAAACAAGGAGCTCATTCAGCTCCTGGATCTGGAAAAGTCACTGGTCTACTTCAACACCTCGCTCAAGGCCAATGAGGTGACCCTGGAAAAAGATTCTCCGGGGCCGCATCATCACCCTATATGAAGAGGACCACGACCTGCTGGAGGACGTGCTCATTGAGGTGCGCCAGGCCATCGAGATGGCTAACATCTACTCCTCCATCATCTCTGGCATGATGGACGCGTTCGCCTCCGTTATCTCCAACAACCTGAACGTGATCATGAAGGTGCTGACCTCCATCACCATCCTGCTGACCATCCCAAATATCTTCTTCAGTTTCTACGGGATGAACGTAGCCAATCTGCCCCTGGACCAGTTCTGGTGGTTCCCGCTGGCCCTGTCCGGCGTGGTGATCCTGGTGGTGGCTATTATCCTGAAAAAAAAACGGGATCTCTTCTGAAGAAACGGTGGACCAACTCCACCGTTTTTTGAATCAAACTTTATGTGTGGATTCATATTCTGGTAACAATTACATGTTATACTGGATTATATTGGAGAGATGCACATTTCACAAAGGCGTTCTGCGGTACGCAAGGCAGAGCGGAAGAATGGAGGTTTTCTATGGCGAGCAATCCAAACTACTGCGATATCACCCCTGAGATTGAAGCGCTGGCGGCCCAGTCCCTGCAAAACAGCAGCATTGACGCGGGGGACTATGTGAAGTACGACGTCAAGCGCGGCCTCCGCGACCTCAACGGCAAGGGCGTTCTGGCGGGCCTGACCGAGATCTCCGACATCATCGCCAAAAAAATGGTGGATGGGCAGGAGATCCCCTGCGACGGCAAGCTCTACTACCGCGGCATCGATGTAGAGAAGCTGGTGGCGGGGGCGCTGAAGGAGGGAGGTTCGGCTTTGAGGAGACCGCCTATCTGCTCCTGCTGGGCCGCCTGCCCAACGCGGCGGAGCTGGAGAGCTTTAAAAACCAGCTGGCCTACTACCGTACCCTGCCCGGCAACTTCGTGCGGGATGTCATTCTGAAGGCGCCCAGCCAGGATATTATGAATTCCCTGGCCCGCAGCGTGCTGAACTTGGCCTCCTATGACGAGCGGTGCGACGATATCTCCCTGCCCAACGTCATGCGCCAGTGTCTCCAGCTCATCGCCCTGTTCCCGGTACTCAGCGTCTACGGCTACCAGGCCTACACCTACAAGAGCGGGAACAGCCTTTACATACACCCCCAGCCGGAGCTGTCCACGGCGGAGAACATCCTCTCCCTGCTGCGGCCTGACTCCTCCTACTCCTTCTGGGAGGCCCACGTGCTGGACATCTGCCTTACCCTTCATGCCGAACACGGCGGCGGCAATAACTCTACCTTTACCACCCATGTGGTCACCTCCTCCGGGACGGACACCTACTCCTGTATGGCGGCCGCCCTGGCCTCACTGAAGGGGCCCAAGCACGGCGGCGCCAACATCAAGGTCATCCGCATGTTTGAGGACATGAAAGAGCCCGTCCGGGACTGGAAGGACGAGGACGAGGTGCGCCATTACCTCCAGGCCCTGCTGGACAAGCAGGCATTTGACAGAGCTGGCCTCATTTACGGTATGGGTCACGCGGTCTACTCTCTCTCCCGACCCCCGTGCCAACCTGCTCCACTCCTTTGTGGAGAAGCTGTCCCGGGAGAAGGGCCGTACGGAGGAGTATGAGTTGTACTCCCTGGTGGAGCGGCTGGGCCCCGAGATCATCGCCGGGGAGCGGAAGATGTATAAGGGCGTATCCGCCAATGTGGACTTTTATTCCGGTTTTGTCTACCACATGCTGGATCTGCCCCTGGAGCTCTATACCCCCCTCTTTGCCATGGCCCGGGTGGCCGGATGGAGCGCCCACCGTATCGAGGAGCTCATCAACATGGGCAAAATCATCCGCCCGGCCTACAAGTATGTGGGGAACCACGCGGATTATGCGCCGCTTGCGGAGCGGTGACCTCAAATCCATCCGAAAGAAGTGTGTTCGGAGATGAAGTTTACACTGGTAAAGGGCGTGCCTGAGCGGCTCGAGGAGTATCGGGAGGTCTTTTATGGCTCCAAGCTGTACGACGCCTACTTCGCCGAGGGGGACAGCCTGAATGAGAACCTGCTCCGTGCGATGGCGGACGGCGATCTCTATGTAGCCATGAGCCCCGGGGACGAGGCCGTGGGCGTCATGTATATGACCCGGAACGGCCTGGCCGGCCTGCCCTATCTGAATCTGCTGGGCGTGAAAAAGAAGTACCGGGGCCAGGGCATCGGCACGGATCTGGTCAAAATTTTCATCGGGGTTATGGAGGAAAAGAACTATCCCAATATGTTCATCATGACCAGCCAGTTCAATACGGGGGCCAAGCGGCTCTATCAATCCCTGGGCTTCCAGCCCAAGTGCCTGCTGCACGATGTGATTCGCAAGGGCGTGTCCGAGTGGCTCTTCATGCGACCCAACCGGAAGCTGGCGTAAAGAACATAAAGAGGAATCCCCCGGCTGCGCCGGGGGATTCCTCTTTATTTGATCCGGCGCACCTCCAGATAGTAGTGCTCCTGGTCCGGGGCCAGCGGCACGGAAGTAAGTCCCGCCGCCAGATCAAAGCCGAAGTTCTGACGGACGATGGCAATCTGCTCCGTGTGGGCCAGCGCGGCGGTCTGGCACGTGAAGGAGAGG
>VOFI01001944.1_pt1 | contig 28174 bp, 48 predicted proteins | sample 5384131 | NCBI WGS metagenome assembly VOFI01 (sample SAMN12384728, study PRJNA508395) | human gut metagenome | isolation source: healthy gut H | host: Homo sapiens | reverse complement strand
CCATTTCAATATGCCGCTGTCACTGACCGATTATATGCAGCAGACCGGTCGTGCAGGTCGTGATGGACAGAAGGCGCATTGCGTTTTGCTGTATGATGATGAAGACTATCATATCAACCAAGCGATATTATCCGATAGCGGCTCAAAACGTGCTCGAAAGCAGCTCGATTGCATGAAAAGAGTTCTGCGACGATACAAAGCATTGCATGTCCCAACTGCTGCTCGCACACTTTGGTCAAACTATGAAAAAGAATTGCTATCACTGTACGATCTGTCAGAAAAGTAGGAGGAATAACACGTGAACAAGTTCGAAATCAGCACCGGCGTGCATACTTACTCAGTCGGCATGCCACTAACAGCGAAACAGTATTATCAAATCCAAAAGAGTCTGTCCGACCATCTGCGGTTGACAAATTCAAACTTCTGGGCAAAGAAAGAGCAGTACACTGTAGATTTTTTGAAAGAAAGCGGCATCGTACTATATCTTTCAAAGATCAAACGTATTTACCGCATCAAAGTGCGTCTGGAACCCTGCCGAGTACTCGGCAACAGCGATCCTGCTGCGCTTTATCAGCCAAGCAAGAAATCATACCGTGAAATGATCCAACAGGTTGACAAGCTGCTGCAGCGCCGTATCATATTCCATGCTCGATTGACGAAATGAAGATCAGCCGGATAGATTTGACCTGCAACCTGCTCTTTTCGCAGTCTGATCCAGTGCAGATTTATATTCGCTCTTTGCAAAAAAGCCTTCGTTTTGCCCATTATAAGCGGGATTACTTTCGCCCGGATGACGGAAAAAGCAAAAATCCACAGGAGGCGAATCGTCATTCGTGCAAGCAGAAATGCCGCTCTGCTTCGTTTTTTCTTATGATAAAACTGCCCAACTGCAAAATGATTGGGCGGCTGACAAATGAGTTGATTGGAAAGCGTGTTCTCCGCTTGGAGGCAGAGCTGAAGCGCGAGGCGATGAAGAAGCACCTTTGGCAAGCAGCCGGATAACTACCACTATCTGAAAGTGCAGCGCAGGCGCAGAAGGTGATCAAGTGGTATCTCAAACGCCTGTTTAAACACGCCGATGGAACACATATGTGCTACTGCGAAGCGGTTGAGCTGGTTCGGCAACAGCATGGAAGCCCAAGACGCGCGAGCGAAGCGCTTTGTATCTGCTGCGCAAGGTCAGCGACAGTCAATCACTGGACGCTGCACTGCAAAGACAATGGCGCATTTCGGTATCAAGCGTGATGCCGCAGATCGACTTCTCTGCAAACTGCGGAAGGCAGGCATAAACCCGATCACGCTGCCGAACAGCAGCCATACTCAGCCCATTGAAAGTATGCTGAAATATTTCAAGTAATACGAAATGTAAGGCATTTCAAGGTGTTTCGCTCCTTTGAGATTGCAACTTTTACAGTGCAATAAGCAACATAGATATAAAAGATGGCATGAATTGCGGTGAACTGTGATCTGTGCTGTCAAATCTTATATGTAAAAGGATGATTTTTATGAAGTATCTGATTATCGCGGGATGAAGGAGTATTACACCATCGACGAGGTCTGCCGACTGTTCGAAATCAGCAAGCAGGAGCTCAAACACTACGCGGACAAGTACAGCATTCAGCCGCAGGAGGACCAGTACGGCAACTGGGGATTCCGCAAGGTTCTAGTTCGCAAGCTGCACAATTTCATCTACAAAGGAGCAGTATAATCAGCCTCGTACTTCGTCGCAGCCCAATTCGAGGAAGGACCCGTGGGCATGAACGACGAAATTCTGACCGTCAAGAAACTGCCGTCCTGCTCAAGACAACACGCCAGCAGGTCCGCAAGATGATTGCAAACGAAGAACTCCCGGCCGTGAAGGTCGGCCGGGAGTGGAGAGTGCTCAAAAGCGGGAATTATGGAGTTTTTGAGATGAATCTATGAGTTGCTATCTCAATGAGTGTGCAACGATGCAATGTCAGTTAGCATACATGATACAGCCGTTTGAACGTGATAATTGCCTTTGAGGTATCGCTCATCATCTTAATTGTTTTCAGAACGGATTTTATCACGCTGCGGTATCACTCGATGCGTACCCGAACCAATCATATTTTTAGGGGGACAAGGCTGCCGCCTATCATACTAATCAGCAGGCATAAGTTTGCAACGGTAATTTTCTTCCCTTTGCAAACTGTGAACGGGACATTTTTGCTGTTATTGCGTTTCCTGTTCCATCTGCTCCATCCGCAGAAGCGCGTAGCAAAGCTGAAGCTGCCGGGCCTTATGGATGCCGGTCTTTTCATAGAGTCTTTTTACGGTAGGTATCGATGGTGCTTGTAGCGCAGCCGAGCTGTTCTGCACACTGACGGGTACTCAGCCCGCTGGCAAGTGTCTTTGCATACTTCAAGCTCTTTGGCGCTCAGTTTGGCATAGCCCTCCAGAAATCATAGTCCGCCAGATCGATTTCTTTTTTTCCAAATGCGCCAAACGGCGGATCTTGGCAAGGGAATCGTCGAGCTCTGCCCCTCCGCATGTTCTCTGTCTGACTGCGCATATCTTCTACCTGCCCCTGTAGGTCCTGCGCTTTTCACCGCCATACCCCTGATAGAGCAGCAAGCCCACTGGCCATGTGGGGCGGCGTTGCTCCGCTGGACATACAGGCCGCTGAAGGAACTGTCAGTCACTGAGAGAGGGGTTCAGCACCACGAACGCGCCGGAGCAGTCCGCCTGACGGACATACTGGCACAGCGGCTCCAGCATAGCCTCCTCCAGCCGCCCACAGCGTCCGCGTCCCCATCCAGTTTGGAAAGGTCCGTTGTCTGTTTTTCCAGAATGGCGGTCATGTCCTCGGAGAGATGAAGCCCCATCACGGAGACATTCCGCCACAGGGATTCCATGTCCGATTGAAACGCCTCCATCCGGAAGGTCAGCGATTTCGCCAGCTCCTCCCGGGGACTTTTCAGCTGTCCCAACAGAAGAAGGACGGCGAACAGCGTTACCAGCAGCAGCGCCGCCAGTGCGCCCATGTAGAGGAACAGCCGCCGTCGCATGGAGGGCTTGGCCTGTTTCAGTTTGGAAAAAGAAAACCCGGACATGGGCCGTCCCCCTCTTTCAGCATGACAGTGTTCTCAATGGATAGCACACAGCAGCGCCCAGGTCTCCTCTGCCAATGCGTCAATGCTTTCACCGGCAGCAGCACGGGCGGGAAGCTCCTGCTGCATTTGCCGCAGACCATCATAAAGTTGACTGACCTTGCCGTAGTAGCCCCCAAAGCGAGGCTCGGATAAGGGAGTGTAGTTTTCCTGCATGATTTTCAGGGCTGCGTAAAGCTGACGATAGCTTTCAGTCGGTTCCGGGAACTTATCATAATTTTCGATGGCGTCAAAGGCACCGTTCCGTACCAGCATATAACCGGTCTGGGCCACGAAGTCCAGGTTTCGTCCGTTTTCTGTCAGCCAGCGGACGAACAGCGCGGCGGCCTCCGCCTTCTGGTCAGTGGTCTTGTAGGCACAAAGGCCCACGCCCGCCTGCGTCATCAGAGCGTCTGCACCTGCCGTTTTCGGCATGGGCAGTACATGGAGATCCATGGGCTCCTGCGTGCCGTCCCGGTAGGTGACGGTATCGTTATAGTAGAGGATCGCCGCGGAGGAGCCGAGGCCGGAGAGAACATCGCCTGTCATGACCTGCGTGTTGGAATAGAGATCGGAGACCACCACATGGCCCTGAGCCAGAGAGCGGGCGAACTGCATTCAGCTCTCCTTGAATACGACATTATTGGTATCATACCAGCCGTTTTTCGTGTAGGAATCACCGCTGCCGTGCTCCAATGCGTTCAATTCTACAGAACGGATGGGATAGTCCAGTGCGCAGAAGGCCTCGCCGCCGGACCAGTCATAGAACTCTCCGGCAGCATCGTAAAAGCCCTCCCATGTGGAAAGGTCTGCGTAACTGACGCCGGTGGACTGAGAAAAGCGGGCGAAGCCGCTGCCGTTGCACATTAGAAGCTGGGTGGACTTGGAAATAGGGAAGAGCAGCAGGGTTCCGTCCTCCGTCATGCCGTCGGCCAGAAAACCGGGGACAAAGTTGGAGAGCTCCTCCGCCGTAAACCAAGCGTTCCAATCTACCAGATTGTCCGAGCCCAGCGCCGTGGCGTCGCTGATGTGGCAGGTGAACAGATCGGGCATTTCCGGTGCGTCTCTGCCGCCCTTCTGGGCTTCCTTGAGGAAGCCGCCGATCTTGGAGGCACTGCTGAGATGGTCACCTGTACCCGGACGCCCTTCTCCTGCCCCACGGTACGGTTGAATTCCTGCACCAGAACATCCATGGGGGAGCCGGACTGTTCGCCGTAAACATGCCAGAAGTTCAGCGTCACCGGGTCGCTCTCCCGGAGCAGGGACTTCTCTCCGCAGCCGGAGAGGGTAAACACAAGGGCGGATACCAGCAGCAGGGAAAACAGACGCTTTTTCATGGGAAACCCTCCAAAATCGAGAAGCTGTTCATAAATCAGCGGTATTTTTGAAGCTTTTCGGTAAAATTTAGCCTTCAGGACCCTAATTCGGAGAAATTAGGGTTAACAAAATAAGAGATCCATGCTATACAAAAAGTGAGGTAAATTTGTCAAAGCGGGGCGGCAGCCGCTGCCCGGCTTCAAATTCATACACTTTATTGTAGCACACCCCACGGCGTTTTTACAAGGCGAAAAGCGGGAAAGAAGGGGGAAATACGGATGGTTCAGGCGAAGAAAACGGCCGCCTACCGGGTCATCGCCGGTCCCGGCGGTAAGCGGGTCTTTCGGTTCTACTGCGACATTTCCGGTGAGCTGTGCTGCGTGACCAAGTCCATTCGGGCGGATACGGAGGACGAGGCACTGGAGATCGCGTGGGAGACGGAGGGGCGGTGGGCCTTTGACCGATGCCCCCAATGCGGCCGGTATGTGTCCTCCGCCATGTTCAACATCAACGCGGAGCGGTGTCTGGACTGCGCCCCCTGGGAGAACGAATACCCTGTGTTCTGCCACCACTGCGGCATCAGGCTGAAAGACCCGGACGCCTTCTTCTGCCCCGCCTGCGGGGCGCGGCTGCTGGTGGGCGGCACAGAGGAAGAGAAGGGAAGGACCGAATGACGGAGTATGACCTGGAAACCAAAAAGGCCTTGCGCCGGGTGTCCCTTCTGGAATATGGCTTCGGGCCGGAGACTCTGTGGGGACGCAAGATCTGCCCGGCCTGCGGCAGGGGCAACGGCGCTTACCGGACAGACTGTATCTCCTGCGGCGCAGCGCTGCCAAAGGAGACCCTCTATGACTTCTACCGAGCCCGCCATCGCTGCTGTCCCGGCTGCGGTGTGGTGGTCACAGACGTTGCGGTGTACTGTCCCGAATGTGGGACGCGGCTGTCTAAAGAGACGGGAGCAAAGGGGGCGTCTGGATGAGCATTTTCCAAAAGCGGGAGCTGTCCACCTGCGGCGGAACGGAGCCGACGCCGCCCAGAGCGGCGGTATGCTTTACCACATCTGCTATGACCCGTCGGGCGGCAGACTGGCTTGCGCGGCTGGGGGGATGCAGACCCCTGGGCATCCTCTCCGACCACGGCGAGGATGTGATCTGGCAGTGTGAGGCGGAGAATGTGGATCTTTTGCTGCTGGAAACCGATTTTTCCCCGGCGGCGGAGGATACCAAGGACGTTTCCGCCCGCTGCGACATCGCCATTGCCATTATAATTGACAGTGAAAGAAGTTTTGTTACGATCAAGGATGGCGTGAAACCAGCCAACCGGAGTTTGCTGATGAAGGTTATGCCTCTGATCTGATGGCCTGGGCTACGCTCTGAAGGCGGTAACCAGAAAAAATAATCAAGGCAGTGTCATCATTGATGGCGGCGAGTTTGACGGCTGTGTAAATCTGACCGGAAGTCAGGCCGAAAACGGATCTGTTCAAATCAACGGAGGCACCTTCAAGAAGGATGCAGGTGCTGTATGAAGCAGAGGAGAATAATTCTGATCCTGCTGTCACAGTGAACGGCGGCACCTTTGAGGGCAATGTTTATTTGCAGTACTGGCCTTGGATATCGAGACTTTATATGCCGTACCGTTTTGAATGGCGGCACCTTTGAGGGCACAGTAAACCTTCACGCAAAAACAAAAAAGCCGTTAGCGGTGGCGGTTATTTCATTTTACGGTGATATAGGAACTGAGGATCAACCCAAGAAAGCAACCCCAACATTGCGTTGGGGGATCAATGCTTTGGCTACAGCGCGCGGTTGTTACGCCTAACGGCACCTTTACCGGCCGCAATGTTTACACCGCTGTTTTAAAAGATAGCGAAAAAGTGAAGGTTATAAAATGTTGCTGGAAGGCAGTGCTTCCAACTCCGTCAAAATCATCCCCAACGCATGGGGCATTACCGATGTTACGCTGAACGGCAAAAGATCAACTACGCCAAGGACTGAAGGCGCAGTTGAGAAGATGGACAACAGCACGGCGTATACCATCAAATTCACGTGGAAGAGCCTTTGGTGAGTGAATTGGTAAATGCAGGCTTCACAGCTATCGCGCAGACGTGCGACCGCTATATCTCCGGCAATAAAACGCCCGGAGACCGGTATAAAAACATCACCGGCACCGAATACAGCTTCACCATTCCCTGCGGGGCGCAGACCCCAAGGTCTATTCCTTTGCCCTGCACCTGAATCTGAAAAAAGAACGACAGCGACTACAACGTCGGTATTTACAGCAACGAAAGCATATCGTTAGGTGGTGAATCAGGCGCCGGTGGTTGTACCCGATCCCACCCTCGCGGGCAGCGTGTACACCAGCGGCATCGTCTACGACCGCCCCATCTCCATCGCTGCCAGCGTGACACCCTGCAAGCTACCAAGTCGTACCGAGGCTGGCGGCGCAGCGGACCTTTCAGCAACACATGGAAGAATATTGAGGGCGCGAACGACTCCCGGTATACCCCAAGGCGGCTGACATGGGCGAGAATGTCCGCATCGCGTCGAAGTCACAGCGGAGGGAGCTATCTCGGCTTGAATCGTCGGCGCAGCGGTGAAGAGAGTCAGCAAGGCCGACTTAACGACAATACCCGCACCTCCGGCAGTTGCGGCTTTAAGAAGGGACGATGCTTGGCTGCAAGGCAACACCTATTATGTCTATTTACCGATTCTCCGCCTCCGGCAAGGGATGACCGACACCCATACGGCAGGCCTCAAGATCAGCAGCAGCAGCGTGCTGCTGGACGATGAAACCAAGCTGAACCGAATCATCCTGACGGACGAGAGCGGCAGCAAGGTATACAGTTCCTACGGAAACGGAAACACCATTTATATCAAAAGGGCACGAGCGTGACCCTCAACGTCACGAAGAACCCCAACAGTGCCAATACATGGTCTGCTTTCACCTTCAAGTCCCAGTACGATGCATCTGCTCCGTTCTCCGTGACCTACCCCACTGCTCCTGGTGGCCTCCGGTGCTGAAATCCTCAGCGTCACCATCTATGGCAATAAAGCGGGAACGGGCACATTGGCAGCGGAGTACGGCGGCTATCCGGCAGCGCAGTCCTACGGCACTTGAGAGTCCATGTGTATGAGAACGTGAGTGACATCGGTAGTGATGCCGAAATCACCGTTTCTCCTACTTTCGCTGACGCAACGATGCACCCCGGCGAGACCATGACCCTGCCGAAGTATACCGTTTCTGTGTACCCCGAGGCGCTGGAGAATTATGATTTGGCATGGCGCATTGTCAACTACGGTCCTTCGTATAAGACGAGTGACGATAACATTACGCTGAAGGACGGCAGAGATCGAGGCAACAAAGGCGCACACCGGATCGAAGAATACCAGAATAGCGCTGGTTGCCATCAACAAGGACAATAATAACTACATCAGTTCGCTTTCCGACTTCTATGTCACCGTGACCGAGGCTCCCACGATTGCACTTACCGGCGTCACCGTTGCCCCGACGAAGGTAAATCTGAAGAATGTCGGCGACATCTGTCAGCTCTCCGCCGTCAAGGAGCCTGTCAACGCAACGGGCATCCTGAACTGGGAGAGCAGCAATACCGGCGTGGCAACAGTTGACAGCAACGGCAAGGTGACCGCTGTTGCCAAGGGCGAGGCCACCATCACGGTCTCCTGCGGCGATAAGAAGGCCACCTGCACCGTTACGGTTGCTCATACCCACGATACCGAAGCACAGCCCTGGATATACATGGACCCGGCACGCATACCAAGACCGCACAGGCAGGCGATTTCAAGGCGGAAGCCCACACCTTCTCCGCATGGAAGAAGGTTAATGATACCAATCATAGCCGCACCTGCACCGCCTGCAAGATGACGGACGGCTCCACCTACACCGAAACCGCCAACCACACCTTCGTGTGGAAGGTAGACAAGGAGGCCACCACGACCCAGACCGGCCTGAAGCACGAGGGAGTGCTCCCGACCCACGCAAAGCGCAATGAAGGCACCGTGATCCCCGCAACCGGCGGCGGTTCTTCCCCGGCGGCGGTTTCTTCCGGCGGCGGTGGCGGCGCCGGTGTCACCACCTATGCGATCACCGTTCAGAACAGCAAGAACGGCGGCGTGACCGCAAGCCACAAGTCCGCAGCCAAGGATACGGCCGTGACCCTGACCGTCACCCCCGACAAGGGCTACGCGCTCGACACCCTGACCGTTCTGGACAGCAAGGACAAGGCGGTCAAGCTGACCGAGAAGAACGGAAAGTACACCTTCACCATGCCGTCCGGCAAGGTTACGGTTTCCGCAGCCTTCAAGGCGGCGGCTCCGGCATCCGAGAACCCGTTTACCGACGTTCCCTCCGGCGCTTATTACGAGGACGCTGTTATCTGGGCAGTTAAGAAGGGCATTACCTCCGGCACGAGCGCAACGACCTTCAACCCGGACGGCAGCTGCACCGCGCGCGCAGGCTGTGACCTTCCTGTGGCGTGCGGCAGGCTCTCCCGAGCCGAAGTCCGCGGCTATGCCGTTTACCGATGTACCGGCAGGCAGCTACTTCGAGAAGGCTGTCCTCTGGGCGGTTGAAAACAGCATCACCAAGGGCACAAGCGCCACCACGTTCAGCCCGGACGATTCCTGCACCCGCGCTCAGATCGTCACCTTCCTGTGGCGCGCAGGCGGCAGCCCGCTGTCAGCGGCAATTCCGCTTTCAGCGACGTAGCCTCTGACGCATACTACGCAGCAGCGGTTGCATGGGCAGAGAAGAACGGCGTTACCGGCGGTATCGGCGGCGGCCTGTTCGGCTCCGACAATACCTGCACCCGTGCGCAGATCGTAACGTTCCTGCATCGCGCGATGAAGTAAACACGAGCGCAGCAGTTTATCAGCAGAATGAGGCGCGGCGGCATCGCCCCGCGCCCTCTTTGAAAGCAGCCGCCTGTGAACAAAGCAGGCGTGAAGAATGAAGTATTTCCCCATGTGCGAGGAGGCATAACCATGAAAAAACGAATTTTTATGCTGGCGGCGCTGGCTGCCGGTCTTGTGCTGTGCCTCGCCGCCTGCGGGGAAAACAACAGAGAACCGATTACCATTACCCTCTGGCACGTTTACGGCGGCGAGGTAAACTCGCCCATGAATACGCTGGTGGATGAGTTTAACCGTACTGTCGGGCAGGAGCAGGGCATTCGTGTGCGAGTGGACAGCGTCAGCAACAGCGGCGTGATCCATGAAAACGTGCTGGCGGCCGCCTACAAGGACCCCGGCGCACCCGAGCTGCCGGATTTGTTCGTATCCTACCCCCAAGACCGTGCTGGCCCTGCCGGATGAGAACATTCTGGCGGATTATCACGACTATTTCACAGACGAGGAGCTGGATGCCTACCTTCCGGAATTTATTGAGGAAGGGACGGTTGATGATCGTCTGGTCATTCTGCCGCTGGCAAAATCCACAGAGATCCTCTTTGTGAACAAGACGGCCTTCGACCGCTTTGCCGCCGAAACCGGCGCAGCGCTGGACGAGCTGTCCACCTGGGAGGGACTGTACGCGATGGCGGAGCGATATGCGGAATGGTCGGGCGGCAAGAGCTTTTTCGTCCACGATTACCACTTCAACTACTTTCAGGTGGGTGTGGAATCGCTGGGAGAGAACTTTTTTCGACAAGGACGGCATCGCTTTCGGTCCTGCGTTTACCCGCGCGTGGGAGCCTTACGCCAGAGCCGCGCTGACCGGCGGACTGTGGCTGGGCAGCGGCTATGCCACCGAACCGCTGCGCACCGGCGATGTGATCGCATCCGTTGCCTCGTCTGCCAGTGTGCTGTACTATTCCGACGTAGTGACCGATGAGAACAACCGCACCGAAAAAGGTCGAGATCATTTCGCTGCCCTGTCCTATCTTTGAGGGCGGAGAAAAGCTGGTCATGCAGCGCGGAACAGGAAATCTGTACCGTGAAATCCACACCGGAGCGCGAAAAGCCTGCATGACCTTTCTCAAGTGGCTGACCGAGCCGAAGCGGAACGTGGATTTCGCTACCTCTCGGTTATATGCCCCGGTGACAAGGAGGGCTTTGACCGCGACCTGCCTGCCGCTATTCAAACGCTGACAGATCCTATGTATGCTTCGCTGTATGAGGCCTTTCTGAAAACAAGGCAGGACTATACGTTCTATGTGCCGCCCCAGCGGGAGGACTATCTGTCGCTGGAGACCCGCTTTGAAAAAAACGGCGCGTCTGCGTCTGGCGGCCGGACGGGCGCAGTATCTGGAGCAAGGGCGCAGATGCGATGGATACACTGCTGGAAACCACACTGGAGGAGCTGCGGAAAAGCTATGACAAGTAACAAAAACGCGAAAGGAGGGATTGCTGTGCTGCTGCAGAGCAGGCGTCTGGCCAAAACGGATATTTCGGCGGGCAACCGCAGCATCGGCAGAAGTCTGGTGCTGTACTGGCTGTGCATGGCGCTGGCGATGCTGGCTGCCGCGCTGCTCCTGCTGAGCGTGACGGGTGTTCTCTCCCGCACAGCGCGCCAGTTTGGAGAAACGGCGGCATTACAGCAGAATAATACCGCCGCTCTTTTCACCGCGCAGATGGATGCGCTCTCTGCACAGGGCATTGAGCTTTCCGAAACGGTCAGCGGAGAACTGGAGCGCTTTTCTTGCCTGCCGCAGTCTCTCCTTCGATGCACTGAATGACGATCCGACCCTTATCGCAGAACTGGAGACCGCGTTAATCCCCTCGCTGGAGACCACTATGGCGGGGGAGCACCTGCAGCGGTGTGTATTTCTGTCTGGATGCTACAGCCAATACATCGCTGCCGCAGTCTAAAACATCCCGCATGGGAGTGTATCTGCGCTATTCCGTCTGCGCTCTGCCCATCCGGAGCGGCAGCACAGCCTGCTTCCGGGAACGGTGGATGCTGCACGGGCAAACGGCCTGCAGAAGCTGCACCAACCGCTGGAATCCGGAGAGCTTGATACGTCCCTGATTCCCGGCTACCGGCAGGTCATGACGTGGGAGGGCGACCGGCTTTCCGGAGGCTGTCTCTGGACAGAGCGGGTGCCGCTGCTGGATACCTGGGAGAACGTGACGCTGCTGTGCGTCCCTGTGCGGGACGGGAGCGGAACGGTGCGCGGTGTCTGCGGCATGGAGCTGAGCGAACTCTACTTCGGACTGTCTCACAGCACGGTCTCCGGCCCTTACGGCAGCTTTGTGATGCTGCTGGCGCCCATGAACGGGGGGATACCCTGCTTCTGGACAAAGGCCATGCTGGGCAGCACGGAGGGAACGAATCTGTCGGCTTCGGGCGAGATGAAGATTCGCGGCGGCCGGGACTACGATACCTTTATATGGAACGATACGGCCTATCTCGGCAAGTAATCAGATCATCCCCGGACGGCTGGCGGACGGCTATCCGCTGGCGGCAGTAACGCTGGTGCCGGAGAGCGGCTACCACAACCGGGCGCAGAGTGCCCGCATCGGCTGGGTGATGGGTTCCCTCGGCTTTCTTGTGGGGATGCTGGCGCTGGCCGCTGCGCTTTCCCGCCGCTTTTCCATGCCGATCACGCAGGGCTTTGCCGCAGCCAGAAGTCAGGAGCAGGACTGGCAGCCTACGGGCATTCGGGAGATCGACGAGCTGACGGCCTATTTTCACAGCCGTCTGCGGGAGAGACCGTCCGAGGATGCCCTGCCGTGGCAGGTGGAAAGCCTTGTGTCCGAGCTGATCGACCGGGCGAAGGGACTGACCGGTACGGAGCGCGTGATCCTGCGCTACTATGCCGAGGGCTATGCGGTCAAGGATATTTCCGGCCTGCTGTTTATCAGCGTGGGTACTGTAAAGGGGCATAACAGCCATATCTACAGCAAGCTGGGCGTGAATTCCTACGACAGCCTGAAGGCATATCTGATGTTCTCCGGCGCTGTGAGCGGCTGGAGGAGCTGCTTCCAGGGCGGTGGTAAATAAAGGAAGAAAGTTCCTGTGCGGGAAACCGAGGCGTATGCCCTCGGTTTGTGCGTTTGCGCAGGAAACGCTTTGGAAGGTGCGTTGCCGCGCGAATCAGGGCCGTTTTCTCATTGTTGAAATAACCAATAACCACTGTTTGCCATTGTGCATTTCGTCTATGACTGGGTCATGTTTTGGTGTTTTCGCCCCAAAACATGACTCAGGCCTATATTTTTTCCTGTAAAAACTGATATGAATAAATCAGCAAAGCCGCAATCGAAAGAACTGCCCGGAGAGGAGGGACGGATAGATGAAGCGGGTCGTGAAAGAGGCAATGGGAGACTGCTCTACCGTAGAGGAGTTTCGATTTCTCGTTCGCTGCCAGGAATGCGGTGGAATATGGCGCAGCAGTCCCATCCGCTTTTCCAAAGCCGGCGCGGAGCCGGAGTCGGAGGGGATGCGCACGATCCTCCGCACGCTTTACGAGCGGGAACGGGAGGCCGCACGGGAAAAGGCCGCGGCGGAGGCCGCAGAGTTTTTCAACTATTGTCCGGTCTGCGGCAGGCTGGTGTGCGACCGATGCTTTCTGATCTGCGAGGATCTGGATCTGTGCATTGCCTGTGCGAAAGCATTGCAGGTGCGCGGCGATGTTGTGGCAGGGGAGGTCTCCGACCCACGGAGAGCACCCGCCGAATCAGCCGGAAGAATTTCAAAGAATAGGAGATGAAACGACATGAAAAAACGGAAAAACACTGGGAAGTTCCTGAGTCGTCTGCTCTGTCTTGTGACAGCGATGGGAATGCTTGTTCCTATGGCATTGGCAGATGAGTTGGGCAAGGTGCCGGGCAGTTCCGACACAAACACGTATGAAAAAGCAGACATCAAAGTGGAGATTTCGGTCGTGAAACATGTCCAGCAAACCGGCACGGAAACACCTCCCGCTGAGACCTTTGAATTTGAAGTGGAGGACACGGCTCGGGATGAGCAGCATCCCCTTTCCTACTACGGTATTGGTGTGGAGGAATTGAAGCTGTCCACGACCGGGGCCGGCGATGTGGAGAAAAACGTTCTCTTTCAAAGTCTCGTGGACAAAGGATTATGCCGACTATCACTGGGATGCCGTCCCCAAGTCCGGCACGAATACGGTCGCCTGGTACAGCAAGACCTTCCTGCTCAGGGAGAAGAATGACGGCAAGCCTGGATGGAACTATTCTAATAAGGAATATGCGCTGACCTTCTGGTATGACATTGCAGATGACACAATGCAACTAAATATCCATGATCCCGGAAATGATACGTATTACCCAAAAGCGGAGTTTACCAACACCTACAACGGCACGCGCTATGAGCTCCCCTTCACCAAGACGGTGAAGCTGGGCGGCAGCGCTCCCCGGACAGGAGAACTTCGAGTTGGAGATCTTCAATGTCGGCGTCAGAAGCATGGAGGGAGCACGCGAAGGAGCTTTATACGGCAGCTGTTACCACAAACGGCGCGGACGATTACGATGGCAAACTGGTCATCTCCGGCCCGGCGGATCAGGTGGAAGCGCTTGTCTGCGAGGGCTTCTATATCAGGGAAAAGAACGCCGGAGCCGCCAACTGGACGTATGACGACGTGGTATGGCACATCCTGCCGGAGCGAACCCGCTATATCGTAGATGTAGATGCGCCGCTGGTCAATAATCTGCCTGCTGATGCGCAGCCGGAGACGGACGCGAACGACCGTCCTTGTCATCCACGCCACAAAGCGGGAGGAAAGCGACAACGGTGTCGATTATGTGGATTACGGGACGTCGGCGGACAAGATGACCTTCATCAACACCACACCCGCAGCTCCGGCGGCGGTGGCGGCAACCAGCAGCGCGTCCATCACGGTAAACAAGACCGACGCTCTGGGCAAGCCCCTTGTCGGCGCATCCTTCGTGTTGAAGGACAGCCGGGGACGGAGGCCTATCAGGCCACCTCGAACGCCAGCGGCGGCATCGTGCGCTTCACCAGGGTCGGCAACGGCACCTATACGCTGCTGGAAAAGGCTGCTCCGGAGGATTATGTAACCTCGGACGAGACTTATGAGCTGACCGTCAGCGGTTCCCGCGTCACGATGAATGGCAAGTCCTATTCTCCTGTGACCTTCGTCAACCGCAAGGCGGCGGGCTGAACCGGCGCGACCACACGCCTTTCTGGTAGGCTACGCCGAAGGTACCTTCGGACCGGAGCGCGACATGACCCGCGCCGAGGTGACCACCATGTTCGCCCGTCTGCTGACCGAGCAGATCGAGGCGGATAAGACCTATTCCAGCACCTTCAACGATGTGGCGAAGAACTGCTGGGCGGCCAACTACATCGGCTATATGCAGCAGTTCGGCATCGTCACCGGATATACGGACGGCAGCTTCCGTCCCAACGCTCCTGTGACCCGCGCTGAGTTCGCCGCCATTGCCAGCCGCTTTGAAAAGCTGACTCAGGGCAGCAAGAGCTTCACCGACGTGCCGGACACCCACTGGGCAGTCAAATATATCAACTTTGCAGCTACCCGCGGCTGGGTCACCGGCTATGCGGATGGAACCTTCAAGCCGGAGCACTCCATCACCCGCGCGGAGGTAGCGGCGGTCACCTGCCGTCTGTTGGAACGCGGCGCGGATCAGACCTATATCCGCAGCCATATCGGTGAGCTTCGAACCTTTGCGGACGTGCCGGACACCCACTGGGCATACTGGTACGCCATGGAGGCCGCCAACGGTCATGATTATACCAAATCCGGCGGCAGCGAAAACTGGAGCCGCACCTATCGATAACAGTTTTGATGGTTTCGGGCGATTCGTGTTCTGTGTCAGCCGGAACAGGGAAGCCCTTCGACAGCCTCACGGATGATGCGAGAAAGGAGGACGCCATGCAGCTGTCTGCCGGTCACGGCGCAGGCTCCATGGGATGACGCTATGGGAAAGAGATGTCTTACGCTGGTGCTGGCGCTGCTGCAGGTACTCAGTCTGAGTGCCTGCACCGGCCGGCCGGATATCACCACTCCTCCGGCATCGGTGAAGGAAAAAGGCAGGTCCATCGCCGCAGTCGGCACCGTTTGATGCTACTTACTGGACTGCCGTGCGGCATGAGTCCTACAATCCCTCCTTTGACCGCACGGAGGTCAGCACCATGCCTACGGAAAAATGGTGGGCGGACCTCTACCTCAATGAGGACGGAACAGCGCTGTTCCGAGAGGTGCTGGGCTTTGGCTATGCCTCCTACCTGATAAACGCCGAATGGTGGCTGGGAGCGGACAATGCCCTGCGGCTGACCGGAGAGGATACTGACGGCGAATGCGTTACTATGGACGGACGGATAGAGAAAGAAGGCTCCGTGATGCTGGAAACCCCGTATGGGAACCGTTTCTATTTTGAACCGGCGGAACGGCCGGCTTCCGGTGGGGAACTCTGCATGGCGGACCTGGAGGGGGCTTGGCGGATGAGCGCCGGAGAAGCGGAGGGCGACGAGTTCAGCCCGGAGGCGATGCACATGGCCTCTTTGCTGAACATTGAGCGCTGGTGGTCCGATGATGAGGGCGGCTATAACCTGCATGCAGACTACTACAACGCCCGGCTTTTGGATATGGATGCACCGGAATACAAGACGGAGAAGAACCTGCTGACGGAAAAGCTGGATGAGCCGTTGATGTACGGCTTTCCCAACGAGCTTTTGGTCTGCTCGGCTCTACGCCGAAGAATCTGATACGGAGTTTCGTGTTTCCCTGACAGACCGGAATACCCTGTACCTTCAGCAATATGACGCGCCGGCAGCCTGTACCGCCATTTATACACGCGAGGAGAGCCTCATGCCGGAGACGCTGACGCAGACTATGGCGGACGAGCCGGACGATGCGCTGATGTTTTACTGGCGGGATCCGCCGGCGGAGGTGGCAAAGCCACTGGCGGCGCTCCCTGTGACCGTACTGGAGAACGGCGGGGAAAACAGGCTGCTGCTGATAGGGCGCTGGTACGAGACGGATATCCAGTTCTGCACAGGCAGTGCCGAGCAGAATGCGGACGGCACGCTGGGAGAATGGATCACGGATACAGTGCTGTATGAGGGTACACTCCGGATTGACGAGCCGCAGTGGTTCTCACTTTCCATTCCGGAGAAGAACGCAAGGCTGTGCCTGTTTATGAAGCGGCCGTGGGATGAGAGCTGGTTTACCTGGCCTGTTACGGATCAGGATCCGTTCTTTGTCAGCGGAGACACTTTCCTGACGGAAACGTAACAGCGGTCCGCAGCTCCGGCGGCGGGCAGCAGTCATTCATTAAAAAGATTTCAGGGCAGTGCCGCCGCAGCTTTCAGTGCGCGGCGCTGACTAAGATAAAAAGGAGACGAAGATTATGGGACTTATCAAAGCGGCATTGGGCGCAGCAGGCGGCGTGATGGCCGACCAGTGGAAGGAATACTTTTATTGTGAGTCCATCCCCTCGGACGTGCTGGCAGTAAAGGGCAGGAAAAAGGCCACGGGCCGATCCAGCAACACAAAAGGGCGATGACAATATCATCACCAACGGCTCCCTGATCGCCATTGCAGACGGACAGTGCATGCTCATCGTGGAGCAGGGCAAGGTGGTCGATGTATGTGCCGAGCCGGGCGAGTACACCTATGATATGTCCACCGAGCCGAGTATCTTTTTCCGGCGATCTGGGCGACAGCGTGAAGAGCGTGTTCCAGAATATCGGCAAGCGATTTACCTTCGGCGGCGAAGCCCCCAAGGATCAGCGTGTCTACTATTTTAACACCAAGGAACTGGTGGGCAACAAATACGGCACGCCCAGCCCTGTGCCCTTCCGTGTGGTGGATCAGCGCGCGGGAATCGATCTCGATATTGGTATCCGCTGCTTCGGTGAGTACAGCATCCGGCTGAAAATCCGCTGCTGTTCTACACCAATGTCTGCGGCAACGTCGGCGAGGACTATAAGACCGAGAATATCGCGACGGCCAGATGAAAACCGAGCTGCTGACCGCGCTCCAGCCTGCGTTCGCAAAGATCAGTGAGATGGGCATCCGCTACTCCGCTCTGCCCGGCCATACGCTGGAGCTGGCAGATGCGCTCAATGAACAGCTGTCCTCCAAGTGGCGCGACCTGCGCGGCATGGAGATTGTCTCCTTCGGCGTTTCCAGTGTGAAGGCCAACGAGGAAGACGAGCAGATGATCAAGGAGCTGCAGCGCAATGCAGCCTTTATGGATCCCACCCGTGCGGCGGCGCACCTTGTCGGCTCGCAGGGTGAAGCGATGAAGGCAGCAGCCGCCAACACCGGTGCGGGCCCCGCTATGGCCTTCATGGGCATGGGCATGGCCGGTCAGGCCGGCGGCATGAATGCCCAGAGCCTCTTCCAGATGGGCCAGCAGCAACAGCAGATGCAGCAAGCGGCGCAGCAGCCCCCCTCCGGCGGTGCAGGGCTGGACCTGCTCCTGCGGCCAGAGCGGCATCACCGGCAACTTCTGTCCCAACTGCGGCAGCAAAAAAGCCCGAGCCCAAGCCTGCCGGCGATAGCTGGAAGTGCATCTGCGGCGCCACCGCCAACGGAAAGTTCTGCCCCGAATGCGGCAGTCCCAGACCCGTTCCTGCGGACGAGGGCTGGAAGTGCTCCTGCGGTGCGGTGAACAAGGGGCAAATTCTGCTCTGAGTGTGGCGCGAAAAAGCCTGCCGGTGTCCCCCAGTATAAATGTGACAAGTGCGGTTGGGAGCCTGCCGACCCCAAGCATCCCCGAAATTCTGCCCCGAGTGCGGCGATCCCTTTGACAATGGGGATATCGTGGGATGAAGCACCGAATGATCCGGATCTTTCTGGCGGGGATACTCGTGGGAATTACCCTTTCCGGGCTCTATAAGCACTTTGTCACAGACCGGATCATGGATGGGGAAACGGCATGGAAAATCCGGACGCGGCTTTCCCGTTGGACGGCGACCGTACCTATGTGGACAATTCCGACCTCTGGCCCGTGCTGGAGGGAACATGGGAAGGTGAAAATGGCCGCTGGCAGGCGGTCATCGGCGAGGAGAGCGGCATTGTCCTCCGCGCTGATGGAGAAACGGTTTTAACATCTCCGCTGTATTTCACTTACCTCCGGCCGGACAAGGCGGATTGGACAGTGAGCTTGAACCGGAGGAGCGCGAGCTTTTTACGCGACGCCGGACGGTGTTCCTCTCGGTAAAATCGAGGATTTTGGTTACGAAGCGGGGGGCGGCGAGGGCAGCGGAACGCTGATGCTGAAGCTGGAGCGTCCGGGCGACAGCGAGAAAACGGTGACATTCCAAAAACACAGGAACAGGAGCGATAGATCATGGGCTTATTTGATAAGAAATACTGCGATATATGCGGTGAAAAAGATCGGACTTCTCGGCAACCGCAAGTTGGAGGACGGCAATCTCTGTAAGGACTGTGCGAAAAAAGCTCTCGCCGTGGTTCAGCGACCGCCGCCGTTCCACGGTGGAGGACATCAAAGGCCAACTTGCCTATCGTGAGGAAAATCTGGAAAAGGCAGCGCAGTTCCGCATCACCCGCTCGTTTGGCGAAGAACGGAAGGTGCTGCTCGATGAGGAGCATCGCTGGTTCACTGTCACCCGCGCACGGGATTTGGCGGAGGCCAATCCCGATATTCTGGACTTTGATGCCATCACCGGATGCCGACTGGACATTGATGAGAATCGCACGGAGCTGACGCGCGAGGACGCAGACAGCAAGGACGTGAGCTGTGTTCCGCCGCTACGAGTATTCCTACGACTTTTTCCTTATCATCACCGTCCGTCATCCCTATTTTGACGAGATGCGCTTCCCGCTTAACAGCAGCTCTGTGTACTATGAACCGCAGCACGCTCCGATGAGCCGTTCTCCGATGGGTCATCCCAAAAGGCTCGGTGCAGGCCGCGTTGACCCGGAGGATTGTGCGGAATACCGCAAATACCGTCAGATGGGTGAGGAGATCTGCCAAAGGCTGAATGAGGCGTGCAGGCAAAACAGCCCATCAGCACTGTGCCGGAAGGGGACACCGTGACGAACGAAGCGGAGCAGGTCACTTCTGCGGCAGAACGTTGGACCTGTCCTGCCTGCGGCGGTGCCAACACAGGAAGATTTTGCGAATACTGCGGGTCTCCCCCCCTGATAACTGCCTGCAGACCGTAACAGAAATAACGAGAGCCTATGGGAGAAGCCCAAGGTATCAACAGTAAATAAAATTTTAGGAGGAAACGATTATGGCTAACCTGACTGGAAATTTGAAGGACTCTATGACCGCAACCTTTCCTCGTGAATTCGATATTCCCAATGCAATGACGATCCAGGAGATCTATGACAAGCTGAATGCCCATGCAGCGGCGTTCCAGATGCCGTTTTTCGATCAAGGGCGGCGTTCCTGGCGAGCGCATCGTTTTCTACAAAGGAGCCGAACCTGGATGTTACTATCTGGCTCCACGTCAAGAACGGCACGCACATCAAGATCACGCCGGTTACACAGAGCAGCAGCGCCACGATCAACGGCATTGATGTCGGTAAGAACAGCGTTATGCGCAAGGGCATCAAAGGGAGTTGCCAGCAGACCGATGCTGCAGGGTCAGTACATTGATGGAGTGACCGATACCATCAAGAAGATCCTTGCCGATGAGGGCGGTTGCGGACTATGTGATGCCGGCAGTCGCGCCCGGCGCGGACAAGCCCTTGAACTGGCTAACGCTCCTGCTGCTGTGCATCTTCGTCGGCGGTGCCGGAATTCATCGCTTCTATGCAGGCAAGATCGGCACGGGCGTTCTCTATCTGTTCACCGGCGGTCTGTTCGGCATCGGCTGGCTCGTGGATCTTATCAAAAATCGCCACCGGAAAATTTACGGATAAGAACGGCAACGTGATCCAGCGAAACTGAGCGGTGCGGCCGTGAAGAATGATAGGCGCGAAACACAGTGGTTTGATATAACCGACGGTAAAAGGAGTAAGGAATGAAAAAAGTTTTATCTCTTGTGATGATACTGATACTCTCTCTTACCGCCTGCGGCGGCAAGGGGAGGCGGAGCATCCGATGATCCGAATCTCGGAAAATATATCGGTGAGGAAATACTCCGGCGACGGCAGCAACTGGTTCAGTCTGAGTGAGATCTTTGATGAAGGCGAGAGTTACATCGAACTGAAGGACGGCGGCAAGGGTGTGTTCTGTCTGGGCGGCGACGCGACCGACATCAAGTGGATGCTCGAGAGCGACGGCACGCTCAAAAGCTGACCCGGGACAGCCTGGAGAGCAACGGCACGCTCAAGGACGGTATGATCACGCTGACCGACCTCTGGGGTAATGAGGTTACCATAACCTTCCGGAAGGAGGGGCGGCTCCGAAGCGGCAGCAACCGGAGATGCGCTGCTCGACTGGTGGAACGGCGACTGGTACGGCTGGTGGACGATGAGCAGCTGCTCGGGGCTAGGTTACGAGGATATGGAGGGCGAATGGTGGGATATCTGCGGCAGTATCGATATTGGCGCGGATAAGACCGGCACCGTCAAGCTCTGGGACGAGGACTATTCAAAGGACGACCTGATGGCCGAGGCTTCAGGTCAGTCTGAGCACATCCGGCACCGGCGAACACGGCACGCTGACATCCGAGAGCGGCCACTTCACGGACGTGGATCTGGAGCACGCAGACTGGATTATAGATCCCGGTCCTGGAGGATTATGACGAACCTGATCCGGATTGAAGGCTGGTATGAAAACGGCGACGACGAGTTCTATTATGAGATCTATCTGCGTCCGTGGGGCACCGTCCTGGGATGACATGGACGAAGACTCGCGGCCTAACCTTTACAGCAGCTGGTATCTGCCGCTGATCGACGCGGGCAAGTCCATGCCGGATGCATCGGAGCAGATGCTCCGGCCGGAAGCGGCAATGCAGGGCACTACGACGTCGAACCCCGGCGGAAAACTTCCGGCGGAGACGGCATTGTGACCGAAGAGCAGGTACAGAAGGGCTATGTCTGGATGAACGAGGTCAATAATAATATTTTTGACGCTACTTACGATGATATCGTTGCCTACTTCGGCGTGGAAGGCCAGTTCGTCAAGGAAGAGTACAGCGACCACATGAAGGCAAACTACCGCTACTACAAATGGATCTCTGAGGACGACGAATCCCATTTCATCTATGTCAATTTCAAAAGAAACTGTGTCGGGTGTTTATACGGTCAGCGGTTCAACACCAGCGGCTTCTCCGGCAAGGAGGCCATTGCGAAGTATCTTTGACACGGTAAAGGCCGAAGCCGCAGAGGCAAACTAAGGCAGCGTCTGCCAACGCCGAGATCGAAGGACTTCTCCGTGGAAATGTCGCCCAGTTTGCAAAGACGATGTGAAGGTCAAGATCATGACGAAGATCCCGGTATCCGGCTGGTCGTATGACGAGCAAAAAGAAATGCCTGGTGGCAAACGATGATCCATCGGCCTTCGGCGCGGGTGCCATTGACTTCGAGGTGCAGGCCAAGGTGGAGGACTTCGACTACTACAAGGACAAGTTCGAAAACTATCAGGATATCGAAGACCGCGTGATCGGCGGCATCACCTTCAACGGCCGCACCTATAAAGTACATCGGCTACGATTGGATCCAGTATGTCGCGCAGATCGACGACGGCCGCGCACTGTCCATCGGACTGAAAAGCTGGACTGCGCGCCGGGCACGGCGCCTGATGTCATCCTGAGCAGCATGACGATCAAGTAAATGCGGAATGATTCAGGGCAGACTTTCCCTGACCGCAATATAGTAAACGGTGCCCGCAGATGCGGGCACCGTTAAGGGAGAAAATGAAAGAGGTGAAACCATCTATGCCAGCACAGGTAACCAACTATCAATGCCCCAGCTGTACTGGACCGCTGCACTTTTTGTAGGCGCTTCCGGCAAGCTGGAGTGCGATTACTGCGGTGCCAGCTACGATGTCGCGGAGATTGAGGCACTTTACGCAGAGAAGGAGGAAAAGGCTGCGGCAGCGCAGCAGGCAGAGGAGAAAAAAGGCCGAAGAGAAACAGGCTGCAGAGAAACAGGAAGCATCCGCCGACGGCGGAGACTGGGATACCTCCGGCTTCAGCGAGGACTGGGGCGAGGAGGGGGAAAGTATGAAGGCATACAGCTGCCCGAGCTGCGGCGCGGAGCTGATTTGCGATGCCAGCACAGCGGCAACCTCCTGTCCCTATTGCGGCAACCCCACCGTGGTGCCCGGGCAGTTTGCCGGTCAGCTGAAACCGGATTTCATTATCCCCTTCAAGTACAGCAAAGAGGACGCCGTCAAGGCGCTGAAAGAGCACTGCACGGGAAAAATTTTCCTGCCCAAAGAGTTTCACCAACGAAAACCATATTCAGAAAATTCAGGGCATTTATGTTCCGTTCTGGATGTTTGACGGCGAGGCGGAGGGCGATGCCCATTATCAGGCAACCCGCTCCCGCACCTACACCTCCGGGGATTGTGAAATCACGGAGACAAAACATTTTGACGTTTACCGCGCCGGCAGAGTGACTTTTTGAAAAGGTTCCGGTGGATGCGTCCAGTAAAATGCCGGATGACCACATGGATTCTATCGAACCCTATGACTACAAAAAGCTGAAACCCTTCTCCCACGGCCTATCTTCCCGGGTATTTGGCGGATAAATTCGACGTCACCGTGGAGCAGAGCCGGGAGCGGGCGGATCAGCGCTGTCAGGGAACCTTGGACGCAGCGCTGCGGAGCAGCGTGAGAGGTTATGATACCTGCATTCAAACCGACGGCAGCTCCAGTCTACAGCGCGGCAAGGTGCATTATGCCTTGATGCCGGTGTGGATGCTGAACACGAAGTGGCACGGCAAGGACTTTACCTTTGCCATGAACGGACAGACCGGAAAACTGGTGGGCGACCTTCCCATGAGTTGGGGACGGTTTTGGGGGCTGTTTGCCGCCATTGCCGCACCGCTGTCGATTTTGGGAACGATTGTCTCAGTGCTGATGCTGCGATAAGGAGGGGCGGACATGAACAAGAAATTCACGGCTTTGCTGATGGCGCTCCTGTTGGCGCTGACACTGTGTGTTCCTGCCATGGCGGTGTCGGAATACGGTGTGATTTATGACGAGACCGATTCCCTTGGCTCCGTGGAGCTGGATTACATGGGCGAGCATGCCCCGCCGGAGCTTTCGGAAAAATTGCAGATGGACCTGCGGATTGACGTATTTACCGATGAGGACGTGTCTGCGGATACCGACGTCATGGACATTGCGGAATACGTCTATGAAAACAGCGGCTATGGTTGGGGCGAGAACCGGGACGGCGTTTCCCTGACGCTGCTGATGCGGGCGCAGCCGGACGGAACCTATGCACTGGCAGAAGACGATTGGGGCATTTATACCTTTTTTGAGCCAGACCCGGGGCAACGAGCAGGATTTGGCGGATACCGTATATGATGCGGTGGCACCTTACATGGCGGAGCGGGCATGGAACGGGGAAGACGTGACCATGAGCGGAACGGCACTGATTCAAGCCACCGATGCCATGATGAATGCCGTGACGGAGTATATCAACGCGAATTGCCCGCCCAGCGAGACGGAACCGGACCCGGAGCCGGCGGCAACGCCCACCACGGCGGTGCCAAATGTGCCCCGGACCTGAAAGCGAGAGCATGAGCTATGTGTTCGACCACAGCCACATGCTCACCGATACCAGCGGGCGGAGCTGGAGGCACAGGCAAAATTTCCTGCGCCATCATTGCGGTGTCTACGTTGCGTTTGTAGATGATTACACCGTGTACAGCGACGGCGGCGGTGTTTACAAAACCACGTATCAGCTCTACCACGGAGATCAACTGGGTATGGCCGATGACCGGGACGGCATTATCATTCTGCTGAGCATGGCGGAGCGGGATTACGCCATGTTTGTTAACGGTACGTATGCGGAAACCGCCTTTAACAGCTACGGTCAGGAAAAATTGGAAAGGCATTCCTGGGCAACTTCAAGGAAGATGACTGGTATGGCGGCGTTTCCAATTATCTGAGCACTTGCGACGAGTACTTGACCCGGGCTGACGCAGGAAAACCCGTGCGGGAAAGTCCGGCACTGCTTATTGTGATTGCCGTTGTAGCCTCCTGCCTCTTGTCCGGCGCGATTTGTCTGTTCTTAAAAGCGCAGCATGAAAACCGTACATCAGAAAGTCGAGGCAAACGAGTATGTTGCACCGGGCGGCTTGCAGCTGAGCAAGCAGTATGACCGCTATACCCACACCACCGAGGTTCGCAGCAAGATTTCCAGAAGCGATGACAGCAGCAGCTCTGGTACCAGCAGCTGCAGCGGCGGCGGTGGCAGCGGACGCAGCGGAAAATTCTAAACCATGCCGCATCATTTCCGTAAATCACCGCGGCAGCGCGGACGGAACTCGCGCAAAGGAACCGCGGCAGCGCGGACGGAACTCGCGCAAGGAGCCGCCGCCTTCCTTGTGCGGTATTGCCTGAAAGGAGGCAGACAAATGAAACGGTTGATTCTGCTCCGTTTTTTGCGGCGCTTGTCAGCCTGTCACTGGCGCTGAGCCTGACTGCCTGCGGCGGACAAAGCGAGCCGTCGCCGTCGGAAGACGGCAGCAGCATGGCAGGAGCATTTTCCGGCGGAAAGGGCAATGTGTCTGAACCAAAGGACGATCAGACGATTCAGAGAAAGCGGAGTCGGGACTTGACCTGCTGAGGGCGTGCATGGCAGAGGATGACCAGCTAGCCGGTGCGGTGGCTTACCTCGGTCAGCGCGAGCCAAACAACAGATCGTCGATGACGGACTGGCTGCTCGAAAAACAGCAGCGGTCTTGTCTCCGAGCTGCCGTTTCTGCTGGAAATCCCAGCGGAGCGTATACTCGGCGGAGAGAGCGGTAAGCTCTACTGCATTGTCCCCGGGACGAGAACACCAGCCTCGCCGTGAACCATGTGACATGGGGAGTCCCAAAGGAAACGGAGTGTGGCCGGTGGCGGACGAGGTCCTCTATCGGGAAGAATACGCGCAGCCTGTGCTGGTATTCGTGAATTATGAGGAGTGGCCGGATGAGCCGGACACGGAGATCAACCTTGTGACCAACAACGGTCTGGAGGTGAAGTGGTATCCGCTGACCGATACGTCCGGCTGCCCGTCGTGCCCACCGGCGTGAACTACGCCCCCCCATGCTGATGGATTTTGAAGTCTTTGGCACTGCCACAGGCCTTGACTATCCGGAGGATTGGGAGCCGGCGGGCGATGACTGGTGGCTGCCGCCTACGGATCTGGGACTGGCGGACAGCACCTGGGTCTGCGATGACTGGATGATGGATCTGCGCTATGGCGGCTGCGACCCGGGTATGCCGGAATTGCCGAGCTGTACCACCGCTTTGAGGACAATACAGAACTGACACGGGTCTTTTCCGGCGTGTGGCGCATGGAGGATGACTGCCTTCGGCTGGAGCTTTCCGCCGGTACCGGCACCTCTCTCAGCGGCAGCTTTCAATCCTTATTTCCCCCTCCGGCGAAGAGACGCATTTTCAGCGCTCACGCAGCGGCGAGGGAGTTCCCTTTCTGTCGGACGATATGGACTCTATTGAACTGATACGGAGTTATGGCTGAAAGTATAGGGAAGAATCACTTTGCATGGTAAGGCACTCTCGTTTTGGGGTTGCCTGATGGTGCGGGATGACATCGGTGTACCGGTGGATGATTTGACAGATTCATTGCTTCTATTCGTTAGTGCATTGCCCGGCAATGGTGCATATGCTTTAACTGCCAGAAAAAAATAGTTCGTATGGTTTATCGATGGCTGATAGCTGCTACCGGTATATCTAGCCGGAGAAGGAAACGCTTCTCATCGCATCAACAAGTAAATACACTTTATGTATGAGAAAAGCACATTCAACTGTGCTTTTCTGCTTTTTCTCCATTTTCAAATATATATTATAAAGGTAGAAGCTCCTGAGATATTCTCAGGAGCTTACTTTTGTCCGAAAGGAGAAAGCGCAAAATGTTCAACAATCAAAAATTTCTGACGCGCGGCGTGATGGCTGAAATTCCCTCATGGCTGGTCAACCTCATGTGGCACATGGTTCTGACAATGGAAGTCGAGGAGAAAGACTACCTACAGGTATTCAGGCTGACAAAAACACCGGCCGGTCAGCATATCGTCCACGAGCAGGAGCAGCCGCCCTACCGCTACGAACTCGATGTACCGTGTGACGATGCAGTAGATGCCAAGGTGTTTGTCATCGATGATTTAACGCATTCTACTATGCTGCTTGCTGAAGAATATTAAGATTTACTAAACGAAATGGAGGAACAGACAATGAGCGAAACAAGAATTTGTGCAAACTGCGGTGCAGAATACCCGATCGACGAAATGTTCCAAGTGGAAAATGACTGGCTCTGCGAAGATTGCGCCGACCGCCTGACCGTAATCTGCGACCACTGTGCCGAGCGTGTCTACGAGGAAAACGCCGTCGAGGACGATACGCACACGCTTTGCGATCACTGCTTTGATGAGTATTACGTCCGCTGCGAGGACTGCAACCGCATTATTCACCGTGACCGCACCTATTGGGACAATGACGACAACGCCTACTGCGCATCCTGCTGGGATGAGCACAGCGAGGTCATCCACGAGTACAGCTACACGCCCGATCTGGTGTTTCACGGCAAAGGCCTGCGGCATTTCGGTGTCGAACTCGAAATCGACGACGGCGGCACGGTGAACAGCAACGCGGAGAAGTTGTTGAACATCGCCAATGCTAATGGTGAAAATCTGTACATCAAGACGGACGGCAGTCTGGATGAAGGCTTGGAACTCGTAACGCATCCGATGACGCTCGAATACCATTTGAACGAAATGCCGTGGGCAGAGGTTCTTCGCAAAGCCCGGAGCATGAATTACCTCAGTCATGCCGCTGGCACCTGCGGCCTTCATGTTCACATTTCGCGTCTGGCGTTCGGCTGTACCTATGAACAGCAGGAGGCCGCAATTGCCCGCCTGCTGTACTTCGTCGAGAAATTCTGGGCAGAACTGCTGCGATTCAGCCGCCGCACACAGTCCCAGATGAATCGCTGGGCGGCGCGGTATGGTATCCGCCTTACGCCGTCTGAGCAGATGAGCCACGCAAAGAATTCGTGTGCCGGACGTTACACAGCGGTCAACCTTACCAACTCTGATACTGTGGAAATTCGCATGTTCCGCGGAACTATGAAGCTGAATACTTTTGAAAGCCACCTTGCAGATGGTCAACCATCTGGTCGAGGTGGCTGTTTCTATGTCCGACACCACTGTACAGGAGCTTAGCTGGTTTGATTTTCTTGACGAAATCAAGGAGCCGGAGCTGATCCAGTATTTGAAGGAGCGCCGTCTTTACGTTAATGAACCTGTTAATACCAACACGGAGGAGGCTTAAAATATGTGCAGTTTATTCGGTTTAATCGACTTTAAGGAGTGCCTTAGCACCCCATACGAAGAACAAAATCTTGAACACGTTAGCGCGTGAATGTCAAGTGCGGCGCGGCACGGACGACGCGACCGGCATCGCCTATAACTTTAACGACCGCCTTCGGATCTACAAGCGCCCTCTTCCCGCTCGGAAAGTGAAAATCCACCTGCCCCACAACGTAAACGTCGTGATGGGTCACACCGCATGACGACTCAGGGTAATGCAGGATTTAACCAGAATAATCATCCGTTTCTTGGTCATGTTGACGGCGGCAACTTTGCGCTCGCACACAACGGCGTTCTCTGGAATGACAAAGGAACTTCGCATGGAAGAAAATCTGCCGCTCACGAGTGTGAAACGGACAGCTATGTTGCCGTTCA